>OBLI01000375.1_pt1 | contig 47684 bp, 40 predicted proteins | sample 1519701 | NCBI WGS metagenome assembly OBLI01 (sample SAMEA3663005, study PRJEB22513) | pig gut metagenome | biome: pig gut; feature: pig-associated habitat; material: faeces | place: France | collected 2012
CAAGGATACGAGACTCAGGTAACTTCAACGTTCCCTTGAATTTTAGAATCGCAAACCATAATTAACACTTTGTTAATATTGTTCTTAAAAAAGATTAAAATAACAACAAAATTAGCAATGGATACTGGTAATTTTAGTTACCTTTGTCCGGATCTTTTTGGCATATTTCGAAACTCACATCGGTTACAATGCACGCATTGCGCCCGCTGTGACTTTCAAAATCTGCTCAAAAATATCCGCCTCTACGACCCCAAAAATTTAAGGAACGCGCTCTAAATTGTTACAAAGATAATTGAAAAAAATCTTAAATGATAAAAATAAGGAGATAAATACAAGTTTTTTTATTAAATTTGCGAGGTAAAAAAAATGACAAGGTAAAATCCGGTATACTCTAAAGGTAAAAACAGACTTAAAGATTATACTTAACGAACTCAAAAAGGTATAAAACCAAGGTAATAGAAAAAAAGACAAATAACCCAATAAAAAAAGATAAACAATGGCTAAAATCGAAAACTACAACTTCAATGGCAAGAAAGCCATCGTGAGAGTTGACTTCAACGTGCCCTTGGATGAGAATGGACACATCACCGACGACACTCGTATCCGTGGGGCACTTCCCACCCTCAAAAAGATCCTTGAAGATGGAGGTTCACTGATTCTGATGTCACACATGGGCAAGCCAAAAGGAAAAGTAAATCCCAAGCTGAGCTTGAGCCAGATCTGCGAGGCAGTATCCGAGAAGCTCGGTCGTCCCGTACAGTTTGCACCCGACTGCGCTAAGGCAGCAGATGCAGCAGCATCGTTGAAACCGGGCGAAGTATTGATGCTTGAGAACCTTCGTTTCTATCCCGAAGAAGAGGGTAAACCTGTGGGCATCGACAAAGCAGATCCTGCTTACGATGAAGCCAAGAAGGCTATGAAAGAGAGTCAGAAAGAATTTGCCAAGACCTTGGCAAGCTATGCTGACGTATATGTCAACGACGCCTTCGGCACAGCCCACCGTCGTCACGCATCGACAGCCGTAATCGCTGACTACTTTGATGCAGACAGTAAGATGCTCGGTCTTCTGATGGAGAAAGAGGTGACCGCAGTCAACAATATATTGAAAGACATCAAGCGTCCCTTCACCGCCATCATGGGTGGTTCGAAAGTATCTACCAAGATCGGTATCATCGAAAATCTTATGGACAAGGTAGACAACCTGATCCTCTGCGGCGGAATGACCTACACCTTTGCCAAGGCACTTGGTGGCAAGATCGGCAACTCAATCGTAGAGAACGACAAGCTCGACCTTGCACTTCAGATCATCGAATTGGCAAAGCAGAAGGGAGTAAAGCTCGTGCTTGGCACAGACTGTGTAGCGGGCGATGCCTTCTCCAACGACTGCAACACTCAGGTATGTTCAGTAAAAGAGGTCCCCGAGGGCTGGGAAGGTCTCGATGCAGGTCCCGAATCGAGCAAGCAATTTGCCGAGGCCATCGTACCTGCGAAGACCATCCTTTGGAACGGTCCTGCCGGCGTGTTCGAGTTTGACAACTTCACCGGCGGTTCAAGAGCCATCGCAGATGCTATCGTGAAAGCAACCGAGAATGGTGCCTTCTCACTCGTGGGAGGTGGCGACTCAGTGGCATGTATCAACAAATTCGGTTTGGCCGACAAGGTAAGCTACGTATCGACCGGTGGCGGTGCACTGCTCGAAGCCATCGAAGGCAAAGTGCTTCCCGGCATTGCAGCCGTAGCAGAATAATCGGACTACGATGTCATAGAAATAAAAGAAGAGAGGGCTGTGTCAAAGCAATGCGACACAGCCCTCACATTTTGAAAGAATCGCAGCCCCTCACTGATAAAATAAGGAGAGGGGGAAGGGATAATGATAACATGAAACAGCGAGCATCGGCTAATCTTACAAAGAAGGCTCAAAATAGAGAAAAAAGAAAAGAAGAGGGGGTTGAGAACAAAAAATTGTTAAAATAATAAGAAAAATGGAGGGAAAACGTTTTAAAATTAAGAGATAGATATTGTAGTTTTCAAAAAAAATACTAATTTTGCACAAATGAAGTCCAAAATGAGGAAAGCTGATAGCTAATCTCATTAAGAAGACATCTAAGCATCATGAAAAAAAGGGAACTCAAACCTAAAAATCTAAAACGACGACAAGAGAAAAAGGCTGTGCAAGCAGTTGAAAAGCTCTAAAGAAAAAGAAACAGGAAACCAAAAAAATAATTAACTAATTTAACAAAATTCAATTAAGATTATGGAATCTCAGAAACCAATGGCTCCCAAGCCTGCTGCGGCTCCTGTAGCCCCGAAAGCAAAAAAAGAGGAAAAAATCAGCAACGTACGTGGCATTAAGAATGCGTTTATCGTAATCATTTGCTGCTTCGTAGCGGCACTCTGCATCTTCTTGTTCGGTATGGGTTACGGTGGTAACTTCGAAGGTGGCACAACCGACGGACACCCCCTGAACCTTCTCGGCACCGTCTACAAAGGTGGTTTCATCGTGCCTATCCTGATGACTCTTCTTTTGACAGTGATCGTACTTTCGATCGAACGTTGGATCGCTATCAGCTCAGCTACAGGCAAGGGCAACACTACAAAGTTTGTTGCAGAAGTAAAGAAAGACCTTGCAGAGAACAAGATCGACGCAGCAATGGAACGTTGCAAGAAGCAAAAAGGTTCAGTAGCATCTGTAGTTTACAACACACTCGTGCGTTACAAAGAGATGGATGCTAACACCGTATTGAGCAAAGAGCAGAAGCTCACTACACTTCGCAACGAAGTAGAAGAGGCAACAGCGCTTGAGATGCCCGCCCTCTCACAGAATCTTCCTATCGTAGCTACACTGACTACACTCGGTACACTTGTCGGACTTCTCGGAACCGTGTTGGGTATGATCAAATCATTCCAGGCACTTGCCACATCAGGTTCACCTGACTCAACCGAACTTTCGACCGGTATCTCAGAGGCACTTGTGAACACCGCCTTCGGTATCGCCACCGGTGCATTCGCTGTAATTTCTTACAACTTCTACACCAATAAGATCGACAACTTGACCTACGCTATCGACGAAATCGGTTTCTCAATCGTAGCAACATTTGCTGCCACTCACAAATAATGAGAGAGAAAACAGACAAAATATCCACCGATAAAAGTTAATAGCAAATATGGGAAGAGTAAAGATAGCTAGGAAGAGCACATTCATCGACATGACGGCGATGAGTGATGTTACAGTGCTTCTGCTTACCTTCTTCATGTTGACCTCGACATTCCTTTCGAAGGAGCCGGCTACAGTGATCACACCTCCGTCAGTATCGACAGAGAAGGTCCAAGAGACCAATGTGGTGCAAGTGTTGGTAAACCCGGAAGGCAAGGTATGGCTTACGATGAAAAACGACACCAGTGCAAACTGGGGTAACGACAAGATGCGTATGGCGCTTCTTGACAAAGTAAGCGAAATCTACAACGAGACACATAAGAACAAGCCTGTAAGTTTTACACCTGAGCAGAAGCTTACATTTAGCAAATTAGGCAGTTTTGGTGTGCCATTGGCTAAGATGGGAGAATTTTTGAATCTCATCAACGAGCCTGAGGGACAGACCAAGATGGACAAATGGCTTGAAGGAGATGGAGATCCAAACCATCCTACCGGAATTCCAATCAACTGGAATCAAGACGATTCACGTCCCAATGAGTTCCAGATGTGGATGAAGGCCATGCGTCAGAGTGACAACGACAACTTGACAAGTGCGATCAAAGATGGTACCGGCGTAGCTATTAAAGCCGACCAGAACACCTCGTTTGAGGTAGTGCACTTGGTGATGGACAATTTGCAGACCATCCACATGAATAAATTCACATTATTGACCGCCTTGAAAGGGCAAGAAGAATAATAACAATGGCAGAAGTTCAACAATCATCAGGTGGCGGCAAAGGTAAGAGCCACCAGAAAAAGATGCAAATCCGCGTGGATTTCACGCCGATGGTCGACATGAACATGTTGCTTATCACATTCTTCATGCTCTGTACGACTATGATTAAATCGCAGACATTGACCATAGCGTTGCCTTCGAATGAGAAGGTGGACAACGTGGAGAATATGTCGCAGGCATCGGAAGATGATGCAGTGACTATCATTCTCGACGCCAAGCGTAAAGTAGGTTCGATGGAAGTCGACACGGTCAATGGTAAGGTTGTGCCTGTGGTATACTACTACTTTGGCAAGCCCGGTGGCAAAGAGGGTTTGGGTACAGATCCCGCACAGATAGCCGCCAACAACAACCTTCAAGAATCCGAATTCCTTGCCAACGATGAAAAGAGTGGCAAAGCTCGCGGCATCCGTGAGATCATTCAGAATCGCAACAAGGAAGTACTCACCGAGATCAACAAGTTGAAAGAGAAATACAACAATGGAGGTTTCGGTAGCCTTGAGACCAAAGATGGGCGTGAGAAAGCTCAGCTTGCATACAACGAGGCAGCGTCTAAAGTCAGAAAAGATGAAAATCTGAAGAAACCTGTGATCATCATCAAGTCAACACCGGAAGCCAGCTATGGCAGCTTGGTATCAGTGCTCGACGAGATGCAGATCAACAACATTTCGAAATATCAGATTGACAATATGACTAAGGCCGATTCGGTTATGGTGATCGACTATCAGAATCGTCATCATAAATAATGTTAGATTTATTAACCCTTAAAGCGAAAGACAATGGCTAAAAGTACAGTAGATCTGACATCGGCGCAATGGCGAGACCTGGTATTTGCCGACAAGAATAAAGAATTCGGAGCATATCAACTTCGTAAAGCGAGTGACAAGCGACATAATCAGGCGTTCCTGTTTATGATCATCGGTTTGATAATCATCTCCTTAGGCGTATTTGCATGGAGCAAATACAGCGCATATCGCGAAGAGCAGCGCGCCTTAGCCCTGCAAGAAGAGCGTGAGAAGATGATGGCAGCCGCCTTGGCACAACAGCAAGAAGAGGCTCCTGAAGAGGAAGAAGTAGAAGAACAGAAATTTGAGCAACCTGAGGTTGAGGTGCCTCAAGAGGTGCTGGCGACAGTCCAAGTGACCCAGATCGCGATCGTCGAAGCCGACAAGGTGAAGAACGAAGTGATGGATATGGATGCACAGAAAGAGGACAACACCGCACGTGGCGTTGTGACCCAAGAGGGTTCAGACGATGCCGACAAGTTTAAGGCAGTCCAAGAGCAGGTTGTAGTCAAAGAGCCGGAGCCTGAGGTGAAGCATAAAGAAGAGGAAATCTTCGTGGCTGTAGAGCAGCAGGCAGAGTTCCCCGGCGGACAGGCAGCCTTGATGAAATGGCTGAGCAACAACATCAGATATCCTGAAGCAGCACAGCAGAATGACATTCAGGGTCGTGTAGTTGTTAAGTTCGTCGTTGAGAAGGATGGCTCGATCGGAAGCGCAAGTGTAGTGAAGGGCGTCGATAAAGACCTCGACCGCGAAGCACTCCGCGTGGTGAAGAAGATGCCGAGATGGCAACCCGGTAAGAACAACGGTGTGGCCGTGAGAAGTTACTTCACACTCCCTGTGACCTTCAGACTCCAGAATCAATAATAAGATTCCATAATCATGATAGAGAGGAGAACCCGTATCGGTTCTCCTCTCTTTTTTTGTGTTATCTTAACAATTTTTGTATTGTGATGCGCAAAATGGTATTGTAATAATGGAGAAAAAAAGTTAAATTTGCGATATCATAGACAAAAAGAAAACTAATGGAAGGAAACGAAGAAAAAGAGCCACGCAAATTGAGCCCCGGAAGGCTTGCTTTCGGTGTGCTGATGGTAGTGGTATATCTCGGGATGGGAGCATTATTCTTTATGGAATTTTTTAAGACCTCCGATATATGGTATAATCGCATCATCGGGGGACTCTTGTGTATCTATGGCATATTCCGAGCCTATCGACTGATTAAAGATGGTAAATAAGATAGGTATATAGTCTGAAAAATCAGATACATCCTATAGACCTCGATACAATCTATAGACCTCGATACAGTCTATAAAATTCAAAGAGAAAAGTAAAATAAAGATATGAAAAGCAAGATAATAACAGCACTTGGCGCTGCGTTGGTGGCAGCATCCGGGATATGGATGATGTCGTGTGGCGAGATCAAGCGAGGCGAATATGCCAAAGGGAGCGCCACAATCTTCTGTGACGATGGATTTAGAAAGATCCTCGAAGAGGAGATCGGAGTATTCGAATACAGTTATCCGGAATCATCGATACTACCCTTCTATGTCAGCGAGCAAGAGGCCATCGACACCCTGATGGCTAATGCCACCGAAGGGATCATCGTGACGAGGGACCTGACCAAAGATCAGAAAGAATATATCAAACGAGAATACAAGCATATCGTTCGCACCCACTGCATAGCCGTGGATGCCGTGGCGCTGATCACCAACAAAGAGAACAGCGTCACCGAACTGAGTATGCAGGAGATCGGCGACATCCTCAATGGCAAAAAGACCAAATGGAGCGAACTTGCCGGCAACGACACTACCACCATCAAGATAGTCTTCGACAATGTCGGAAGTTCGACCGTGAGCTATATGCGCGACAAATTCTTGCCGGCAGGCAAGAAAATATCCGACAATCCCAATGCCTACGCCCAGAAAAACAATGCCTCGGTGTTTGACATCGTAAAGAAAGACAAGAACGCCTTGGGAATAATCAGTGTAAGTTGGCTTGGCGACGACCTGAGCGCTGCGAAGAATATACCTGTAGACAAGCGCTATGAAGAGTACAAGAACCAGAACGACACAATAGCCACCAATCTCACCACCGAGGTCAATATCATCAAGGTGAGCAACCCGATGGAATCTAACGACTTCGACCCGGTGGCATATAAACCCTACCAAGTATATATTAATTCGGGAGAATATCCGTTATTTAGAAAGGTGTATATGATCACTACAGCCCCCAAATCGAATGTCATCAACACATTTTATATGTTTGTGACCGGATTTGCAGGCCAAAAGATCATCTCCAAGACCGGCATCATGCCCTATAACGTCAACCCCAGAGTTGTAGAGCTGAAATAAGTGAAGGGATGGATCACATAGACAAAAATCTAACAACGAAAAGATAGGACAATAAACCAATGGTGGAAACCCGAATCAAAAGAGAAAAGAAAATAAACCAAAAAAACTACAATAGAATATGAAACTCAAAAGAATTTTCACACTTGGTCTTGTCGGCATGTCACTGACAGTGATGGCCCAGACACATGTAGAGGGAGAAGAATACTACAAAGCGGACCAATTCGAAAATGCGAAAGACCTGTTGACTCGCAGTCTTAACAATGCGGGCACCGACAAGGCAGTGTCCAACTACTATCTTGGACTTATCGCAGTAGGAAACGACAAGCTTGCCTCGGCAGAGAAATACTTTGCAGATGGAGTAGCCGCCAATCCCTCATACGCCTATAACTATGTAGGTCAGGGACTTCTGAAGCTCAAATCGGGCGACGTAAAGGGAGCCGAGCAGCTCTTCAAGACCGCCGAGAAGAATGCGAAGAAAGATGCATCGCTACAGATCGCGATAGCCAGAGCCTACGATGCCGTAGACCCTGTGGCATACGAGAAGCAGATCACCAAGCATGTAGCGAATGCACGCAAATACAACTTGGAGAATCCCGACATCTACCTCTTCGAGGGCGACCAAGCCAAGGAGAAGAAAGACTGGGGAGGTGCAGCCGGCAAATATGAGATGGCAGCCAACTACGACAAGAATGCGACAGCCGCCTACGTAAAATATTCGTCACTCTTCACACAAGTGAACCCTGAGTATGCTATCAAAATGCTCAAGAACCTTCTGAGTGTGAATCCTCAGTCGGCACTCGGCCAGCGTGAGCTCGCCAACGCCTTCTACAACAAGGGAGACTATCAAAATGCCGCCAACCTCTATGGCACCTACGTAAAGAACCCGAGTCACTTCAAGAGCGATGAAAGCCGCTATGCATTCCTCCTCTTCTATGGACAGAAATTCAGCGAAGGTTATCAGTATGCCACCAGGCTCTTAAGCGAAGATCCGAAGAACTTCACAGCAAAGCGTTATCAATTCATGAACGCAGCGCAGATGCTTGAAATGAAGGAGAAACTTCCCGAGATGGCAGAAGCACTCTACCGCGCTCACATGCAGAATCCTAAGGAGAACAAATTTGCAGCCATCGACTTTACGCTGATTGCATCGGAGTTCCAGAACAACAAAGAACCGGAGAAGGCTATCAAGGTGCTCGAAGAGGGTATCAAAGAGATGCCTGCCAACGCCAACTTCCACAAGCAGATGGCAGAGGTATATGTAGACGAGAATGACTTGGCAAAATCAGCAGATGCATATCAGGAATACCTGAAGAAGGTGGAAGAGCCGGGCTATAACGACTACGTACAGCAAGCGATCTATGCATATTATGGTGGTGCACAGAACATCAAGGCAGATCCTGAGAAGTCTAAGAAATATATGGAGATGTCGGCAAAATATGCACGCATGGCGAGAGAGATTGCCCCCAATCAATACAAGCCTGTGAAGATCCTGGGCGATATCTCAGTGGCAGAGGCTCCGACAGATGAGGCACGCAAGACAGTGGCAACATCATTCTATGAAGAGGCAGTGAAGCTTCTTGAAGCGAGTGCCGATCCATCGCGCTACAAATCGGATGCAAAGAACCTCTACCTCTATCTTGGCAACAGCTACATCCACAATGACGATGTGGCAACAGCCAAGGCCTATTTCAAGAAATATCTCACACTCGATCCTAACAACACCGACGTAAAAGACTACGTATCGAAGTTGAAATAAGCCTCCTATCGAGGGTAAGTAAAAGGAGTTGCACTCTACCGAAAAGAGGGTGCAACTCCTTGATTTATCCATATAGGGAGGAAAAGGGGATAAGAATGGAGGGATAAAATTTGCACAACTTGACTATTTTATATATTTTTGCGTATTAATCCCAAAAGGATAAAAGATGAATAAGGTAATCAAGGTAAAGAAAGGCTTAGACATACCATTGATGGGAATGGTAGAAGAAACGTCTATAGCAGAGCGCCAAGCAGGCAGGATTGGCATCTCACCTGAAGACTATCCCGGCTACACATGGAAAGTAGCAGTAAAAGCCGGAGATATAGTGAAGCGAGGAGATGCCATATTATATGCCAAAGAGGATGAGCGAGTGAGTCTCACCTCGCCTGTGGCGGGAGAAATAGATACAGTGGCACGAGGAGCGCGCCGCCGGATTGAGTATGTTAGCATTAAGGCATCGGCATCGCAAGAGCAGCGCGACTTTGGCGAAATGAAGACAACGGCAGAACGAGAAGAGATGTTGATGCGGAGCGGACTCTTTGCGCTGATCAGACAGCGTCCCTTCGACATAGTGCCATTCAGCGGCATCCGTCCACGCGACATATTCGTGACCGCCTTCGACACAGCCCCCCTCGCATCGGATATGCTGAGAGGTGTGGATCTCAAGGATCTCGAATCGGGTCTGAAATATCTTAAAGAGATGACCGACGGCGAGGTATACCTATCGGTGAAAGGAGGCTCAGGCATAGAGAGTAATTTCGCACAAGTAGTGGAATTTGCAGGGCCCCATCCGGCAGGATTGGTCGGCACTCAGATAGCCGCCATATCTCCGATCAATAAGGGAGAATATGTGTGGACACTCGATGCAGTGACCGCTGCACGCATCGGCAAATTTTTCACAACAAAGATATTGGATTTCAGCACGATAGTAGCGCTGACCGGGGAAGATATAGCGAAGCCCAAGTTGGTGAAGACTACGATCGGCGCCGAATTGTCGACCCTGCTCAAAGGAGAGATCAAAGCCGGCGAGAGCAAAAAACGAGTGATCTCGGGCAATGTACTGACCGGCAAACAAGTGGATCCGGAAGCAGGATTCTTGGGTATACCCTACCGTCAGATCACAGTGATCGACGAGGGAGACCAGGCAGATGAATTTATGGGATGGGCATCACTCAACCCCAAGAAATATAGTGTAAGTCGCACCTTCCCGGCATTTATCTTCGGGCTTAAAAAACCATATTACTTCGACTCTCGCATCAAGGGTGGTCATCGTGCGGTGATCATGACCGGAGAATATGACAAAGTCTTCCCGATGGATATCTATGTGGAATATCTGATCAAGGCTATTATCGCCAAGGATATAGATAAGATGGAGCAACTTGGCATTTATGAAGTAGCACCTGAAGACTTCGCATTGGCAGAATTTGTCGACACCTCAAAGTTGGAATTGCAGAAGATAGTAAGAGAAGGACTCGACTATCTGCGCAAAGAGACCATCTGATCGGCTTCGACAGAGTCGACAATACGAAAGTAAAACCAAGGAGCGAGAAAGTTTCAACAATAGAGGAAACAATTCTTAAAGACAAGAATAACAAAAAAGATCCAATACAGTGAAAGGATTAAAAAGAAAAATCGACAAGATAAAGCCGCAATTTGAGAAAGGTGGCAGATTTGAGAAACTGCAATCTGTATTTGACGGCTTCTATACCTTCCTTTACACGCCGAATGAGACATCGCGGAGTGGCGTACACATCCATGATGCCAATGACTTGAAGCGCACGATGATCACGGTAATTATCGCGTTGCTTCCCTGCTGTTTGTTCGGTATGTGGAACATCGGATTGCAACACTACATGGCGATCGGCGATGCTGATCAAGGGCTCTTCAAACTCTTCTTCTATGGGTTGTGGGCAGTGTTGCCACAGATACTTACCGCCTATATCGTGGGCTTGGGTATCGAGTTTATCGTAGCTCAGATCCGAGGGCATGAGATCCAAGAGGGATTCTTGGTGTCGGGATTGATTATACCGATGATATGCCCGGTGGATACCCCCTGGTGGATGTTAGCCGTAGCGGTGGCATTTGCAGTGATTTTTGCCAAGGAGGTGTTTGGCGGCACAGGCTATAACTTTCTGAATGTTGCGTTGGTGACACGCGCCTTCCTCTTCTTCAGCTATCCGTCGAAGATGAGTGGCGACTCGGTGTTCGTAAGACTTGGCAACGGAGTTCCGGTGGATGCCTACTCAGGTGCTACCCCCTTAGGACAGATAGCCTCGAGTGGTGATGCCACGGCGACGATGACCGACATCTTGGGCAATCCGCTGAGCATGAGCGACATATTCTTCGGTTTCTATCCCGGTTCATGGGGAGAGACCTCTACCCTATGCATTCTGATCGGTGCTGCAATCCTTTTGGTGACCGGCATTGCCAATTGGCGCATAATGCTATCGGGAGTGTTGGGAGCTGTGGTAATGTCGGTGATCGCCAACACCTGGGCGAGTCCCCTATATCCGGCCTCCTATCTGAGTCCGATAGAGCAAATCTGCTTGGGCGGCTTTATGTTTGCCATCGTGTTCATGGCCACAGATCCGGTGACAGCGAGTCACACGAACGTAGGTAAATACATCTATGGAGCGCTGATCGGTGTAATGGCGATCTTGATCCGTGTCTACAATCCCGGCTTCCCGGAGGGAGCGATGTTGGCAGTCTTGCTGATGAACTGCTTTGCGCCGCTGATCGACCACTGTGTGGTGAGCGTAAACATCAAGCGACGTATGAACCGACTGAAAGTAAAGAACCAATAAAGCCACAAGACGATGAACAGACAGAGCAACACATATACAATAATCTATGCCATCATACTTGTGGTGGTGGTGGGAGTAGTCCTCTCGGTGGTATATCAGGGATTACGTCCACAGCAATTGGAAAACATCTCGAACGACACGAAGCGACAGATCTTGGCAGCAGCGCTGATCACCCCCAAAGAAGGAGAGAGCGTAAGCGACTTGTATGCGAGTCATATACGCGCCTCCTATATAGTCAATTCGAATGGAGAGAAGATGACAGAATCAATCGATCCCTTCGATGTGAACGTATCGGCGGAGGTAAAGAAGCCGGCCGATGAGCGCATGTTACCGGTGTTCGAATGTGAAACGACACAGGGAGTGAAGTATATCGTACCGGTGTATGGCGCGGGGCTTTGGGGTCCGATTTGGGGGTACATAGCGATGGACTCAGATGGCAACTCGATCTATGGAGCCTACTTTGCGCATCAGGGAGAGACACCGGGACTTGGTGCCGAGATAGAGAAAGAGGCATTCAGCAGTCAATTTGAGTCGAAGACCCTCTTTGACGATGGAGGCAACTTTACTTCGGTCAAGGTGGTGAAGCGAGGTCAAGAGCCGGCAGAGGGATCATGGGTGCATGCCATCAGTGGCGGCACGATCACGAGCCAGGGCGTTCAAAAGATGCTTGAGAACTCATTAGCCCCCTACACTGCATATTTCAAGGGATTAAAAGACAACAAAGAATAACACGAGATAATAAGTTAGAGAAATGAACCGGAAAAAGACATTTCTACCGCTCTTCAACCCGCTATCGAAGGATAATCCGGTGATAGTGCAAGTGTTGGGTATATGTTCGGCATTGGCAGTGACGGCGAAGATGGAGCCGGCATTGGTGATGACGATATCTGTGACCGCCGTATTAGCGTTATCGAATGTGATCATCTCCTTATTGCGCAACACGATACCATCGTCGATCCGCATCATCGTGCAGCTTGTGGTGGTAGCGGCATTGGTAGTGATCGTGGATCAAGTGCTGAAGGCATGGAACTATGAGGTGTCGAAGGCGCTCTCGGTGTTCATCGGACTGATCATCACCAACTGTATCATCATGGGCCGTTTGGAGGCATTCGGATTGAACAACCGACCCTGGGCATCCTTCTTGGATGGCGTGGGCAACGGCTTGGGCTATGGCATAATCTTGATCATCGTCTCCTTCTTCCGCGAATTATTAGGAAGCGGCACCCTATTCGGATGCACCGTTATACCGCAGAGTTGGTATGAAGCGGGCTATATGAACAATGGCTTGATGATCCTGCCGCCGATGGCGCTGATAGTAGTGGCATGCATAATATGGGCACATCGATCGATCAACAAAGATCTACAAGAATAAAAGAGGAATTATGGAAAATTTAAATCTCTTTATAAAGTCGATCTTTATCGACAATATGATATTTGCCTACTTCTTGGGCATGTGTTCATTCTTGGCAGTGTCGAAGAATGTAAAGACGGCCTTTGGACTTGGCATAGCAGTGACGTTTGTATTGATGATCGCCCTGCCGGTGTGCTGGTGTATCAATCATTATATATTGGAGCCGGGAGCGTTGGTATGGCTTGGCGCGGAATATGCCGAGACCGACTTATCGTTCTTGGGTTTGATCATGTTCATCGCGGTGATAGCTGCCTTGGTTCAGATTTTGGAGATGGTGATCGAGAAATATAGCCCCGGGTTCTACAACTCGCTTGGAATCTTCTTGCCGTTGATAGCGGTGAACTGTGCAATACTTGGAGCCGTTCTCTTCATGCAGCAGCGTGAATTTGCGAGTGCCTGGACGTCGACTGTATATGGCGTAGGGTCCGGCATCGGTTGGCTACTTGCCATCACCTGCTTGGCAGCGATCCGCGAGCGACTGAACGTGGAGGTAGTGCCCAAGCCCTTGCGCGGCATAGGCATCACATTTATAATAACCGGCCTAATGGGAATCGCCTTCATGAGTTTCTTAGGCATCAAACTATAACTTTTCAGAACAATAGAGAGTTATGTCAATATTGAATGCAATCTTATGGAACAATGTGTTGGTGGCATCGCTGATCTTTCTGATCATCGTGGTGGTGCTGACGATAATATTACTTCTTGCCAAGTCATGGCTGGTGAATAGCGGCGAGGTGACAATCTCGATCAATGATGGAGCTAAGTCACTACGCGCATCTGCCGGGAAATCGCTATTGGCGACCCTCAATGACAATGGGGTGAACTTGGCGAGTGCGTGTGGCGGCAAAGGAAGCTGCGGCCAGTGTAAATGTCAAGTAGTGTCGGGAGGTGGAGACATCTTGCCGACCGAGACGGTGCACTTCACACGCAAGCAGGTGAAAGATCACTGGCGCTTAGGATGCCAGGTTAAGGTAAAATCAGACTTGGAAATCAAGGTAGACCCCTCCACCCTCGATGTCAAGGAGTGGGAATGTGAGGTAATCTCCAATAAGAATGTAGCGACATTCATAAAGGAATTTATCGTTCAACTTCCCCCGGGAGAGCACATGAACTTCATCCCGGGCAGTTATGCACAGATCCGCATTCCGGCCTACGAGATGGACTATGATAAGGATATCGACAAGAGCCTGATCGGCGAAGAATATCTGCCGGCATGGGAGAAATTCGGGCTCTTCACACTGAAGGCGAAGAATGATGAAGAGACAGTAAGGGCCTACTCTATGGCGAACTATCCTGAAGAGGGAGATCGGTTTATGCTGACAGTGCGTATCGCCACTCCCCCATTCAAGCCGAAGCCTGCGGTAGGCTTCCAGGACGTTCCCCCGGGCATAGCCTCAAGTTATATTTTCTCGCTCAAGCCGGGCGACAAGGTGAGGATGAGTGGTCCTTACGGCGACTTCCACCCCATCGTCGACTCGAAGGCAGAGATGATCTGGGTGGGCGGTGGCGCCGGTATGGCACCTCTGAGAGCTCAGATCATGTGGATGACCAAGACTCTGAAGACTACAGACCGTGTGATGCACTACTTCTATGGTGCGAGAGCACTGAACGAAGTGTTCTATCTCGACGACTTCCTGCAGCTTGAGAAGGAATTCCCCAATTTCAAGTTCCACTTGGCATTAGACCGTCCCGACCCGGCAGCCGATGCAGCGGGTGTGGCTTATACCCCCGGATTCGTGCATAATGTAATGTATGAAACTTATCTGAAGGATCATGATGCTCCGGAAGATATCGAGTACTACATGTGCGGTCCCGGTCCGATGAGCAACGCAGTGAACAAGATGCTCTATGATCTTGGCGTCGAGCCGGAGAGCATCCACTACGATAATTTCGGAGGTTAATCCTACGGAGTGTGATAGTGAAGCGATAAGCTTTGTCTATAGGCTTTAAACAAATAATGTAAACATAAAGTGAAAATAAAAAATCTAAAAACAATAACCAATAAATAAATCTAAACCATAGAAACATGAAAAGAGACAACAAAGTATTCGACATCATCGATCGCGAGCACTTGCGTCAACGTCGTGGCATCGAGTTGATCGCCAGCGAGAACTTCGTAAGTGACGAAGTGATGCGTGCCATGGGTTCATGCCTTACCAACAAGTATGCCGAGGGTTATCCTGCGAAGCGTTACTATGGCGGTTGCCAGGTAGTAGACGAGGCAGAGAATCTTGCCATCGAGCGTGCCAAGGAATTGTTTGGTGCAGAGTGGGCAAACGTACAGCCTCACAGTGGAGCACAAGCCAATATGGCGGTGTTTATGGCATGTCTGCAGGCAGGCGACACCTTTATGGGTATGGACCTGAGCCATGGTGGCCACTTGAGCCATGGCAGCCCTGTGAACTTCTCGGGATTGATGTTCCGTCCGATCAGCTATACAGTAGACAAAGAGACAGGCCGTGTGAACTATGAAGAGATGGAAGAGAAGGCACGTGCGGAGCGTCCTAAACTCATCGTGGCAGGCGCGAGTGCCTATAGCCGCGAGTGGGATTATGCCCGCATACGCAAGCTTGCCGATGAGATCGGCGCCATCTTCATGGTGGATATGGCACACCCTGCAGGACTTATCGCAGCCGGTCTTCTTGAGAACCCGGTGAAGCATGCCCACATCGTCACCACTACAACACACAAGACCCTTCGCGGTCCTCGTGGCGGTATGATCTTGATGGGCAAGGATTTCGACAATCCGTGGGGCAAGACTACACCAAAGGGTGAGATCAAGAAGATGTCTGCACTTCTTGACTCGGCGGTATTCCCCGGCGTGCAGGGTGGTCCGTTGGAGCATGTGATTGCAGCAAAGGCTGTAGCCTTCGGCGAGGCACTCCAACCTGAATGGAAGGAATATGCCATCCAGGTTAAGAAGAATGCACAGGCACTGGCTAATGCACTTATCGAGCGTGGCTATAAGATCATCTCTGATGGTACAGACAACCACTGTATGCTCGTGGATCTTCGTCCGAAGTTCCCCGATATGAGCGGCAAGAAGGCAGAGAGAGTTCTTGTAGAGGCAGATATCACCGCCAACAAGAATATGGTGCCATACGACACTCGCAGCCCCTTCCTGACTTCAGGACTTCGTTTTGGCACAGCCGCCATCACTACACGCGGTGCGAAGGAGGATCTGATGGTGAAGATCGCCGACCTGATCGACCGCGTGCTCTGCAATGCCGACAATGAACAGGAGATCGCCAATGTGAGAAGAGAAGTCAACGATCTGATGAATGACTTCCCGATGTTTGCATGGTAAACTGACCGAATAGAACGGGAGTGATGTGTTGCAGACAAAGAAGTGACACATCACTCCTTTTCATTGGATTAGGAATTGGCTATGCAGTCACACCCTAAGACAAAACTTCAGATCGAGGCTCGGCGATGGAATCGCCGAGAACGGTATTTGAACTTCGGGGATGGAATTTGATGGGATGGAGAATCGCCGAGAACGGTATTTGAACTTCAGGGTTGGAATTTGATGGGATGGAGGGGATCTGATTTAATTTGGTAGATTTAATACTTATTATGAATGAGGATGGACCAAGGGATTGAGTGAAATGGAAACAGATGGTAAAGAGATAGTCGATAGGATGATGAAAGGGATGCCCCGAAAGCTCTTTGTCACCGGCACAGACACAGATGCCGGCAAGAGTTATGCCACGGGATGGTTTGCACGTCTGATCAATCAGTCGGGAGGGAATGCCATGACGATGAAATTTGTGCAGACCGGCAATAAGGATTATAGCGAAGATATCGCAGTGCATCGCCGGATCATGGGAATCGAGATGACAGAAGAGGATCTCAACCATCTCACGGCTCCGGAGATCTACAGTTATCCTTGCAGTCCTGACTTGGCAGCGAAGATCGACTCACGTCCCATCGACTTGGCAGCCATCACTGAGGCCTCCGACCGTCTTGCCGAGAAATATGACACGGTCTTGATAGAGGGGGCCGGAGGGATTATGGTTCCGCTTTCAGGGGAATATCTTACCATCGATTATATCCGGGATCATCGTCTGCCGGTAGTGTTGGTGACCAACAGTCGACTGGGATCTATCAATCACACACTGTTGTCGCTGTCGGCAATAGAGCGAGCCGGTTTGGAGTTATATGCCGTGATCTATAATTCATATTTCGACACGGATAAAATAATTGCTGAAGATACACGTAAATATATAAAGAAGCATCTTGAGAATCACTTCGCGGATACGCTATTTATCGAGATGAACAGAATCATATAAAGGGAAACGAAGCCTACTAACGAAACGATATGGATAAAATCAAAGAAGAGACTACCACACCGGGCAAGATATGGAAGACATCGATCACGAAGTCAGAGTTATCGCAATTGCCTGCCGAGAGTTATCATGGTAATATCATAGTAATCGACAGAGCTGAGGCGGCAGTCGAGGCGTGTGAGATCCTCAGGAGGGAGAAGATATTGGGATTTGACACGGAAACGCGACCGACATTTAAGTCAGGACAGCATCATAATGTGGCATTGCTTCAGCTCTCCACTCACACAGAGTGCTTCCTGTTCCGTATCAATATTATCGGCATGCCGAAGTGTGTATTGGATATCTTGGAAGATGAGCATATTCTGAAGATCGGAGTGTCTATCCATGATGACTTTCTGAATCTTCACAAGTGCTACAAACTGGAGCCGAAGGGATTCATCGATCTTCAGGCATACGTGAAGAGTTATAACATCGCAGACAATAGTCTGTCGAGGATCTATGGCATACTCTTCGACAAGCGCATATCGAAGGGGCAGAGACTGAGCAACTGGGAAACACAGGTACTGACACAGTATCAGCAGGAATATGCCGCCCTTGATGCCTTGGCATGTATCACGATATATGAGTATCTTAACAAGGATGGATTTGATTATCGAACTTCAAAATATTATAGAGAATTTGATGACCCCAACTACCAACAACCGCAACAAGAAAAAACTACGTAGATCGGTATGGATGCCTATCCTGCTGCTGATCTACTTGGCAGTGATGACGACATGGTTTGCCCCCCGTCTTATAGCCGAGGGAGAGACTGTTCGGCTGATAGTCGTAGTGCTATCGGAGCTCGCCATCATCTACGCTCTTAGAGTCTTCTTAGTAAAAAAAGAACGACAAGATAAGGAGAAAGGGAAAGGGAACGCGCTCTAAGTCTGATAGGACAAATAGGGCTAACGAGGCCAATCGTGCTAACAAAGGCTGAAGAAAATAGAGAGATAATAATAAAATGGCGTGGCCCTCACGGACACGCCATTTATAAGTTTCTACAGGTAAAAAATCTTAAGGTAAAAAAGATTGTTCTTTAGGTCGGTGCAAAGTTAGTGAAATAAAAAAAGATAGTGAAATAAAAATGCAACAAAAAGCCAAAACATGTTGCAAAACATATAATATCAAAAGAATATATGTCGGAATATGGTTTCGCCGTTGCCGTATGTAAACATGGCTATCCCTTTATCGCATTGACTTGACTTGGTGGATACCCAATGAGAAGAGAACTCTTCGAGAGACAATTTATATTTACCTTTACCGGGATCTGCTATCCAAAAACGATGACCATTCTTATCATCTTGTATAAGACAACAAAATGATTTTGATTCCAATGTAGAATACATGGCAAGGGACACTCTAACAGATCAGATATCGTTGCTCTGCCACATTGCATTGCGTCAAGTTGCTTTACTTTTCAAAAGGGAAAGACATACTATCAGAATATTATTTACGCAAAATACCCGAGTCATTATCATTACCTTCAACTCTAGGACCTTCTTCATTCCGATTTCGTCCAAAGCTGAAATTATAAATAAATTTAATCGAAACAAGATTGTTCATATCGAATGATTCATATCTCGTGTCAGCGAAAATCGGAGCCTCCTTAACGGTATATTCACGTTCTTTAAATGATTTGCCAAATGGCATCAAACAATTTAATCCTATTGAAAGATTAGTCATCGGTCGATATAATGCAGATATACTCCAAGCTTGAGCTCGAGGAGATACTATTTGACCATTAAAGGCTTTGCCAGGATATTGGTAAAACAGAGAAAAAGTCCAATGTTTTAGGTTTAAAGCCAAGTTTGACATCCATTGGAATCTGTTTGAAACCCAAGAATAATCAGGATTTTTACCCTTTAGGTTTGCAAAAATCAAACGATTCCAAAAGACTAACTTACTGTTGCCGAGAGGCTTGATGCTTAGATCTAACATTGTCGACCATGTGCGATAAGTAGACAAGTTAACGATGGTTTGTAGCATATACTTATCTGTTTTCTTATACATGTCACATATCATTCCCGGTGAAGACTCAAAGCTATTATACATCGATAGGTTTAAGTACTTGAAATACCAATTGATACGCAGATCTACCGAATGCATCTTATATGATCGTAGTTCTGAATTTCCATGATATACCAGTCGAGTGTCTAACCATTGATCCGTTTCGCTTAATTGGGCAATAGTTGGTGATGCAACAGTATAAGAATAGTTTAGAACCATGCGAAAATTACGAGATGGTTTCCATGTAAAATTCACTTTTGGAGAAGGAATAATTACGTTGTACGATTTCTCATAATTGTTTGATGATGTGTGATCCCAATTAACACCCATTGATACATATCCACTAATTGGACCCTTTATCCACAACCATTGAGCATATCCACTCAATGAATTTATGCTCTGATAAAATGGTAATGTACTATCTGCATATTTACTATGTTTATAGCTATCGTACGCAGAGATCGAGAAATAGCCTATTTTTGTTCTGGGGAATTGATATTGTAATATAGTATGGATAGCATCTAAGTCCGTCTTATACTCAGAATGGGAGTCATTGAGCGCTAATGGGCTATCGCTCATTTCATTATATGCCGAATTATATGTAGTGGAATAATGTTGATAATATAGATCGACATATATTAATCCATACTTCTCACCCAAATCCTTTTCAAAATAATTCCCAATATGATATCGAGTATAACCGGTAAATAGATGGTTTGTCGCAAGGAATGAATCGGAACCCGTAGTCACGTTCTGATTAAAAGTACCTCCATTCCTGTTTATCGAAAAGCCGGCTTTAGTATTATTCAGAAAGTTCTGTGGCTTATTGATTTGATAACTCAAGAATATGGTATTGTCATCAAGATGATTCTTTGAATCGAGGCCCTCCTTGATTTTTTTATATTCAACGCCATCAAATTCGTAATCTAATTCCTCGGATTTACGACTTTTGCGATGATGCTTGTTTGTGTTAGTATAAAGTAATTGAAAACGAGATTGTTTATAGTTATAATTTAAAGAAGCATAATTATTGCCATTCAAAATTTGAAATGCTTGATCAATGTTAATTGCCACATTTCCACCATATATTTTAGATTTTAGCCTTATATCCACTACTGTAGATATTCCTTGCGATACGAAACGCAATGGAGGAGTTTGATATACATCGACCTTGGCAATATCTTCTTTGGCTAAGCTTTGGACTTCTTGTGCGCTTGCTTCGACCCCATCTATTAGTATCTTGATATTAGAGTCTCCTTCATAAAATATTGCGCCATTCGACAAGACTGTCATATTAGGTATTTCATTCAGTGATTCATACACTGTGGCGTATCTACCCATATCTGCTTGGCTTATCCGATATGAGGTATGTGTGTCAAATTCCTCAATATCAGAGGGAGTCACCACTAACTCTTGCAGTTTGACGTTTGGTGACATTGATATTGCTGTATTTTCTTCGTTAAGAGTCTTAATAAAGATAATCTTATCACTATATTCCGGGTGTGATGCCACAATATAGTTGACCCCATCAGTTTTGATCTCTATTACCCCCTTGCTATTAGATACCCAAGAGGCAATAGAGTCTTCATTTGCCGAATAACCTATACATTTTACATCAGATATAGGAGTACTTTCTTTTGTGACAAATGTCACACTACGTCCATAAGCCAGAACAGCTGCAAACAAGCAAATAATTGTGTATATGTATCTCATAATTTCACTTTTTTAAAGTACTAAATCTATGTTTTCAGAGTGAGGGCATCGTGGATCAGGCTCAAATTTGGAATGTCCTATCTTAGCAATGTCAAGATAGCAAATCCGTTTGCCAAATCCGTTTCTGCATTTTTCAAATACGCCGCTAATTTATATAATTTTTTGTAATAAGCAAAAAATAATCGACTCGCCACTTGTTTTATAAACATCTGTAAATCAAATAAATACAAAATACTAAAAATTGAATTTCTCGCTAAATTTCTTAACATATTGATAATGAACAATTTACAATTTGAGCAAATTGGATGGTCATATTAGGATTATATTAGTCGTTATGGCGCAATTTATAAGAATTTAAAGGAATTTTTCTTTCTTCACTCTTCATTTATCCTACAAACAGATTGCAAATTTTCAACTAAACATTACATATTACCACACCTTATGGTTTGACAATATAGACAACAATATAGACAACAATATAGACTTATTAATCTAATATATAGATTTTTAGTGCCTTTCAGGACTCGAGAGAAGTATTGTTGTTAATAATTTTTACAAATACAGAGCGCGTTCTAATGGGGATTAGGGGTTGGGGAGTTGGTGTAGGGTTAGGTCTTGGCCGTTCCAGCGGGCGTAGGAGCAGCGGGAGATCCATTCGCCGAGGAATATTACTTGGGAGTCGGGGGCTATTTGCTCGGAACGGAAGAGGTGGATGTGACCAAAGATAAAGTAGTCTATGTGTTCTTTAGTTAAATAGTCGCGAGCGAAAGCATGAAAATTGTCGGTGAGGCGAGTTGCATCTTCCGGCGATGGCTGTCCTTCGGCCTTGCGTGAATGATGACTCCAGTTGTAGGCAAAGGGGACAGTCCAGCGAGGATGGATAGCAGAGAATAGTGATTGGCAGAACTTATTGCGGAATAGAGCGCGCAAGAACTTGAACGATGGTTTTAACTTGCCGATACCATCGCCATGAGTGAGATAGAACTTTTTGCCATCTATATCCTCGATCGAGAATGTAGGTATCACCTTGATACCAAGTTCGGAGGGGAGATAATCGAAGATCCAGATGTCATGGTTGCCTATATACCAATAGATCTTAATTCCACTATCGGCGAGTTCGGCAAGTTTCCCGAAGAATCTAACGAATCCACGAGGCACGACATATCTATACTCATACCAATAATCGAGTATATCGCCTACGAGATAGATGGCGTCGGCATCGTGGCGGATAGAATCAAGGAAACGCACCACCTTTAGTTCGGCGGCGCGGGAATCGGGGAAATATGGGGCTCCGAGATGGAGATCGCTTAAGAAATATGCAATCACAAGAAACCTAATTCTAATTTAGCCTCCTCCGACATCATATCCTGATTCCACTCCGGTTCGAAGACGAGACGGAGATCTACCTTCTTGGGGCCGGGCACTGATAGGAGTTTCTGGCGCACATCCTCGAGGATGAAATCGGCAGCGGGGCAAGAGGGTGCAGTGAGGGTCATATCGACATGCAAGGTCTCATCATCGGGGGTAAAATCGATCTTATAGACCAAGCCGAGTTCATAGATATTTACAGGGATCTCGGGGTCATAGACCGTTTTGAGCATTTCGATAGCCTTTTGGATGATAGAGAACTCATCAGAGGGCTGAATATTATCATTACTTTCCATAGAGAAAAAGAGGCATTAGAACAGAACCGTAAAATCGACGATAGCGCCATGGAGAGAGGCGGTGAAATCGTCTAATTTATAGGTTTTAAGATCGCGAGTGACATCCCACACATAGCCGGCAGAGATCTGGAAACGCTTAAAGAGTTCGACGCCGCCACCGACCTCGAGGCCCAAAGAGACACCCTGACGCGAGAGGATGGGGCAATCGGAATTAGCGACATTGAAATTGATCTGAGGGCCGGCGAAAGCGAAAGGAGCCACGATATTTTCGATGCCGTTGAGGCGGGTATACTTGAAGCGAAGATTGATCGGGAGTTGAATGGTGTGAAGGCGAAGATTTTGATTACCTACATTATCATCCTTCCAGACCTGCGGTTCGCCGAAATTGCAGATACCGCCGCGATTGGAATACTTCAAGCCGAAATTGACACCGAATCCGATGCCGGGGATCATCACCTCGCACATCACTCCGGCATTGAATCCGGTGCGGAGAGAAGTGGCGAAAAGATCCTGATTCCAGCTATAACTTGAGAAATTAGCGCCGACTGTGGGACCCCAGCGGAACTTTGCAGAAGCGCCGGAGGCCACAATCAGACACATAATGATAGAGATTACGAATTTCTTCATTATCTACGAGATAAGGAAATGATCAGAAGAGATAAGCCAAAGAGATGGTCCAGTAATTGTTCTTAACCTTGATATCATCGGTAACAGCCTCGGCAACACCTGACCATTTAGCCACATTGTTGATACCGAAAGTATATCCGGCGCCGAGTTGGATATGATTGATGAACTCAAGACCGATACCGAGATCCCAACCCCATTGAGTTGTCTTGGTGTTCTTATAGCCATCCTGATTACCGAACTTGAAGGCTACGCTCGGACCGGTATAGACGTAGGGAGCAAGGTATGAACCCACCACCGGAAGAGAGATCTTATACTTCAAGTGAAGAGGGATTAAGAAGAAATTGCGCACCACCTTCTCCTCGCCGACAGTTCCGACAGGAGTCGCAATTTCCATCTTCGACTCCATGTGAGAATAGAGCAGAGAGATATCAGCACCCAAGCCGAAAGCGGGCAAGATATACTCGGCAGTAACACCACCAGTGAAGCCGCAACGATTGCTTGAATCGAAATTATCGGCAAGAGGAGTGCCGGAATAATGAAGTTCATTAAGGTTCAAACCAACGAGGGGTCCGATACCGAAACCGGCCTTAGCCGACACACAAGAGACTAATGCAATTGTGATGAAAATGATAAACTTTTTCGTCTTGTTCATAATAAAAAAAGATATATTACACGACAAAATTAAGAAAAATATCTCAAAAATCCTTAACTTTGCCGTATGTTTGCCGAAATAATTGTTCCATTGCCGCTCTATGGCACCTATACCTACCGGATACCGCCCGAAATTCAGGGTGCCGTGCAGGTAGGTTCTCGCGTGCTGGTACAGTTCGGGAAAAAGAAGTTTTACACCGGATTGATAAGCAGCCTCCACAACGAGACTCCCACCTACGAAGTAAAAGATATCGTATCCGTTCTTGACCCGAAACCCTTGGTGAAATATCCCCAGTTAAAACTTTGGAATTGGATATCGGAATACTATCTATGCAGCGTCGGGGAGGTGTATAAAGCGGCAGTACCGACCGGATTGAAGCCGGAGAGCGAGACGATGATATCGCTCAATGAAGAGTTCGGCACGCCGGAGGGGGTGAAACTCACCGAGCGACAAGCCATGGTGGTGATGCTGCTCGAAGAGAAAAAGCGGCTTCGCATCAGCGACATTGAGAAAGAGCTGAAGATTAAGAATGTCACTCAGATAGCGGGTTCGATGCTTGACATGGGCATCATCCATATCGACGAAAAGATAGTGGAGCGCTATCATGCCAAGAGTGAGACCTATATCGAGTTAAACATAGAGCGAGGCGACCAAGAGGGGCTCAAAGAGTTCTTCGACAAGACGCATCGGTCGCAATATCAGGAGAAAGCCTTGATATGCTGGCTCGACCTGTCGGGATGGATGCAGAGCAATCGGCCACTGCTGGATGTGACCCGCAAGCAGCTACTCGACCTGAGCGGGATTTCGGCCGGCATCTTGCGATCGATGATCGAGAAGGGTATCTTCCGTCAAGAGAAGCACTTGATCAATCGTTTCAATGGCAACGACAGCGTCAAAAAGCAAGACCTTGCCACCCTCTCGCCACAGCAACAGCGAGCCTGCCAAGAGATCACCGAACAGCTACGCAGCAGGCAGAGTGTACTGCTGCATGGGGTCACCGGCAGCGGCAAGACCGAAGTCTACACCCACCTTATCGATCATGTACTAAAGACGGGCAACCAGGTGCTCTACCTTGTGCCGGAGATTTCGCTGACCACACAGCTCACCGACCGACTTCGGAAAGTCTTCGGCGATAGGCTCTTGGTCTATCACTCCAAATTCAGCGACAGCGAGCGTGTGGACATCTGGAAGCGGCTCTTGGAGAGCAACGAACCGATGGTGGTGCTCGGGGTACGCTCCTCGGTGTTTCTCCCCTTCGGGCGGTTGGGCTTGGTGATTGTGGACGAAGAGCATGAGAGCAGTTACAAGCAATATGATCCGGCTCCGCGCTACAATGCGCGCGACACAGCGATGGTGCTCGCCTCGATGCATGGAGCGAAAGTGGTGTTAGGCTCCGCCACCCCCTCGATCGAGACCTACTACAAAGCCACAACCGGCAAATATGGGTTAGTGACACTTAGCGAGCGCTACGAAGGGGCAGTTCTGCCGGAAGTCGAAATAATCGACATGCGCGAACAGCGCAAGAAGAAGCAAAATATAGGCACCCTCTCCTCGCCGCTGATCCAAGAGATGAGAGGGGCATTGAGCGACAACAAGCAGGTGATACTCTTCCAGAACCGGCGCGGTTTTGCACCGGTGGTGGTGTGTCAGCAATGTGGTTGGACGCCGAAATGCGAGAACTGCGACGTGTCTCAGATCTACCACAAATACAACAACATGCTTAAATGCCACTACTGCGGCTACACGCGGGCACTCCCTACGGTGTGTCCGGCATGCGGGCTGAATGGCATTGAAGTGTATGGATATGGCACGGAGAGGATCGCCGAAGAGGTAGGGAAGAACTTTCCCGAGGCGAGGATCTCACGGATGGATCTCGACACCACGCGTAATAAAGATGCCTATCAAGACATCATCGAAGACTTTGCCGCCCATCGCACCGACATACTCGTAGGCACGCAGATGGTGAGCAAAGGGCTCGACTTCGGCGAAGTGAGGATGGCCGGAGTGATCAATGCCGACACCCTTCTGAATTTCCCCGACTTCCGCAGCAACGAGCGTGCATACAACATGCTCGAGCAGGTGGCAGGGAGGGCCGGCAGACGCAAAGAGAAGGGTAAAGTGCTGATACAGACCACCAATCCCAAAGAGAATGTGCTCGAATATGTCAAGGCACACGACTACTCGAGCTACTATCAGAGCGAGATCGCCGAGAGGGAACGATATGCCTACCCACCCTTCACGAAGATCATCAACATCTATCTTCGCAACAAAGATGGGAATATGGTAGATCGTGCGGCAGTAATCTATGCCAAGAAACTGAGAGAGGTGTTTGGCACTCGAGTCTTAGGGCCGGAGAAGCCCTTCGTCGGGAGGATAGCCCTATGGTATATCCAATCGATTATGTTGAAGATCGAGGCAGGAGCCTCGATGAGCAAAGTAAAACAAATCTTACGTCAGATCTATGAGCAGGCGGCGGCATGGTCCGAATTCAAGAGCACACAGATCTACTATGACGTAGACCCGGTATAAATCAACATCCTTATCAAAGGAGATAAAATAAGGAGAAATAAAAGAGATGGAAAACGAACTACACGACTTATTCGACAGGGAGCACTTGTGGCATCCCTACACATCGACCCACGCCCCCCTGCCGACCTATAAAGTCAAAGAGGCACATGGCGCAGTAATCACACTGGCCGACGGGCGCGAACTTATCGATGGGATGTCGTCATGGTGGTGTGTGATCCATGGCTACAACCATCCTGTGCTCAATGCGGCAGCACACGATCAGATAGAGAAGATGTCGCATGTGATGTTTGGGGGTTTGACCCATCAGCCGGCTATCGATCTCGGCAAGCTACTGTTAGAGATACTTCCGCCGAGCATGAATCATATATTTTATGCCGACTCCGGTTCGGTGGCTACGGAAGTGGCGATGAAGATGGCAGTGCAGGCACATGACAATCCGGCGAAGACCAACTTTGCCACGATCCGTCGCGGCTATCATGGCGACACGTGGAATGCGATGTCGGTGTGTGACCCGGTGACCGGTATGCATGGAGCTTTCGGTCCGGCATTGCCGATAAGATACTTTGCCGACTCGCCGAGATGCAGTTTCCACGACGATTGGGATCCGGCAGACTTCGAGCCGATGCGGAAGATCATTAGAGAGCATGCCGACAACTTGGCGGCAGTGATCCTCGAGCCGATCGTGCAGGGTGCGGGTGGTATGAGATTCTACCATCCCCAATACTTGCGTGAATTGCGTCGCGAATGTGATGCCAACGATGTCTTGCTGATCTTCGACGAGATAGCCACCGGCTTCGGGCGCACCGGCAAGCTCTTCGCATGGGAGCATGCCGGAGTAGAACCGGACATCATGCTGATAGGGAAAGCGATAACGGGGGGCTATATGACCTTCTCCGCCGTAGCCACCAATCGGCGCACAGCCGAGATGATCTCCGCATCGCAGAGTGGCGTGATGATGCACGGGCCGACATTCATGGGCAATCCCTTGGCATGTGCCATCGCCTTGGCCTCCACCCGACTGCTGTTGCAATCCCCCTGGCAAGAGAGGATCCGACAGATCGAAAGCATCATGAAAGAGCGACTTGCCCCGGCTGCTCAGTTGGACAATGTAGACAATGTCAGAGTGTTGGGAGGCATCGGCGTGATAGAGATGACCCACGATGTGAACCTTGCCGGTTTCCAGAAGCGATGTGTGGAGAAGGGTGTATGGATCCGTCCCTTCGGCAGGAATGCCTATATAATGCCCCCCTACTTGGCGGTGAGCGACGAGCAGGTGGAGCGACTGTGTGAAGCGCTCATAGAATTGGTGAAAGAAGAGGGATAAGATGGAAGAAACAGAAAGAGAATATCGCCAAATCATCGAACTTCTCAAGGGGGAGAACCGTCTTCGCAACTTGCCGACCGACCGGAGCGAAGATGGGAGAATCATCGACCTCTGCAGCAACGACTATATGGGTGTGGCTCAGATCTCCGAGCGATGGAGAGAAGACTTTATGTCGGCACATCGGTCGACCCCCTTCACCTCCTCCGCATCGCGACTTCTCGCCAAGCGAGAAAAAGAATATTACGACTTCGAAGCATATCTCGAGCAGGAATATGGCAAGTCGGCGCTACTCTACAACTCCGGTTATCATGCCAATGTCGGCGTGGCGTCGGCGCTGAGCGAGGGTAACACGTTGTGGGCTACCGACAAATTAGTGCATGCCTCCGCCATCGACGGCATCCGACTCGGAGGCGGGGAGCAGAAGCGCTGGCGACACAACGATGTGTCACATCTTCGCAAGATACTCGAGGCGGAGCATGAGCGTCGCGATCGGATTATCGTGATGTGCGAATCAGTGTATAGCATGGATGGGGATATCGCCCCATTGAGGGAACTGGTCCGACTCAAAGAGGAATATTCCAAGATGATGCTCTATGTCGACGAGGCTCATGCCATCGGAGTCTTCGGACCGCATGGACTGGGGAGGAGTGTCGAAGAGGGGATACTCGATCGGGTCGACATCCTGGTCGGCACATTGGGCAAAGCCGTCGGTTCGATGGGGGCATACGTTATCACCACTCCCCTACTCAAAGAATATCTTATCAACACCTCCCGGAGTCTGATATTCTCGACAGCCATACCTCCGATCAATGTGGCATGGTCGATGGAGATGATGCGCCACCTCGCCGAGATGGATGCCGAGCGATCACATCTTGCGAAGATCGCCGAACGCTTCAGACGTGGCATCGAACGGATCACCGGCGAGTCGAACCCTTCACGCTCCGCCATCATACCACTGATGACCGGAGATGCGCTACGCGCCATCGAGATCTCGCGCCAACTGGAGCAAGAGGGAATCTTGGCACTGCCGATAAGGAGGCCGACCGTGCCTCCCGGAGGGGAACGCATCAGATTTTCGCTCAATGCCACGCTGAGCGAAGAGGATATCGATAACATACTAACCCGGATCTCAAAAGCATACGAGCGATGAAGATAGAGTTACAGACGCAATCGACACATAACACACGCCTCATCTTGATCTATGCCGGATGGAGTGCGGATGAGAGAATAGCCCGACATATCGACCTGCCGGGATGGGATGTTGCCGTGGTCCATGACTACAGCGACTTCACTCTTGACACGTCGATACTGAACAGGTACTATACGATCTATCTTTTTGCTTGGTCGCTCGGAGTTTATGCCTCGGCGCTGACCCTTCCGGCAGATCGGATCACCGCCGCCTACGCCATCAACGGCACATTGCATCCGGTGGATGAAACTCGGGGCATCTCTCCCGACATCTACTATGGCACCGCCGATCACCTCAGCGAGCGCAACCTCTTGAAATTCAGGATGCGAATGATGCGCGACCGCCGTCAATGGGAAGAGGTGAAGGAGATGTTTGAGCCGGAGAGGAGCGCAGAGAAAGATGGATCAAAGGGTGAGGTAGAAGTGCAGATCGAGGAGCGAATAGAGAATCTTCGTCAGCAACTCTACAATATTGGCGAGGCATCGAAAGAGGGTCGCCCCTTATCATCGCTCCCATGGGTAAGAGCCTATATCTCAGATGATGACAAGATCTTCCCGGCGGCGTCACAGCAGAGGGCGTGGGGAGAAGATCCCGACGTGGAGAGGGTCGAACTTTATGAAGGTCATTATGTTGACATCGAGCAGATTATCAAGATGGTGATACCCGACCGAGAGAAAGTGTCGGAGAAATTCAGCAAAGCATCGATCTCCTACGATACTCACGCCATCGCGCAATATAGTGCGGCGATCAAGCTTGCCACACAGATAGGAGAAATGAGACCGAAGCCGGGTGGCGAGATCTTGGAGATCGGTTGCGGCACGGGGCTATTCACCAAAGAATATGCCGATATGCTGCGTCCGGCCCACGCCACCTTTGTAGACATCACCCCCACAGGGCCCTTCGGCATTGCCCCAACCGAGGAATACTATATCGAAGATGCAGAAGAATGGATCGAAAAGAGGAGTGAAAGATGGGATGCGATTCTGTCGGCATCATGCATCCAATGGTTTGCCGACCTTCCCCGTTTCTTGCATCAATGCAGTCTGCACCTGAAAGAGGGTGGCATCTTGGGAGTTTCCTCCTTCTTGCCGGGAAACATGGAAGAGCTCGATCAACTTCGGCCATCGCCATTGCGCTATGCAAGCACCTCACAATTAGAGGGATGGCTTCAAGCAGACTACGAAGAGATCAAGATCGTAGAAGATGAGATAATTGTGGAATTCGAATCTGTAAGAGAGATGCTGATGCATCTCAAGCACACCGGAGTGGGTGGTTCGGCACCTACAGGCACATTGAACATCGGCAAGATGAAAGGGATGAATCGCCTCACCTACCGTCCCGTCTACATAACAGCTCGCAAAAAAGGGTGATAAAGAACGCGCTTTAAGAGTTCTTACTTTTGGTGTCGGAGTTGGAGGAAGTCGTTATAGTCTTTGATGTGGTCGGAGGCTGAGAAGAAGTCGGAGGTCATGACCAAGGCAACGGCGCCCGATGAGAAATCATCGAGGGTAAGCCAAATGCCGGGCTGGATGAGGAGTCCGACGTAGGGATGGTTAAGGAGGACCGTGCGACGATTCACACCATCATCGAGAGTAACCGAAAAGCTACCGGAAGCTGCGACGATAAACTCCAGAATCTCCTTATGTGCGTGACCACCACGGCTTTCGCCCCCCGGCACATCATATATAAAGAACGTCCTCTTCAGGTCGAAAGGGAGAGTCGTGTTTGACTCCACGACAGAGAGATTGCCGAGGCGATCGCTCGGGTGTCGTTCCAACTTGATCAGCGTACAGTCATCGATAGTTTTCATGATTCCGGGGAATAAAGTTTTAGATAGAGATCGCGGTCTACGATATAGTCAGCCTCATCATACTTGGTGGAACTGAGCACCAAGACTACGGCATTGGTAGAGAAATTGGTAAGTTCGCGCCAAGTCATCGGAGGGATATAGACACCGAAGAAAGAACGATTGAGAGTAAAGGACTGTTGACACTCCGGGGTATCGACGATAACGTCGAACGAACCGGAGAGGGCGACGATAAACTCGGCATTGCGATGATAGGCATGGCCATCTCGTCCGCCGCCACCCGGCACATCATAAATCCAATGGCAACGCTCCACGGCGAAAGGGATATCGCGCAACTGCTCTATCACGGCGAGATTGCCACGAGGGTCGAGATGCTGGGTGAGTTCGATGATATATGGTTTGGACTTGGGCATAACTTTAGAAAATTCCTGTAAACTACAAAAAATCACTCGGTAAGGCTCTTATCAGATGTGTCGACCGGATCGAGAGGATCGGAAGAATCGTCATTACGGAGATCGATTTGGATTCGGACAGATTCCTCATGGATGATGCCGAGGAGTCGGTTCATAAACTCGGGAGAGAGGTCATGTCGGGCAGCCTCTTCGACGCGACGGGCTATCAGCTGGTTGTATCGTTGTTGCTGCACGACCGGAATATTACGGCTCAACTTGAGGCGGCCGATGCTACGCGCCACCTCCATACGCTTAGCCAAGAGTGCTACGAGTTGAGAATCGATACGGTCGATATCCTCGCGAAGTAGCGCGAGCGTATCTTGCGCATCCTCATTATGTCTGCGAGATATATCCTTTAGGATAAGAGCGAGTTGAGCGGGGGTGAGCTGCTGAGAAGCATCGCTCAGGGCAGCATCGGGGTTGCAATGCGACTCGATGAATAGGCCGGCGAAATTCATATCCATGGCCCGGCGGCAGAGTGGCGAGATCAGGTCGCGACGTCCGGCGATATGGCTCGGGTCGCAGAGGATCTGCAGGTTGGGGATGCGGCGTTTCAGTTCGATAGGGATACGCCACATCGGACGATTGCGATATATCTGCTCATCGTAGGCGGCAAAACCGCGATGTATGGCGGCGATGCGACGAATGCCGGCGGCATAAATGCGTTGAATCGCACCGATCCAGAGTTCGATATCAGGATTGACCGGATTCTTAATAAGTATGGTAATCACATCACGCTGCTGGGCGGGAAGATCGGCGAGGAGGTCGGCGATATCCTGAACTGCGAATGGATTGGTGACCGTGCGGGCGCCGAGCCAGAAGGCGGAGATTCCGGCGCGGAGAGCGGCACGAAGATGAGCCGTGGTAGCCACCTCGATGATAGGGAGGAGTCCGAAGCGATGTTTCACCTCCATAAGCCAGGGAAGTCCCTTTGCGCCGATACCCTCAAACGAACCGGGCTTCGTGCGAGGTTTCCAGATGCCGGCACGAAAGAGATGGATGCCACAGTGAGCAACACCCCGAGCCGTCTCGAGAACTTGTTCGCGAGACTCCACACTGCAAGGACCTGCCACCAAGATGGGGAGATCCTCGCCCGAAGGGGTATCAAAGAGAGGTAAAATATCCTCCATAACTCTAAAGAAATAATAAACGTTATGCAAAATTAACAAAAATATCGAAAAATCTTTTTATATTTGCAGAATTGAATAGCAATAGTCTATCTAATACCTAAAAAACAAAGGCTATGACACAAAAAAACACGACATCGACCTTCACGCCCGAGCAAATCGAGAGAGACAGGCGAGTGCTTGAGCTATTATCGCAAAACTTCGGCAACATCAACGCCGCGAGCACCGAGATCATCAATCTCGAAGCGATATTGAACTTGCCTAAAGGCACAGAGCACTTTGTGGCAGATTTGCATGGTGAAGATGAGGCATTTCGGCACATTCTGAAGAATGCGTCAGGCAACATCAAGCGCAAAGTCAAAGAGATCTATGGCAACGACATGCGCGACTCCGACCTGGCACAATTCTGTTCGCTGATCTACTATCCGGAGCAGAAATTGGAACTGATCCGCAGCGAAGAGGATAACCTTGACGACTTCTACACCACTACCCTTCACAGGCTGGTAAAAGTATTGCAGAGCGTATCGTCGAAATACACCCGATCAAAAGTGCGTAAAGCCCTACCCAAAGAATATGCCTATATAATAGAAGAATTGCTCCACGAATCGCCGAGTGGCGAGAGCAAGCAGCTCTACTACAATCGGATCGTCGAGACAATCATCTCGACAGGGCAAGCCAACGACTTCATCATAGCGATTTGCAACGTGATCCAGCGGCTAAGCATCGACCGGCTCCACATTCTCGGCGACATCTACGACCGAGGGGAAGGGGCACATATCATCATGGAGACCCTGTCGAAATATGTAGGCTTTGACATCCAATGGGGCAACCATGATGCACTCTGGATGGGTGCGGCGATAGGCAACGACTGTTGTATTGCCAATGTGCTGCGCAACGCCCTTCGCTATGCCAATATGGATACACTCGAAGAGGGTTATGGCATCAACCTGGTCCATCTCGCAAGCTTTGCGATGGATACCTACGGCGATGACCCCTGCACCGTGTTCCGACCCAAGATCGAAGTCATCGCCAACAAGAGCGAGAAGAGCTTGGCGCTGATGTCGAAGATGCACAAAGCCATCAGCATCATCCAGTTCAAACTCGAAGGGGCAATGATCCGCAAGCACCCGGAATGGAGGATGGAACATCGACTTCTCTTAGACAAAATGTCGCCCGACTTCACCACCGTGACCATAGATGGGAACGTCTATCCGATGCTCGACAGCCACTTCCCGACGATCGACCCCAAAGATCCCTATAGACTCACCGAAGAAGAGGAGGAACTGGTGGAGAAACTACACCGCTCCTTCATGATAAGCGACAAACTGCATCGGCACATGAAGATAATGTTTAATCATGGCTGCATGTACAACATCACCAACTCCAACTTGATGTATCACGCCTCGGTGCCACTCAATAAAGATGGCAGTCTGAAAGAGGTGGAATTGATGGGCAAGAAACTGAAAGGGAAAGAATTGCTGCACAGTGTCGGGATGTTGATGCGCTCCGCCTACAACAATGATACACCCCAAGAAGCCAAAGAATATGCCACCGACTACTACTGGTATCTATGGTGCGGGCCTGAATCACCCCTCTTCGACAAGGCAGCGATGACGACCTTCGAGCGCTACTTCATCGAAGACAAGAAGACGCATCACGAAGAGAAGGGAGCCTACTACAAGCTACGCGAAGAAGAGGCTGTGGCCGATATGATTTTGGATGAATTTGGCGTGACCGGTCCCCATCGACATATCATCAACGGACACGTGCCTGTGAAGGTGGGCAAAGGAGAGCGACCGGTGAAAGCCAATGGCAAGATGATGGTGATCGACGGTGGCTTCGCGAAGGCATATCACAACACCACCGGCATCGCCGGCTATACCCTGGTATATCACTCGCGAGGGATGGTACTGGTGCAGCACGAGCCCTTCAGCAGCGTGCAGGAAGTGGTGAGACTCGGCACTGACATCCGGTCGACCACCGAATTGGTGGAGCTGGCACAAAACAGGCTTCGAGTACGCGACACCGACATAGGCAAAGAATTGCAAGCCCAGATCGATGAACTCAGAGAACTGCTCTATGCCTATCGCAACGGACTAATCAAATCAAAATAATCGAGAGATCGAAGAGGGCAAAAAGTGGTGAATTTATAAATAAAGGGAATAAAATTTGCAAAAAAGCAGAATAAATTTGGTGAATACAAAAATATCTGCTACTTTTGGGAAGTGAAAAAATAAACCTAATACCCAACTGAACGCTCTAATTGACAAAGAGAGATTAATCAAATCATTCAAGTAAACCAAACAACAAGCAGAGTATGAAAAGAATAGAAAGACTCTTAGTAATGGCAATGGTGAGCCTTGGCATAGCGATAGCCGCCAACGCTCAATTGCCGTCAGTGCAATTAAAGGATTTGAATGGCAAGCCTGTGGACTCAGCGACACTGAGCAATGATGGCAAGCCCTTCGTGATCAGTTTCTGGGCTACATGGTGCAAACCCTGTATCCGAGAGCTAATGGCATTCCATGAAGTATATGAAGACTGGGTGGAAGAGACCGGTGTAAAGATTTATGCCATATCTATCGACGAGGCCCAGAATTCGACCAAAGTAAAGCCCTTGGCAGATGCGAGAGGATGGGAATATGAGATACTGTTAGACCAGAGCGGAGACTTTGCACGCTCCTTAGGATGTCAGAACCCACCTCACTTGGTAATCTTGGATGGCAATGGCAAGATCGTAGAATCCCATTCCGGCTATACCGAGGGATCAGAAGATCATGTCTATGAGATTATCAAGAATTTGGTAAACAAAGAATAAGGAAAAATTCTGCAAACCAAGACATAGAAAACGAACGACGACATGAAATCATCATTACGCATATCGTTGGTAGTTGGTTCGATTGCGATGAGTTGCATCGCAATGCGGGCCAACTATCCTGTTGCCGTACACGGGTCGGTACAGGCCGACATCGTGGTGCCGGAGGTGGATCAAGAGATTGGGACACCCGACGAGTATGAGCACAAATTTCTCTTCAACACCTATGCCGATGTCAATCTATCGAGTAAATACTTTGACGCCGGCTTACGAGCCGAATTTATGAAATGGCCTGTGCCGGGCTATGAACCAGACTTTGCCGGCTGGGGACTTTCGAACTTTTTCGTAAAAGGAAAATATAAAGGTTTTGAGCTAACTGCCGGAGACTTCTATGAGCAATTCGGCAGCGGTTTTATTCTGCGCACCTACGAAGAGCGCAACTTGGGTATCGACAATGCGATCCGTGGTGGCCGTCTGAAAGTGAATGCCGTGAAGGGTATGCAACTGACAGTGTTGGGTGGTGTACAGCGCACCTACTGGGATTGGAGCAAGCACTCACAAGTGTATGGTGCCAATGCCGAGCTTTATATGCAAGACTATATACCGATGATGCAAGATAATGGAGCGAGTTGGACAATAGGAGGCTCATACGTCTTGAAGCATGAAGATGATGAAGATGTATTCGTGCCGGGCACGAACTATCGTTTGAACTTGCCCAACTTTGTAAACTCCTTCGACGTACGCACCTCCTTCTCCAAGGGTCCATGGAGCGTAATGGCAGAATATGCATGGAAGGGACAAGACCCGAGTTTCGACAATGACTACACCTACGGCAATGGTAACGCCGTGATGGCAAGTTTGGCATACTCCAAGAAGGGTATAAGCGCCATGTTACAAGCCAAGCGCAGTTATAACATGTCGTTCCGTTCGCAGAGAAGTCGCGACGGATTGTCAGGATTCATCAACAACATGCCGGCGTTCACCTATACTCACACCTATGCCTTGGCAGCCTTCTATCCCTACGCCACACAATATGCAGATGGCGAATGGGCATATCAGGGACAATTCAGTTATATGTTCCCCAAGAAATCGGCATTAGGTGGCAAGTATGGCACCAAGGTGTCACTCTATGCCAGTTATGTAGCCGGCTTGCTGATGCAGCCTGCCCCCGAGGGAGTAAATGGATCGATCATGGGTACGGATGGTATCAAGCCACGTACGGATGGCTTGGCATTCTTCAAGAATGGACCTTGCAACTACTACGACATCAACTTGCAGATCGAGAAACGACTCTCACAACCGCTGACCGTGATCTTCATGTATATGAACCAGATGGTCAACAACAACGTATTGCGCATCGTAGAGACCGATGAGAAATGGATCCGCACCAACATCTTGGTGGCAGATGTGAAATATAAATTCAATCGCAAATTCACGCTACGTGGCGAATTGCAATACCTCTTCACCAAGCAAGATCAGAAAGACTGGGCATACGGCATGCTCGAGTTCTCCTGGAATCCCTACTTGATGGTATCGGCGAGCGACACCTGGAACTGTGGAGGTAACGGCACCCACTACTACATGTTCGGACTCACCGGCACCTATCGCAACAACCGTCTGATGTTGAGCTATGGTCGCACCAGAGCCGGATTTGACTGCTCGGGAGGACTTTGCCGTCCGGTGCCCGCGATGCACGGATTCAGAATTAACTATACCTACAACTTCTAAAAAGAGAGACAAAAGCAATGAAAAGAATATATGGACACCTTTTGTTGGCAGGCATAGTAACAATCGGTGGGATGCTCATGACCTCATGTGACGAAGTGAGCTTAGACGATCGATACATCTTGAATGAAGATGTGAAAAGCGAGAGATCAATACTTCTTGAAGACTTCACCGGGCAGAACTGCGTGAACTGTCCGGAAGCACACGAAGTTATCGAGCAATTGCAAGAGCAATTTGGAGCAGACAAGGTGATAGCCGTGAGCATCCACTCCGGTGTGTTCGGCATCTCGGTGTCGAAGACCAACTTTGACAAGAATGTGGTGGGTCTTATGACCGACGAGGGCAACAAGATCTGCAACAAATATAACATCAACTCCTTCCCGATGGGAGTCATCGATATGGGAAGTCCGATGGTGCATAGTTTATGGCCCTCGGCAGTAAGATCAGAATTGCAGAAAGAGACAGACCTGAGCATCGACTTGGCAGTGGAATATGCAGCAGATGCCAAAGATAGCGAAAACGGCTACTATGGCACTATCAAGACGAAAGCCACCATCTCGAGCTCATCGGACAGAGCAGTGAATGTACAATTCTGGGTAATCGAAGATGGTATTGTGGCAATCCAGCGTTCCTTGTCATCGGTGATAACCGACTATGTACACAACAATGTGTTCCGCGCTCAAGTGTTTGAAGATATGAGTGGCAAGCCCCTCAATATCCAAGCCGGCATCAGTCAAGAGATTGAAGGCGAAATCGCTAACAGATGGAGCGACACAGAGCATTGGAATGTCAACAACCTCTCGATCGTAGCGATCGTGAGCGATGGCACGGGCGTGCTCCAAGCCAAAGAGGTAAAAGTGATCGACAACGGTGAAGAGCCTGCGGAAGATCCTAAAGAAGAATAAAAATAATCAATCATTTAATCAAGATGAAAAAAGTATACTTACTTATGGCTGGCATGATGATCGCCGGGATCGCTAATGCCAAGACAGTAAACTTCATTGCAGAAGAGACAGGTGAAGTAATCGCCTCCGGCACAACCTACACGAGCAGCAACTATGAAGATTTAGTTGTGATGCGTATGTATGATCCGAAGATCTCGGTGCAAGCTGATGAGAGTATGACAGTGAAAATGACAGCAGAGTGCACCACCGGACAAGAAATCCAACTATGTTTTGGCGGAACATGCGAAGCCGGACAGACAATCACCAAGAATAATGTACCTATCGACGGAGGAGAAGCCGTGCAATGCCAGCTTGAATATATGTGGATGGATGGCGATGAGCTTCCTGAGATGGTAAGCACAAATTTGACCGTGAAAGAGACCGGCGTACTCGGAGGTGGAGCAGAGAGCAGCATCGTGGTAGTGATCAACACAAACACCGGCGCAGTGAGCACCCTGAAAGTGGATAACTCATTCCGTTATGCAGACGGCATGATCAATTACAGCGTAGAGGGAGCAACAAGAGTAGAGCTCTTTGACACCACCGGCAAATGCGTAATGAGCCGCGATGTTAAGGGTAACGGCAGCATCTCTACCGAAGGCCTTGGCACCGGCATCTATATGTATCGTGTTGGCAACAAGAGTGGCAAGATCTTTGTAAAATAAGATAAGCACATCGTAATGTAAAATATCCAAAAAACAAAAATTTCGGAGAGACTTTGTTTGACGGCAGAGTCTCTCCTTATTTTTAGAGCGCGTTCCTTAAACTAAATAATAAATAATAAAAAGGAAGAAACGGGAAACTTTATGAATTATGGGAGTTACAAAAACAAACATTTGGGAAAGATGAAAATAAAAAAAATCGGCAGAAAGGATAAAAAATATATGTAATAATAGCCCATAATTGAGAAATTTTGGTTAATTTTACGGAATGTAACGGCACACTCCAAGAGCGTGTTCAAAGAAAGACTTAAAGGAAATAATCAGTAATACCATAATAGACTTAATCAACAAAATGTCTGAACCAAGTTACAACTACAACGAAGTTTACGCTGCGACCTTGGAATATTTCAAGGGAGATGAACTTGCGGCGAAAGTATGGGCGAGCAAATATGCCCTAAAAGATTCGGATGGCAAATACTACGAAAAGACTCCGGACGACATGCACCATCGCATAGCCTCGGAGATCTCTCGAATAGAGCAGAAATATCCGAATCCGATGAGCGAATCGGAGGTATTCGATTTGTTGCAGGGCTTCAAATATATAGTGCCACAGGGGAGCCCGATGGCGGGGATCGGCAATAACCTTCAGGTTGGGTCGTTGTCGAATTGTTTTGTAATCGGACTTGATGGCCATCCTGACTCGTATGGAGGCATCATCCGCATAGATGAAGAGCAAGTACAACTGATGAAGCGCCGCGGAGGAGTGGGACACGACCTTTCACATATCCGTCCGAAGGGGAGTCCGGTGAAGAACTCGGCGTTGACCTCGACAGGATTGGTGCCCTTCATGGAACGTTACAGCAACTCCACACGCGAAGTGGCTCAAGATGGTCGACGCGGAGCATTGATGATGACCGTAAGCATCAAGCACCCCGATGCCGAAGACTTCATCGATGCGAAGATGGTAGAGGGGAAAGTGACCGGAGCCAACGTGTCGGTAAAGATCGACGATGAATTTATGAGATGTGCGATCTCGGGCGAGCCCTATACCGTACAATATCCGATTAACTCGGCAGAGCCGATGGTGTCGCGCCAGATAGATGCCAAGGCACTTTGGCAGAAGATCGTGCACAATGCCTGGAAGAGTGCCGAGCCGGGAGTCTTGTTCTGGGAGACAATTCAGAGAGAATCAGTGCCCGACTGCTATGCCGATCTTGGGTTTGAGACCGTATCGACCAATCCCTGCGGCGAGATACCCTTGTGCCCTTACGACAGTTGTCGCTTGGTGGCGATCAACCTCTACAGCTATGTAGACCATCCCTTCACACCTGAGGCAAAATTCAACTTTGAGAAATTTGCCCAACATGTAGGAAAGGCACAGCGCATCATGGACGACATCATCGACTTGGAGATGGAGAAGATCGACTTGATTATCGCCAAGATCGACAAAGACCCGGAGACACCGGAAGTGAAGAGCACCGAATTAAACCTCTGGAAGAAGATTCGCAGCAAGACATTGAAGGGACGACGCACCGGTTGCGGCACCACAGGCGAGGGCGACATGCTTGCCGCCTTAGGCTTGAGATATGGCACTGAAGAGGCAACCCGCTTCTCGACCGAAGTACACAAAGCATTGGCATTGGCATATTATGGCGCCAGCGTCACCATGGCAGAAGAGCGTGGAGCATTCGAAGTATATGATGCCAAGCGAGAAGAGAACAATCCCTACATCTCACGTCTTCGCGAAGCAGATCCGGCACTCTATGAGAGGATGGTGAAATCGGGACGCCGCAACATCGCCTGCCTGACCATCGCTCCGACCGGCACCACCTCGATTATGACACAGACATCATCGGGAATCGAGCCGGTGTTCATGCCTGTCTACAAGCGTAAACGCAAAGTCAACCCGGGCGATCCCGACATCAAGATAGACTTCATCGACGAAGTGGGAGATGCCTTCGAAGAATATATCGTCTACCACCACAAATTCCTGGAATGGATGCGTGTGAATGGCATCGAAGCCAAGCGCAACATGACCCCGGAAGAGATCGAAGAATTAGTGGCAAAATCGCCCTACTACAAAGCGACAGCCAACGATGTGGACTGGCTTGAGAAGGTAAGAATGCAGGGCGCAGTGCAGAAATGGGTAGACCACTCCATCTCGGTGACTATCAACCTCCCCTCGACCGTAACAGAGCAGTTGGTCGACGACCTATATGTCGAGGCATGGAAGGCAGGTTGCAAGGGATGCACCGTCTATCGCGACGGTTCGCGCAACAACGTGCTGGAATCAGTAAAGAGCAAACCGGCACCGGTGATCCCCTTGATGGCCACCCCGGCACATATCTCCAAGCGCCCGGCAGAGCTGGAGGCAGATGTGGTGAGATTCCAGAACAACAAAGAGAAATGGATTGCCTTTGTCGGCTTGGTGAACAATCAGCCCTATGAGATCTTCACCGGACTTGCCGACGACGATGATGGCATCTTCTGCCCCAAGAGTGTGAACAAAGGGAAGATCATCAAGACGATAGATGAAAAAGGGAACAAGCGTTACGACTTCCAATTCATCAACAAGCGAGGCTACAAGACCACGATCGAGGGACTGAGCGAGAAATTCAATCCTGAGTTCTGGAACTATGCCAAGTTGATCTCGGGAGTGTTGCGCTATGGCATGCCGATCGATCAGGTATTGAAACTTGTGAGCGGACTGGAACTTGACTCCACCAACATCAACACCTGGAAGATGGGTGTGGAGCGTGCCTTGAAGAAATACTTGACCAACGGCACCGAAGCGCACGGGCAGAAATGTCCCAACTGTGGCGCCGAGACCTTGGTATATCAAGAGGGATGCCTGATCTGCACCACATGCGGCACATCGAAATGTGGAGGATAAAAAAATGATCTAAATAATAGAGAAGAATAAAAAAACTTTAAAATATAATTCACATGAAAATTACCTTTAATATCAACTACCACACCAATTGGGGAGAGAGCGTGTATCTATGCGGCACTCTACCTGAATTGGGAAACGGCGATGCCCGCGAAGGGGTAGAGATGAGTTTGGTAAGCCCCGACATCTGGCAATATACCTTGGAGGTAGGGGAAAAGACCGAAGACTTCGACTACTACTTTGTGATCAAAGCCTACAACCGTGAGTGGCGATTCGAGTGGGGCAAGCCCCACCGCATGCACATCGGTGCCGGCATCAGCAACTATCAAGTGTTCGACAGCTGGCACGATATGCCTCACGACAAGCCCTTCTACTCATCGGCATTTGTAGATGGAATGTTGCGTCGACTCAAGAGAGATGCCCAACTTGAGGCAAAACCGGGTACGCTCAACATCCGGATCGAAGCTCCGATGCTTCAACCCGACGAATATTTGGCAGTATCGGGTAGTGAAGAATACTTGGGCAAATGGGATCCGACACGAGCACTGAGACTCAACGACCACAACTTCCCGACATGGGAGATCAATCTTCCCTTAGATCAGCTCAAAGCTCCATTCGAATATAAATTTCTCATTGTCAACGAAAAGGGAGAGACCGTAGGCTGGGAGGCGATGAACAATCGCATCTACGGCATCAAGAGCATCGACAAGAACGAGCAAATCGTGATCGACGGCACACGATTTGCCAATCCGAAGCGTCCATGGAAGGGTGCAGGCACAGCCATACCGGTGTTCAGCATCCGCACTGAAGAGAACTTCGGTGTGGGAGACTTCTTAGATATCAAGAAGATGGTAGACTGGTGTGTGATGACCGGACAGAAGATCCTTCAGATCCTTCCGATCAACGACACCACAATGCTTGGCACCTGGGTAGACTCCTATCCCTACAAAGCCAACTCCACCTTCGCTTTGCATCCGATGTATCTCAAGCCCGAAGCAGTGGGCACACTCAAGAAAGAGGATCGCAGAGAATATTACGACAAGATTCGCAACGAGCTCAATCTGTTGCCTACAGTCGACTATGAGAAGGTGAACGATGCGAAGAATGAATATCTTCGTGAGATCTTCGCACAAGACTTCGGGTCGACCCAGCGTCGCAAAGACTACAAAGAATTTATCGCCAAGAATGAATATTGGTTAAAGCCCTACGCCGCATGGCGCGTACTTCGCGACCAATTCGGCACCCCCGACCACTACCAGTGGGGAGAATATACGGAATATGACGAGACACGCATCGAGCAGTATGTATCGGAGCATCGCAAAGAGATCGAATTCCACTACTACGTTCAATATCACTTGGATCGTCAGCTGCGCGAGGCACGCGACTACGCTCATGCCAATGGCGTGGTAGTGAAGGGTGATATTCCTATCGGTATCAGCCGCTTCAGCGTAGATGCATGGCGTCTGCCCCACCTCTTCAACATGGACTGCCAGGCGGGTGCGCCACCGGATGACTTCTCCGTATTGGGACAGAACTGGGGCTTCCCGACCTATAACTGGGAATCGATGGCTCAAGATGGGTTCCAATGGTGGAAAGACAGATTTGGCAAGATGTCGGAATATTTTGACGCCTATCGTATCGACCACATCCTCGGCTTCTTCAGAATATGGCAAATACCCTTGCATGCCGTGCATGGACTGTTGGGCTACTTCAACCCGGCAATGCCCTACTCCGCCGAAGAGCTTCGCAACAGTTATGACTTCTGGATCGATCCGGATGTGCAATGCAAGCCCCTTATCTTGGAATGGATGCTGACCGACTTCTTCGGCGAATATAGCGAAGAGGCAAAGCAGAGATTCTTGGAGCGTATCGGTGGCGACCGTTATGGTCTGAAGCCGGAGTTCAACACCCAGCAGAAGGTGGAGGAATACTTCTCGCATGAAGAGCAATCTGAGAAAAACGATCGTCTGAAGAATGCCCTTCTTGGCATCATCGATGATGTACTTTTCATCGAAGATCCCTATCAGCGCGGCCACTATCATCCCCGCATTGCGGCACAATACACCTATCAGTTCCGTGTGCTTAGCGACTACGAGCGCTGGTGCTTCAACCGGATGTATACCGACTTCTTCTATCATCGTCACAACGACTTCTGGTATGGCAAGGCGATGTGGAAACTGCCGCCGCTGCTCGACTCGACCTCGATGTTGGCATGTGGAGAAGACTTGGGAATGATCCCCGACTGCGTACCGGCAGTGATGAGCCAGTTGAAGATCTTGAGTTTGGAAATACAGAGGATGCCGAAAGATCCGAAGTCAGAATTTGGCGACACTTGGCACTATCCCTATCACAGTGTATGCACCACATCGACCCACGATATGGGAGGCATCCGCGCATGGTGGGAAACAGACCATGGAGTATCACAAAGATTCTACAACCAAGTATTGCATGAGGGTGGAGAGGCACCCTACTTTGCCGAGCCCTGGATCTGCGACAAGATCTTGGATCTTCACTTGAAGAGCCCGGCGATGCTCTGCATACTTCCTCTGCAAGACTGGCTCTCGAGCAATGGAGATCTCCGTCGTCAGAATCCGGCGGATGAGCAGATCAATGAGCCTGCCAATCCTCGTCACTACTGGAGATATCGTATGCACTTATCGGTAGAGGAATTGATGGCAGAGAAGGCCTTCAATCAGTCGATCCTCAGCAAGATCAAAAATTCCGACAGATAAAAAGAACGCCCAAGAGGGCAAAACCCAAATATCAAAACCCTACAGCTTGAACACCGAGCTGTAGGGTTTTGCATACCATGAAGCAAACAACATAAATAGATTGTTTATTCGTAAGCATTAACTTAAGTACACCTTTTGAAGGTTCAAAAAGAGCTGAAGATCGATCGGTCGGGAGAGGCAGCAATGGAGCAGATAGAGCTAAAGCCCCATTTTTCCTTGTCGGCTATTATTTCAAGACCGTCATAGATGTTGTAGGTTCTTGTCTCGATTCTCCCATGTCCGAGCTCCGGGCCTTCGGTATATGAATACAACGGAGCATGTTCTTTGAGTCTGTCCTCAACCCCATAACGTAGTGACCGTTGATTGGCTTTGAGTTCTATCAGGGAATCTCCGCCTTTCTTCCGTATTCTTTCGATGATATCCTTCTGAATTGACATGGCATCTGCGGTCACAATCTTAAATGAAAGAGCCGTAGGCAACACTTGATAAAAAACGTTCTTATTTGCATATATCATAAATTATATCTAACTTTGCGGTGTTTTTTACAACGATGATATCATATTCACTCAAACCTAAATTTTTATGAGTAAAACAATTTACTTCTATTTTATGATTGCTTTGATAGGCTTTGTATCTTGCGACAATGAGAGTGATACGACTATTTCAAGCATTCAAGGCGATGAAATCCATCCACAAGAGTTTCTCAACATTAAGTATAATGGTATGGAATATCACAAAGTACCTACTACTTATGACGAGGAGGGCGAGTTTATTTTTCTCGATGAGAATTTTTCACAAATTTACGAGAGAGAATTGAAAGGATCTAATACTCTTTCAATCCACATGATAGACGATTCAACTATCGAAATGTATCAAACACTTGACGACAACCTTCGTACAAACGGAGTTGATATGTCAAAAGTCTCACAAGGAGAGTCTCAAACGAGAACTGGGGTTTCTTCCTCAGAAAATTTTTTAGGAACTGTTGACCTATGGGATGATAAGAATTTCAAAGATACTCATTGGCAATTTGGCCTTTTGTCCGCTTTATATCCCGTATGGGTTGAGAATCTAAAATCGCCTTACAAGTTTAATGACAAGTGTTCTTCTTTGAAAATTACTAATAATCTTCCAAACGATCCTTCAAAAGAATTGAATATGGGCACTTACACACTTAAGTACTCAGAAGCCACCCTCGTATTTATAGGGTATGATGACCGAGGATATTCAGATAGGACATATACTACTTTCGCAAAACCAACGGAATCTAAGCAGTGGAAAGAGTTAAAGAACTTCAATGACAAAATGAGTTCCTTCAAACTATTTTTTGCTAAAACAGGTTTATACACGACTGAAGGTGCTTCAAAATAAAAATATTTGTCTAATCCATTTATTAAATGGATTAGACAAATTTAATTAAAAAACAGCAAAATAAAAAGTATGAGGTATATTTATATTGTATTTGTGTCTATATTGGTTGCTTTGTGTTCTTGCGATAAAAATGATGATCTGACAAGTATTGTAAATACAGGAAGCCCTCGAGATTGGACGTTTACCGACGATCAAGTTGAAGTCTATATAGATGGACAAAAGGTGACAACAGTATCTGAAATCACCGTAAGTTCTATACAATTAGACAAGAATACCGACACCTTCCCCTATTATTCGACTACTCTAAAAATAAAAGGATTGGTTTCCAAAAAGAAAGTGACAAATATAGAGGTATTGGCAGATGTAGAGCGATTTGAGGGAACAACAGAGCTTAATGGAGTGACATATAATGTTCATGGAGTTTTCACCGGCAGTCCCTTTGATCATTATACAAATATGGGTATAATAGTTTATCTTGAAAAGCAGTAATATGACACGTTGCATAGCAATGTGCCTCACTTTGTTACTTGTCATCACCTGTTCAGCCATTAATAAGAGAGACACATTGCCGGAGCGGACGTTGGACGAAATAATCGTATCAGCCACCGGAGCGAATCGCAATCTGAAGGCAGCGGAAATGGGGAGGCACATTCTTGGCAAAGAGGCGATTATAAAATTGCCGGTTTTATTTGGCGAACCGGACATAGTAAAGGCATTACAAACACTTCCGGGAGTGTCTCAAGGAGTGGAAGGTTTTACAGGTCTTTACGTACATGGTGGCGACAATGATCAAAATTTATTCCTTTACAATGGTTTGCCGCTGTATCATGTAAGTCATCTTGGAGGTATCTTTTCTTCTTTCAACGTATCTACGATTCGCAATGTTGACTTTTTCAAGGGTGCATTTCCAGCAAGATATGGAGGACGCATATCCAGCATCACTGACATCAATATGCTCTCTCCTGATTTCAAAAAATATGGAGGGAGCGTCACTGTCGGACTGTTAGCTGTAAATGGATACGTATCCGGGCCGATATTAAAAGACAAGTTGGCCTTCAGCGTCGGTCTCAGACGCTCCTGGATTGACATCGTCGGACTCCCGGTAATAGCCATTGTTAACGCAGCAAATAAGAAGAATGGCAAAAAGATAATAGTCGGCTATAATTTTACCGACTTTAATGCTCGACTTGATTGGAAACTCGGGCAAGGCAAATTGTATGCTATCGGCTATTATGGGCAAGATTATCTAAAAATAGGAGATAGGAAATTCGAATCCGAATCCAACAGTTTTATTGTTCTTCCGGATGGCACGATCACTACTCCTAAAGATGAGAATCCGACTCGTTTTTTCGAAGAAAACACCAATAAACTCTCATGGGGAAATTGGGGCGTATCGCTCAATGCAGACTATCGAGTTAGTGATGGATATATCAACGCCATTGCCTACTATTCCCATTACTCATCAAGTTATCGGCAGAAAGATGAGCATCAGACTGATCTAAGTGAGCCATCGACTTATGGTTATACGATCAATTCGACTAAGAACTCGATCTCTGATATAGGCGTAAATGCGCAATATATGCAACAATTCGGCCAAATATACCTTCTCAAGACGGGTATTGGATATGTCCATCATAATTATCATCCCGAGGGAATTGCCAATGCCTATTCTGAAGAGGGTAGAAAATGGGAAGACAACAACAATAACCCATCTATACTATCGAATGAAATATTTTGTTATATCGATAACTTATTCAACTTTGGCGATCGCGTATCTCTTGATGCAGGGCTTAGATTTGTAGATCATTTCATATTTGGCAAATCTTTCTCCCGAGTCGAACCTCGTGCTTCGATAAGGGTAAATATAACTCAGAATTATAGCATCAAAGCAGCATACGCCCGAACCAATCAGTTCGTGCAGCAAGTATCGAACAATTATATCACACTCCCTACTGATTTATGGCAACCTATCAGTGAAGGATCATCTCCACTAACAGCTGATCAATTCTCTTTGGGTGTATACGGCAATCTCCCCTTAGATATGTATTTCTCAGTCGAAGGGTGGTATAAAAAGATGAACAATCTTG
>OBLI01000377.1_pt1 | contig 47543 bp, 27 predicted proteins | sample 1519701 | NCBI WGS metagenome assembly OBLI01 (sample SAMEA3663005, study PRJEB22513) | pig gut metagenome | biome: pig gut; feature: pig-associated habitat; material: faeces | place: France | collected 2012
ACATCATCATGAACCGCAAGGCGCAGGGCAAGATGCAGGGCAACGAGTTTATCGTGAAGACCATCGTGACCACCGAACTCATCAAGTCGATTGCCGACAAGAACCACATCAAGATGTACGACTGCTACACCGGCTTCAAATGGATAGCACGACAAATTCGCCTGGATGAAGGCAAACTGCAGTACATCGGCGGTGGCGAAGAGAGCTACGGCTTCCTGGCTGAGGACTTCGTACGCGACAAGGACGCTGTGTCGGCCTGCTCGCTACTCGCCGAAATCTGTGCCTGGGCCAAGGACCAGGGCAAGACGCTCTACGACGTGCTGATGGACATCTACCTGGAATACGGTCTGGCACTAAACAAAACCATCAACGTGGTGAAGCCCGGCAAGAGCGGAGCCGACGAAATCAAGGCCATGATGGAGAACTTCCGCAAGAACCGTCCTACGGAAATCGGAGGCTCCAAGGTGATTTGCACCAAGGACTACGGCGTGCTCAAGGAATACGATGCCACCGGAGCAGAGAAAGCGCTCGACTTCCCAGAGGCTTCGAACGTGCTGCAGTGGTACACAGAAGACGGAACGAAGGTAAGTGTGCGCCCCTCGGGCACCGAACCGAAAATCAAGTTCTACATTGAGGTGAAAGGCGAAATGGAGTGCCCCAAGTGCTACACCGCCGCCCTGGCAAAGGCTCACGTGAAAATTGACGCCGTGGCCAAGAGCCTCTGCCTCGATTAAGAGGAAACCACACAAGCGCCCCAAGCAGCACAAGGCATAGCCCCGCATGCCCACTGCCGCCCACGGCGCCACAACTGACCGAGGGGGCGCGCCAAGCAGCACTGACTGGCGCGCCCCCTGCTTACAATAGACGACACACCGCACCCACTCCTTATTATATAGGAGGGTGCGAAACGCATCCGTCACACTCCATATTATATATATACGCAGGAGACGTGCGGATAGATTGCCCCTAAACCTGTGAACTACTATTTCACCTTCAACCAGGGACGCTTGCTGCTGACACCTCAAGGACACGTGCCGCTCCAGGCCACACCCCCACTCCATTTGCCCACATCCAACACGTGGCACCCGCTGCCCGCGCTGAACGGCAAGACATGCCTGGCCACCGAGGTCGACAACGACGAAACGCCCGAGGGTTGGCAATGGACGGGACTGCGCGAAACATTCTATGTGCTGCCGCAAGCACACTATGCCATGGCGGCCAAGGCGCGCGAACTGCTGCACTGGGACGCCGAGCACCGTTTCTGCGGCACATGCGGAGCACACATGGCATGGCACACCGACATCTCCAAGCGTTGCACCGCCTGCGGCAAGGAGATATGGCCATCGCCTGCTGCCGCCATCATCGTGGCCATTACACGCCGCGGCGGAAAGGAAATACTGCTCGTGCAGAGCCACAAATTCAAGCGCGACTACATGGGACTGGTGGCAGGTTTCGTGGAAACAGGCGAAACGCTCGAGGCCTGCGTGCACCGCGAAGTGATGGAAGAAACAGGGTTGCACATCACGAACCTACGCTATTTTGCCTCGCAACCTTGGCCCTATCCCTTCGGCCTCATGATTGGTTTCACGGCTGAGTATGAAAGTGGCACGCTCACCCTGCAACGCAGCGAACTGAACAAGGGCGGATGGTTCAGCGCCGAAAACATGCCAGCCATACCCGGCCGCGTCAGTCTGGCTCGCCGACTCATTGACCACTGGCTGGAACAAAACCAGCGCGAAGCGTGAGGAGCCTATATCAAAAACGCAACACACTAACACAAAGCCTATGCAGACTTCACCCTTTACCGTAACCGGCACGCTGCGCAGCGAAGCCCTACGCACTCTGTTGCCCCTCATGCGTCATCCGCTGTTGGCTGGCAGTGCCGAAGCAGCACACAGCATAGAGCAGTTTCTTGCCCACGCCGCAAAGCAACACCCCGAAACCGTGTACAACGCATTCGGCTACCCCAACTTGCTGCAAAGCATCGAGGGCATTGCCATTGCCGTGCACGAAATAGGTTTGGCGGGCCACGTACTCACAGCCTACGCCCTGCGCCACGCCGTGACGGGCGACGACGACCTGCGCCGCGTGACGCAAACCTTTGGCACCGACGTGGCCGACGCTCTCAGGGCCTTTCAGCGCGTAGAGGCTATCGAGGGGAATACGGAGGCTATGCACACCGACAACTTCCGCAACCTGCTCATGGCCCGTGCCGCCGACATGCGCGTGGTGCTCATGCTCATAGCCGATGCCGTGGCCGTGATGCGCCGCATCAAGGACGCACCGCAGGAGGACGAACGCCGCCGCACAGCTACCGAGGCTGCCTGCCTTTACGCACCCTTAGCGCACAAACTTGGCTTGTATAAGTTAAAAAGCGAACTGGAAGACCTCAGCTTGAAATACCTTGAGCATGATGCTTATTACATGATCAAGGAAAACCTCAATGCCACGAAGCGTGCCCGCGATGCCTACATCGAACGCTTCACGGCGCCGATACGACGCATGCTCGATGCCGAAGGACTGCGCTACCACATGAAAGGACGCACGAAGAGCATACACTCCATTTGGCAGAAAATGAAGAAGCAGCAATGCGGCTTTTCAGGTGTGTACGACCTCTTTGCCATACGCATTATCCTCGACGCACCGCTGCAAAAGGAGAAAGAACAATGCTGGAAGGTGTTCTCGCTCATCACCAACAAATACGAAAGCAATCTGAAACGTCTGCGTGACTGGCTCACCGTGCCCAAGAGCAACGGTTACGAGAGTCTGCACATTACCGTGAGAGGTCCTGAGGACAAATGGGTGGAGGTGCAGATACGCACCCAGCGCATGGACGAAATTGCCGAACACGGCTTGGCGGCACACTGGCGCTATAAGGGTGTGAAGAGCAGTGGCGCGGGTATTGACACCTGGCTGGCCGACATTCGTCAGGCGCTTGAAACGGGGAATGACACGCTGCTCAAGCAAAGCCTCACAACCGAAGTCAAGAGTCAGGAGGTCTACGTATTCTCCCCCAAGGGCGACCTCTACCGTCTGCCGCCCCACGCCACCGTGCTCGACTTTGCCTACACCATACACTCTGCCGTGGGCAACCGCTGCGTGGGTGGAAGAATTGACGGACGCAATGTGCCCATCCGCCAGGAACTGGAAAGCGGGCAGACCGTAGAAATCCTCACCGCCAGCAACCAGACGCCGAAGGCCGAATGGGTGAACATTGCCCAAAGTAGCCACGCCAAAAGCAAGATTCGTGCTGCCGTGCGCGAACTTAGCGCCACAGAGAGCGCAATAGGCAAGGAAACGCTTGAGCGTAAACTGCGCAACCGTAAGATAGAATGGGACGAAAGCCTCATTAACCAACTCATCAAGCGCCTTAACTTCAAAGAGAGCTTCGACTTCTTCAAGGCCGTGAGCGATGGCAAGGTAGACATCAACCGCGTGGTGGAGACCTACATGGAACTCTTGCGCCGCGAGCAGGGCACGGCCGACAGGGCCGCCGTACGTTCGGCCGAGGAGTTTAACTTGGATGCCGAAATGCACGCCAAGGCCAAGGGCGAGCAGGATGAGCTCGTGATTGGCAGCAACATGAAAGGCATCGACTTCCAGTTGGCGCGTTGCTGCAACCCCGTCTATGGCGACGATGTGTTCGGCTTCCTCACCGTGGGCGGCGGCATTAAGATACACCGCACCACCTGCCCCAACGCTCCTGCCCTGCGCGAACGCTTTGGCTACCGCATCATCAAGGCGCGCTGGGCTGGCAAGGGTCAGGGCGCCTACGCCATCACGCTCCACGTGGTGGGACAGGACGACCTCGGCATTGTCAACAACATCACGTCCATCATCTCCAAAGAGGAGCACATCATGCTGCGAAGCATCAACATCGACTCTCACGACGGGCTCTTCTCGGGCATCCTCACCGTACTTGTCGACGACACGCAGCGCCTCACCTCGCTCATCAAGAAACTACGCACCGTCAAGGGCGTCAAGGCTGTGAGCCGATAACGCTTTTCTCACACAACCCCACTCCCTGCAAGCATCTTGCCCAGTGAACCACTCCTTTTCCAACCGCCTTTTCCTCGTACCCCTGTTTCAGGGCTTCAGTCGTCTCGACTTTCTCGACATTGTCGGCAAAACGCGCTTCGACTTCCACACCTTGCCCAACCGTGCCACCGTGGTGAGGCAGGGCGACGAGTGCCTCGAACTGACCATCATTCTGGGCGGACAGTGCCGCACTGTCTACCATGAGCCCAGCGGCCTCTTCACGCTTGAGGAGATGGAGGAAGCACCCCTTGTGGTGCAGCCCGAGCGGCTCTTTGGCTTGCGCAACAGTTACACGCAGACCTTCGAGGCAGTAGGCACGGTGCAAACGGTCACGCTCAGCAAGCAGAGCCTGCTCAATCTGTTCGCGCAACACACGGCCATGCAAATCAACTTTGCCAACATGGTTTGCACGAGTGCCCAACTCAGCGATCAGTGGGCCAAGGCAGCCTTTCCTCGTACGCCTGCTGCACGCCTCGCCCTCTTCATGCAGACACATTGCCGCCGGCCTGCCGGTCACAAAGTGCTACGTGCCAAGATGGTCGACCTCGCAGCCTACCTCAGCATGCGCCGTCTCGTGCTCTCCGACCTCCTCGTCAGGCTCAAGCAGCGCGAAGTCATCACTTACAGCCGCGGCATCATGCAGGTGCCCTCCTGCGCCGCCCTCCTCGCCGCCCTTATGGAGATTGACAGGGAGCAGGGCGCGAAGGAGTGAAATGGGCTTGTTCCAGACATACAGGCGTTGCGTGCAGCGTGGGTAAGCCTCTTTGCAAATGCGCAGCTCCTGTGGGCTAATTGTACAGAGAAGGCAATAAAACACCACTGTGTGCGTTTTCTTATTGTTATTTCATACCCCAACATGATGCTTCAAACTTTGGCGCGGGTGGGCCTCGTGCTCTCCCTGCTCCTGCTTCATATAGCCCAACCGCTGTGTGCGCAACAACGCACCCGCATCTTCGGACGCATTACCGACTCTGACGGCGGCCCCGTCAGTTTTGCCTCTGTGCGTGTTCGCGGCCAGGCCGCTTTGGGCACGAGCAACCTCAAGGGCGACTACGAGTTATGGTGCACCAGCACCGACTCCGTGCAGATTATCTACTCCCTTGTGGGGCACGAAACGCGCAAACGCCTGTTGCGCTGGCCTGGCGACTCCGTACGGCTCGACGTGCGGCTGCCCGAATTGGGCTGGAACTCGCTCGGCACGGCCGAGGTGGTGGCACAAGGCATACAGACGGGCACCGTGCAGCGCCTCACACCCAAGGACATCAAGCTGATGCCCTCGGCCACGGGCAATGCGGTGGAGGAAATGGTGGCCACGCAGGCCGGTGTGTCGACGCACAACGAACTCTCTTCGCAGTATAACGTGCGTGGCGGTTCGTTCGACGAGAACTGCGTCTACATCAACGGCATCGAGGTGTTCCGCCCCATGCTCGTGCGCTCGGCACAGCAGGAGGGGCTCTCGGTCATCAATGCGGAGATGGTAGAGAAAATCGGTTTCAGCAGTGGCGGCTTCGAAGCCAAATACGGCGACCGCATGTCGTCGGTGCTCGACATCACCTACAAGCGCCCCGAGCGTTTCTTTGCCAGCGGCTACGCCTCCATGCTCGGCGCGGGTGCAACCTCGGGCTGGGGCAACGGCAAGGTGGGCGTGATGGGTTCGCTGCGCTACAAAACCACACGCTACATGCTGGGCTCACTCGACACGCAAGGCGAGTACGACCCGCGCTTCATCGACCTGCAGGCCAACGCCTGGTGGCAACCTTCCAAGAAATGGAGCGTGGAGTTCCTCGGCGGCATCTCCGACAACACCTACCGCTTCAAACCCAAAGAACGCGAAACCTCCTTCGGCACCATCAACGACCCCAAGACGTTCAAGGTCTACTTCGACGGCGGCGAGCGCGACTGCTTCCGCACCAATTTTGCCGCGGCCTCGCTCACCCACCACTTCACCGACCGCACCTACCTCACGGGACGCCTCACGGCCTTCTCAACGAGCGAGGAGGAAACCTACGACATTCGTGGCGAGTACTGGCTCAACGAGTCGTCGAACACCGAGCAGGCTGGCGTGGGCTCTTACATGGAGCATGGCCGCGACCGTTTGCGGGCCCGTGTGCTGGGGGCCGCCCTGCGCTTTGGCACGAAGATAGCCTCGCACACCTTGCAGGCAGGCTTCGACTTTCAGCATGAAAAAATCAGAGAGCGGGCCCGTGAGTGGGAACTGCACGACTCCATGGACTACACCCTGCCCTACGACCCCGACATGCTGCGCTTCATCTACTGCCTGCGCTCGTCAGACAGCATCTCCTCAAGCCGCCTCGCCCTCTTCGCACAGGATGCCTGGCGCATACAGAGCAAGGTGGGACTGTGGAACCTCACCTACGGCCTGCGCCTGAGCCACTGGTCGTGGAACGGCGAGACGCTCTTTTCGCCCCGCCTCTCAGTGGGCCTCCTGCCCACGAAAGCCCCGCAATGGACCTTCCGCTTGGCCACAGGCTTCTACTATCAGGCACCGTTCTACAAGGAACTCAAGGACACCGTCATGGTCAATGGCGTGGCCGACGTGCGCCTCAACCGCCACATACGCTCGCAGCGCTCCATTCACTTTGTGGCGGGTGCCGACTACAACTTCCGCTGGGCAGGCCGTCCCTTCAGGCTTACGGGCGAGGCTTATTACAAACTCCTCTCTGACCTCATCCCCTACACCGTCGACAACATGCGCCTGGTCTACTACGGCCGCAACGTGGCCAAGGGATATGCGGCGGGCATCGACTTCAAGCTCTACGGCGAGTTCGTGCCCGGCACCGACTCCTGGATTACCTTCTCACTCATGCGCACCAAGGAGAAGCGTAACGGTGTGTGGATGCCGCGCCCCACCGACCAGCGCTACAACGTGTCGCTCTTCTTCACCGACTACTTCCCCGGCACCACGCGCTGGACCATGACGCTCAAGGCGGCCTTTGCCGACGGTCTGCCCTTTGGCGCACCGCGCACACAGGGCGGTTTGCTCGCTCACCGTGCACCGGCCTACAAACGCGTGGATGTGGGCATGAGTTACCGCATCATCAGCAGCGATGCCGTGCGCATTGGCAAGCGCGAGCGGCGTGCGGTGAAGAACATGTGGCTCGGCCTCGATGCCTTCAACCTCCTTGGCATTAGCAACGTCAACTCTTACTATTGGGTGACCGACATATCGAACACCCAGTATGCCGTGCCCAACTACCTCACGGGCCGACTCATCAACCTGCGCCTCTCCATCGAATTCTGACAACCGCCCCCCCTTACAGGAACAGAGCCAAACCGCTGCCTTTGCGATTTGGCTCTGTTTCTGTGTGGATGCCTTGTGGCTGTCGTTTCGTGCGGCGCCGGGCACGCAGCGATGTTTACAGCCGATAGTTCTCCGTGTCGTAGAGCACCGTGGTGAGGTAACGCTCGCCCGTGTCGGGCAGCAGCGTCACGATGCGCTTGCCGCGGTTCTCGGTTCGCTTGGCCAGCATCAGGGCTCCCGCCACTGCTGCGCCCGAGGAGATGCCCACCAGCAGGCCCTCGGTGTGAGCCAGTTTGCGCGAGGTGCGAATGGCGTCGTCGCTGTCCACGTCGAGCACCTCGTCCACCACACTGGGGTCGTAGGTGGCGGGCACGAAGCCGGCACCAATGCCCTGTATCTTGTGTGCACCGGCGGGCTGTCCGTTGAGCACGGCCGAGGTGGAGGGCTCCACGGCATAGACCTTGACGGCTGGATTTTGCTGCTTCAGGTAGCGGCCCACACCGCTCACCGTGCCGCCCGTGCCTACGCCAGCCACAAAGATGTCTACCTCACCCGCTGTCTGCTCCCATATTTCAGGGCCTGTGGTGGCCACGTGGCGGGCAGGGTTGGCAGCATTTTCAAACTGTTGCAGCATGACGGAACCGGGTATGCTGTTGCGCAGGGCCTCTGCGGCGCGTATGGCTCCCTTCATGCCGTCCTTACCGCTGGTGAGCCGCACCTCCGCGCCGTAGGCTTTCACCAGGTTGCGGCGCTCCACGCTCATCGTTTCGGGCATGGTGAGAATGAGGTGGTAGCCCTTCACGGCACTGACGAAGGCCAGCCCCACGCCCGTGTTGCCCGAGGTGGGTTCGATGATGGTGGCACCGGGTTGCAGCAAACCGCGCTGCTCGGCGTCTTCAATCATGGCCAGTGCAATGCGGTCCTTTACCGAACCGGCGGGATTGAAATACTCTACTTTCGCCATGAGCGGCGTGGCAAGGCCCTCGCTGGCAGAAAACCGGCCCAGTTCGAGCAGCGGCGTGTTTCCCACGAGTGCTGTCAGTGTTTTCGCAATCTTCTTCATCACAAATTCCTTTCTTTATTATCCCTCCAGCCTTGTTAGCAAGAGGCTGGCCGGGCGCGTGTAACACATCTTTATCGCTTGCAAAATTAACTATTACCCTACATGCATGCCAAGCAAACGCGCGTAATATAGGAAATTTCACCACCAAGCCGTGGCTGGCAGAATATATCACCATTCCGCATTGCACGTCGCGCTGCGTAGTGGGCATTTATTCTTTCGCATGAGGCTTGGGGGAAAAGAACATATACATCTAACCGATACGGAAAGGCGAATAACCATCTCTGCAAGGCAGATTTCTGTGACGAAATGCGGCCAAATGGTTTGCCACGGCGCCGTGGCAGACGTGCCACGGCGGCATGGCAGACGTGCCACGGCGCCGTGGCAGACGTGCAACGGCGGCGTGGCAAACCATTTGAGGCCATGCAGCCACGGTTTCGCGCTTTGTAGCAACGGATTCGTGCCTTGCAGCCATAGTTTCGCAGCACGGGAAAACGGCATGTGGCCAAGCTGCATTAGCCATCACAGAAACGACCCCAAGCATGCGGCTGCACACTTGGGGTCAAGAGGGTTATCGATGTAGGCAGGAGGGTTATTCTTCCCACTTGAAGGAAGCGCCGTCCTCGGGCTCGTCGTGCCAGAAGTCTTCTTTTCTGTCAGAGAGTTGGTTTCCGTCGCCCTGTACGTTGGAGGTGTTGAGCAGCAGGGAGTGCTCGGCAACCATCATGGGTGAGGTGAGTTGGGGAGCCAAATATTTCTTTTTCATAATTGCGAATGATTGAGTTTATTTTACAAGCACTTTCTTGCCGTTTACAATGTAAATGCCCTTGATGGCCTTGTTCACGCGCCGACCGCTGAGGTCGTAGACTGACTTCGTAGTGTCAGCACCTGTGGCAATCTGGTCAATGCCGGTGGCGGAGCCGTTGAAGGGGAAGGCGCTCATGGACATTGACGGGCTGAAGATGGACTTGTCCAGCTTGAGGTAAGCCTTGTGGGCACCGTTGGTGAAGGCAGCACCCGTGGGATTCATCCAGTAGAAACCGACAGAGTTCAGTTCGCTGCTTGCATTGAGCGAAAGGCCATAGTAGTAATAGCTGGGGTCGTCGGTGAGAGCCGTGGCTTCATCCGTGCCTTCAAGTACATTGGTCGTAGCAGCCTCATTGGTCGTAGTGGTGAACATCAAGGCATAGTTGCCTTCGGCTGCTTCTATCACGAGAGGCTCATTGGCGGGAACCACACTCTCGGCAGCGTATGCATTGACCAAGCCATCATTCCATACATGACCCTTTACGCGAGCAGGCAGCGTGTAAGCCTTGGTGGAGTTGAAGTAGGTGGCATAACCTGCTGCTGACACAGCGAGGTTGTAACCCGTTTCTTCTACAGCGTCGGCACTGAATACGTTCAACTGATGGGAAGTATTATAGGCACCGGGGAAGCCGCAGACGCTGACAATGCTGGTGGTGCTGCTGAGAGCCGTGCTGCCCAGACTGCCCTTCTTATCATACACAGCATATTCCTTTTGAGCATCGCCCTCACCCTGGGCAATGGTGGCATTCTGCGAGGCAAGGGCGGTGGTAACGGTGGCGTCCTTCACGCAAACGTACATGTTTTCATACTGGTCGTAGTCAGCCTGCAACTCAGCCACGGTCACTTCCAAAGCAGCGGGAACTGAAGCGTCGACAGGCATGATGGTGCCCCAGTCGATGGCGGTGATTTCACGAAGGCCTTTGAAGACCTTTGCCTGACCCGAAGCCACTCCGCTATAGCTCTTGCCTGCCGTCAAGGTGTGGCCATCAAGGAACATCAAGATGCCTGCATTAGCATCCTGCAGATAGACATTGCTACCGTCAACATAGGTGATGATGGCGTTGTTCAACTGCACCTTGAAGTCAACAGGAGTAGTGCTCGTGATGAGCGTCTTCAAGCCTGCAATGGAGGTAGGCCATACGCTGAGTTCGTAAGAAGCCTCGCCAGCATAGTAGTTAGCATCCTTGGCTGCGCTGGCCGTGATGGTGGTGGTGCCTAACTTCGTGCCAATGGTCACCGCACCCGTGAGGGCATCCACGCTGGCCACCTCGGGGTTAGAACTTTCATAGGTCACGCCGTCGGTGTGGCCTGTAAGCGTGGGAGTGGCCACACTGCTGCCGAATACATCCACGGCAGAGGCGCTGAAAGCAAGGTTGCGATTGGCAAGGGTTGCGAAATGGGTGGCGTAAGCGGAGTAGGAGTAAACGCTCTCGTACTTATAAAGTTCAAGTTTACCGCCGTTGCGATAGTTTGCGTGAGTAGCACTAGTGTAGCTGCGCCAGTCCGCCCCCGATTTATATGTTGCACAAAAACGAGTGTTATTAGCTTCCTTCATGGAGAAATAATCAGCAGTGTTCACGGCAAATGTCCATTTGTCCAAAGTATTGCTAATGCGAACACCGTTATTATCACTTATTGCGTACAAATAATTACCCTCGGCATTCTTAATGAAGAATTGATTGGCTGTACCCGTAGTGGTGAATTGCCATATCATGGACTCCTCCACAGTGCCAGTGATGTTTTCGTCGGTAATTTCAGGAGCACTCACCTGGGCTGGTGGTGTTGAAGAGCCTGTGGTCGTGCTCGGAAGCACGTAAGCGTCATTCTTAATGACATAAGAGCCTTCGGTGATGTCAGCCAGGTTCTTAATGCGCTTCCACGTGTTAGAAACAGGAGTAGCATCGGCAAATACTGCGTAATAAGTGGTATTGGCAGTCACAGCGGGTGCTTCGGCTGCTGTGGTGAAGAGCATGGCAGGTGCTGCATCCTGTGTGCCTGAAATGGCAGCGTTGGTCCAACCCATGAAAGCTTTGTCGCCAATGGCGGCAGGAGTTGTAGGAAGCGCGCTCACTTTGCTACCCTCAGCCACGTTTGTGCTCGGTGCGCCCTCAGTATAGGCTGCGCCGTTGACCATCCAATTGACGGTATAGTGTGTAAGAGGCGCAATTGCCGTACCGCTGAGGGTAATTGTTTTGTCAGTGGCACCTGTGGAGGAAACGGTGAGAGTGGCCACATGTTCACCCACAGCAGTCGGCTTGTAAGTAACCGTTACTTTGGTGTCAGCAATTGAGCCATCTGTCTGCGAAACATTGGTAGGACTTACACTAAACATATCAGCGTTCGCGCCACTGATTGCAAGCGTTGCGTCAGCAGACAGGTTGCTGCCGCTAAGGGTGAAGTCAGAACTTGCAGAGGAAGAAGTCTCAACCTCGCTAAATGATAATGCAGTTTTTGAAACATTAAGGGTGGGCGTTACAGAGCCTGTCGTGCTATAAATGATTTTCAAATCATCAATATTTCGAATAGCAGTAGACCCCGTGTAGGATACACGAACATAAACATGGTCGTATTTACTCAAATCTTGTGTAACTTCAACCCAACTTCCTTTTGACATTGAAGTGGCAGACTGAGTTTTCACATCATCCCATTTTGAATTATCAGAAGAAACTTGTATTTTCCAACTGGAAGACTTTGTATTGTTTGTTTCTTTTGAGACGTAGAAACTGATGGAAGATGGATAGGGAAGCGCTGTGGCAGTTGTAATACTAGCAGAGGCGTTACCTCCTGTTGTTCCATAATATGTGCCACCATGCGCAGAAATAGCACCAGTTTGTTGGGAGGTCATTTTGGAAAGAGTCCAATCTGCTGAGTAGGACGAAGCGGGATTCTCGAAGTCAATGACGAGTTCCTCTGCCCAAGCATGGCTTCCTCCCCACATGCCAAACAGCGTCAGCAAGCAAAGAGGCAGAAAGAAACGTTGTAGAAATGTTTTTTTCATGATTGTTGTTATTTGATTGATGGATTAAAGTGTTTCTTGCGGGACGCTCTGCTGGCATAACATGATACAGGCAGAGGGCTGAAATTGCGTAGTTATGGGGGTACGCACAACTTGCGGGAACGTAGAAAGAATAAACAAACTCAAAAAGAAAGTTGGCATCCTTGGGGGGACAAAGCATCGTGTGCAAAGGTTGCCATGCCAGCGTTTCGTAGATTATTCCCGCTGATTAGTACGTAAAAACCCTATTCTCGTCTGCAAAGATAGTATAAGCCGATAGGAGAACAAAAAGAAAGTCGCAAGTTTTACATTTTCGTCACGCGCTGCACGCTATCTAACCTTTGGCGAAGGAGCGGGGAAGCATAATATAAAGGCTGGGCTACGCGGGGTAGTCCAGCCTTTGCGGTAAAGAGCGGAACGGCGGGCGGCCGTAAATGCTGCTGCATGACGGGGAGCGGATTACTGAAGCTCAAGGGCATCCCACCAAGTGGCGTCGTCCTGCAAATATTTGGCAAACCAGGCAAAGATGACATCCTGCCAGGCCAGTCGCTTCTGGTAATTGCTGATGACGTGGTCCTCGCCCTCTATCTGGATGTAGGTGACGGGGCGGCCCAGAATTTTGAGTGCCGTGAAGAGCTGCTGGCTCTCGTTGGTGGGCACGTTGGTGTCGGCCGTGCCGTGGAGCAGAAGCAAAGGGGTGTGGATTTTGTCGGCGTTGAAGAGGGGCGACTGCTTGACGTAGAGGTCGGGGTTGTTCCAGGGGAAACTGCCGTACTGTGCACATTCGCCATAGGTGTAGCCCCAGTAACCGCCGCCCCAATAGGAGGCAATGTTGCTGATGCCGGCGTGCGAGATGGCAGTGGCAAAGAGGTCGGTCTGCGTTTGCAGGTACTGCGTCATGAAACCGCCGTACGAGGCCCCCATGCAGCCCACACGCTTGGCATCAGCCCAAGGATGGGCGGCTAGGAAGGCCTTGGTGCCTGCAATGATGTCGTCGCCCGACTCATGGCCCCAGGTGTTGACGTGGCGGGCGGCAAACTCCTGACCGTAGCCTATGGCGCCGCTGGGTTCAACCACGTAGACCACGTAGCCCTGGCCGGCAAGCACCTGCAGCGGATACTGGAACTCAAGTTGCTTGGTTGTGGGCGTGCAGCCGCCGTAGTAATAGACAATGACGGGGTACTTCTTGGAGGCATCGAAGTGAGGCGGCAGAAAGTAGAAGCCGCGCACCGTGTCGCCACGCTCAGCCTTGAAGCTCCAATCGTGCACGGTGCCGATGGCCACGTCGGCATAGAGTTTGTCGAAATCGTTGGGCCCGATGCGGCGCGCAGAGGGACGCACCTCGCTGGTGAGGCGTGCCGTGAACATTTCACGAGCCCTTTCGCCCGTTTGACCAAAGAAGACCACCTGCGGACGTGTGGCAGCGGAGGCAATGGAATAGTCTGACACGACATTGACGGGAAGTTCGTAGCGAACGACGCGCCCCGTGGCAGGGTCGAGACGAAAGAGGCGCTCATCGCAGCCGTCGGCAGCGCGGAAGTATATCATGCCGTCGGCTTTCGACCACATGGTGCTGCCCACAGAGGGAGCGAAGCACGGCAGCAAGGGCTTGACGGTGCGAGCGGCCATGTCGTAGAGGTAGAGGCGGTAGTCGAAGGCATTGGGCACCTGGCCGGGCTTCACTTCGCTGCCAATGCCACCGAACGAGAGCGGCGAGGCGGTGAGCAGGAGTTGCTTGGCATTGGGCGAGAAGCGGGCGCTGCTCACAAAGGCAGTGTCGCAAAGCAGGGTATCGACCTTGCCGCTCGCTACGTCCATGCTGACAAAGGTGGTGCGGTCGAAGGGTGCACGTGAGGCGTCGAAGCGTGAATACTGCAGCAGGAGCTGGCGGCCATCGTGCGAGATGTCATTCAGCCACACGTTGCTGTGGCCATAGGTGAGGCGGCGCATAAGCCCCGTGCGCAGGTCGTAGTGCCAAAGTGCTACGCGGTTTCGCCAGCCCGGCATGCGGTCGTCGGGCTCGTTCATGAGTTTGAGTCCTTTTTTTGAAGGCTTGCCTTCCTCTGTGATGGTGAAGATGAGGTAATCGTCGGTGGGCGACACGGTGAAGGAACCGTCGGGCATCTGGTCGGCCAGCACTTTCTCGGCACCGTCGGCAGGCGTATAAGCCACCAGTTCACGACCGTTGGCGGCGCTGCGGGTGTAGTAAAGCACATCGCGTGCACCGGGCAGCCAGCTCCACGACACGTATTCGTTGCGCTTCATCAGCTGGTGGCCGCTGGCAAGTTCGCTGAGTGTGGTGCTGTATTGCACGCCGCCGTCAGCCTTGCGGTTGTAGCTCACGGTGAGCAGGTATTTACCCGTAGGCGAGAGTGACACACGGTAGTAGTGGTTGCCCTGCAGCATGTCGGCCATGGTGTAGGGACGCTTGCCCTCGGGATTGACAAGCACGCCGCTGAGATTCTCACCCACAAGGTCTACGTGCAGACTGTCGCAGTCGGTCTTGGTAGTGAGAGCCTGCAGCGTCACTTCCACACGGCCTGGAGCCAGATTGAGTTTGCCGTCTGTGCATTCACGTCCGTCGACAAACACACGGTGGTGCGCCAGGCCCTGCACCTTCAGGTTGGCCTTGACAAAGCGGGGCGTCTGCACGCTAAAACGCAGGACGCGCAGGGCAGGCAAACTGTCGGCAGCCACGGTGAGACGCTCGTCGCGGCGGCAAACGGTGGTGGGCAGCCCCGTGCGCACCGCAGTAGGCAGCACCATGCGCTCATTCTGCTTAAGGAGGTCGAGCACGTCGAACGTCTTGCCTTTGGCATTGAGCGAGTCGGTGGTGTAAGGCGTGGTGATGACGTACGGGCCTTGGCAGGAGGCTTGCGGCACAGGCACAGTGTCGTGCGGAGTAGAAGCCATGGCATGGGCCGTAAGGGCTAAGGAAAGTAAGAGGGACATAGTTTGTGATGTTTTAAGGTTTCGAAGGAAAGAGAAATGAGCAGGTGCGATGCGTTCGACCCGAACGACGCAAAACGGCGAAGCGGCATCGGCACCGACCACGAAAGGGTAAGATGCCACATGCCACTTCGCCGCTCCATGCTTACTGGCCGCGTTGCTGGCCCATAAGCTGAAAGTCCTTTTTGCGGAGCTTGAAACTGTTGGTTAGGTATTTGTCGCGCACCACCTGGTTTTCGGCCAGTTCCTCGGGCGTGCCTTGGAAAAGTATGCGGCCTTCAAAGAGAAGGTAAGCGCGGTCGGTGATGCAGAGGGTTTCCTCCACATTGTGGTCGGTAATAAGAATGCCGATGTTGCGGTCCTTGAGTTTCCACACAATGAACTGGATGTCCTCCACAGCAATGGGGTCGACACCTGCAAAGGGCTCGTCGAGCATGATGAACTTGGGGTCGATGGCCAAGCAGCGGGCTATCTCGGTGCGCCGGCGCTCACCGCCCGAAAGCTGGTCGCCCAGGTTCTTGCGCACTTTCTGCAAGCGAAACTCGGTGATGAGACTTTCGAGTTTCTCGCGCTGGTATTCCTTGCTGCGGCCTGTGAGTTCAAGCACGGAGGCAATGTTGTCTTCTACACTCATTTTGCGGAATACAGAGGCCTCCTGTGCCAAATAACCAATGCCTTTCTGCGCACGTTTATAGACGGGGTCGGTGGTGATTTCCTCATTGTCGAGAAAGATGCGGCCACCGTTGGGTACCACCAAGCCCGTGGTCATGTAAAACGAAGTGGTTTTGCCGGCACCGTTCGGGCCAAGGAGTCCTACAATCTCGCCCTGCTTCACGTCGAACGATACGCCATTGACCACGGTGCGCTTGCCATATCGCTTGACAAGGCCCTCGGTACGCAAAACGGCCGATGTTGCTTCTGCCATAGGTGTTGAATGCTTAGGTGAATGCTACGTTAGGTGAAGAAAAGGGGCGCGTCCCAGCATCATGATGCAGGCCGCACCCCTTATTATATATGTACGCCACTCGTGGAGTAGCTTAATGCGACGTGTCAGTCAATGTCAGCGTTGGCATAAAGGTAGCGCTTGATGCTGCGCTTCGGGGTTTTCTCAAACTCCTGCTCAACCAACTTGAAGCCCGACAGACGCTCATAGGAGGCTACCATGCCATTGAGGTCTTGACGATTTTGCTCCATCTGGTGGCACAGGCCGTTGCTGTCAAGACCAGCCTTTTCGGCTTCATCATAGTCGGGGTAAATGAGGGCATAGAGCTTTTCACCCTTCTGAATGACAATGCTCTCGTTGACGTAAGGCAACGTGTTGAGTTTGTCTTCAATCTCTTCGGGATAAATGTTCTGACCCGAAGCACCGAGCAGCATGTTCTTCAAACGGCCACGAATGAAGATGTTGCCATCTTCGTCCATCAACCCCAGATCGCCCGTGTGATACCAGCCCTCTTCGTCGAGTGCGGCTGCGGTGGCCTCGGGATTGCGGTAGTAGCCAAGCATAGTGTTGGCACCACGAGCCAGAATTTCACCTGCCACATACTGCGGGTCACTACTGTTGATTTTCACCTCCATGCGAGGCACTGCACGGCCACACGAACCCTTAACGAAAGTATGCCAATCGGAGTAGCTGATGATAGGGGCGCACTCCGTAGCACCATAGCCCACGGTATAGTTAAAGCCAATCTTGTGCAACAGGTCTTCCACTTCGCTGTTGAAGGCAGCACCACCGATAATGATCTCGTAGAAGCGGCCACCGAAAGCCTCGACCAGGTTTTCGCGGATTTTGTCGCAGATGCGCGTGCTGATAACGGGCAGTTTGAGCAGCACCTTCATGCTGGGCGTCTGTAGCCGCGGCAGAACGTTTTTCTTGATAATCTTTTCGATAATGAGCGGCACAGCAATGATAATGGCCGGCTTGACATCGGCAAAGGCCTGCAGCACAATCTTGGGCGAAGGGATGCGCGTAAGATAGTACACGTGACAACCATGTAGGAACTCGAAGATAAACTCAAAGGCCATGCCGTACATGTGTGCCAAGGGGAGCATGGAGATAACGCTGTCGCCGCGCTTCACGTTATTACCCAGCACTTCCACGGCAAAGAGGTAGTTGGACCACAGGGCGCGGTAGGGAAGCAGCACGCCCTTGGAGTTAGACGTGGTGCCGCTGGTATAGTTAATGAGAGCCAGCGCGTCAGGGTCAGGATTGTGGGAGTAGGTAACGTGCTCCTTGCGGAAATACTTGGGATATTTGCGGCCAAAAAACTCGTTGAGGTGCTCGCGGGCCTCGGTAAGGCGGTCCGTACGCGATACGAGCAACGAATAGTCGGGAATGTTGATGACACCCTCGAGCTGCGGCATGGCCTCGGCATCAAGGTCGGGCCAAACCTGGTCGCCAGCGAAGAGCAAACGGGCACCGCTATGGTTGACAATGTCGTGCACCTGATGAGCCATAAACTCGTGCAGGATGGGCACAGCTACGCAACCATAACTGAGCGTGGCCAAGAAAGCCGTAGCCCAGTTGGCACTGTTGCGACCGCAGAGTGCTATCTTGTCGCCGCGGCAAATGCCTGCATTTTCAAAAAGGATGTGGAGTTTTTCAATTTTGCGCGCTACGTCTTTATACTGCAACGTAGTACCTTGGTAGTCGGTCAACGCATCAAGATCCCAGTTTGCCTTGATGCTCTTTTCTATCAGACTTACAAAATCCGTGTACTGTTGAGCTGTTTCCATGCTGTGAGATTGATGGCCTACGCTTTTGCTACGAATATACGAATACAAGCAAAGGCATACAAGGCCGATAATTAAGCACAAAGAGTTATTATTTGTGCAAAAGTAGTAAAACAGATCCTACTAACCAACGATGGAAAGGGGAAATGCGCCCAAAACTATATTTTTTGTGCAATATCATGGTCGCAGTACATTTTTAAAGCAACCGACTTGGCACTTCGTACGCGTTACTGTACTTTTGCCCCATCAAAAGGGTGCTTAGCCACCACGAAAGCCGAGCTATATTGATGCTGTGGCCTGCCTGCCCTACCCTATCCGATTCTATCTAAAACCATCGCTTTATGAAAAAGTCAAAACAACGTCTGCTTGTCATACTCGCTCTCCTGCTTTCGGCACTCACAGTAGCCTATTGGTTCTTTGCCAGTTTCAGTACACGTCATGAGTCTACCTACGTGTATGTTGACAGCGATGATACGGCTGACTCCGTGTATGCCAAACTGGATGCTACGGCGCAACCTCACACCATGGCAGGCGTTAAGCTTAGTGGCATGGTATTAGGCTATGGCAAACATGTGCGCCCTGGCCGCTACGAGGTGAGCCCATCCATCAGTTCTCTGCAGTTGATGCGCCATTTGCGTAACGGCCGTCAGACACCTGTGCGCCTGGTTATTCCCATTGTGCACACCATGCCTGCGCTGGCCGAGCGTCTGTCGCATTTGCTGCAAGCAGACTCAGCCTCGCTTGCCGCCGCCTTTACCGACAGCACGCTACTCGCCGCGCACGGCGCTACCGTAGCCACCGCTCCCTGCCTGTTCCTGCCGAACACCTACGAAGTGTATTGGACCATATCACCCGAACAATTGCTCAACCGCATGCAACGTGAGCACGACGCCTACTGGACAGCAGAGCGCAAGCAATTGGCACAGAAAGCAGGTCTCACGCCCGACGAGGTAGTGACGCTGGCCTCGATTGTAGAACAGGAAACAGCGAACAACGCAGAACGTCCCAAAGTAGCCGGCATGTACCTTAACCGCCTGCGTAAAGGTATGAAACTGCAGGCCGACCCCACGGTGAAATTTGCCTTGCAGAATTTCGCCCTGCGTCGCATCATGCACCAGCACCTCACTGCCAGCAGCCCTTACAACACCTATCGCAACGAAGGTCTGCCCCCTGGACCCATCTGCATCCCTTCACTCGCCAGCATCGAAGCCGTGCTCCACTTCACCACGCATCCTTATATATATATGTGTGCCAAGGAGGATTTCTCTGGCACACACAACTTCGCCGCCACCTATGCCGAACACTTACAAAACGCCAAGAAGTATAGCGAGGCACTGAACAAGAGAGGTATCAAGTAATTCATCGCTAAGTCAGAAGGATTATAGGGATATCTCAACATATAGGATGCAAGGGGCAGCGGTTATTTCGCCCACCCAATAACGCAACTCTTACGATAAGTAAAAAACGGATGCAACGCGAGGTTGCATCCGTTTTTACTGTTTTTGACGCTCCAGGCTTTAAGAAAGCAGCGTCTGATCTGTGAGCCGTGGCTTAGTCGAGCTGAGCGAGCTTGTTCTCCGAACCGAGTACTTCCACGATCTTGTGCTCGTACAGCTTCTTCATGTTTTCACGAGCCGGGCCAAGATACTTGCGGGGGTCGAATTCAGCGGGCTTCTCAGCAAACACCTGACGAATGGCAGCCGTCATGGCGAGACGGGAGTCAGAGTCGATGTTGATTTTGCAGACAGCGCTGGCAGCAGCCTTGCGGAGCTGCTCTTCGGGAATGCCGACTGCGTTAGGCAACTTGCCGCCAAACTTGTTGATGGTGTCCACCTCTTCCTGGGGAACCGAAGAAGAACCGTGAAGCACGATGGGGAAGCCAGGGAGTTGCTCCATCACTGCATCGAGAACGTCGAATGCCAAGGGAGGAGGAACGAGACGGCCTGTCTTCGGGTCGCGGGTGCACTGCTCGGGAGTGAACTTGTAAGCACCGTGGCTCGTACCGATGGAGATAGCAAGGCTGTCGCAACCCGTGCGGGTAGCAAAGTCTACCACTTCCTCGGGCTTCGTGTAGTGGCTCTCAGCGTGGCTAACTTCATCTTCCACACCGGCCAGCACACCGAGTTCACCTTCAACGGTTACATCGAACTGGTGAGCGTAGTCAACCACCTTCTTCGTGAGGGCAACGTTTTCCTCATAGGGAAGGCCAGAACCGTCAATCATCACAGAGCTGAAGCCCATGTCGATGCAACTCTTGCAAGTTTCGAACGTATCACCGTGGTCAAGATGCAACACGATTTCAGGATGCTTGCAGCCTAGTTCCTTGGCATACTCCACAGCACCTTCTGCCATGTAGCGCAGCAAAGTCTGGTTAGCGTAAGCACGAGCGCCCTTCGAAACCTGCAGAATAACCGGGCTTTTCTTCTCAGAAGAAGCCTGGATGATGGCCTGCAACTGCTCCATGTTGTTGAAGTTGAAAGCCGGAACTGCATAACCGCCAGTGATGGCACGCTTGAACATGTCGCGCGTGTTGACCAAGCCTAAGTCTTTGTAATTAATCATAATGCTGTATTGGTTAAAAAAGTGATTTGTCTTTCCACGACAAAAGTACAACATCTGCTTTTTACTTACAAATTATCACTGCGATTTTTCACATATCCATGCTATATGTGCCATGATATGAAATGTGCAAATAAAAAAAATGCCAGACAAGCCTCATGACTTGCCTGACACAGAGATCAACCAAAATAACATATTTATAGTTTAGTAAGCCTCTTGGTGAACACCAGCCACAGCGCGGCCGCTGGGGTCGTTCAGGTTTTTGAAGGATGCGTCCCACGCCAGTGCTTCCGCGGTAGAACAAGCCACGCTGGGCACACTGGGTACGCTACGCGCTGCACTCTCGCTGGGGAAATATTCCTCGAAGATCGAGCGATAGTAATATTCCTCCTTATTCATAGGCGGATTGATGGGGAAACGCTCGGCGGCGTGAGCCATCTGCTCATCGCTTACGGCCTGCGACGTGATTTCCTTCAAGGTGTCAATCCACGAGTAGCCTACACCGTCGGAGAACTGTTCCTTCTGTCTCCAAGCCACACTCTCGGGCAGCATGTCGGCAAAGGCTTCGCGCACAATCTTCTTTTCAATCGTCTGCCCCGGGCACATTTTGGCTTCGGGGTTCAGACGCATCGCCACATCAAGGAATTCCTTGTCGAGGAAAGGCACACGCCCTTCCACGCCCCATGCCGAGAGACTCTTGTTGGCACGCAGACAGTCGTAGAGGTGGAGTTTCGACAACTTTCGCACCGTTTCCTCGTGGAATGCCTGAGCATTAGGCGCTTTATGGAAGTACAGGTAGCCGCCAAACACCTCATCAGCGCCTTCGCCCGACAGCACCATTTTGATACCCATCGACTTGATAACTCTTGCAAGCAGATACATAGGGGTGCTGGCACGCACGGTGGTGACGTCGTAGGTCTCAATGTAATAAATGACGTCGCGCACGGCATCGAGTCCTTCCTGTATGGTATAGTTGATTTCATGGTGCACAGTTCCGATAAAATCGGCTACTTCGCGCGCTTTGGCCAAGTCGGGTGCACCTTTCAGTCCTACAGCAAACGAGTGCAACTGCGGCCACCAGGCTGCCTGCGTGCTATCCGTCTCAATACGTTTGCCCGCATACTTTTTAGCCACTGCCGAGATAACAGAACTATCAAGACCTCCTGAAAGCAGTACGCCATAGGGCACATCACTCATCAACTGGCGTTTGACGGCAGCCTCAAGGGCTTCGCGCACCATGGCTGGCGAAGCAGGCTTCTCAGCTACTGCCTCGTAGCATTCCCAATCACGCTTGTACCACTTCACCATCTTTCCCTCACTACCACGGTAGTAGTGTCCTGGCAGGAAAGGCTCGTAACGCTGGCAAAAGCCCTCCAGCGCTTTCAGTTCGCTGGCGCAGTACACAGTACCGTCGTCATCGTAGCCTATATAAAGAGGTATCACACCAATCGGGTCGCGGGCTATCAGGAAATCGTCTTGCTCCTCGTCATAAAGTGCAAAGGCGAATATGCCGTTGAGGTCTTCAAGGAAATCCATTCCCTTGTCGTGGTAGAGCGCGAGCAACACTTCACAATCAGAACCTGTCTGAAACTGATAAGTATCCTTGTAGTGCTCACGTATCTGACGGTGATTATAGATTTCGCCATTCACAGCCAAAATCTGCTTGTGATCGGGCGAAAACAGGGGTTGACGTCCACTCTGAGGGTCGACGATTGACAGGCGCTCATGGCAGAGTATGGCAGACTTACCACAGTAAATACCCGACCAGTCGGGACCACGGTGGCGCAATTTCTTACTCATGTTCAGGGCCTTGACGCGCCACTCGGGCGTTTGTTGTTTTATGTTGAAAATGGATACGATTCCACACATAATTTTCTTTTCTTTTGCGCGACAATCATTTGGAGGAAGCATATAGGCTGCACCCTTTCCAAAGTAGTCTCAGATTGTTATTTTGGTTATCACGTTGCAAAGATATAAACATATTTGCTTTCACAATGCTTTTATGTGCATTTTTTATGTATCAAAAGCGAAAACACATATCCATAGCGTTTATAGCGTCTGTTTTTTAGAAAACAAAGCGTTCTGTTTCACGATATTATCTCTGAAGCGTGCGATATATCTATTTCCAAGAGGGTAACTGTTGACGACGGGGAAAGCGTAGCATAGGGGATTTGGTTACACATATCTACGAATCATATTTCATATGCCTTGCCGCCATTTCATGAACTGACCTTGCTCGTTGCCCACGGCCGTGGGCGACGTTGTCCACGGCCGTGGGCAACGTTGCACATGGGCGTGGACAACGAACAACTCAGTTTTTTTTTGCATGGGGAGTTGGCATGAAGAAAGGAAAAAAGAGGGCATCGGCAAATGGGCATACACCCTCATCGGTTCCCCTTGTGTCCCAGGTGATTGAAACATTGATTTTCATCTGACCATTAAGCGTCATGGCATTACTCTAACGTTTCAACTTTAATGCGGAACTTTTTGCTTAACGAAAGGGGGCGGAAACAGGCACGCTACATCCAGAGAAAAATCAAAAAATTGGCAAAGCGAATGAATAGTCTCTACCTAAACGGAAACGCATCCGCCGGCAAGACAAGTTGTCAACGGATGCGTGAAATGGGGAGATGATAGAAGTGGGTAAGCCTCAGAAGGGTGGCGGATCGTCGGGTATGGCAAAAGGAATGCTGGCATCGGGCGGTGGAAAGTCGGCAGCACCAGGCTCGCCACCTATGCGTGAGGAAATCATACCCATTTCGTCTGCGCCACTGGGGGCTGCGCCTGATGGCTCTACATTGTCGCTGTCAGGATTTTGGAAACGGGCATATTCACCACGGAAAGTGAGTAGGATGTTGCCCACTGCACCATTACGGTGCTTGGCAATGATGATTTCGGCCTTACCGCGCAGGTCGTTACCCGCTTCGTCACGATAAAGCTTGTAGTACTCAGGACGGTGGATGAAGATGACCATGTCGGCATCCTGCTCGATGGCGCCCGATTCACGAAGGTCGGAAAGTTGCGGACGCTTGTCTCCGCCTTCACGGTTTTCCACGCCACGGTTCAACTGGGAAAGGGCGAGTATGGGAATGTTTAGTTCCTTGGCCAGTCCCTTGAGTGAGCGACTGATGGTGCTCACCTCTTCCTGACGACTACCGAAGTTCATGCCCGAGGCATTCATTAACTGCAGGTAGTCAATCATGAGCAGGCGTACCCCGTGTTCGCGAACAAGGCGGCGGGCTTTGGTGCGCAACTCGAACACTGAGAGCGAGGGTGTGTCGTCTACGTAGAGCGGCGCGCCATAGAGGCTCTTGATGCGTACGTCGAGCTGTCCCCATTCAAAGGGTTTGAGCTGACCGCTCTTCAAAGTCTCACCCTTGATTTCGCACACGTTTACAATCATACGGTTCACCAACTGTACGTTCGCCATTTCGAGCGAGAAGAGCGCCACGGGTATCTGCTGGTCCACGGCAATGTTCTTGGCCATGCTCAGAGCAAAAGCCGTTTTACCCATGGCTGGGCGGGCAGCGAGAATGACGAGGTCAGAGTTTTGCCAGCCAGAGGTGATTTTATCAAGTGCATGAAAACCTGAGGCAATGCCACTCATACCATCGGAACGGGCTGCGGCACGTTGTAGCATTTCATACGCTTCCTTGATGACGGGGTCGATTTGCGTGTACTCCTTTCTTACGTTCTGCTGCGAAAGTTCGAAGAGTTTTCCCTCGGCCTCCTGCATCAGTTCGTCAACATCCTGCGTTGCATCGAAAGCTTTGGTCTGTATGCCACTGGTGTAGGTGATAAGTTGACGAGCCAAAGCCTTCTGGGCGATGATGCGGGCATGGTATTCGATGTGCGCTGACGAAGCCACCATACCGCTCAACTGCGCCACATAGTAAGGGCCGCCCACTTCGTCGAGTGCCTCGGTACGTCGCAATTCCTCGGTGACGGTAAGAATGTCGACAGGACGTTCTTCAAGGTTCAACCGACGAATGGCCTCATAGATGGTTTGGTGGCGCTTATCGTAGAAACTGTCGGGGCGCAGAATTTCACTCACCTGATAGTAAGCGTCCTTCTCGACAAGCAGCGCGCCAAGTACAGCCTGCTCCAGCTCGATGGCCTGCGGCTGCAGGTGTCCGAAATTATCGGTGAGTGGGGCTTCGGCACCAGCCTTGGGCTTGCGGCTCCTATAATTGTTGCTTTTCTGAGTAACCATGTGAAAGAGTGGAAAGGGATGCGGTTTAGTAAAGATTTCTATTGCGAGCACGCAGCAGCCGGGCTTTCCAAACTGCAAAGGGGCTTGCTGAAACGCGGTGCTGCTCACGGCGCACGGAGGCTGCAGGTTCCTCGGCGGACGAAGACACATACTGGTAGCAGCCCATGTCGGGCTTGGCATCAGTCAACCGATCTACGCCGTTCATGTCGGTGGGATAGAACTCGGCGGTGATTTCGGCATCGGCCGTACCGATGGCTGGGGACTCGGCAGCCAAGCGAAAGTCGGAGATGAGGGTACGCGAGTCGAAGAGGTTGGCAAAGTGCTTTTCCCTCAACACCTCGGCTGGCTTCTGGTCGTAGAGGCATTGCAGCATACGAGGGTCCTCAGGATCAGTTTTGGGTGTATTCAGCAGGCAGGAATAAAAGGCGTAGGCAAAGGCATCGTCGGTATGCGTCGTGCTCTGAGCACCCATTATTTCATCTTCCTTGTAACCCGTAATGATGCAATTGCCAAACTGCAGGCCCGTGAGCGGCAGGCGCACATCGCCATCGAAGTTTGCAAAGTCGAGGGCTGTGCCCCGCGCGGCGCTAAACGGGGAGAAAGAGCCGAGAGTGCAGTGCACAAGCGTCACGTCGCCACCTCGCACCTTAAGACAGATGCCGCCGGCATTGGTTATCTGGCTATTGCCCACAAAAACGTTGGCCATGCGTATGTCGAGGGCATGGTTCTGCGTGTTGTGCACGATGCTGTTCTCCATCGTGAGTTTGGCTCGTGTCACGTCGGAGGAATCAACGCGCAAGCCGAAGTCGCCGCCATGAATGTCAGTATAGGAAAGGTAGTTGTCGTAACTCTCTGAGGCGAGCACCACCCCACCCCATCCGCCAGGCACTCTGTCGTAGGGCTGGTCGACAAACATGTAGTCCAGACGGTCGCTGCGCATCACTACAGGCTGCTCATGCGTTCCAAGTGAAAGAAGCGAACCATGCACCACAAGGTTTGCCCCTGAGCGGAACAGCAGTTTGCAGCCGGGCTGTAACATCAGCGTAGCGCCTTCGGCAACCACGAGGCTGTCGGTTATGTGATAAGGACGTTCGGCCGTGAGCGTCTCGGTGCCCTCTACCACTTTACCCGAAAGCGTGGTAACAGGTTGCCCCACCACGCGCAGCACCACATGCTGCTCTACACCGGCCTCTGTGATGAAGTAGAGGCTGTCAGTGGCAGCTACGGGAGCAGCGCCCTCCTCAGCAGGCAGATGGGCAAAGAGGAAGACCAACATGCTGTCGTTTGCGGCGATTTCGAAGTTGGAGCCCGTGCCATCAGCCAACGGTTCACCGTCGACATTGACACGAAAAGCCGACTGCGCCTGACGCCCGAGCCAAACCCGCGGAATGCGCACTGCCTTGCTGGCATGGTTTTTCACGGAAAACATGTAGGTCTTGCCCGGTGTGCCGCACATCACGGTGTCGAGCGCAAGCGTGTCGCTGGCAAAGGCCAAGGTGTGTGTGGGCGAGGTGTTGAAATCGTCGAGGTCGACACACGACACCATGCCGCCCAGCAAGGCGCAGAGCGATGCTGCATAGGATAGGAAACGCATGTAGAATTTTTCTTGGTAAGAAGATGACGGTGTGTCATAATGGCCAATCTGCTTCGTTGCTATCGGCATTCGGGCTTGGTCATGTACTTTAGTACACTCCCTGCGCCCTCAGCCTCAGCGCCTTGCATCTTAGCCATTCTGACGCACCTTCGAGTGCGCGTCAAAATTTGCATTTTGACACACCCTCTCCTTACTATATATATGGTGGAGCTTATTGAATCCCACCATCGAATGTATTGCATTTATGGGTTCACGTCTTGACAACGTTCCGTGCCTCTCTGGCTAATTTGGCTGTTATCTCAGCACAACGACTGCGTGGTTCAATGATCTTTATACTTCCTCCATTACCTGAGGATCGCAATTTCAAGAACTGACACGCTGCACACAGAGAAAAATAGGAACTCTGACAAAGCGAATGAATAGAACCCACCTTAGGGCAGGAAGGCTACACCATTCAGCCCACGTGCTTGAGCATGTCGAGCAAGTGATCCCACACCATTTTCACGGTGGGAATGAGCAAACGCTCGTCGGGCGAATGAACTCCACGCAGGGTGGGACCCATGCTGACCATATCGAGATGCGGATACTTCTCACTGAAGAGACCACATTCCAAACCAGCATGAATGGCCAGCACCAGAGGCTCCTTACCAAAGAGACGCACGTAACTGTCACGAGCAATCTGCACAATCTCGCTGTTAGGATTGAGTTTCCAACCTGGATAACCCTCATTGGTTACCACCGTGGCACCACCCAGCTCGAAAGCAGCGCGCACGGTAAGGCTCATGTTTTCGCGCGCACTGGCCACACTGCTGCGCTGGCTTGTGGTAACCACCACGCCTTCGGTCACTTTGTGGATGCTGGCCAGGTTGGACGAAGTTTCTACCAGTCCCTCCATATCCTGACTCATGGCAAACACACCATTGTGCACAGCCTGCAAGGACAGCAGCATGCGCTTCATGGCCGCACTCTCCAGGGCGTTAGGTGCGGAGGGCACACTTTCGAGCGTAAAGTTGATTTGCTTCTCCGTCACCGAATATTCATCCTCCACAAAGGCTTGATAAAGATTCAGCCACAAGCGTACGTCCTCTTTATCCTTGAAAGGAACGGCGCAGACGGCCATGCCCTCGCGTGGAATAGCGTTGTGCAGTCCTCCACTCTGTATGTCAATGAGGCGCAGGTCAGTCTGCTCCATCACTTGACACAGGAAACGCACGAGCAGTTTGTTGGCGTTAGCGCGCTTCTTGTTGATGTCGTCGCCAGAGTGGCCACCCACAAGTCCCTTCACGCCCACCTTGAAGGTGTAATAATCTTCTGGCACGGCTTCGTCAATCCAAGGGAAAGTGGCCGTGGTGCGTGCGCCACCAGCACAACTCACGAAAAGTTGGCCCTCATCTTCAGAGTCGAGGTTGATGAGGAAATCGCCCTCCATAAAGTCTTCTTTCATGCCCATGGCACCCGTAAGACCCGTTTCCTCGTCCCGCGTAAAGATGCACTGAATGGGGCCGTGCTCAATGTCCTTGCTTTTGAGGATAGCCATCTGCATGGCCACGCCAATGCCATCGTCGGCACCCAAGGTGGTACCTTTGGCGCAGAGCCATTCGCCATCTACATACGTCTGAATGGCATCGGTCTCAAAATTGAAATCGAGATCTTTATGCTTTTCGCACACCATATCCATATGGCTTTGCAGAATGACAGGGCGCAGATGCTCGTATCCAGGCGTGGCAGGGGCGCTGATGGCCACGTTGCCGGTTTCGTCAACCTTGACAGGCAGACCATGCTTGGCAGCAAAGTCCTGCAAGAAAGCAATCATCTTCTCCTCCTTCTTGGAAGGGCGGGGCACTTTATTGACTTCGGCAAAGCATTCGAATACTACTGCCGGCTGCAAGTTCGCATTGTTGTTCATAACGGTTTATTTAATATAGGTATAAATATCATTCTTTGTTGCTCAGCGAACAGTACTCGCGCCGAGCGATGCGCCAAAGTTACGTCAAATTATTCAGAAAGCAATGCTGTGAAGCCTATCGGCCAGCAGTCCCTCGGCGCAATACTCGCAGGTACATGGCTTAATAAATTCGTTCCACAGCCGCCAAACACTGCCTATTTGCCAAGGCTCAGCCATGTTTTAGGGCAGCAAAGAGACGCTGGAAACGTACATATTTTTTAGGTAAACATATATGGCAGAAAAAAGAAATGTTATAACTTTGCCTTCGTCGTGCGGGGAAAACATGCTGCGAGGCTGTATAATCCATTTTTAATGTGGAGGCTATGCAACTGTCTCGAGCGACACATACGCTCTATTATCGATACCATGGAGGGAAACGTGAACTTGAAAGCGGAACTGAAGAAACATTTCGGTTTTGACACCTTCAAGAGCGGGCAAGAAGAAATTATCTGCACGCTCATGAAGGGCGAGAATGTATTTGTGCTTATGCCTACGGGAGGTGGCAAATCGTTGTGCTACCAACTGCCTGCACTCCTGATGCCTGGCACCGCTATCGTTATCTCGCCGCTGATTGCTCTGATGAAAAATCAGGTTGACGTGTTGCGCGGAACAAGCGGACAGGATGGTGTGGCACATTTCATCAACTCCTCGCTCAACCGCAAAGACATCGAACGCGTCAAGAACGACATCATTCAAGGTATCACCAAACTCCTTTATGTAGCACCCGAGTCGCTCACGAAGGAAGAATACGTAGAGTTCCTACAAAGCATCAAGATTTCTTTCTATGCCATAGATGAGGCGCACTGCATCTCAGAGTGGGGCCACGACTTCCGTCCGGAATATCGTCGCATACGGCCACTCATCAGCGAAATTGGCGCTGCCCCCATCATTGCCCTCACCGCCACAGCCACTGACAAGGTGCGCACTGACATCAAGAAAAACCTTGGCATGCCCGATGCCAAGGAGTTCAAAAGTTCCTTTAACCGCCCCAACCTTTTCTACGAGGTACGTCAGAAAACGCAGGACGTGGACCGCGATATCATTCGCTTCATCAAAAGTAAACCACGCTGCAGCGGCATTATCTATTGCCTGAGCCGCAAGAAGGTGGAAGAGCTGGCGCAGGTGCTTAAGACTAATGACATCAAGGCCGAAGCATATCACGCCGGAATGGACAGCGTAACAAGGTCGCGCACACAGGATGATTTCCTCATGGAACGCATCGACGTCATAGTGGCCACCATTGCCTTCGGCATGGGCATAGACAAGCCCGACGTACGCTTCGTCATTCACTACGACATTCCCAAAAGTCTGGAAGGATACTATCAGGAAACAGGACGTGCCGGGCGCGATGGCGGCGAAGGAAGATGCATAGCCTACTATGCTCGAAAGGATCTGCAGAAACTCGAGAAGTTCATGGAGGGCAAGCCCGTGGCCGAACAGGACATAGGCCGCCAACTGCTGAAAGAGACTGCAGCGTACGCAGAGAGTGCGGTGTGCCGACGCAGGCTATTACTGCACTACTTCGGCGAAAAGTATGAGCCGGAGAACTGCGGGAATTGTGATAATTGTAAATTACCAACACATCAAGTGGAAGCAAAAGAACACCTAATCAACGTACTGGAAACTATCATCGCAGTCAAGGAGAATTTCCGCGACGACTACATACGAGATATTCTGCTCGGACATTGCACCGACGAAATAGCAGCCCACCATCATGATGAACTGGAAGTGTTTGGCTGTGGTGACGACGAGAACGAAACCTTGTGGAACGCCGTTATACAACAAGCACAAATCGCTGGCTACATAGCCAAGGACGTGGAGAACTATGGCGTGCTGAAAGTGACACCTGCAGGTAAGGCTTTCCTCAAGAAGCCTGTATCATTTACCATTGTTGAGGACAAAAACTTCGACGAAGAAGAGCCCGAGACGCCACCCCAAAGCGGTGCAGCCTGCGCCGTTGACCCCGCACTCTACGGCATGCTACGCGACCTTAGGTCAAAGATGTCGAAGGAATTGGATGTGCCGCCCTATGTGATTTTCCAGGATGCCTCGCTCGAAGCTATGGCCACTATTTACCCACAAACGCTTGAAGAATTGCAGAACATTCCAGGCGTAGGTGCTGGCAAGGCCAAACGCTACGGAGAAGGCTTCTGCAAACTCATTCGCCAACACTGCGAGGAAAACGAGATAGAACGCCCCGAAGACTTACGCATTCGTACCGTGGCAAACAAATCAAAAATCAAAGTGTCCATCATTCACAGCATCGACCGCCAAGTAGCACTCGACGACATTGCAGTGAGCAAGGGCATAGAGTTCGACGAGCTGCTTAGCGAAATCGAAGCCATCGTGTGGTCGGGTACGAAAATCAACATCGACTATTTCATCTACGAGGTAATGGACGAGGAACATGTAGAAGACATCTACCTCTACTTCAAGGAAAGTGAAACAGACGACCTCGCCGCGGCCATTGACGAATTAGGAGGCGACTATACTGAAGAAGAAATTCGCCTTGTCCGCATCAAGTTCATTTCAGAGATGGCCAATTAGTCCAACCAGCACACATTTACTCCTTATTATTATAGCAACAAAATTGCATTTAACCCCATGACGGAATCCCAACACGAAATAAGCGCCCCGCGCGAGAAGAGTTTGAACTTCATTGAGCAGATTGTGGAACGCGACTTGGCTGCAGGTCTTAACGACGGCCGTTTGCAAACGCGTTTCCCGCCCGAACCCAACGGTTACCTGCACATCGGTCACGCCAAAGCGATTTGCATGGACTTCGGCATCGCGCAGAAGTATGGCGGCGTGTGCAACCTGCGTCTCGATGACACGAATCCCCAGAAGGAAGATACGGAATACGTAGAGGCCATCAAGGACGACATACGCTGGCTTGGCTTCGAATGGGGCAAAATATGCCACGCATCAGACTACTTCCAGCAGTTGTGGGACTTTGCCGTGCAGCTGATACGCGAAGGCAAAGCTTACATCGACGAGCAAACCAGCGAGCAGATTGCAGCACAGAAAGGCACGCCCACGCAAGCTGGTACTGACAGCCCCTTCCGCAACCGCCCCATAGAGGAGAATTTGGCTCTGTTTGAGAAAATGAACAGCGGTGAACTGCCCGAGGGCTCCATGGTACTGCGCGCGAAGATTGACATGGCCAACCCCAACATGCACTTCCGCGACCCCATCATCTACCGCATCATCAACAAGGAGCACCACCGCACAGGCAGCCGCTGGAAAGCCTACCCGATGTACGACTTTGCACATGGGCAGAGCGACTACTTCGAAGGCGTTACGCACTCCATCTGCACGCTTGAGTTCGTGCCCCACCGTCCGCTCTACGATTGGTTCATTGACCAACTCAAAGAAGGCAAGGACCTGGAAGACCACCGCCCACACCAGTTTGAGTTCAACCGTCTGAACCTTACTTATACCGTGATGAGCAAGCGCAAGTTGCTGGCACTCGTCACGGAGAAATTAGTGGATGGATGGGATGACCCCCGCATGCCGACCATTTGCGGCCTGCGTCGCCGTGGTTATTCGCCTGAGGCTGTGCGCCGCTTCATCGAGATGATTGGCTACACCAAATTCGATGCGCTCAACGACTATGCTATGCTTGAAGCTGCTGCACGTGAGGACCTCAATGCACGTGCTCAGCGTGTGTCGGCCGTGCTCAATCCCGTCAAGCTTATCATCACCAACTATCCCGAGGGACAGAGCGAGGAAATGGAAGCGGTGAACAACCCCGAGTGCGCCGCCGACGGTACGCACACCATCACCTTCAGCCGCGAACTTTGGATAGAACGCGAGGACTTCATGGAGGACGCGCCCAAGAAATACTTCCGCATGCGGCCTGATGGCGAGGTACGCCTCAAGAATGCCTACATTGTGAAATGCACGGGCTGCAAGAAGGATGAGGAAGGCAACGTCATCGAGGTGTATGCCGAGTACGATCCTCAGAGCCGCAGTGGACTCCCTGGCGCCGACCGTCGCGTGAAAGGCACCCTGCACTGGGTAAGCGCCAACCACTGCCTGCCCGCCGAAGTGCGCCTCTACGACCGCCTGTTCTCCGTTGAAAATCCTGCAGCTGATGAGCGCGACTTCCGCGAATTGCTCAACCCCGAGTCCTTGAAGGTGCTGACAAACTGCTACGTGGAACCCTATGCAGCTGAGGTTGCATCGCCTTACTTGCAGTTCCAACGCATCGGTTACTTTACCCAGGACAAGCATTCCACTCCCCAGCATCTTGTGTTCAACCGCACGGTTGGCCTCAAGGATGGATGGACAAAGAAATAATCAAGCACACATCTCCTACCTGCGAGGCTGCTTCGTCATGAAGTTGCCTCGCAGTGCTATTACTAAAGGAAGCGCATTTGTTTCCGCCATCACAAGTCCCCTTTCGTCATGTTCCAGTCCATTGTCAAGTTTGCCGTACGCCGCAAACTCTTCGTAGCCCTCACCACGCTGTTTCTTTTCCTGGGCGGACTCTACGCCATGTTGACGCTGCCTGTCGATGCCGTGCCCGACATCACCAACAACCAGGTGCAAATCGTGACCATTTCACCGACGTTGGCCCCGCAGGAAGTGGAACAACTCATCACCATTCCCGTAGAGACCTCGATGAGCCACATCATGAACGTAGAGGAAATACGTTCCGTCTCACGCTTCGGTTTATCACTCGTCACGGTCGTGTTCAAGGAGAGCGTGCCCACGCTGCAAGCCCGCCAGCTCATCAACGAACAAATTCAAAATGTCGCGGCCGAGATACCGCAGGAACTGGGCACGCCCGAAATGATGCCCATCACTACGGGCCTGGGCGAAATCTACCAGTACGTACTGCGTGTCGACGATAAACACAAAGGCCAGTACGACGTCATGGAACTGCGCACCATTCAGGATTGGATTGTGCGCCGCGGCCTGGCGGGCATACCTGGCATTGTGGAGATCAACAGTTTCGGCGGCTATCTCAAGCAGTATGAAATAGCCATCGACCCCGAAGTGCTTACCGCCATGCAGCTCACCATTGGCGACGTGTTCGAGGCGCTGAGCCGCAACAACCAAAACACAGGTGCCAGTTATATTGAGAAGAAGGGCCGTGCCTATTATATAAGGTCTGAGGGTATGATACAGCGCACCGAGGACATCGGCCGCATCGTGGTGGCCAACCGCGGCGGCATGCCCGTGCACATCAGCGACATTGGCCGCGTAGGCTTCGGGTCGCCCAAGCGCTTCGGCGCCATGACCATCGACGGCGAGGGAGAATGTGTGGGCGGCATTGCCATGATGCTCAAGGGCGCCAATGCCAACGTCGTCACCGCCCACTTGCAGGAACGTATGGACAAGGTGCAACGCATGTTGCCTGAGGGCATCACCATCGAACCTTATCTCAACCGCTCCGAACTGGTGAACCGCAACATCTCCACAGTCATACGCAACCTGGTTGAAGGCGCGCTCATCGTCTTCTTCGTACTCATGCTCTTTTTGGGAAATGTGCGAGCCAGCATCATTGTGGCCAGCGTCATTCCCTTGGCCATGCTCTTCGGCTTCATCCTGATGCGACTCACGGGCGTCACAGCCAACCTCATGAGTCTCGGTGCAATCGACTTCGGCATTGTGGTTGATGGCTCCATCGTCATTGTCGAGGGCATCCTTGCTCACCTCTACGGCAGACGGCTTGCGGGTCGCACCCTCTCCGCGCAGGAGATGGACTACGAGGTGGAGGCCGGTGCGGGCAGTGTGGTGCAGAGCGCCGCGTTTGCCGTGCTCATCATCCTCATTGTCTTCTTCCCCATCCTCACGCTTACGGGTATTGAGGGAAAATATTTCACGCCCATGGCGCAGACGCTGGTCTACTGCATCATCGGAGCCCTGCTCCTCTCACTCACCTACGTGCCTATGATGTGCTCGCTCTTCCTCAAGCGCCACATCTCGCTCAAGCCCTCCTTGGCCGACCGCTTCTTTGCATTCCTCACGCGTTATTATAAAGGAACGCTTCGGCTTGTCAAGCGCTACACGGGTGCCATCATTCTCTCTGCCTTTGGGCTTCTGACTGCCGCACTGCTGCTCTTCACACGTCTCGGTGCAGAGTTCATCCCTACGCTCGACGAGGGCGACTTCGCCATGCAAATGACGTTGCCCGCAGGCAGTTCGCTCACGCAGAGCATTGAACTCTCCAAGCAGGCCGAGCGTGTGCTTTGCCAGCGCTTCCCCGAAGTGAAACACGTAGTGGCGAAAATCGGCACGGCCGAGGTGCCTACCGACCCCATGTCGGTGGAAGATGCCGACATCATGATCATCATGAAACCTTTTGCCGAATGGACCTCTGCTTCCAGTCGCGAAGAGATGGTGGAAAAGATGAAACAGGCACTTGAAGAGGTGCAGGGCGCAGAGTTCAACTTCAGCCAACCCATTCAGCTGCGCTTCAACGAACTCATGACGGGTGCCAAGGCCGACATCGCCATCAAGCTCTATGGCGAGGACATGGACGAACTCTACCGCAAGGCCAAGGAGGCTGCCGAATGGGTGCGCCAGGTGCCAGGTGCCGACGATGTGGCCGTAGAGCAGGCCATGGGCTTGCCGCAACTCGTGGTGCACTACGACCGCACCAAGTTGGCGCGCTATGGCGTCGACATCGCTGAGCTCAACAGCATTATACGCACAGCCTATGCGGGCGAAACGGCCGGCGTAGTGTTTGAAAACGAGCGCCGCTTCGACCTCGTTGTGCGCCTCGACCAAGAAAAAGTACAGGACCTCGACCTCAGCCGTCTCACCGTGCGCAACGGCGAAGGCCTGCACATCCCCGTGAGCGAGTTGGCCACCATTACGCTCGTCGACGGTCCGCTGCAAATTAACCGCGACGCAACCAAGCGCCGTGTGGTTATCGGTGTGAACGTACGCGGTGCTGACATGCAGCAGGTAGTCCAGCAAATCAGCCAGACGCTCGAGCAGCACGTCAAGCTACAGCCGGGTTATTACTTTGAATACGGCGGCCAGTTCGAAAACCTGCAGAATGCCATCAACACGCTTCTCGTTGTCATCCCCATCGCCCTCATGCTCATCCTGCTCATCCTCTTCTTTGCCTTCCGCAGCGTCACGTGGTCACTTGTGGTGTTCAGCACGGTGCCCTTGTCGCTCATCGGCGGCATCGTAGCACTGTGGTTGCGCGGTCTGCCTTTCAGCATTTCGGCCGGTGTGGGCTTCATTGCCCTCTTTGGCGTGGCGGTGCTCAACGGCATTCTCATGCTTAACCACTTCAACGCCCTGCGTCGCAGCACTCCGCGCCAGCTCTGCACGGGCCGCGTCATCAGCCTGGGTTGCCCACACCTGCTTCGCCCCGTCTTCCTCACGGGTCTGGTAGCCTCGTTAGGTTTCGTGCCTATGGCCATTGCCACGTCGGCTGGTGCCGAGGTGCAGCGCCCGCTGGCCACCGTCGTTATTGGCGGTCTCATCGTCAGCACGGCACTCACGCTGGTCATCATCCCCGCGTTCTATCGCCTTGTCTACATCATCCCTGTCATCCTGCGCCGCCTGCACAAGTCATGAGCATCATCATCCTTATTATTATATACGACGAATTATCTTCCCCAGCCTTATGAAACGCTTCACCCCCTTTCTCCTTGCCCTCTGCCTGCTGCCCTCGTGCTCTGGGCAGAGCGGTTCGCAGCCAGAACCTACCACCGCCCGCACTGACAGCACACGCACCGACAGCACTGCCACACTGGCCGACAGTGCTGTGGTCGATGCCGTGACGAGTGCCACGCACGTGGCTAACAGCCCCACCTTCAACGGTGTGCTTACCCTCAGCCCGCGCCAGCAGGCATCCATCACCTCCACACACAGCGGGCGCATCCACTCCCTGCACATTGTGCCAGGGCAGAGCGTCTACAAGGGGCAAGTCATCGGCACGCTCGACGACCCCGAGTTCATCGAACTGCAGCAGACCTACCTGGAATGTAGTGCACAGTTGGAATATCTGCAACGCGAGTATGAGCGCCAGCATGTGCTCGCTAAGGAGCAGGCGGCTTCGCAAAAGGTGCACGAGCAGAGCCGCGCCGACTACCTCACCATGCAGAGCCGCGCCGCAGCTGCCTCGGCCAAACTGCAAGCACTCGGCATCAGTCCGCAAAACGTAAGGGCACACGGCATACAGCACTACCTGCCGCTCACTGCTCCCATCAGCGGTTACGCCACACACATCACCGCCCATCTGGGGCAGTATCTTGAAGCCGGCACCCCTGTATGCGACGTCATCAGTTCACATGCGCCTCTTATCCAACTTACGGTCTACGAAAAGGACCTCGCCCTCATGAAGGTGGGCGGCCGCCTCTCGTTCCGCGTCAACGGTATGGGCAAGACCAATTTCCACGCCACTATACAAAGCATCGACCGCAGCGTAGACAAGACCGACTATTCCATTAAAGTCTACGCCCAGGTAACCGATGCCGACCCCTCCTTCCGTCCTGGCATGTACGTACGGGCCAAGTTGTCAAAATGACACCTCGTGGTTCATGCTGGGCATACTACGCAAGCAGCCGCTGCACGTGGAAGTGCAGCGGCTGCTTGCGTTTTGAGGTATGCCTTTTAACACCGCAAAGCCTCGATTACGTCAGAGGCAATCAACGTGTCCACCAAGCGGTTTTCGGCCAGGAAAGCCTGCGGGTCGTATCGGTCCACAAAGGCTTTGCGAGCGCCGTAGCACAGGGTGCGCATGGCGGTGGGACCATAGAAGCGGGCAATCTTTTCGCCGAAGCCACCCTCCAGCGCACCGTCTTCAAGCGTCACCACCACGCGGTGATCGGCCGTGAGGCTGTGCAGCAGCGCCTCGTCGATACCCGTAATGTAGCGCGGGTTGATGAGCGTGGCCTCCACGCCCTGGGCACGCAGCAGGCGACACACGCTTTCGCCCATACCGAAGAAGTTGCCCAAGGCCAGCACAGCCACCTGCTCTCCGCACAGCACCACCTCATATTGGTTGAGTGATGAGAAATCCTGCGGCACGTCGCGCGAGGCTGGTTGCGTCGGCCCCACCGGCACGCGGATGGCCACAGGGTGCTCGCGGTAAGAAAGACTCCAGTCGAGCATGGCCAGATATTCCGCACGATTGGTGGGGGCAAGATACACAAGGTTGGGTATGCCCGAAAGGAGCGGAATGTCGAAGTGGCAAAGGTGCGTCACGTCGGTCATGCTGGTGAGCGAGCCCCACAGCACCAGTAGCGTGGCGGGGTTGTTGTTGATGCAGAGGTCCTGCGACACCTGGTCGTAGGCTCGTTGCAGAAACGAACTGCACACGCCCACTACGGGCTGTGCGCCGCGCTTGGCCATGCCAGAGGCCAGTGCCACTGCGTGCTCCTCGGCTATGCCCACATCCACAAACTGCCCTGCGGCCTCGTGGCGCCGCTCAGGTGTCCAGCCCCAAATGCCCGGCGTGCCAGCCGTGATGGCGCACACCTTGGCGTCGTGCTTCATACGTTGCAGCAGGTGCACAGCCGTGAGCGTATTGTAGTCCTCGCCTGAGGGGGTGCACTGCAATTCGCCAGTGGCAATGTCGAAGGGCATCGTCCAATGCCATCGTTCCTGGTCGGCCTCGGCGGGTGCGTAGCCCATGCCTTTCAGGGTGCGAATGTGCACCACCACGGGGTGGTCGGCATCTTTCACCTGCTCAAATGCTTCAATGAGGGCATCCACGTCGTTGCCCTCGTCCACATAGAGATAGTCCAAGCCCATGGCGCGAAACAGGTTGTTGGTAGCCTGTCCCTTGGTCCGCCTCAGTTCGGCCAGGTTGGCGTAGAGGCCGCCGTGGTTCTCAGCTATCGACATCTGGTTGTCGTTCACCACAACGATGAAGTTCGTACCCAGTTCGGCTGCCCAGTCAAGTCCCTCAAGGGCCTCTCCACCGCTCAGCGAGCCGTCGCCTATCACGGCTATTACGTTCTCCTTTCCTCCCACGAGGTCGCGCCCCTTGGCCAGTCCGTCGGCGAGGCTCACCGAAGTGGAGGTGTGCCCAATGATAAAGTGATCGTGCTCACTCTCTGAGGGCTCGGTGTAGCCCGACACATCGTCGTAATGTGCAGCCTCGGTGAAGGCGCTTGCACGCCCCGTAAGCATTTTGTGCACATAACTCTGGTGCGATACGTCGAACACGATTTTGTCCTCAGGCGAGTGGAACACCACATGCAGGGCTATGGTAGCCTCCACCATGCCCAGGTTCGGGCCGCAATGCCCGCCGTGTGCGCTCAGTTTGGCTATCAGGTGCGTCCGCACCTCGGCAGCCAGCATTTTCAGTTCGTCGCGCGACAAACGTTTCACATCGTCGGGCGATTGTATTTTCTCTAAAAGCATAAGTTGATAATATAATAAGGAGTCAATGGGACGCTCCCATGGGTTTCACGCCTGCAAATTTACGGGTATGATTTTACATGCGTACTACCCCGACTTCGGTTCTTCTTACCCATCTTTCTGTGTGTTGGGGGCTCCCATCCTTATGAAAAAGCCAGAAAGCGCAGGCCGTTCGCGTCAAGGACCAACCCATAATCATCGTAAAAGTCTGATTTACAACCATCTGTTATGCCAAATCCGAAATCTCCGCGTCGTTCTGCGGTGCGCAAATAGGGTGCGGGAGAGACAGCGATATTTTCAAGAAAAACACCCGTGCTTGAAAAAAATTTTTCCAACGCTTGAAAAGTTTTTTCAACGCTTGAAAAAATTTTTTCATGCCTTGGAAAAAAATTTTCAAGCGTTGGACATCTTTTTGAAAATAATGGCGTGTCGCTGAAGTGCCTTTCAGAGGCATTTAGCAGAGAGTGGATGCAAAACGAAAGGGGAAAGGGGGGGCGGAGCGCGCTTCTTTTGCTCTTTTCAGCCTGTGCCGCTGCCAAAGTGTAGCCATTTTTCACCGCTTGAATGGGGGATAATTACCCTGCAAAGCATGCCTTTATTATAGAGAGGCGGATGGCGACTCTTTATTTTTTCCTATTTTTGCAGTCCAAAGCACATCTAATTCAGCCTTTATACATCATGACAGAACCTGAAAACAGGCCAAACAACAGCCTTCCTACCTCTCACTTCACAGCCGATACATTCAAGTGGGAAGACTACCTTTTCCTATTGCTACGCCATTGGTATTGGCTTGCTCTTTCAGTAGCAATAGCCCTGTGCCTGGCTACTCTGAAGATTATGCGCACCACGCCGCTCTACACCCGCTCGGCTGCTATGCTCATCAAGGTGGACGACAAGTCGACCAGCAGCAAAACGAGCCAGGAGTTTGAGAACCTCGGTATTGTGGGTACGGGTACGAACATCACGAACGAAATCATTACGCTCAAGTCGCCCTCGCTCATGAAGAAGGTGGTGAAAAGGCTGGGGCTCGACGTTCAAATGTCGATGGCCGAAGGGCTGCACTCCATCCCCCTCTACAAGCAGACACCCGTCAGCGTGCAACTGCCCGACGCGAAGGACGAGAGCAAGTGCTCCTTCCACATGAAGCTGCAGCGCAACAGCACCGTCACGCTCTACGGCTTCAGCGGCGTAGCCCACGGCCAACGGGTGACGGCCAAGCTGGGCGAAACGGTGAAGACGCCTGTGGGCCGCGTACTCGTGCAGGCCACACCTTACTGGAAGCAGTGCTTTACGAGCGAAGAAATCACAGTAACCAAGAGCAAACTCACGTCGGTGGGCCTTGCCTACACGGGTAGGCTCAACGTGTCGCCCATCAACAAGGAATCTTCTATTCTCACGCTCTCGCTGGTGGATGCCTCGCAGCAGCGCGCCGACGATGTGCTGCTCGTACTCATGGACGTCTACAACGAGGAGTGGCTGAAGGACCGCAACCTGGCAGCCGTCAACACCTACGAGTTCATCACCGAGCGCCTCGTGGCGCTCTCACAGGAACTGGGCGACGTGGACAAGCAGATAAGCGACGTGCGCAGCCAGTCGAACCTTGCCTTCGACGACCCCTCGGCCAAGTATTTCCAGAAAAGCGAGGACAACCAGCAGCAAATATTTGCCCTGACCAACCAACTCGGGGTGGCTCGCTACCTGCGCGACTACATGGACGACCAAAGCAAGAAGAGTCGCCTGCTGCCCAGCAACTCGGGCATCAGGAGCCAGGGCATCGAACAGATGATTACCGACTACAACACACTGCTGCTTGATCGCAACGAAGCACTCGCCAACAGCAGTATGCAAAACCCCGATGTGAAGCGCATGAACCTGCTGCTGGAGGAAAAGCGCACCGTCATCAGCCAGTCCATTGACAACCTCATCGACCAATACAACCAGCAGCTGCACAACTGGGAGCGCACCGAACGCCAGACGCAAAGCGACTTAGCCAACGCCCCCTACAAGGCTAAGGCGCTGCTCACCATCAGCCGACAGCAGAAGGTGAAGGAGTCGCTCTACCTCTACCTGCTGCAAAAGCGTGAGGAGAACGAACTCTCGAAAAGTTACGAGGTGAAGAATACGCGCCTCATTCAGGAACCCAGCGGCACCAACATTCCCTCTGCACCCCGCCGCAAGTTCACCCTGTTCATTGCCATGGTTATTGGCATTGCCATACCGATGCTCATCCTCTTCGTTATGGAATTTACCAACCACAGGGTGCGCGGCCGCAAGGACCTGGACGACCTAAGTATCCCCTTCTTGGGCGAAATACCCACAATGGCCGGCAAGAAGCGATGGTGGCAGCGCGCCAAAAAGAACGTGGAACGTAAGGTCTACATTCAGGAAAACTGCAAGGACCTCATCAACGAGTCGTTCCGCATTCTTCGCACCAAGCTCGACTATTTCATTTCCTCCATCAACCAAGGCGACAGTAAGGTCATCATGATCACAAGCTTCAACGCTGGATCAGGCAAGAGTTTCATTTCCCTCAACCTCGCCAAGGTGCTTGCGCTGAAAGGCAAACGCGTGCTGGCCATCGACATGGACCTGCGCCACACGTCGCTGAGCACCATAGCCAAATCGCCCAAAATTGGTATCACCTCGTACCTGGGCAACCAGCAGGACGACTATGAAAACCTTATTTGCAAAAACGCCATCGGCGAAAACGCCGACCTGCTGCCCGTGGGCATCATCCCGCCCAACCCCACCGAGGTGCTCCTTAGTGAACGCATGCAGACGCTCTTCAACCTGCTCCGCCCACTGTATGACTACATCATTCTCGACTGCCCGCCCATCGACATTGTGGCCGACACGTCTATTGTGAAGAAGTATGCCGACATCTCACTCTTTGTGGTGCGTGCCGGACTGATGGACCGCCGTCTGCTTAAAGACGTGGAGAAACTTCACAACCAAAATGTCTACAATCACATGGCGCTCCTCTTGAACGGCACCGATTACATCAGCGGTCGCTACGGACGTTACCGCTACGGATATGGGTATAGATATGGTTACGGTTACGGCTATGGCCACACCTACGGCTACGTGCAGAAGTCATAAAGCCACAGCACCCCATTTCACACTCGCACTTACTCATGGCAATCACCCCCTCCGAAGAAACGATATGGATAGCCGACGGCGGTAGCACCAAAGCTCAATGGGCACTCATGCAAGCCGGCCGCTGCGTGGCTACCGCAACCACCATCGGCGTCAACCCGCTGCTCACCGACGCCGCCAGCATCGCCACAGGCATGGGCGCTGCACTGCTGGCGCATGAAGCCTTTGCCCAGTCGCAACCACACCATATATATTATTATGGCGCAGGCTGCATACATCAGGGCATCGACCACATGCAGCAGGCTCTGCTTACGCTCCGTTCCGAAGCCACCGTGCACGTGGCAAGCGACATGCTCGGCGCGGCCCGCGCCCTGTGCGGACAGCACGACGGCATAGCCTGCATACTCGGCACGGGCAGCAACAGCGCCTTATATATAAAGGGAGAGATAGCGGACCAAGTGTCGCCCTTAGGCTACATCCTGGGCGACGAAGGCAGCGGTGCCGTACTGGGCAAACTCCTGCTCAACGCCATACTGAAACGGCGCTGGCCGGCCAAGCTCTTGCAAGCCTTCGACGCCGCTTATGGCACGACGCAGGCCGAGGTGATACAGCACGTGTACCGCGAACCTGCCGCCAACCGCTACCTGGGCTCCTTCACGCCCTTCCTGGCAGCACACCGCCATGAGCCCGAGGTGCACCGCTTGCTCGTAGAGGAATTCGGCCGCTTCATCGACCACAACCTTCGGCACTACCAACGCCCCGACCTGCCGCTGCACTTCACGGGGAGCATTGCCTACCACTTCCAGGCCGAGCTTGTGGAAGCCGCCACCAAGCGCGGCTTCACCGTGGCCCAGGTGCTGCAGGCGCCGCTGGCTGGTCTGTGCCGCTACCACGCAGCCACCTAACACTGCGCCACTTCCTTTACTTTTTCCCATTTCATCATCACTTTGCATTTCGCAGCCGCCGCTGCCTTCCATACGACACGCTCCATGGCAAACACACGCACTACCCGACGCACCCCGCGCAGCAGTAACCCCGGCACCATTCCCGCCCCGACAGGCTGGATGGCGCGCCTGCGGCAATCTGTAAGCGACCTGGGACAGACTTACATCAAAGCCGACACGGCCCGCTTCATCGCCGGCTTTGCCCTGCTGGCCGTCAGCATCTTCATGTTGCTGGCATTCACGTCCAACTTCTTCACGGGCATTGAGGACCAGTCGGGCGTGGCCTCTGGCGACCTGCGGCACGCTGCCAACTACGGCGGCAAGTTAGGGGCCTACACCGCACACTACTTCATGGACAAATGCTTCGGCATTTTCTCCTACTTCATCCCGCTCTTCATGTTGCTGCTCAGCATGAAACTGATGGGTGCCTACCATGTACGGTTGTGGAAATGGTTCCTCAACTTCTCGCTGCTCATGATATGGGGCTCGCTCACGCTGAGCCTGTGCACGGAGTGGCTGCCCATTAGTCTGATCAACAAGTTCAGTTTCCGCCTCGGGGGTGGCCATGGCGACTTCATTCGCGACCAATTCACCGAACTCCTCGGCACGGCCGGCGCGTGGATGCTGGTGGCTGCCTGCGCCGTGTTCTACCTTATCTACCTGTCGCGTGAAACGAAAGAGATTGTGCGCCGCATGCTCCACCCGCAGGACTACATCAAGGAACAACTGGAACGCCGCAAGGCTGCAGCCGAGGCCAAGGCCGCCGAGAAAGCTGCACGCGAGGCCGAACGCCTGGCAGCCCTCGCCACCCAGCAGCAGGATGAGGAAGATAATGCTGACGAGGAGCCATATGACGAAGACGAGGAGTCTGGCTACGACGACTCGCAGCAACATGACGAACCCGCTACAAGCCATACGCTCGAACTCGACCCCTCTCTCACAGACACCGACGACCAGCCTGCCGAAGGCGAGGTGGAAATCAAGATTGTGGAAACCGAGGCCGACGACAAAGCCAAGGGACGCACCGTAGAAGAGGTGGCCGAAATGGAGCCGTACGACCCGCGCCTTGACCTCGAACACTACAAATATCCCACCCTCGAACTGCTAAAGCATTACGAGGACGACGGCCCCGCCGTGAACATGACCGAACAGAACGCCAACAAGGACCGCATCATCAACGTGCTGCGCAACTTTGGCGTTGAAATCACGAGCATCAAGGCCACCATCGGTCCCACCATCACGCTCTACGAGGTGACGCCGGCCCCTGGCGTGCGCATCAACAAGATACGCAACCTCGAGGATGACATCGCCCTTTCGCTCTCGGCGCTGGGCATCCGCATCATCGCCCCCATACCGGGCAAAGGCACCATCGGTATTGAGGTGCCCAACCAGACGCCCCGCATCGTGTCGATGGAGAGCATCATCAATACACGCAAGTTCCAGGAGTCTACGTTCGAGCTCCCTATAGCGTTGGGCAAGACCATCACCAACGAAGTCTTCATGGTCGACCTTGCCAAGATGCCGCACCTGCTCGTTGCCGGTGCCACGGGTCAGGGTAAATCGGTCGGTTTGAATGCCATCATCACCTCGCTGCTCTACAAGAAGCACCCTGCCGAACTGAAGTTTGTCATGGTCGACCCCAAGAAGGTGGAGTTCTCCATCTACACACCCATCGAGAAGCATTTCCTGGCCATGATACCCGACGGCGACGACCCCATCATCACCGACGTTACAAAGGTGGTGCAGACGCTCAAGAGCCTGTGCCAACTCATGGACCACCGCTACGACTTGCTGAAAAAGGCCAAGGTGCGCAACATCAAGGAGTACAACGCCAAGTTCAAGTCGCGCCAACTCAATCCTGAAAACGGCCACGAGTTCATGCCTTACATCGTTGTCATCATCGACGAGTTCGGCGACCTTATTATGACGGCAGGCAAGGAGGTGGAACTGCCCATTGCCCGCATAGCCCAGTTGGCCCGCGCCGTAGGTATGCACATGGTCATTGCCACGCAGCGCCCCACCACCAACATCATTACGGGTACCATCAAGGCCAACTTCCCCGCCCGCATGGCCTTCAAGGTCATGTCGCAAATCGACAGCCGCACCATTCTCGACCGTCCCGGTGCCAACCAACTCGTGGGCAAAGGCGACATGCTCTTCCTTTCAGGCAACGACCCCGTGCGTGTGCAGTGCGCCTTTGTCGACACGCCTGAGGTGGAACGCATCAACGACTACATCTGCCACCAGCAGGGCTACATATCCGCTTTCGAACTGCCCGAACCTGAGATGGAGGGCGACGAGGGAGGCAGTGGAGGCGACCGTTTGGACGTGAACGATATCGACCCCATGTTCGAGGAGGCCGCCCGCCTTGTGGTGGTGCACCAGCAGGGCTCCACCTCGCTCATTCAACGCAAATTCTCCATAGGTTACAACCGCGCCGGACGCCTTATGGACCAGCTCGAACGGGCCGGCATCGTGGGTCCCGTGCGTGGCTCCAAGCCGCGCGAGGTGCTCTGCGCTGACGAAACCGACCTCGACATGCGTCTGCAAACCCTGCGCCAGTAAGGGGCCTCATGGCAACGCCCCATCACTCCGACATTCCCATTCTCTCCTTTATTTATATTATAATATGATGAACCTACGACAATCCATCCTCACGCTCGGTGCCGCCCTGCTACTACAAGGCACGGCCATGGCCCAAAGCGCACGTTCCATACTCGACCAAACAGCCTCTACCCTGCGCAACAGCGGCGGCATCAAAGCTGCATTCGAAGCCACCCACTTCAAAGGCACCGAGGTGTCGGGCACGGCCAACGGTGACATCATGGTGCAGGGGCGCAAATTCAAGATTGCCACCAACGCCCTCACCACCTGGTACGACGGCCGCACGCAGTGGACGCTCGTCGCGGGCTCCGACGAAGTAAACGTCAACACGCCCACCAACACCGAACTGCAACAGCTCAACCCCTATACCTTTGTCGACCTCTACAAACACGGCTACAGCGCCACCACCACGGCAGTCACATACCGAGGCAAGGCCTGCAACGAAGTGCGCCTCACGGCCGAGAATGGCAAGGCTGACATGAAACTGATTATCATCACTATTGACAAGCAGACAAAACTGCCCTTGTCCATCCGCATCAAGGACAAAAACGGCCAGTGGACGCGCATCCGAGTGCAGGGCATAAAGACCCGCCAGAAGTGGAACGACGCCACCTTCCAGTTCCAAGAAAAGGACCATCCCGGCATTGAGGTCATCGACCTGCGTTGAAGAAGTTGGCCAAACGATGCACACTCCCCCACTCCATCAGCAACCATTATCTCCATTATGATACAGTGTCTTATTTTAGGTTCCGGCCCTGCAGGTTATACCGCTGCCATCTACGCAGGACGTGCCGGCCTTAGCCCCGTAGTCTACGAGGGTCTGCAACCTGGCGGCCAACTCACCATCACCACCGAGGTAGAAAACTTCCCTGGCTATCCCGACGGCGTAGATGCCAACGAAATGATGGACGACATGCGCCGTCAGGCCGAGCGTTTCGGTGCTGAAATACGCACCGCCACCGCCGTCAAGGTGGACCTCAGCCAGCGCCCCTACACCGTGTGGTTCGATGACGACACCACCGAGCAGTGCCAGGCGCTCATCATTGCCACAGGTGCCAGCGCACGCTTCCTTGGTCTGGCCGATGAAGAGAAATACCGCGGCCAGGGCGTCAGTGCCTGCGCCACGTGCGACGGCTTTTTCTACCGCAAAAAGACCGTGGCTGTGGTGGGCGGCGGCGACACTGCCTGCGAAGAGGCCACCTACCTGGCTGGTCTTGCCCAAAAAGTCTACCTCATCGTGCGTAAGCCCTTTCTGCGTGCATCGCAGGCCATGCAGGACCGCGTGATGCAGAACGAGAAAATCGAGGTGCTCTTCGAAACCAACACGCTGGGCCTGTACGGCGAAAACGGCGTAGAAGGCGCGCACCTGGTGCACCGCAAGGGCGAAGCCGACGAGCGCCGCTACGACCTGCCCATCGACGGCTTCTTCCTGGCCATCGGCCACAAGCCCAACAGCGAACTATTCACCGAATGGCTGAAAACGGACGAAACGGGCTACATCATTACCGAGCCCGACACACCCCGCACCGCCCTGCCTGGCGTATTTGCTGCCGGCGACGTAGCCGACCCGCGTTACCGCCAAGCCATCACGGCAGCTGCCAGCGGATGCAAGGCTGCCATTGAAGCCGACCACTATCTGAAAACTTTATAAACTACGTGATGAAGCCGGATGTGCGCCTCCTCGCTAAGGGCCGCATCCGGCTTTTCTTATCAACATGAGCGAAATACCCGTTGAGCAGCACCCGCTCGAGCCCTTCCTGCCGCAGCACGCCCGCCTGCTAATGTTAGGCAGTTTCCCGCCGCCCCGCAGCAAGTGGGTGATGGACTTTTTCTACCCCAACCTGCAAAACGACATGTGGCGCATCTTCGGCCTTGTGTTCAAGCAGGAGCGTGACTACTTTGTGGATGTGGAGCACAAAACCTACCGCCTGCCGCTGCTGCGCGACTTTCTCATGCAGCGCGGCATCGCCCTCTACGATACGGCCAGCGCTGTGCGCCGCCTGCAAGGCAATGCCTCCGACAAGTTTCTGGAAATCGTGACGCCCACTGACCTCAGCGCGCTGCTGAGCCACCTGCCTGAGTGCGGGGCCATCGTCACCACAGGGCAGAAAGCCACAGAGCAGTTGCTGCAACACTTCCACGCGCCACTTCCCGCCATCGGTCACTACGTCGAAGCCTACGAAGGCAATCGCTCCCTGCGCCTCTACCGCATGCCCAGCAGCAGCCGGGCCTATCCGCTTGCTCTCGACAAGAAGGCCGCCTTCTATCGCCAAATGTTTCTCGAAGTGTTAGGCGAAATATAGCGAGCATATTGTAACCATCCGAAACAAGCCGGCTTGACATGGCCGAAAAAAAGAAATCGCAGGGGATTATCCTTGCGATTTCTTGTAGTAATAAGGCAAC
>OBLI01000378.1_pt1 | contig 47435 bp, 23 predicted proteins | sample 1519701 | NCBI WGS metagenome assembly OBLI01 (sample SAMEA3663005, study PRJEB22513) | pig gut metagenome | biome: pig gut; feature: pig-associated habitat; material: faeces | place: France | collected 2012
AGGCTGGTATCGCTCTTACCGATACATTCGTAAAGGTTGTATCTTGGTATGACAATGAGATCGGTTACTCTAACAAGGTGCTCGAGCTCATCGCCCACATGAAGAAGGTAAACGGCTAATTTTTTTAGTCCGAAAGAATATTATTTGGCCGTTCAGCATTGCTGGACGGCTTTTTTTTATTACTTTTGCACCCGAAGTTATATTATGTCAACACAGATGATAACCATATTAGGTCCAACGGCCAGCGGAAAGACAACTCTGGCTGCCCATCTGGCTGAGCATTTAGGCAATGCTGAGATTATAAGTGCCGACTCACGCCAGGTGTACAGAGGTATGGACATAGGTACGGGCAAGGACCTCTGCGACTATACCGTTAATGGTGTGCATATCCCATACCATCTCATTGACATTGCAGATGCTGGCAGCAAGTATAACCTCTTTCAGTATCAGCATGATTTCGTAAAGGCCTATGATGATATTATGGCGAGGGGAGCCACTCCGATATTATGTGGTGGCACGGGCTTGTATCTCGAGTCGGTAATAAAGGGTTATCATCTCTCGGCGGTGCCCGAGAATAAGGAATTGCGCGACCGCTTGTCAGACAAGACACTTGAAGAACTAACTGTCATCCTCACTGAACTCAAAAAGCGCAACGGCAGCAATATGCACAATACCACAGATGTGGACACAGCAAAACGGGCCATCAGAGCCATAGAGATAGAGACATTCAATGGCGAGCACCCTATGGCATCTGCAGATGTGCCTAATATTGACACGCTGGTGATAGGGGTAGACATAGACCGCGAGGAGCGACGCAGCAAGATATCCAAACGATTGCGTGACCGCCTCGACAATGGTATGGTGGACGAGATACGCGGATTGCTGGATGGCGGCATACCTGCCGACGACCTGATATACTACGGACTCGAATACAAGTATGTGACCGAGTATGCCATTGGTAGGCTGACATACGAAGAGATGTTTGAGAAACTGGAGATAGCCATCCATCAGTTTGCAAAACGCCAAATGACATGGTTCAGAGGAATGGAACGCAGGGGCACCACCATCCATTGGGTGGACGCCTCGCTGAGCATGGAAGAGAAAATACAATATATTAAACGATTATGGCAGTAGAGACAACAAAATGGGGAGTGCTGTATTGTCCCAAGAAAACCCTGGCTGGCAGTCGCCGCCACCGTGAGAAGATTCAGCGCGCACTGAATGCCAGTGGCATCGACTATGATTTTGTGCAGAGCGAGAATATGAACAGTGTGGAGAGACTGGCCACCATGCTCATCAACAATGGATATAAGACGATAATAGTGGTGGGGGGTGACGGTGCTCTCAACGACGTGCTCAATTGCCTCATGAATTCCGACAAAGAGGTGAGAGACGGCATAGCCCTTGGAGTTATACCCAATGGACTGGTAAACGACTTTGCCCGATTCTGGCGTTTCAAGGAGAGTGATATAACCCAGTCGGTGGAATGGCTTGCAAAACGCAGGGTGAGAAAAGTGGATGTGGGATGCATCCATTATACCACCGCCGACGGCATAGACCGCCGACGCTTTTTCCTCAATTGTGTGAACATCGGACTTAGTGCCGATATCATGAATCTGCGCCGGCAGGCACGCAAACTGCTCGGATCACGCACCTTGTCGTTTATATCATCGCTAATGCTCATGCTCTTTCATCGCCTCGACTACAAGATGCACATCAAGATAAATTCCGACGAGATAAATCGCAGGGTGATGACCATGTGCATAGGCAGCGGACGAGGATACGGACAGACACCCAATGCAGTGCCATATAACGGCATGCTTGATGTGTCGGTGGTGTATCATCCCAAGATAGCACAGTTGGTGGCAGGAATATGGCTGCTCATCACAGGCCGGTTTCTCAATCACCGCAGCGTGCATCCATATCGCACTCGCAAGGTGGAAATGCTGGAAGCTAAGCATGCCATGGTGGGAGTGGATGGCAGACTGCTCAAGAAACCAGTGGGCAGATATACCATTACGGTAGACCAGGAAGCCATACAGTTTCTCATCTCAGACTGACTAAAGGAGATCTTTCCATATCTCAGACAGAGCGGAAATAAATGCCTTATGGTGCAATCATCTGCACAAAAAATGTATTTATCATGACAAAATCCATTTGCAAAAGTTGCAAATGGATTGTTTTTTTAGAAATAATTGAAATTTTCTATGAATTATTTTGTTTATAACACATAAAAATTGTAACTTTGGGGTGGATTGAGAGGAATGTCAACAGCACACCTCCACCAACTATTACTACGTGATAATTATAACTATAAATATTAATACCTTATATAACAGGGACTATGAGCTATTTACGATTTGAAAAAGCAGTAATGACTAACTTAGAAGAATCGTTGCACAAGGAATTGTTGCGCACCAATCGTTCCGGAGCATATTCATGTTCTACTGTGGTAGATTGCAACACACGCAAATACCATGGACTATTGGTAGTGCCAGTGCCTGAACTGGATGACGAGAATCATGTGTTGTTGTCATCTATGGATGTGACGGTCATTCAACATGGTGCAGAATTCAATCTCGGTCTGCACAAGTATCAGGGAAACAACTTCAGCCCTAAGGGGCACAAGTACATCCGTGAGTTCGATTGCGACAAGGTGCCCACCACACTCTATAGGGTGGGAGGTGTGCTATTGAAGAAAGAGGTGGTATTTCAACATTATGAAGACCGTATCCTCATACGCTATACTCTCGTAGATGCTCATTCTGCCACCACATTACGATTCCGACCATTCCTGGCATTCCGCAGCGTGCGACAGTTTACTCATGAGAATTCTACCGCCAGCCGTTCGTATGACGAGGTGGAAAACGGAATTAAAACCTGTATGTATGCCGGATATCCCGACCTGTATATGCAGTTTAGCAAAAAGAACACCTTCGTATATCAGCCCGACTGGTATCGTGGCGTGGAATATCCCAAAGAGCAGGAGCGAGGCTATGCTTCCAATGAAGATCTATATGTGCCGGGATATTTTGAGATGGACATCAAAAAGGGTGAGAGCATAGTGTTTGCCGGTTCCACCTCACCATCCAAAACAGGCGGTCTGAAAGCACTGTTTACCAAAGAGGTGGACGACCGTTCACCACGTGATAACTTCATCCACTGCCTTGTTAACGCAGCACATCAGTTTCATCGCCGCGAAAAGAATGACGATCGTTATCTGTTGGCTGGCTACCCATGGTTTAAGTCACGCGCCCGCGACACATTCATAGCACTGCCAGGTTTGACCCTTGCGATTGGCGAAGAAGACTATTTTGAACTGGTTATGCAGACAGCCCAGAAGGGATTGTATGAGTTTATGCAAGATAAACCTCTCACCGTCAAGATAGCAGAGATTGAAAAACCAGATGTGCCATTGTGGGCTATCTGGTCGGTGCAGCAGTATGCCAAGTTCTGCGGCGAAGGCAAATGCATAGAGAAATACGCCAAACTTGTTGACGATATCATCACATACATAATGGAAGGTGGCCATCCTAACCTGCGTCTTGACGACAATGGACTGCTCTATAGCGAAGGCCGCGATGTGGCAGTGACATGGATGAACTCTACGGCCAACGGACGCCCCGTGGTGCCACGCACAGGATATATCGTTGAGTTTAACGCACTCTGGTATAATGCACTGCGCTTTGGCGCCATGCTCAAGAGGCAGCAGGGAGACGAGGCTGGAGCAACCGAACTGGAGAGCAAGGCCGAGGTTACCAAGACATCCTTCGTATCCACATTCCTCAATGAATATGGCTATCTGCTCGACTATGTGGATGGCAACATGATGGACTGGAGCGTGCGCCCCAACATGATCTTTGCAGTGGCACTCGACTATTCACCACTCAACTCCGACCAGAAACGCGGAGTCTTGGATATCTGCACACGCGAATTGCTCACACCAAAGGGACTGCGCTCTCTCTCGCCAAAGAGTGGAGGATACAACCCTATGTATGTAGGACCGCAGACACAGCGCGACTATGCATACCATCAGGGCACCGCATGGCCATGGCTCGGCGGATTCTATATGGAAGCATGTCTGCGCATGTATAAGCGCACACGACTCAGCTTCATAGAGCGCCAAATGGTGGGATATGAGGATGAGATGAGCCGTCATTCTATCGGCACCATATCCGAACTCTTTGATGGCAACCCACCATTCCTGGGACGCGGAGGCATGTCCTTTGCCATGAATGTGGCAGAGATTCTGCGTACATTGAAATTATTAGAGAAATATACCTATCAGAAATAACTGAAACCGATATAAGACTATGAAAGTACTAATGTTTGGTTGGGAATATCCCCCACATGTGTTTGGTGGACTCGCCACCGCCAATTACGGTATCAGTCAGGGTTTGCATGCCCAGGGCGACATGGAAATTGTACTGTGTCTTCCCAAGCCCTTTGGTGATGAGGACCGTAGTGCAGCTCGCATAGTTGCGATGAATTGCGTGCCTATTGCATGGCGCGATGTTGATTACGACTATGTGAAGGGTCGCATCGGCAATGTCATGGACCCAGAATATTACTATAAGTTGAGAGAGCATATATATGCCGATTTCAACTATATGAATGTCAACGACCTTGGATGTATGGAGTTTGCAGGTGGTTATCCATCAAATCTTCATGAAGAGATAAACAACTATTCGGTGATAGCAGGACAGGTGGCCCGTACTGAGGATTATGATATCATACATGCCCACGACTGGCTCACTTACCCCGCAGGAATACATGCCAAGCAGGTGAGCGGCAAACCATTGTGCATACATGTGCATGCCACCGATTTTGACCGTAGCCGAGGAAAGGTAAACCCCACCGTATATAGCATAGAGAAAAACGGTATGGATTGGGCAGACTGCATAATGTGTGTGAGTGAGCTCACCCGACAGACCGTCATCAACCAGTATCATCAGGACCCACGCAAGGTGTTCACCATGCACAATGCCGTATATCCTCTGCCTAAGGAGTATGATGAGATACCACGTCCTGACCACACCAACAAGGAGAAGGTGGTTACATTCCTCGGACGTATCACCATGCAAAAGGGACCGGAATATTTTGTGGAAGCAGCCAATATGGTGCTCCATCGCACCCGAAACGTGAGGTTCTGTATGGCTGGATCGGGAGATATGATGAACGCCATGATACAACTGGCTGCTGAGCGCGGCATTGCCGACCGCTTCCACTTCCCGGGATTCATGCGTGGCAAGGAGGTGTATGAATGTCTCAAGGACTCGGATGTGTATGTGATGCCATCGGTGAGCGAACCCTTCGGTATCTCACCACTCGAGGCCATGCAGTGCGGCACTCCTACCATCATATCCAAACAGAGCGGTTGCGCCGAAATCCTTGACAACTGCATAAAGGTGGACTATTGGGACATACACGCATTGGCAGACGCTATCTATTCAATCTGCGCAAACGAAAGCCTCTTCAACTATCTTAAGGAAGAAGGCAAGCGAGAGGTTGACCAGATTACATGGGAGAAAGTGGGCGCACGCATCAAGAGCTTGTATGAACGCACACTCAACAATCAGTTGTGGTAATCGCCACATCTTATTATATATAATATAAACAAAGACAAAACAATCTAAAAAATCCAAGCGTTATGAAAACAATATGCTTATATTTTGAGATACACCAGATAATCCATCTCAAGCGTTATCGTTTCTTTGATATCGGTACCGACCATTACTACTATGATGACTACGAGAACGAACGTAGCATCAGCGACATAGCAGAGCGCTCTTATATGCCTGCACTAAACACACTCCTTTCGATGATAAAGGAAAACGGCAAGTATTTCAAGGTCGCTTTCTCTATCTCAGGAGTGGGTATGGAGCAACTCGAAATGCATGCCCCACAGGTATTGCAGAAACTGCAGGAACTCAACGACACAGGATGTGTTGAATTCCTCGCAGAACCATATTCTCATGGCCTGTCATCATTGGCCAATGAAGAGACCTTCCAGGCTGATGTAAAGAAGCAGTGCGCTAAGATGGAAGAATACTTCGGCAAGAAACCAACCGTGTTGCGCAACTCATCACTCATATATAGCGATGACATAGGCGGACAGGTGGCTGCTATGGGCTTCAAGGGCATGCTTACTGAAGGGGCCAAGCATGTGCTCGGATGGAAATCGCCACATTATGTTTATCACTGCAATATAGCCCCCAACCTCAAATTACTGTTGCGCGACGTAGTGCTCAGCGATGATATCTCACTGCGCTTTAACAATAGCGAATGGGAGGGATACCCACTCTTTGCCGACAACTATATCAATCGTATAGCCGCATTCCCCGAGGAGGAGAGAGTGATCAATATCTTCATGGAACTCTCTGCACTGGGTATAGCACAGCCATTGTCAAGCAATATCCTCGACTTCATACATGCACTGCCAGCATGCGCCAAAGCCAAAGGCATAGACTTTGCCACACCTACAGAGATATGCACCAAGGCCAAGAGTGTGGGACAGCTCGACGTGCCCGACACACTGTCGTGGGTAGACGAGGAGAGAGACGTGAGTTGCTGGCTGGGCAATGCCATGCAGCGTGAAGCTTTCAACAAACTCTATAGCGTTGCCGACCGTGTGCGCATAGCCAACGACCCACGCATCTGCCAAGACTGGGATTACCTGCAGGCAAGCAACAACTTCCGCTTTATGACCACCAAACCATCTGCAGTGGGACTCGACAGAGGAATATATAGTGGACCTTTCGATGCGTTCACCAATTATATGAACGTGCTCGGCGACTTCATCAACAGAGTAAACAGCCTATATCCTGAGGAGATTGACAATGAGGAACTCAATGCTCTGCTCACCACCATCAAGAACCAAGGTGATGAGATTGATAGCAAGGATAAGACTATTGAGCGACTCAAAACAAAACTTGAGAAACTGCAAGCCGCAGAGGAGAAACTGAAAGCAAAAGTTGAAAAGACCGCAAAGTCAAAGGCCGAGAAGGTCGCAAAACCAAAGGAAGAGAAAGCAGAAAAACCTGCTGCCAAGAAATCTGCTGCCAAGAAAACCGCCGTTAAGGAGGAGAAATAAATGGTAGAGCAGAAATAATACCATAACCAAGAGGGTGTGTCAAGAGAGATTGGCACACCCTCTTTTTCTCCCTGCACTTGGTGAGAGAAATGATATTTTTTCTGGATATTGTTTCGTATAATAATTATTTTTTGTATTTTTGCAATAGAAACCAATAACATGTGCAAAATGTGCAGGAATAAATATTATATACTGACCATATCATTGCTTTTTTCGTTTGTCGTTACCACCAAGTTGATGTCGCAACCATTTTGTGAAGTTACCACTTTCAATATGCGCGACGGACTGGCTGCCAATACTATATCGGGCATAGCCCAAACACCCAACGGACGCATGTGGTTCTCCACATGGAACGGCTTGTCGTCGTATGATGGCTTCCGCTTTGAATCTTTCCGCAACCAGCGGGGCTATGGAGATATGCTCTCGTCAAACAGACTGCTCATGGTACGTCCCAACTCGCAGGGAGACATCTGGTTTACCACTTACGACCAGTCGCCATTCCTCTTCGATACCCATAAGTGCCAGTTTGTGGATATCATGGACATCATCCGCAAAAATACTGCACGTGATGTGAGCATCCGTGATATCTATACCCTGCCATCAGGATATACATGGATGACGGAGAATGAAGGACCGGTATGCATACGATTCAAGGATGACAACATATCCAAACCAGAGATACTGCTGCTTGAAGACGACAACATTATAAAGAAGGTGAAGCAAGACAGCAAGGGGCGCGAATGGCTCTTTACACAGAAGGGTCTGATGCGCTATGGCAGCAAGCGTACATACCAGAAGAATATTGAGCATTTTGCCGAATATAAGAATACAGCCTTGTTTGCATCCACAGATGGGCACCTCTTTGTCTATTCTCCAAATGAAGACACCATGAGGCCACTCACTCTGCCCCAGGCAATTACAAGCATCAACGATATGATTGTGGTTGGGGACGATATTATATTGGCCACCAACAATGGACTAACCGTGGTAAGCATGCCATCGCTAAAGGCGCGCATTATTTCTGTGCAAGGGCCATCGCAACCTTCTTCAGAGGTGACGCGTATCTTTGCAGACTCGCACCATAGGGTATGGGCATTCACTCGAAGTCAGGGTGTTACATTAGTCACACTAGGTGCCAACCCCACCGTGGCATCGTTGACATCGCATGCCGATAGTCCCATACACAAGACAGAATCCAAAATACCTTTCTTCCATCAAGATGCCAACGGTACTGTGTGGATCGCACCTACAGGAGGCACTTTCAGTTATTATTGTGAGTCAGAAAGTAGGTTGGTGCCCTACACCCTTAAAGCTGGCAACGGCACTTTTTATAGTCCATCGCTCATAGACAAGAGATATGTAGACCTGCAGGGCAACGTATGGTTTACAGGTCAGCATGACCTCCATCTGGCCAATTTCGGCTATCATCATGTGCATTTCTCACCATCCATGCCCAATCAAGAGGTGCGGGCCCTGCTTCGCGATCGCAGTGGGCAAACATGGACTGGTACCTACAATGGTGAGGTAATCATAGAACGTCCTGGACAGCCACGCTCATTCCTTACACCATCAGGCACATTCTCATCCACTCCCGTGGCTTTCTCAACCAGGATATACGCATTGGCCGAAGACAAGCGCGGACGTATGTGGATAGGCACAAAGGGTAGGGGGCTCTATCTTTATGACAATGGCAATATCACCCATTTCATGCCCGACAGCAAAGACGAATATGCCATCAACAATGATAATATCTATGATATTGACATAGACAACCATAGCCGTATATGGGTGGCCACATACGGAGGGGGAGTCAACCTCATAGACGAGCGACAGGGAAAGATACGGTTTATAAATGCCACCAACCAACTCAGCAACTATCCGCTTAAGAAATTCCATTCCGTGAGGCGAATCACCCATACTGCCAAGGGAGAGATGATACTATCTACCACAGGAGGACTGGTCACCTTCAGCGGACAATTCGTGTCGCCATTGAAGATAAAGTTCTTCAAAAGCTCACATATCACTGGAGACACCGCCAGCCTCTCCACTTCTGATGTCATGCAGACTCTCGTCACATCATGCGGCGACATCTATACCATTACCCTCGGTGGTTCGCTGCAAAAAGTGGCCAGCAAGTCATTGCTTACAGACAATATCCGTTTTGCAGCTACAGGCGTAGACTCTGATGAGGGACTTCTGCAGGCGATGACCGAAGACAGCGATGCATTTCTATGGGTGTTTAGGGAGAGTTCAATGTTGCGCTACAACCCTGCTGACGGCACTGTGCTCAGATATGGTTCAAACACTATCGGGGATAATATGCAGTTGACAGAAACCAGACCCGTATATGACTGTCGCGACAACAAGATACTCGTGGGAGCGGGAGGTGGATATCTCTGTTTCAACCCAAGAGATATCAAGACACGAGATTTCACTCCACAGATTATCTTCAGTAGCGTGCTCTTTCAGGGCAACAGCAAGCGTGTGCCTGTGCTAAATATTGATGAGTTGGATGTGCCCTCTGACCACCGAAACCTAACCATCTTCTTCACAGCAGTGGACTATACTGATAAGTCGCTAATACGTTATGCTTACAAGTTGCAGGGAGTAGACGAAGACTGGAACTATGTGGGAGCATCAAACAGTGTATCCTTCAATCAATTGCCAAAAGGTCATCACCGCCTTCTGGTCAAGAGTACCAACAGCGATGGTATATGGGTAAACAATGTGGCGGCTCTCGATATCTATTCACATCCCACTTTCTGGGAGTCATGGTGGGCATGGGTGTTATATATACTGATGTTTTGTGGTGCTCTCTATATGGTATTCTATATCTATAACCTCAAGGCAAGGGCTATGCTGGAGCGTGAACTGGGAGAGATGAAGAGCCGCTTCTTTGCCGACATCAGTCATAAGCTTCGCACCCCACTCACGCTCATAGGTGGCCCCGTGGCAGAAGTGCTCAAGAATAGCACCCTTACCGAGCAGGCCCGCCAGCATCTCGAGATGGTGGAACGCAATGCTAAACGCATGCTCGAACTCGTCAATCAGATGCTCAAATATAGCAAGGATCATGGCACTTATATCAGTGACGACAATGCCAGTGACAATATCTCCGATGCACCATCACCACTTACCGACACACCGATGCCAGCCTCCGAAAGTAGCAAGTTCCGCATTCTGGTGGTTGAAGACAATGCCGACCTCAGGGCATTCCTCGTGTGTATCCTTTCCGACAGCTATGAGGTGCTTCAGGCTGCCAATGGTAAGCATGGTTTGGAGATAGCAGAGCGAGATATGCCCGACTTCATTATCACCGATGTGATGATGCCAGAGATGAATGGTTTGGAGATGGTGCACCTTATTAAGCAGAATACAGATATATGCCATATCCCTATTATTGTGCTCAGCGCCAAGGCATCGCTCGATGATCGCCTACAGGGACTAAAAGAGGGTATAGATGATTATATAACCAAGCCGTTCAGTGCCACATATCTCAAATTGCGCGTGCATAACATCATCAACCAGCGACAGGCCATACAGGCACGCTATTTGGAGCAACTCAAACCCGAGGATAACAAAAGTTACCGCCTCGACACACCAGAGATACGCGATGCCGACAGTGATATGATGAAGAGCTTGTTAGAGTATCTCGAGAAGCACATCGCTGATCCCAACCTCCGCATTGAAGACCTGGCTGATGCTGTCAACCTGGGACGCACGGTATTCTATGGTAAGATCAAGAGCATAGTGGGCATGTCGCCAGTTGACTTCCTCAGACATATACGCATGCAGAGGGCAGAGGAACTCATCACCAAGAGCCAGTATCCTTTCTCGCAGATTGCATATATGGTAGGCTTCTCCGACCCGAAATATTTCAGCAAATGCTTTAAGAAAGAAACGGGCATGACACCATCAGAATACAGAAACGCCAAGGGATTATAATCAATCCCTTGGCGTTTTCTTAGCCTTCAAAAGTGCCATAAATATGGATTAGGCATGCAGTAAAATATGCTTAGGCATGCTAATACAATGTCTTTTATTTCACTTTTACCTCTATGGTCTTGAGGTCGCAGTCGCGGCTTGAGTTACCCACCATCATTTGGTATTTGCCTGCCACCACACGCATCACGTTGTGCTCGGGATCCCAACCCTCAAAGTTGCCGCGTTTGAAATCGATGCTTATCACTTTCTTTTCGCCTGCCTTGAGGCTTACTCGCTTGAAAGCCTTTAGAGTCTTGTTAGGTCCTTCAGTGTCGGCAATGCGTTTGATGTATACCTGTACCACCTCGTCGCCATCACGTTTGCCTGTGTTGGCCACTTCCACTGTTACCACGCCTTTCTTGGCATTATATTTCGGTGTGCCGAACTCAAAACTGGTATAACTCAAACCATAACCGAAACTGAAGAGAGGCTGTTCCTTCATATACCTGTAGGTTCGTCCAGCCATCTTATACTCCTCGAAGTCTGGCAACTGTTGTGTGTTCTTATAGAATGTGACTGGCAGTTTTCCCGATGGGTTTACATCGCCGAAGAGAATCTCGGCAACAGCAGTACCGCCCTGCTCACCTCCATACCATGCCTGTAGGATGGCGTCACAACTGCTTGTTTCGGGTTCCAGTGCCACGGCGCTACCAGAGCAGTTCACCAATACCACCTTCTTGCCAGCAGCATGCAGGGCTGCAAGGAGTTGGCGTTGTATCTTTGGTAGTTCGATATCTGTGCGGTCACCACCCTTGAAACCAACCTCGTTCACTTTCATTTCTTCGCCCTCAAGACGTGGTGAGATGCCACCTGCAAACACCACGATGTCGGCATCTCTCACTGCATATATGATATCCGAAACCCTAAGGCTGTCGCTGTTTCTTGTATGTCCGCATCCGCGTATGAAGCGGGCTTCAGGCTGGTAGTTGTGAATACCGTCGAGTATGGTCATAGTGGCAGTGGGAGTACCGTTATAATTGCCCCACATCATCTCGGCATCGTTGGCATTGGGACCCATCACCACAATCTTGGCATCCTTGTCTAAGGGGAGCAGACCATTGTTTTTGAGTAATACGGTGCCCTGGCGAGCCATGTCGAGAGCCATCTGCTTATGCTTCTTGCATGCCACTACAGAAGAAGGGATGCGTGTCCATTCCACAAGAGAGTCATTATCGAAATCACCCAATTCGATGCGTGCCATAATGAGTTTTTTCAGACTCTTGTCCAATTCCTTTTCTGTTATCTCGCCCCTCTTGACAGCCTCGGGCAGAGCCTTGTATGCCGAACCGCATTCAAGGTCAGTACCGGCTCTCACTGCTGTGGCAGACGCCTCTGCAGCATCTTTCGACACCTCATGACAACCCTTGTCATAGAAATCTCTGATGGCCCAGCAGTCACTGGTAATCAAACCTTTATATCCCCATTCCTCGCGTAGTATCTGATGCTCAAAACGGTTGTTGCCGCAGCAGGGCTCACCATCTATACGCTGATATGCACACATAACCTCAGCCACGTTTCCTTCTTGCACCAGTGTCTTGAAGGCAGGGAGATAGGTCTCCCAGAGGTCGCGGGCAGGCAACTGTTGCACATCAAAGGAGTGTCTGTTCCATTCCGGACCGCTATGCACAGCGAAATGCTTGGCGCACGCCAGCAGTTTGCGGTATTTGGAGTTCTCGGGACCTTGCAGTCCTCTCACTACGGCCAGTCCCATCTTGGATGTGAGGTACGGATCTTCGCCGTATGTCTCCTGACCGCGTCCCCATCTCGGGTCACGGAAGATATTGATATTGGGAGTCCAGAAAGATAGACATTGGTATCTCTTCAACTTGCCACTCTTTTTGGCCTCTTGGTTTTTAGCTCTTGCCTCATCGCTCACCGCTGTGAACACATCCTGGAGCAGGGCATCATTCCATGATGCAGCCATGCACATGGTGATGGGGAAGACGGTAGCCGTGCCATTGCGTCCCACTCCGTGCAAAGCCTCGTTCCACCAATGAAACTCGGGAATGCCCAAGCGTTTAATGGCAGGCGACTGATCCATCATCAACTTTGATTTCTCTTCTAATGTCAATCGTCCAATCAGGTCGTCAGCTCTCTCGCTCGATGACAGGTTCGGGTTTTGGTAAGGCAGCATTTGTGCCAAAATCTGCATGTTGGCAGCCGCTGTTGCTATCAAGGCAACAATGAATCGTTTTTTTATGTTCATGATAGTTTGTTAGTATTAATAATTAGTGTTTTGTCTCAATATGTCAAGTATGTGATAAATGTCATTACCAGCATTTATTCTGATTTTTGTTTATCTCTTACAGGTGTTTGGCTGGGTATATGCTCTCCCACCAAGAATTATCGTTCTTGAGCCATTTGTCAAACCATGCCACCATGGTGTCTATCCATTTGGCTCGCTTTACGGGGTCCATGATACCATGATTCTCGCCTTCCACTTCGACGAAAGCCGTTGGAATGCCCAGCAGTTTGAGTGCTGTAAACATCTGTATAGACTCACCCACGGGCACGTTAGTGTCGGCGGTGCCATGAGTGAAGAGTATGGGTTTCTTTATCTTGTCTGCATTGTAGAGAGGCGAACGGTCTACAAAGAGATCCTTGCGGGTCCAGGGGTAACTGTTGGCTGCCGACACTTCGCTGTAGGAGTAGCCCCAGTAACCTTCGCCCCAGTAACTGGTATGGTCGGAGATACCCGCATGCGAGATGCCGCATGCAAAAGGATTGTCTTTAGTCATCATATACTGTGTCATGAATCCACCATAGGATGCCGACACGCAGCCTATCTTGGTGCTGTCTACCTGCGGAATGTCTTTGGCAAACTGTCTGGTGGCATCGATGATGTCCTGTGCTGGGCCCTCACCCATAGTATTCACATGCCGTGCCGCCCATTCCTGACCGAAACCGGTGGCACCAGAGGGGTTAACAATCAGCACTATATATCCCATGGCATTCCAATAGTGGGCAGGATAATGGCTTCCATTGCCGAAGCGTCTGCTGGTGGGTGAGCATCCGCCATAGTAGTGTACTATCATCGGATATTTCTTTGCTGGGTCAAAACCTGTAGGCAGGAAATAGAAACCTGTCACCTTGTCGCCCCTTGCCGACATGAAACTCCATGATTTCACCTCACCCAACGCTATATCCTTATACATCTCTTCATTGGGCGCGAGGAGTCTCTTGACCGTGGCTTTCTTAGCAGGTTGCTGTATGAGATATGCCTCATAAGGCACACATGGCGATGAACCGTACACAATGATGTTGCTACTGTTGGTGGCCATGTCCAAGCCGCTGAGGCACTCAAGGGGCTGACTGATCATTCGGCTTTTCAATGTCTTGAGGTCCAGTCTGTATAGACTTACAGAATCGCCGTTGGCAGCGGTATAATACACGCAGCGGTCGGTTTTTGAGTAACTGAAATTCTCTATTGATGTCTTGTCATCGGCAGTCACGGGAGTAACTTCGCGTGTAGCCCTGTCCATGATATATAGATGATAGTCAAACATACTTGGTGTCTGTCCCTCTTTCACTCTGTTGCCAATGCCTCCGAAGGCCTCGGGACTGGCATTGAAAACTATCTTGTTTGTGCCGTCAGCCCATTGGCAACTGCCTATGAATCCGTCTTTCTCCACCAGCATTTGCATGGTCATAGTTGTCAGGTCGAGGTCATAGATGCTCTGTCGTGTGGTAGGTCGCTGTGTTAGGCTATCGGACATAATGCTGATAAGCAGGTGGTTACCGTCTTGTGAGATATCATTGAGATGAACGGAGTGGTATGTATAAGTGAGAGGTTGTAGCATGCCTGTGGCAATATCATATTTTGCCAGCGAATATCTGTTGCGCCAATATGGCTGTCGGTCGTCGGGATGAACAATCTCAAACACACCTGTCTCTTTATTGCTGCCGTTGGTCATCTTGCTCATGATAAGGAATTCTTCATTGGGAGAGAAGGTAGGATAGCCATCGGGCAGTGCTTCGGTTATCACTTCGAGGTTTCCATTTTCTGGTGTTACGGCTATTAGTTGTGTCTTGCCAGAGATACTACGTGTATAATAATACTTGTCGCTCTTTGGCATCCATCGGGCACTTTCTGGAGCCAGTCTTTTGCTGCCCGTCTTGATGTTTATCAGTTGGGTTTCAGATTTCACCTTGTTCTCGCTGTCATATCCCCGGTATGAGATAAGTGCCCAGTTGCCTGATGCTGATAGTGATGCACTTGTAATCACCTTGGTCATTAGGTTGTCGGCCATGGTAAAGGTTCTTTTACCATTGTCTATGGTCAGCAGACTGCTCATGGTTATGGCAACTTTGGTGGAGTCTGCCACAAACTTTATTCCTATGCTATGTCCGCCAGGTGTGAGTGTTATCTTACCCGATCTGGTCTTGCCGTCCACATATATCTTATGGTCCTTGCATCCTGTTATCTTTATGTTGGCATCCTTGATATAAGAGGGTGCTGTGATGTCGAAGGCAATCATGTTTATGCTGCCTTTCTGTAGGTTAAGGCCAGCCAGTTCCTTGATATCAGTCTTGTTGGCAAGTGACATGTCTATAGCGGTATCAATGACTTTTAGATCCTTGAATTTGGTCTGTGCATTGTCAATGCTATCGATGATTATCGGGTTCACCACGTTGTATGGACCTGCTACCTTGGCTTTGGTCACACATATGCTATCGGCCATGGCACTAATGTGCGCCAGCATGCATGTAGCCACGATTGTGATAAGTGTTTTTTTGTTTCGCATATTCTGTATTGTATTATCATTTTATTGTTTATTTCCGTTTCTCTTTTATACATGTGCAGACCTTCTCTATCTGTCCGCTGGCAATGGTTATCACGTACACGGTGCCGTCGGTATCGGGCACTTGCACTGTCAGTATGTTGTCATCTGTTTCGGTCTTTATTCCCTCTGCCAGCAGAGCGGTAGTGGCTGAGTCAACATTGCAATAATAGACGATGCATCTTCTGTCCACTGTCTGTCCTTTTTTGTAATGCTGTGGGGTGGAGAAGTAGTTGGCATATAGTTTGGCTATGTCTATGGAACTGCTCTGCTCTCTGTCGCCAAATGCCATTCTGTTGTTTTTGTCTGCTGTTACCACGCCGAGATAATTGTCGATGTTTACCCATTGGCTACTGAATTCTATGGTCTTTTTCCCATCGGTGAAATTGCAGCCGTTTTGGTGATATAGAGTGCGTGATATGCGTGTAAACGGATCTACGCTGATGGCCATCAAACCACCACGCCTGCCGTTAATGGTCACGTCTTCGTTTGCTACCACATCATCCACATATACTATGGCATTGCCAGGAGTGGCATAGATGGAAAATGAATTGGATAGTGCACCATCGTTGGTATCTATGCTTCCGTGCATGCGGTAACTATTTCCCTCAAGTGTATACTTCGCCTCTTTAGTTGGCTTAGCGTTTGTCTTCTTTCCCTCTATGTTATACCATCCGAGCATGTTGCCTGTGTTGTGGCACTTGTATGGCACCATGATATTGGTCATATCTGGCGAGCATGGGGCGAAATATCCCGTATAACTTTTCAGTCCCTTGCTCCATGAGAAGACGCTGAAACGGTGTGGCGTCATGCTTCTTACTATATCCTGACATTCAAACACGTATGCCTTCTGGTGCTGCTGGCAAAACTGCTTCCATGTGGTAGGTTTCATTTTGGCTGTAGATGCCATGTCGTGCAGCAAATATGTCATCATAACCCTATGTCCTTCTACACCCATACGCCTTGGACCTATGTCGCTGTTTAGCAGCCAACTACCATCGTTTGTAGTTGTTTGTCTCGCTTTTATATGCTTATATGCGAGGTTTTCGAGCATTAGTGCGTTGGGGTCTCTCAAGAGGCAGGCCGCTGTGGCATAACTGGTTATCTGGTCATAGAGAAACATGCTCCAGTCGTTTCCGTTGGGCATGGCCAATTCGCCGTCTGCCAGTGCCAGTCGACATAGCACCTCATCCATAACCTTCTGGTTGTTGTGCATCAGAGCATTTGTTTTCCATTTCTCTTTCCCTTTCTGAAAGAGTTTCAATGCAAGCCAACTCTCGCCCAATTCCTGCATCACCACATTCTGGTATGACGTGTGGAAATAGTTATGGTTTTGCAGTGTGAAATCGTCATATAGGTTGTTGCCCTTATACAGGTCTTTGACTCTTGTGCTGTCATATTCTGGGTCTATGATGGTGTTGTTGTTGGCATCATCCTTGTGCGAATAGCAGTTGATGGCAAAGTCTCTCAGTTTCTCAAACCATTTAGGTGCCAATTCATCATCGGGATACAAGCCCAGTGCACATGCCAACACATTGGTCTCCCATCCGTTCTCTTCTGCTTTGGTGTCGCCATTATATCCTGTAGGGATGGTGCGCTCCAACTCATAGTCACATTCCGCTTTTATCATCCTGTATACATACTCTTTCTGTTTGTCGTTGAGTATGTTGTCGAGGAAGAAAGTAGAGTAGGCGAGCGACATGGTCCACAGCGAACTCTCCCATACATGGTCTTTGACACACGTTGACCCCCAATATGCCTTGTTTGCAGTCACTTTCAGTTTGTTTGCCTTATGGGTGGAATAACCGAACACGAGCGATTTCTCTGCCATGAATTTTATCTCATCCCATGTTATTCCTTCGGGCAATCTCACCTTCCCCTTGCCATGTCTATACAGGAATGCGCATATCATTGAAAAGTCTGCATTGGTGCGCACACCGTCTTCATTGCTGTGTCCTGCACTGCGAGCCTTGAAGAATCCGCACTGCTCGCCCGCACTATTGGGTTCCACGCAGTCATACCATATAGACTTGGCATATTGCATGTTGTTAGCAAGCATCTGAAGCAGGTCTCGCTTCATTGCTTTCTCTTTTACAAAGTGGGCAGTGATGGTACCTTCTGTTGGCGATGCCATGGTAATACTTTCTGTTGGCGATGCCATTATGGTGGTTTGGGCAGTCGTGGCGTCTTTTGCAGCAACATTATTGGCGGCAAACAAACCAATCATAATCATGCATACCGCTTTGGTGACAGAGCAAGAGGTTAGGTGATAACGAGTCATGATAATTGTATATAAAATATCGAATGAGAGTTGGTGGATTTTTTGTTATTATTGTTTATGCAATCCGTTGAGAGCCATGGCAGGCAAGTAGCATATTCGAGTGAATTTATTTATATTTCGTCTCACCACTCCCCATTTAAGTACTTTCAAGTAATAGCATAAGGATAATTCGGCTGCCATAAAGATTCGCATATTCTTGAGGTGTCGTTTCATCATTATATTGATGACATGCCTCAGATATCTTCGCACATGGCTTATATCTTTGATGTCTTTATAGTGTGTGTTTATAAAGTCTTCTGCTATGAGCAGATAGAAGAATATGATATTGCTTTTGCCGACATATAGTTTTTGGTCGAGGTTTTTAACCATGATATGTAGCATCAGGCAATAGTCATGTATGGTCTTGTTGCATTTGCTGCTTCGTCCGCTGCTCATGATACCACTGATGTTTTTGCGATAGAAATAGGTCGTGTTGGGTATGATGATATATTTGCCTATACGACTGTAGAGTTGATAGTTGAAGGGCACGTCTTCGAAATACATACCTACAACAAATCTCAGGTTGTGATGTGTAATGATAGAGCGTCTGATGAGGCTGTTCCATGCTGTAATCTTCTTGGTATTGCCAAGAAAGAGATAATTGGCATCGTTTGAGCAGAATGGTTGTGTGTGACAATAGTTGTTGCATGCTCGTGTCTCGTCATACCAGTTGCCCACTATCAAGTCTGCGTCTGGGTGTACCTTGAGTTGGTCTGTGAGCACTTGCAATGTTTCGGGGTATAATCTGTCGTCGGAGTCAACGAAGAAGAGGAAATCGCCAGAGGCAGCCTCGATACCTGTGTTTCTGCTTGCCGACAGTCCGCTGTTTGTTTCATGTTTAAGCATTTTGATGGTCATAGCGCCGTGATAACCCTCAAATACATGTCTTGCCACATCCATGGAATGGTCGGGAGTGCAATCGTCCACGAGTATACATTCAATCATGCCATGGTCATAAGTTTGGGCTATCACTGACTCTAGGCATTCAGCTATATACTCCTCGACATTATGCACGGGAATGATGATCGAAACTCTTGTCATAGTGCCTATTGATAATTGATGTGGCAAAGATACAAAAAATATTGCATATACCCAATTACTTGTAATAAAAATCATTTGTATTGCGCATATCTTGTTGTTGATGCCCTCTACCTTCCTAAATACCAAAGGGTGAGCCAACCAATGTTGACTCACCCTTGATATGAGATGATAAACTAAGAGATTAGTTTACCAATGGATAATAATCAAAGATATTATCTGATTACTCTTGTGGTGTTGCGCTGGCCATCGCTCATGGTGTCTACCTTTATCACTACACCCTTGTATGCGCTACTTACGCGTGCGCCCTGAAGATCGTAATAAACGGTGCTTACCACCTTGCTATTGCCATTGCCCACTGTGGTGATACCATTGGCTACGGTAGCAGTGGCTGCCTCGCCAAGACCACCCATCTCATTGGCTGCACGTACTGTCCATGTGGCAGTCTCATCGTCAACCTCATAGGTGTTGGTGGTGGTAACGCCGGCAAACTGGCCATTTTTACTTACTACCCAGCACAGTACATAGTTGCTGTTATCCCAAGAGAGAGTTTTGGCACCCTTGTCGATAACCACGTTGAGAGGAGCAGATGCCTGCTCGGTCAGAGCGGTAGGATCCCAGTCGTCATCCTGTCCCATAACGTTGGCGAGGCTCATGGCCTTCACTTCCTCGATGGTGAGGATTGGGTCGTTGGCATGCACGTTGCCTTCGCCGTCGGTCCACGAAGTGCGGCGACCAGATAGGTCGATGGTTGTACCTGATGTGAGGTAAGAGTTATATTCAGCAAAGCGCTTTGGCCATCCTCCGCTCATGTCAGCCCATCCATTGCCCAATGCGTTGGCATCCATCTTGGTATTGATGAAGCAAGCGATAGGAGTGCCGCTGCCCCATGGGCGACCGAGATAGAAGGTTACGTCTTTGGTCTCTTTCTTGATATAGCAGTTTTGGAACACATATCCATAGTTCTTGGCAGTAGAAGGAACGGCCAGATAGCCGCCTCCGCCGCACTGCTGCAGTGTTACTTCATTGTAGAATACGTCACCCTTGCCGCAGAGGTAGTCGGTGCGTCCGCGCAATACGCCACCCTCGAAATAGAACTTTCCAGACTGGTTGTTTGATACGTATGTATCCTGATAACCCCAGAGGCATGCATCTTTGAATACGGTGCGGTTCGACTTGTCGTTGAGCACGATATCACGTCCGTGGCCATCGCCCATAGAAGACTTCATGGTAAGGTTTTGGAAGTATGAATCGTGACCTTCCTTATTGATGATGAGCACGTCGCCCTTGCCTATACCCTCGAGTGGGCAAGCAGTGCCGTAACCATTGTCCCATGTAGCCTCAGGAGTCTTGTTGGTAATCACAACGCCTTCCATAGACTCTCCGATGAACGATACGTATGGTGAGTTGAGATAAGAGCGTGGATCTGGATAGGTGTTGCCATCGCCACCAGTAGTAGTACCGTTGGTATCAAATACATAGTTGCCGTTGAGGATGAGGATACGGTAGCGCTCTGTAGCGTTGGCGCCACGTGCATTGGCAGCAGCGAGAGCCTCGGTGATGGTTCCGTTGTTAGGCACGATGAAATCATAACCACCCTTGGCAATAGCTGGCTTAACCTTTGTCTGGAAATTGATGACGATATCCTCGGTGGTAGCATTGTCGGTGAGGTCTGCCACAGAACCGGCAGCCAGTTTAAACTGATAGTCGGTAGAGTAGGTCAGTCCCTTATATTCGCAAATCACTGTCTTGCCGCTGGCGGTCACGTCAAGTTCCATGTCGCCGATGGTAGCCTTGGCCGTTTCTGTCACTTTCACTTTCTCATCGAAGGTGAGCACCACCTTACCATTGGCAGAAGCACCCGTAGCACCGTTGGCAGGCACTGAACTTACGAGATTTGGAGCTGTGCCATCATTGATGAGTTTTGCTGTACCTACTATGAAGGAAGCGCCGAGAGCGATACCATCGTTGGCAGAAGCAGTACCTGCAACAGTAGAGGTCTTGTCGCTGATCCAGCGGATGTAAACCTTCTCTTTGTTGTTGGCATCTGCAGGCAGGTCGAATGTGCCATCTGTCCATTTCTTTGCACCTTCAATGGTGATTTTGCCTATAGAGGTCCAGTTCTCGCCATCGAGAGAGTATTCGATGCTCTGCACAGGATAAGCATTATAGTTGAATACCATAGATGTGATCACCTTAAGATCTGTGAATGCGCTTGCGTTTACGCAGGTCATCCAGAGATGGTGACCAACATCACCGCTGGAACTACCTTGCACCCAGCAAACGGCAGCGGGACGACCCTCATAACCACCGGCAGCCTCCTGGCTCTTGTCGAGCCAACTCTTCTCTTCTCCTGCTTCATTGCGCATCACGAGACTTGCGGCATCATTGTCGGCAGATGCAAAGTCGGCAGCGCGACCGGCATTGCCACGACGGATGAAGTCCCAACCAGCCAGATAGTCTTCAGCAGCATAAGAAGCCACGAATGACTTGTTTTCGGTCATAGTTACAGCCATCTCGGCAGCGGTCTCGCCATTGCTCCAGTTGGTAAAGGTGAGGATTGGGTTAGAAGCAGCAGACATAACCACTTTGGTGCCTTCCTCATACATGTTCTTGCCGTCAACAACGGTAGGAGCTGGAGAGAGGCTTACCATATAGTCGTTGGCGCCACCCTCTACAGCAACGTCCAATGAATAGGTGTTCACTTTGCTGAAGTTTGCAGTGAGGGTTTCATTGGCGGTCACAGTATACTTGAACTTAGCATCGGTAGAAACCACGTTGCCAGCAGCGTTGGTCCAGTTTACGAAGTTATAACCGAATGTCTCGGTAGCGGTGAGTGTAACCTCGTCGTTCTCGAGATATTCGTCAGAGTTTGGATATGCCGATACCTCACCGCCCTCTGCAGGGTTGGCAGCGATAGTGAGTGTATACTTGTTTACAGTAGCCGTGGTGCCGTCCACCTTACCATCAATGGTCACGCGTCCGAAGAGACCATCCTTGGTGGCACCCACTCCAATAGTGGCGGTGAGATAGAAGCCGTCGCCTCCAGCAAGTTCAGCCTGCTGCTCAGCAGTAAGAGTGATATCATACCTATATACAGCCTCAGAGTCATAGGGCTTGCTTGATGTAGATTTACCTTGACGCCATGCTGTGAATGTGCCGAGTGAAACCACTGTACCATCGGTCTTGTGGGCAGACACTGTTACACCCTTTTCTGCGTCGGTGCCGCAGCGGTTGATATATCCTTCTACTCTAGTAGGTGTGAAGGTCAGACCGAGAGCTGGGCGTACAAACCAATTGAGTTCCTTAGTAGCACCGGCTGGTTTAAACTTGAGACCTGTAACATCTGTTGAAGTACCGTCGGTCATGGTAACCAAAGCTGTGCCAGATATTGTAGCGTCGCCATAGTCGAAGGCGAGAGTTGAGAATGCATCTTCCGGTGTGGCTGTGCAAGCACCTGGATTTGCAGGGTCATTCATAGCGTAAACCACACTTACAGGCTCGTCGTCATAGGTCTTGCCACCTTCGCTGCCGCCCTGCTTAACCACAGGCAGGATGGTCTGGATATATCTGTAATACGAACCGTCGCCAATCACGATATCAATAGTTTCTGCGCTGTTTGCCACAGTATAATTGATGGTTTGTGCGCTTGTATAGTCGCTTTGTCCGTCAATAGTTGTTGTGGTGATGGCGCCATACGCCTCCATAGACACCTGTGCCCCCTTTGCAGAAGGGATAGTAAACTTTGTTCCAGGATTCATCTGTGCCCAGTCCTTCCAGTTGGCATTGGCAATCTTGCCACCATTGTTGGTATCGAAATCCATTTTCACGTCGATTGTCTCGCCATCCACTGAAGCCTGTGTCACCCATATACCCGTAACGTTCTGGTAACCAACGGTAGGAGCACCATTTTGTGTTTGGAAATCCCATTTGAGTGTCACCTCTGCAGTGCGGCCAGCCAATGATTTTGTGTTGGCTGTGAATACCGGTGTGAAGGTAACATCTGCGGTAGGAGTGAAGGTCTCACCAGCCTTTAAGGTGCTTGTGCCGTCGGTCCATCCAGTCAGTGTGTATCCCTCCTTATACAAGGTGAAGTTGGCAGGAATTTTATAGGAGTCACCCTCTGTCCATGTGGCGTTGGCAGGTACTGTGCCCTCAGCGGTCTCGCTACCCAATGAGTAGGAGATGCTATATGAGGTTGGCACGTATGCGCTCTTCTCTACAGCCACGTAGGGGCAATAGCCCATGCCGCTGATGGTCAGCGTGGTGGCCTCGCCATTGTAGTAAAGCTCGGTCACGTTTTTGCGGTCGTTTTTCCAGCAAGCCTTTTCGGGAGTTTTCTGTGCAACCACCTGGCCTTCGCTGTTCTTGACCACGATATCTGAACCCGAGTATGTGCACTGGCCCACGATAATCTTTACACCTCCATCCACGGGCACTGTTACCACGAGGTTGGTCATGCCATGATCACTGTGATACTTGCCACTGATGGTAGCCACTGCAGAGGCATCATCTTTGGCCACGCGAACTGTTGTTCCATCGTTCACTGCCACACCGAAGTCTAAAGCAGTGCCCTGCTCTTGTTCTTCGGTTGTAAGCAATGTGCCCTCCTGATTATTCAGTACGGCACTGAAGTTTTGGAACTCAGCCCACGACATCGTTGTTCCCATCATCAGCAGGAACAATGTGATAAATGTTCTGAATTGCTTCTTCATTTGTTTTGTTTTTAGTTATTGTTAATAGTATGTAAATATTTTATTTATTAAAATAGTTTCTATTCTGTTAGTAGATAACCCCTTCTTAAGCGATGCAAATATACAAATATTTTCAATACAAATAGTATATATCACATGTTTTTTATTCCATAAGGTTGTGTTTTGACAATTGTTCCCCATAAAAATAACAATACTGCCACCCTTGTAAGGATGGCAGTATTGATTTTGGCTTGATATTTCTATAAGGTAGTAGATATATGTGTCAGGATTCTATTTCACAATAGTCTTCTTTCCGTTGATTATATACACTCCCTTTTGCCCCTTTATGTAGGTTGGTGTCATCATGTAGCCATTAAGATTGTAGATGCTTGTGTTTTGATTTTCTACTTTCACATCGCTGATACTATTGGTCACATTATAAGTGCAAGTGATGTTATGGTCGACGCCGTCAATATATTGCACTTCATTGAGACTCACCACCACATTATAGGCAGTTTTTGCCTCATCAGGCACGGGTATGGTAATCTCCTCTCCGTTGCCAGATATGTCCGCTTGGTGGGTTATTTGGCTGTTGTCTACTATCTTGGTTATTCTGTCATTGCCTTGGGTATACTCAAATATCACACCGTTGTAGGTAAGTGCAGTCTTGTCGCTTATCCACAGAAGGATGTTGCTCACGTTGGTGAGTTGTGCACCATTGTCTGGCGTAAATTCGGCAGTGATGTCAGAAGTTATCTCTTCGAATGGGATATCAAACTGAAATGCGCTCACCTGCCCCTGTCCAGCCGAGAATACCTTTGTTCCGTCGGCAGCTGTGATATTATAGAATTTTACGAACATTGATCCATAGTTCATGCCAGAAGGAACCATATTCATCGGGGTGCGTAGTTTGCCGGAAAGGTTAACAGAGACGGTGTTGCCATCTACGGTTACTGGCAGCGACTCGGCATAGAAGTCTGAAGCCTCTGCTGAACCGAAATTGAGTTCGCATACTGCTGTCTGCTGTTCGCCCGTCATCAGTGGCCCGTCGAACTCCAGTGTTATCATCGCCTTGCTGTCATCTTTCATCCAATATGAAAGGAATGTCTCGGGCATGGTCTGACCGATGAGTATTGTAGGCTTTGATGGTGCTAAGAAATGGAGCGTGAGTGTACCATTGTCTCCATATACCACGCTGCTGTTGGCTGCCGACCTTACTCCTGTGATGGTCATCACGAGATCTTCACCACCAGTGATGGAACCATTTGTCAGCCACTCATAGAGTTGATTTTTTAGGTCAAACTGCAGTCCGCCCGAGTTTACGTTGCCTACTATTTCTGCCGACATGCCGTTGCAGGTCAGTGTAGCCTTGTCTATGGCCACGGTCATATTGAAATTCAATACGAGGAGTCCGCTACCCATGATGTCAAACACCGAGTTTTCCGATGGTGTCACGCCGGTCAGTTCAAGGGTCTGGCTACCCATGGTGAGTGTAAACTTCGAGTTGCTGTTGAGGCTGAAGGTGCTGGAATAGAAGGTCTGTCCGGCCTCCATGGCAAAGTCTATTCTCTGTCCGCCATCCACGAAGTTATGGTTATAGTTGATAGGCGTCTGCATAGTCTCGTCGGTGTATGGGCGTGGAAACTCTCCGTCGTTGCCGCTTATTACCACTATACCGCTTTGCGGAGCAGTAAACTTCCAGTAGGCTACCTTCATGCTGGGCACCGTATACTCTACGTTAGGTTCTATTACAGTCCAGTTGACGTCTTGCGCTGAGGCTGACAGTCCCGAAATGACCATGATGGCCAATAGCCACAGCCTCTGCATATAAAAACCAATTCTTTTTTGTGTCATAATACTACTATAATAATTGTAATTGTGTACGTATTGTTGCATAGATCATCATCAGCAACTTTTATCTCACGTTCAGTTTCTTTACTGTGGTGTTGCCATTGCATGTAGCTTTCACTATGATGGTGCCATGCATGGCATCGGCAGGTATGCATACGGCGCCATTGCCTGCAGCTGAGGTAATCAAGGCACCTGTAGCAGAGTATACCATTACCTTGGTCATGCCGTTGGTGCCCACTGTTATCATACCATCTGCCAGTGATATGTTGGCATGGTTGATATCATTGTCCACGCTATTGATACCATTGGTATAGCCGGGGAATTTTGCGAGTGCAGCGTTTATAACCTTGCCTGTGTTGGCATTGATGAGCATCACAACCATCTTGGCCTTGGTCACATCATCGAGGTTCTGGGGCAGGGTCAACCCAGTGATGTCTACGGTATAATCCTTGCCTGCCTCCATGGTTTGCGGCAGCAGACCCACGCTTCCGTTCCATGAGTCGCCCCAGCAGTATCTGGCCACATCTTTATGGTAGTAGTTGTATACTGTAGCGGTGCCATATCTGCCACCCTTGCCCCAGTCGCCGAGCACTGGGCTGTTCACGCTTGCCAATCCGTTAGCCTGTGTGGCCTTGATGTTATCCTCAAGCATCACGAAGAAGAGGTTTAGGTTGAGGTTTTTGGCATTCATGGCATAGCGCACGCTTACGGGGATATCGAAGGTGCCGTTGGCTTCATGATAGTTTATGCTGGCACTAATCTCTGCCTCTGCGGGCGTTTGCATCTCCTGTGCAGCTATGTCTGCCCATAGGTTGTAACCGTTAGACAGTTCATATTCAAAGGTGTATGGGCTCTGCCACATTGGCTGACAAACGATGCCGTTGCGGTTTATCTGTGCTGATGGTGCTGCCACATACACTCCGAGAGCCTCAGCATATCCTACTACGCCGGCGCCCATTGGGTCGTTATTATAACCATGTATGGATACAGGTATCACCTGGTCTTTGTATATGTTTTCGAGGTTTTCGAATGCCACTATGCCGAGTGGGCAGTTGGGGCAGGTCACACCAGTGTTCTCTTCCACCACGAGTCGCTTTACGGGTTCAAACTGCAGGTTGTTTACATTGCTCTTCACCTCATCCTTGTAGTTGTCCAGAGCAATGGCAATGGTGAAGGTGTTAGCCTGGCTTGCCAGCAGAGGCAGAGGCTTGCTGAAAGAAAATGAGTAGGAGTCATTCTTCTTAAATGACATTCCGCTTTCTGTTATCTCATCCACTTTATTGCCGTTTGCATCCTTGAGTGTGAGTGTGATAGTTGAGAAGGTATCGCTGTCTGAGTTGTTGGTCACCTTTCCCTTTATGGCAATCTCGCTTTTGTTTACCACGGTACCCTCATTTGCCAGGCTGAGCAGATATTTGAGGTTGCGTTTTATTTCCACATCGTCTACAAATACCATGCTCTGGTCGTCGTTGTCGTTGAGGAATGCTATGTATACATTCTTGTATGCATACTCAGATAGGTTTATATTATACGATTGCCAATCATCGGCCAGGCCTTCCTCGCTTGCGCCTGGTGTCAGTTTCTCTTTGAATATCACCTTTCCTTGCGATTTCATGAGAGCCATGAGTTCGTCAGAGGCATAGCTGTAAGCTGTTTCGCATGGCAGGATGATCACTTTTAGACTATCTGTCTTGCTGTTGAGATAACTCTGTGCCTTGAAGTTCATCTCGCAGTAACTATCGGGAATGAAGAGTTGTGGGATGATCATCCAGTCGTCGCTCTTGCCTGAGGGTTGATACATGGAGTGCGATGCAGCGCAATAGTCTGCACTCGTTTCCGACTCAGCCACTGAGAAGTTCCATGGTTGGTTATCCTTGTCGAAGCCCAGTGCTTCCATTGATGCATTGGGAGTGAGGTGGTCACCCTCATATCTGAGGTATGTGCTCAGGGATGTCATCTGGTTGTTGAAGTCATCCTTGAAGAGTGTCTCATTGTCTGTAGATAGTTCGCGTTCATACGTACCTATATATTTTACTGTCTTTTTCTCGTTAGGATTGTTGCCTGTGAGGTCTGTAACTGCGCCTGCCTCGAGCACCACCGTATAGGTCTGTCCGAGATACATAAACTGTTGCGTAGCAGGGAATATCTTGACACGTTTGTCGGCGGTCAGCATGTTAAGATCACAGATCTTCTTGCCGTCTTCATCTCTTACGAGATAAGCTGATGCCGTGTCGGTGAGTGCAACATCGGCATCGAAGGTAAACACTACGGGCACTGATGAACTATAGGTTGCAAACTCGCTGTTCTCCTCTGGATAGATGCTTGTGATGGTCATCGGCTTGTTGTCTCTGCCTGTATAGGTCACGCTTATCTCATTGTTTGTGCGTTCGGTGTCGCCTTTCAGACATATACATCCGGCTTTAAACACCACGGTATAATTCTTGCCAGTCTCGAGGATTGTGGGTCTGAATGTGGCTATCACTGCTTTGGCATCGCTGGTGGTCACGGCCAGTCCCGATGCAGTGCGCACCACATTGCCTGTCTCATCTCTGAGTTCTACGTCGGCTTTTGTTCCTTTCACGTCCACAAATCTGTCGAATGCCACAGTCACATTGAGCAGACTGCTGAATGTGCATCCGTTGTCAGGAGTGATGCTATAGTTGCCCAGCAGGTTGATGCTGGCACATTCCTCTGAGAGGTTCTTGCCCAGTTCCACCACATAACTCTGCGATTGTGGGTCCACCATGCTGTTTATAAACAGTCCATCGCCGCTCACCGACACTGGAGATCCTGTATTGTCGTAGCCAGTCTTCTGATAGAAATCGATGCCATAGTTCTGTTTCATGATCTGGCTGAAAGGATACCAGTAGTTGCCATGTCTCACCGACCATTCGCGTATAGGAGTGGCAGTTGCTGGCGTGGCGGCATACACGTTTCCTGAGTTGTCTATGCCGAAGCCGCCATAGCCGTGACCTTCCTCTTCGTCAAAGAGTTCAAAGACGCCTGTTTCCATGTTCATTCTGAATGCGGCATCATACTCGTCAGGCACACCTCCTCCGTTTTCCTTCACCATATAGGCAGTACCTGTAACCCATTTGCCATTGCTACTGATCTTCGGGTTTTGTATGAAATAGAGTCCCTCATGCATTGGTGTCCATGCCTTGGTATTGTTGGGAGTGAAGCCCACGAAGGTGCTGCTATTGGTTTGAGTATCATATATATATGAGCAGATGCCTGCGGGCATGATATAACTTACAGACATGCTGACGAGCACATATCTGCCATCTGCAGATATATCATCAAAGCGCTGTTGGTGCTGGTCCTCATGAGTCATGTCGAGTCGTGGGCGGTTAGGCAATTCCTTGATACTATTGGTAGTGAGGTCCCACATGGCGCCCTCTATCCAGTATTCGTTTTCGTCGAAGAAAGCATTTCCTATTGCATATTTGCCGTCTGGAGTCACTGCTGTGAGCACAGCGGTGCCAGCCCCTTCGGGCAGTGGCAGATACTTCCATTTTTTTGTAGTAGCATTCCAGTAGGCAGGTAGTCCAGTATATCCTCCCACCACGATATTACCATCGTTTGACACGTCGTTGATGGTGCAGGCACCGTTGGCCAGCACGTCTTCGCTTGTTTGGATGATAACATAGGAATTATTTTTTATGTCTACCAATCTGGCCTGTCCGCTTGCCTTTGCATCGTCATAGGCGGGCTGTGCCACGCCCCACAGGCCATTGTCTGATATTTTCATCACGATAGAACCGTCTTCATAAGAGCAGTCATGAAAGGTAGGTACAATTGCCGTTTGAGCCTTGGTGCTGATAGTCAAGGCCATAAGAGCTGCTAATACCCATAAAACCTGAGAAATTTTCTTCATAAAATCTACTATATAATCGTTAAACCTTGCAAAGTTACTAAATAATATTCTCATGAGCAAACATCATAATTCTTTTTCTTATAATTTAACACACATTTCCCTAACAATGCCAAGGTGCCGCTTCGCTCAGCCCTCTGGGAAATATGGGGGTGGGGCTGCCTGCAAGGCAGTACCTCGCCATCAACGTATCCTCAAGTTGAATATCCTCTATGGCAAAACCATTCTTCTTCAGGAATTTGAATAACTCCTCTATGAATCAGCGACAAGTTACAAATTCGTTTTTTGTATCTTTGCAGTGTGAATAGTGGGAGATAAGATAGACCAGGTCTCACATTATTCGTAATAAGCAAGAATATTGTCATGTCTTCATCAAAAGATTGGTTTTTTAATCAAAATCTGGCTTATTTGTGGAGTTTTTTTGAACATATCAGCATTTGTATCGATTATTTTTTGTAACTTTGCCGTCAAACAACAGAAACCTATCATGGCAAAGTTAAATCGTATAAGAGTCGTTCTCGCAGAACGTGACCTAAACAATAAGTGGCTGTCCGACAAACTCGGTAAGGATTCTGCTACAGTGTCCAAGTGGGTCACCAACACCACCTAGCCCAGCCTTGAAGCTCTCATTGCAATAGCCAATGCACTTGAAGTGCATGTGCAGTAGTTGGTGAGACAGGAAGAATTCAATCTAGAGAAATAAGTCGAAATGATGCACGAAGTAAGAGCATAGCTAAAACTTGTTTTGGCTATGCCTTGCAAGAAGAAAAAAGACAAAGTCAAATGATAACAAAAGACGAAATACAAGAACTGCTGCGTATGTTCTCTTCAGAAGATGACGTCACAAGTTTGTCACAAGTCTTGTCCCTAGTTGATGAATAGATTGTAAGAAGACGAATAGAAGTAAAATAGATACATAATATGAACAATCAAGATATAACAAATCCGGATGATGAGATAAGGAAAGAAGAAAAATACTCGATTCCCTCCTTACCTCTGCCATACGATTTGGAGACCAAAGAGGTTCTGAAGCAGTTGAACAGGGCAAATCGCAAACTGGCAGAGTTGAAGGGTGTGGCACAAACCATACCCAATGAGCGCATTCTCATTAGCAGCCTTACCTTGCAAGAAGCCAAGGATAGCTCTGAGGTGGAGAATATCGTGACTACTCAGGATGATTTGTATCGTGCAGGGCTTGATCCAAGCCATCAGTTCATTAATGCTGCCACAAAAGAGGTGCTTTTCTATCGTGAAGCCATCAACGAGGGATTCCGTATGGTGCGAAACAAAGACATCCTCACCCTCAACGACATTAAGCATGTTCAAGAAATCTTGGAACAGAATACCGCAGGCTTCCGCACAACACCAGGAACCCAGTTGAAGCGCGAAAATGATGGTGCTGTAATCTATACACCTCCGCAGGACGGAATGGCCATCGTCCGGTATATGTCCAATCTTGAGCAGTTCATCAACGATGACCATTTGAGTCAACTTGACCCGCTAATCAAGATGGCTATCATACACCATCAGTTCGAGAGCATCCATCCATTCTATGATGGTAATGGCCGCACAGGTCGCATTATCAATATACTCTATCTGGTAATCATCGGCTTGCTTGACTTGCCCATCCTCTATCTTAGTCGATACATCACTCACAACAAAGGAGAGTACTACCGACTGATACAAGCTATCAGAGACAAGAATACTGATAATGCCGCAGAATGGGAAGCCTGGATACTCTTTATGTTGAAGGGTGTAGAGGTAACTGCAGAGGATACGATTTCTTTGGTCAAGAACATAGGTCGCTTGATGGCAGAATATAAGAATGTTATTCGTCCAGACTTTGGCAGCAAATACAATCATGAATTGCTGAATGGTCTGTTCTATCACCCCTATACCAAGATTGACCATGTTGTAGCCAATATGCAAGTATCTCGTCAGACCGCCTCGAAGTATCTGGATAGAATTGTGGCTCTAGGTCTTCTTAAGAAAGAAAAAATGGGCAAGGAGAACTATTATATCAACACCCGACTGATGAATCTCTTCATCGAGTTTGGCAAGTATAAAGCAACAGAACCAGCAGAGGTGATAGAATCTGTTCATGTTAATGAAATTGTGAAATGATAACATGTAAAGAAGTACGAGTTAAAAAAACACAGATTCTTTAACATGAGAATAAAAACGAGTTAAGTTTTAACATAAAATGAAACAAAAAGATACAAGATGACGAACGAAACATATACAGGTCAGACAGGCTGGCGCGTTGGAGGCGTGTCCAAGGCGTATCCTAGCGAGGTCATTCCGTTGTCGTTCGAAGGTCGAAACAAGGACGTTGATAGGCGTTCGATAGTCTCTCGATATGGTATGAAGGTAGTAAGAAGTAAACAAAAGAATAAAAAGAAGATACATAATGATTCAATATATACCATAAGCAAGTATAACGATTCCCTTTGGCGGGATGTATCTGGAGTGGAATAATAATCGGATTAACTGAAACTTAAGCGATAAAATTGGTATTATGAACATAAAGAGTTGGAGTAACCTGATTTACAAATATTACTTTGAAAGAGAACTTGGTGATAGAGTTATTCTTCACATTTCCATGCAGAATCTTATTGATTTTGCTAAAGACTTTGATGTGGAAATAGCAAAAGGAAGAGGAGCGACATCATTTGATAATACTTTTATTCGCAATGATTTCGTTAGGAAGTTTTGGTATACTACTGATGGTAATAAAGATTTGAAAGACTTACAGAAAAAGATTAATCACATAGCAAATCTTGCCATCAATGAGGAAGATTATGTAGTTCTCTTGTCTATCGTTGCTCTTTTAATCATGCCCATATGCGAAAATGATGAATTGGAACTACATGGCAGAGATTATTATGGACATTTATACAAATTCCTGATTAGTAACGGATTCGTGAAAGGAAAGCAAGGAGACACCGACAAATGGAGCCGCAGTTTTCTTGGAACAATACATCTAGACAAGATATGGTTATGTATTGATAATTGGGCAAAAGACAACAACCTTAATTATAAATCTAATCTCGTTATTTCTGATAACGGTGCCACACAGTATGCATTATCATTAATGAAAGAGAGTTTGTTATCTCCGTCCAAAATTCAAAGGTTTGGTATCCTTTTTGATAAAGCAGGATTAGTGCCAAGAGCAAACATTGATGATACCAGACTGTTATCAGCTTTTTCCAACTACTATGCTCAGATTGGGATCCCTTTATCAAAATACAAAACTCTAACAGGAACAGACAACAAAGAATACCTTACTTCTGTTCTACACTCAGAATATCAAAGGTGGGATGGAACAACAAAGATTAAGGAACGAGACCGTAAAACCGGTAGAACAAGAATAGAGTCCGGTAACACATGCTATCCCTTACTATTAAGTATGGGGTATGATGTTTTCACAGACGAGATGAATTTTGCATTGCATCTTTATTGTTCCGACATTGAAGATATTGAAGATTTAAATTTCAAGACGGAATCGACTAATACACCATTGCCTCCTGTATATATTAAGAACGACGGTTATGCAAGTCGTCCATTTCCTATTAAGGATGACGAAATCTTTTCTATCTTTAAGAATAGAGAAGGAACATATGGAATATATGAAGTAAACGAAAGAACGATGAAAGGTCGTTTTGTGGTGACTGATTATTATTTGCTCAAACAATACAAAAACAAATACATCTCAACTAATGAGTTTGTTAAGGGTGAATTCTATTTTGCTGTAATTAGGAATGAAGCTCTCGACAAGTTCCAATCCTGGATATTAAGCAATAATGCGATACTTATTTCCAACAATATTCTCGGTGGCTTTTATAGTGCTTTTCGTATTCAGCATGCCATAGAGGAATCTGAACAAGGCAATAGCCTACGGTTTAAAAAAGAAATAAAATGTCAATCTGTTAATAACCTGGAGATAAAATCAGAAACAGACAGTGAAGTCGTTTTGCTATCTAAGTTGTTGCCTGCCCAGTTTGAAATAACCGGCATAGACATATCACAGGATAAAATATATGCAGTTTCAGTAAATACCTTGCACCGCAATTCTTCCGAACTTGCATACGATCATGAGAAAAACTTATGGGTATTAAAAGTCTTTACCAATCTATTTCAATTGGGTAAAGATTTCCAACTTTATTGTAATAGAGTCCGATTCCGTATGGCAAAATATATAGATTCTCTGACTTTATACTGCCCAATACATTTAAAGAACTATCTTTAGACAAATTGGGGATGATGAGTGAGGAAAAGTTTTCTGTAGGTCTTCAATTACCGAATAATATCATAAATAATAACTTTATTAATTGGGCGTTTCTTTCATTACAGATGAAACAGGCACCTGCAAAGGCTATTTCTCCCACAATATATCAAGAAAGAGATTTCCTGCTGTATGCTATCACATCTGCTTCGTATGAAACCGACAAATGGATAATCACTACCGAATGGCTAAAGTCTATTAGGGACAGATTGATGCAAGATGTTGATGATGGTGAATCTGCGCCCAAATCTGATAAGTATGCTCTACAAAATGCATTGGCGGATTATTTCAGAATGGGATATATCAACTACGCATATACAGAATGGGGGCTCCGTCTTGTTGCGAATAGACCAACTTTGGTACTATTGACTCCTGATTACGAAAAAATAGTGTCGCCTGGACTAAACGGCAAAAAAATGTATTCCTTTAAGTGTACAGATAATCAGTTTAAGTGTTTACTCACAGGCGGACGAACTATTGCATTGATTAGAGACATTGAAAAGCAGCAAAAAGCATTAGGAATATCAGTAGAATTCGTAGAGAGTACAGACATTTTGATGCCGCAGACGGTATATATTTATGCACAATCAAGAAGTTCATTCAAACAACTTGCAGAAAGATGCCATTTGCTCTATCAGGATAATTTATACTCTAATGCTCTGCTTGAAGCTCTCCCCTCTGTAGATGACTATAAAGAAATGAAAATAGTTAATGGCTATGAGCAAGATTTATTTCTTGTTAAACACTTCAGAAGTATTGATTACAAGAAAATGTCAGATCTTTATCCTGACAGAGTTTCTAAGGGCAGATGCCTAACCAATGCTGAAATAGACAAAGAAGAATATGACAAGAATAATGATGTTGTAGTGTTCTTCCCTGGAACAAAAGATGAAACTTGTGTCCTGATAAATAATGGTAGGATGATAGAAATCGATAAATATTGGGGGCATTTTATAGGAATGCGTCTGCAAAATGCTCAGGTGTTGCACTATGATGAAGACAAGGAACTAATCATTCTGCCTCAGCAAATACGCTTGCCTTTATTATATGCTAGAGCCCTGACACTTATTACCGGTAAAACTCCAAGTGCCACCTTTGGAAGTAGAGCCTATAATGTGGTTGGACAAAATCCTTTAATAAAGGCCTGTAAACCAGAAACTATATTAAGAAAACTCGGACAGAATTAAATATTTATAATTATGGCGAAGTACCTGATTAATCCTATATATTCATATAAGGAGATAAAAGAAAATTTTATCCTTTATGTAAAAACAGCTTTTGGTACCAGATATGATAGTATCGAGAAAGAGCGAGAAGAGTTGTTGAATACTGATTCAATAGCCTCACGAGAACCTTGGATAGAACCGTTGCCTTCCTATAATAATATTGAAAGGAATGGTGAAAAACTGCGTATTTCATCATTGGAAGAGTCTGATCTTCCCGGTATGAACATAGAAGCGAGATCACTTTTTAAGGAATTCATATTAAAGGGTCTCATTAGTGGTAATTATCCTATTTATCAGCACCAGGCAGAGATGCTTCAGAAGTCACTTTTAGGTAAAAACTGTATTATTACTTCTGGTACAGGTTCTGGTAAAACTGAATCTTTTTTGCTTCCGATGTTGGCTGATATCATGAAGGAAGCAGAGAGTGAGTGGTCAACTTCTGAGAATTATACTACACATGAGTGGTGGAAGGCTAATAACGGAGAACCACTTAACAAAAATGAGGTGTTTGTTTTTCCTCAAGGGGCAGTTCAAAGAACACCAGGTCGAATGACAACACATGCACTCCAACGTGCCAATGAAAAAAGGGACGCTGCTGTAAGAGCGCTCATCATTTATCCTATGAATGCCTTAGTAGAAGACCAAATGACTCGCCTTCGCGATGCACTTGACAATGACGAAGTTCAACAATGGATGGTTGACAGACTTCATGGGAATAGGATTTTCTATGGAAGATATAATGGGGCGACTCCAACATCAGGTTATCCTAAGAGTGGTGAAAATGCAGCTAATAGTAGTATCTATAAACGTCTTCTCTCTGCAATGAGAGAACTTGATGAGCAAACAAGTGACACACTTGCACTAATTGAAGGTATTGACAGAGAAGAAGAAATTAGATTACGTAAAAAAGAAAAAGAAGATAAACAAAATCTGACTGATAAGGAAAGAGAAAAGCTAAAAAATATTCATAAATACGAGGTGAGGCGTACAATCTCACCAATGACTAAGGGTCGTGATGGTATCGCATCTTCAGAAATGCGTAGTCGTTTTGACATGCAGCAAACTCCGCCGGACATACTCATTACTAACTATTCGATGTTGGCAATGATGCTGATGCGTGAGGTGGACAATCCCATCATAGAGAAAACACGTCAGTGGTTAGCAAAAGATAGGCGACATATTTTCCATTTGATAATCGATGAATTACATTTGAATCGTGGAACAGCTGGAACAGAGACTGCCTACCTTATTCGCTTATTGTTAAACCGTCTGGGATTAACTCCTGATAGCCCTCAACTGAGGATACTATCTTCGTCTGCATCATTGGAAGTTAATGGTGATAAACAGGAAGAAAGTTTGAAATTCCTTAAAGACTTCTTTGGTTGCGATTTTACAGTAGAAAACATTGTTGAAGGTCATTATGTGCAGACGACTCAACACTATGACACGAAACTACCTACTAATCCATTTATTGACATATACAATCTTTTCTATGAGAATCCATTATGCTTTGAACAATATAAGGATGATGCTTTGATTAAATCTCATATTGATTCGGTTTGCCATAATGCGGCTTCAGTCCTTGCGTCATATGCAAATGTAGGTTTGATAGAATCTGATGGACTACAACAATTGCTGAATGTGTTCACTACAGATGAACTGGCAGTTACACAACGATTATTTGACACTTTCGATTTGGGGGAAATGGGGCATAACAGAGCCTTGCCATTCTGCAAAGGAAAAAATGAAGACGAGTCAAATAATCAATTAGGCAGATATTTTACTTCGTTTCTCTTTGGTGAAGACATTGACGAAAATGAATCAGCAAAAGCTGCTGAAGGTTTTGTTATTTTAAGAGGATTATATGATATATTTAACGTCTCCGCTTCGACATTACAACGTTTCCGCTTTCATTTGTTTTATAGGAATATAGATGGACTTTGGGCTACATTGGATGATTACAACGAAGACAATAACAGACCTGTTGGAAGACTTCATGCTCACTCTCGCGATATAGATGGAGACAAACGCGTCCTTGAACTATTATATTGTGAACAATGTGGTACACTTTTCTATGGTGGCAAAAGACATGCGTATAGAGAACCGAATAGCTACAAATGGCTAACCAATATCTTACCTACCAGTTCAAATCTTGAAGAATTACCTGAACGGCAAAGCCAGGTAATGGTAGAGAAACGTAATTACCATGACTTTGCGATATTCTATCCCATACCTCCTTCAGAAAGGGCTGACACGGTCGAGAGGAGAATGAATGAGCAAGACGTTAAGATGCAACATAAGGGTGAATTCGGGAAATCCGATACAGAATTTGATTGTGAGTGGCAACTTGCATATCTTGACGAGAAAACAGGTTTTGTAACACTTGCAGATGAAGGTGACGAACAATCTGGTATCAAAGGATTCCTTTACACTGTCCATGGTCTAGATGGTGAGCAAAATATTGAGGCAGCTTGTGCTGCGCCTGCACTTCCTTGTCATTGTCCTTATTGCGCTACAGATAAACATGGTAAAGGCTTCCGATCTCCTTTAAGAGGTTTCCGAACTGGTTTCAATAAGGTTACTCAATTATATGCACGAGAACTGTTCTATCAGTTGCCTACTCTCCATAACCGCAAGCTAGTTACATTTGCAGACAGTCGACAAGATGCAGCTGTCGTTGCTAACGACATAGAGCGCAACCAGTATACAGATTTAATGCGAGATATCATTGTAGAACTGTGCACGCTTGATCCGACAATTGACTATGACGCAAAGGAATCGGAATTAAATGAGCTGATAGAAGATAAAAAGAATGCATTAACGACCCGTGATAATCCACATTCTTCAGAACGTGAAAAAAGGAATGCATTGCGTATACTTTCCGGTATTGATGGTGAAATAGTAGCAGTAAAGAGTATTCTAGAGAAGACAAAATCTGTTGAAGACCTGATAAAAACAGACCACTGTATAGATTCACCCATATATAAAGCTTTCCGAGAACTATATTCTAACCCTGCAGGCTGTGATTCTACAAATCAGCACTATGAAGAGACCAGAGATGCAGACCCTGTTATGTGGTATGAAGTGGATGAAAATGCCTCTCAGCAATTAATAGAAAATGTAGAAAAGAAAGCAGGAAAGGCTATCATCCAACATGTAATGGGAGTTCTTTTTGGACGCTTACATTACAATGCTGAAAGTTCAGGAATTGGTTGGGTAACCGTCTCTCGTTATGAAGAAAAAATAGAAAAAGCACTTACAGAAAACAACAGAGGGCTAAATGTATTTATTTCTCATGATATATTCATGGAGATAGTTACATCTGTGATAAGATTAATTGGTAATTCCTACAGATATTATCACAATCCATACGAAGACGATGTGTTCCCTAAGGCTTCAGATGCAGACTTTCAAAACCTGAAGGCGAAAGCACCTATTAGGCTGTATATATACGAGTGCTGCAAAAAATATGGAATCCCATATAGTCAGCAAGATGGAAGGAAGACTAAGACACCCAATATTTTAGGACAGGCAGTTCTTGATTACCTGCGAGACACGGGCAACAAACAGATGTTCCTAATGCCTCATACATTAAAAATACGATGTGTGTCAGGCCACGAAAAGGGATACATTTGCCCAAAGTGCGGTCGGGTCCATTTAAACAAATCTGCAGGTATCTGTACTAACTGCTTTAGCCGTTTAGATGAACAAAACACAATAACTGTTGACGAACTAAGAAGAAGAACCGACCTAATGATTAACTCTGTAAAGCATCGACCTGCATGTCGATTGCATTGTGAAGAGCTTTCTGGCCAAACAGATAACCAAGGAGAACGTCAATTAGAATTTAGGGATATCATTAAAGTTAGCTCTCAGGATAAGAACTTAGAGTATTTGGAGAAAGCTAAATCAATAGATGTTCTCAGTGTTACAACTACGATGGAGGTAGGTGTTGATATTGGTCCATTACAAGGAGTGATGCTGACAAATATGCCACCACAAAGATTCAATTATCAGCAGAGAGTTGGACGTGGTGGACGTAGAGGACAAGCTTATTCTATTGTATTAACACTTTGCCGCGGTCGCAGTCATGACGAGCATTATTTCTTAAATCCGTATCAAATTACTGGAGACCAACCACCAACTCCATTTTTATCTATGGATCAGTTCGAAATTCTTCAGCGCCTGTACGCAAAAGAGATATTGTATTATGCTTTTAAGTCCTTTGCCAATAACCATGGTGTTAGATTAGAAGGCAATACACATGGTGAATTTGGAACTCGTCAAGATTGGAAAGACAATGTGAACAACATTGTGGATGAAATCAATACTTGGCTTTCGAGTAATTCGAATATGGCCCTTCTCCGAAAAATTGCATCATTGTTGACTAGTGACGCAACATTAATTGATAAATTATCCTTGTTTGCACACGATACAGAACAGAATAGTAACCTTTTCAAAAAGATAGGCTATGCTGTAGATGATGAGTCTGTTGTTGCGGATACTCTGGCAGAGTGTCTAGCAGAAGCTGGTGTACTTCCAATGTATGGTATGCCAACAAGAGATAGAGTTTTATATCATAGTTTGCAATATGCGCGGGGGAATGAGATAAAGGAAGAAATATCTTCCGTGTCTCGTCCAATAGATCAAGCAATTACGGCCTTTGCACCAGGTTCTTCAATAACTAAGGACAAGCATATTTTAACTTCCATCGGTTTTACTCAACCCTCAATTATTTATGAAGACGGTATGCAAGGACGGAAATATATTAAGACTAAGGGAACACCAATTTCACCCGTTTTCCCATTAAGGCTGACTCTATGGACTTGCAGTAATCCTAGTTGCAACAAAATGGTCACGAATAGTCTTGATTCTAACAATGAAATGGGCTGTGAATCATGTGGTGCGCCCATGACGCCATCAACCATATGTACCCCAGCAGCTTTTATAACCAGTTTATCTAAGGGCTTCGATCAGAAAGAAGACGCTGAAATATTGGTTAAGCGCAATGGCATTAGAATGGAGAGCTCTGCAAATCCTATAACTTTACCATGTCCTACTAACATGAATTTTGATCTCTCTTTACTTAAAGAGGGCAAAACATGGCGTATTAGTGATAAGGAAATAGAAGGTTGTGAGTGCAGTGTTCATTATATCTTAGGAGGAACAAGATTTTCTTCATCAGCCCTACAATGGATTGCCACCCCTGTATATAATGGGACAGATCAGCCGCATACGCTTCAAACTAGTATAGAGTTAAGATCAGATGATAATAAAGATGTTAGAACTTTCATTTCCCCCAATGGTCAGATGGAGAGAATACATCTAGCAGCTCAAAAAATCACGAATGTAATAACACTTTCTCCTAAAAATAGAATCCACGGTTTAACCTTAGAACCCTTCCATTGTAATGATAATGGGAAATTAGATTTCAGAACACAAGGTGTTAGAGCTGCATATTATTCACTCTCTTTCTTAATACAAAGAGCCATAGCATCTAAACTTGATGTTGACCCTACAGAGATTGACGTAGTTGAAGTTCTATCAAAGCCCGGATATTTAGGAGAGGTATGTCTTGCAGATGAGAAGATTAACGGCTCCGGTTTTGTCGCAGATTTCTATAACTGCTTTGATGACTATATTAATAGGATATTAGGCAGTAATAGTGAAGACTCATATTTTAGACAGATGCTCGGTGATGAGCACATTGATGATTGTGACTCCTCGTGCTACAAGTGCCTAAAAACTTATAGGAATATGCCATATCATGGACTTTTGGACTGGAGATTGGGAATCGCTCTGTTTAGAATTATGATAGATTCCTCTTATAGGGCTGGAGCTGATGGAAATTTTGATTATCCGGAGCTAAAGGGATGGAAAGAATTCGCTAAAACTCTTCTTATAGCGTTAAACGAAGGATTTTTCCGTACTTCTTCTGGGAAAATGGTTTTCGAGTTAGAACAGACTAGTGATGGAATACCATATCTATATGATCCAAGTGGAAGACGTAAGCCAGTGTTCGCATCACATCCTTTATGGGAAGGGATGTCAACAAGAATTATTGCAGATTCTGTCCTTGAAGCTTCTCTTCTTCATAATGAAAATTGGAATAATAGTGACATAATTACAATAGACACCTTTAATCTTTTAAGGCGTACAAGCAATTGTTATGAGTATATTCAGAACTTACAGAATCAGTGAATATGAAATTCGTTAAAATTCCTGATATTAAGAACACTTGGGACAATGTTGTGATAAAAACATTGTCTCCAAGTTCTTTCTCATGGATAGATACGGGCTGCTCATATCAATTGCTACTTCAAAAGGCTTTAGATTCATTTAATGACAGACGTTATCTTTTACCGACTTCCAAAAGCACACTTATAGGAATCATCATCCATAAGATTTTCGAGTTGTCTTCTAAAAAGGAGCTCTGCTCTATAAAAGATTTATCGACCAAATGGGATGAGCTAGTAAAAGCGCAGGAAGATAAATTGAGACAATATTATCCAACATTACAAAATGTAGATATTAATGACTATGACAAAAGAAACAAATGCTTCCGTTATGTACTTTCTATTCTCAATAGTAGTTCGCATAATGGAGGGAATTCAGAAAAAACGAAGACTTATTCAGAATATTGGATTGATTGTACTGATATTGGTTTGCGGGGAGTTATTGATAAGCTACGCTTAAATCCTGATGGTATTGATGTAATTGATTACAAGTCAGGTGTTGTTACTGATGAAACAGATAACATAAAAAAGGAATATGTTACTCAGTTGCACCTTTATGCAATAATGTGTGAACATCTTAAACTCGGATCAATAAAGTCACTTTCTCTTGTAGATATTGATGGCAACAGACATTTCGTTAAGTATGACAAGGGCTTGAATGCATCATATCTTATCCAAGTACAACAAACAATAAGAAAGTTGAATCAAATAATTGAAAAACGAGAATTTCACAATGGATTAAAACCATGTGAATCGTGTTCGTTATGCTCAGTTCGCCATATATGTGAACAAAGAGATATGAGCCAAAACACCTTTTTCACTGATATTATAGGTGTAGTAAAAAAAGTCATCAGTCCTAATTTGTTTGAGTTAGCAACAACCACGGGTGATACAATTACTTTATCGGGATTGGAGGAATTTCATTTAGATATGCCAGAACAATATGTCGATAAGAAACTATCGCTTATAAACATTCTCAACTCGAACACGGCTCAACCATCTAGCAGTTATAAGATTTCGAATAATACAATTATATATGAACTATAATAAGAAAAAAAAAGATAAAATACCTGTCGTTTCATTTTTTTCTGGTGGCGGATTCATGGATATGGGATTCATGAATGCCGGTTTCCAAGTCGTGTATGCAAATGAATACGAAAAAGTTTTTGCAGAACTACATGACGAGGGTATCTCTTCATGGGGAAGAGGACATAAAAAGAAGTATTGTCCAATTACAAGTACAGAGTCCCTGTCTGATTTATCTCCCGATGCTATTTTAAAGGAGGCTTTTTCTAAAGGAGTTCCAAGTATGTGGGGAATTATTGGAGGCCCTCCATGCCAAGATTTTACTATGAATGGAAAAGGGGATGGGTTTAAGGGTACACGTGGCAAAATGACTCATGTATTCTTTGAGCGTATTAAGAAAATGAAGCCTACATTTTTTGTGATGGAGAATGTTGTAGGTCTTCTTATGAGAAAAGATCCGAAGCGTATTCTAGATACATTGTTATTAAAACTGTTAAGCGAAGATTATTATATTGATCGTACGACTCTGAATGCTCTAGATTTTGGCGTTCCCCAATATCGTAAACGCGTATTTATAGTAGGGCTAAGAAAGGATGCATTTAATGTATCCGATACAATTGAACCTACAATGCAAGACGTTAGAAGTATGCATTTCCCATGGCCTACTCCCAAGTATCCAGATGCTCATACTACAATTAAATGGCCAGAAGATATCCCTTTTGGAACTGCAAAAGTGGAAAAACCTGAAGACATTCCATTTGAGTTATGTGTACAAAGATGCTTAGAGGATGCTGAGGACTTGCCAAATGGTAATGAATATTTCGCCTTCGCAAAAGACGCAGATAAAAGATTGCTTATAAACGAAGGAGATACCAAAAGGCGTTCTTTTAAAAGATTGCATCGTTTCCGTTATAGTCCAACTACCTGCTTTGGTAATAATGAAGTTTTTCTTCATCCTTACAAAAACAGGCGCCTTACAGTGAGAGAAGCGTTGAGAATTCAAAGCGTAGATGACAGGTATGTATGGGGACCAGGACGACAATCTGCAAAGTTTAAAATCATTGGCAATGGTGTGCCTGTGCTTCTTGCAGAAGCTGTAGCAAAGGAATTGTACAATTTGATGACTAAGAAGTAATATGGACAGACTCAACTCACAACTGGCGAAAACGGAGCATGTCCACCCACTTGGAGCGGTTTAATCCACCCGTTTTTGAACCGAAGAACGGCTCAAAAACGGCTTAGAAAACGGAGCATATCCGTTCAATATCGCTGAAAACGCTGATAATCGCTCGAAAAAACGGAGCATGTCCGTTCACCTGTTGCGAGAATGGTTTTCTTGGTGGCCAATCGCACAGAAAACGGAGCATTTCCGTTCACTATTCTGCTCTTTCTTACGTTATTTGTATGTAGAAGCGAATCTAACATACAATATACGACCATGGCAGGAAAGACAAAAGAAATGAGCCAGATTAAGCCACTGCTTCCATATCTCCAGGAGGAGATGAAGCGCAAGCACGTCACATTTAAACTCCTGTGGGAGGAATACGTACAAGAGCATCCAGATGACCACTACAGCCTCACCCAGTTCCGTTTCCACTACAATCAGAATACCGAGGCCAAGAAAGAATCGCCCTCGACCATCCTTGCCGACATGTGCTCCGGTGGCGAGAAGCTCTTCCTTGACTTTACCGGTGACACGATGGGATACATCGACATGGAGACAGGCGAGATGGTACAGTGCCAGACTTTTGTCCAACTTTTTGGGTTCACTTCAAACCTGTCCCTCTGCCCCCTTTTGTTTGTTTAAACAAATAGGTCATCGAGAGTTAGGATAACATTGACATGATCCTTATATAAACCACTTTTTACACCGAAAGTAGTGATAAGAGTTGGGATAAGGGCATGTTTAGTACCCGTTTCCATACGGAATAGTTCCAACCTGTTTGCCATTTTCATGTATTCTTCTTTATCGAGGACATACTCCGATTTTGAGTATTTGACCTCACATAAATTAATTGCAGAATCCGCACGGTCGATAATTATATCTATTTGAGCCCCATTGCCATCCTTACGGCATCTCCACGCATAGTTTTCAGTGCGTACACTATAAATACCAAGAGACTTCTTTATTTGGGGAATATGAGCCTGACAAATACGTTCAAAAGCTAATCCGTGCCAAGTGTTGACAGTAGGAGTCTCAATATTCCGCGACCAATAGTGTTCATCTCCTATGTGCTTTAAGACAATGGTATTATAAAAAATAGTATAGAAGTCAACAAGTTGAAATATTGCAGAATTGGTTTTTATCCTGTTGCTCCTTACATTATATCTGCGCACGAAATCACAATATACCAAATCTGTAAGTTGATTGCCAAGACGTCCATTATTGTCAATTTGCAGTGATTTTGCTATTTCCTCACGAGTCATACCCTCAGGGTGTTTCACTAAAAGCGAAATGATGTCAAGATATGGTTGGGGATTGCGAAACAAAGATGAAAAAAGCCTGCGATATTCTCTTGCCATTTCTGCGTTTTCAGAAAAGAACAGTCGGTCAATACCGATAGCAGGACTATCAGAAACACGGAACAGACTCATATAATATGGCACTCCACCTACAGCCATATATACTTGTAGAACTCCAAGACGTTGCCATGAGAAGCCTTTGGAATGAAAGTATTCTTCACATTCAGTCAAGGTAAATGGACGTAATGCCATCTCATGGGTAATACGGTCGTGAAGTCCTCCATGATTGTCTATGACATTTCTTACCATCCAAGAAGTAGCTGAACCACAGACAATCAACATGATCTCAGACTGCCAATTGGCCCAACTATTCCAAAAATGCCCCAAAGCATTTACAAAACCAGCCTTGGGAGTATCAAAACAAGGAAGCTCATCAATGAATATGACAGTTCTTTTGCCCTTCTCAATCTTTGTTTCCAACAACTGACGGAGCGCAAAAAACATATCAATCCAAGTAGTGGGCTTCTTTCCTTCATAACCATACGCTTTCAGAGCCGTATAAAACACTGAAAATTGCTCATTACGGCTACCTTCTAACACTCCGGTTACATCAAAAGCAAAATCATTTTGAAAGAAATTTCGCACCAGAAACGTTTTGCCAACCCTGCGTCGTCCAAAAAGGGCAATAAACTCCGATCTGCCAGAGTCAACATATTGGGTTAACAATCGTTTCTCTTCATGGCGACCTATAAGCTTGTCACTTGTCATCATATATTATTGAATAATTGATTATCACATTTTCTCCACAAAAGTAATAAAAAAAAGGCAATAATATGCCGATAGTGTGCGAAACTTAAGATTTTTTATCAACTTTCGCACACTATCGGCATATTATTACTATAATAATCAACAATACTTAGGTGATTCGCCATACTTGATGGGCAGAAGATTGCTGTCCTGAAGGCAGAAGATGAGAATCATCAGATTGCTGACAGTACTGATTATGCCAAGTATGAGATATACTGGCTTAGACATTACCTCGATGACATGATACAGATTTACTTCACACGTAAACACCGCAAAAACTAAGGTTCCTTCATTAACTCGTGAAGATACCTTAGTTGGTCAAAGAAGACACTTTCACAGGGCAACCGAGGTGTCACCTTTCGGCTATACCCACTTGAAGTCGTTTACAGTGCCTGTGGCAGAAGAGAAACTGATGCCTACCTTGAATATCTTGCGTGGGTCGGCAGCGTATGGCAGGGCATAACCCTTATCTTCTATCTGCTTCAATGCTATGTCTGCCGTGGAGTTAAGCTTGAGTTCAAAGATATAGACATAGTCGGGGCATTCCAATACGCAGTCTATGCGACCCTGACTCGTTTCCTTCTCAACCAAAGTGTTGTATTTGCTCAGCATACGCAGGATGAGATAGAAGGTAAGATGGAAATAACGCTCACATTCCCTCTCGTCATCCTTGCGCTGAAATCGGTAGGTGATACTGGAAAGGAAGGATGTGAGCTGGAGTTTGAACTTATCCAAGTCGCCAGCCATGAGGGCACGGGTAACGTCTACTATCCATGAGTCGGAATAACTGTTAGTGCCGAAATAATCTGAAGCGAGCATGGATATCAGGCCGCTACGCACTTCTTCATTAGGAAAGTCAAGGCGGTAGACATCAAACATTGGGTCATAACCCTTGATAGTTAGATATCCGCTCTGGTATAGCATTGGCAATGGGCGCTGCTTTGTAGCCTTATAGTCTACAAACTCGGCGGCAGGATATTCCTTACCTACCAGTTCGTTGATAGGTTCATCATTGTCTGCCATCAGACGCATGAGATATGTGGGGGTGCCTGTAGAGAACCAATAATCGCGGAAGTCTTTGGAGTCAAAGCAATTGAGAAGGCTGAAAGGATTGAATATATCCTTCATCTGCTTGCTGAAATGATAGCCGTCGTATTTATGCTTCAGTTTGGCAATGGTTTCCTCTTCGGTCATGCCGTTCATGTCGCCCAGTTCCTTTATTGGTTCCTTGAATTGGGTGAGCATCTCATCCATGGTTATGCCGCAAAGGGCGTCATAGCGGGCATCATTGCTGATATCCTTGGGCTGATTGAAACCGCTGAACACACTGATTTGCGAGAACTTGGTGACGCCTGTCAACAGAACGAACTTCAGGTCACGATCTGCATCTTTGAATACACTATAAAAGCCTTTGAGGATTTCGCGGTTATAGTCTTCAAGTGTCTTGATATCGCCATTAATAGTGGGTGCTTTAATACCTGTAGCCATCACATCAAGCAGTGGCTTGTCATATTCATCAATGAGAACAACAACACGCTGACCTGTCTGCTCGTGGGCTGCCCTTATAAGATACCTGAATCTGACACCAAAGTCCTTGGTATCTTTGGCATCGTTGCCATAGATTTTTTCATAATCCGACAATTGGGCATCGATAGTTGTTTCCAATGCACCATAATTAGTAAAGTTTGAAGTAGCAAAGGAGATATGGAATACAGGATGCTCTTTCCACTCTTTCTCGAGCGAGTCTATGGCAAGTC
>OBLI01000379.1_pt1 | contig 47353 bp, 39 predicted proteins | sample 1519701 | NCBI WGS metagenome assembly OBLI01 (sample SAMEA3663005, study PRJEB22513) | pig gut metagenome | biome: pig gut; feature: pig-associated habitat; material: faeces | place: France | collected 2012
AAAAATACGAAGTTCACCATGGAGTTAGAATTCTTGATAGCGCTTTGATTGCAGCTGCTCAACTTTCTGACAGATATATTACGGATAGATTTTTGCCTGATAAAGCAATTGATTTGATTGATGAAGCTGCGTCTGCTCTTCGTATAGAAATTGATTCTATGCCGGAAGAAATTGATGTTATGTTGCGTCAAAAAATTCAATTAGAAATCGAACGTGAAGCTTTGAAAAAGGAAACTTCTCCTGAATGTATTGCTAAAATTGATAAATTAACTTCTGAAATTGATGACTTGGAAGGCAAAATAGGAAAATTAAAAGCTCAATGGGAAGTAGAAAAGAGTACAATTCAGGGTGAAGCCGGAATTAAAGACGAGATAGATAAAGTTAAAACGAAGATTGCGGAAGCTGAACGTAATACAGATTTGCAGACAGCTGCAGAACTTAAATATGGTAAGTTGATGGAATTAGAGAAAAAACTTCAATCTATTCAAGGCAAAGAAAAAGGCGAAAACAAGCTTCTTAAAGAAGAAATTGATGGTGATGATATTGCACAAATCGTAAGCAAGTGGACAGGAATTCCGGTTAATAGACTTGTAGAAAGCGAAATGCAGAAATTATTGCGAATGGAAGATGTTTTACACAAACGTTTAATCGGTCAGGATGAAGCTGTTGAAACTGTTGCGGATGCAATTAGACGTGCTCGTTCAGGTTTGAAAGACCCTAAACGTCCGATTGGTACATTTATTTTCTTAGGCCCAACCGGTGTTGGTAAAACAGAACTTGCAAAAACCTTGGCAGAATTCTTGTTTAATGACGAGGATGCGATTATCAGAATTGATATGTCAGAATATATGGAAAAACATAACGTTGCAAGACTTGTCGGCGCTCCTCCGGGATACGTTGGTTATGAAGAAGGTGGTCAATTGACAGAAGCTGTAAGACGTAAACCTTATTCTGTAGTATTGTTTGATGAAATTGAAAAAGCTCATCCGGATGTATTCAATTTGATGTTACAAATCTTTGATGATGGTCGTTTGACGGATTCTAAAGGCAGAACTGTTGATTTCAAAAATACTGTTATTATTATGACAAGTAATATCGGTAGCGAAATTATTTTGGATGATTCTATCAATAATGCAGGTGGAAATTTTGATGAAACCAAAGAAAAAGTTATGGCTGTAATGAGAGAACGTTTCAAACCGGAATTCTTGAACAGGGTTGATGAAACAATCTTCTTTAAAGCTTTAACAATGCAACAATTGTCTGCAATTGTTGATATTCAAATGGATCATTTAAGAAAACTTCTTGCCGATAGAAATATTACTTTTGAAATTACGGATGATGCAAAAGAATTCCTTGCAAGACGTGGTTTTAATCCAATATATGGCGCTCGTCCATTGAAGAGAGTAATCAGACAAATGGTCGAAAATCCTTTATCAAAATTGTTGTTGGCTCAAAAATTTATTGAAGGTGATAATATTAAGATTGATGTTAAGGATGATGAGATTGTTTTTGATAAATAAAATCATTAATATTCGTCCGTATTCGTAATTCATTGTTGTCACGCCCTCTCTAACAAGAGAGGGCGTGTGCATTTTCCTTTTTTATGGAGGTGTTAACCCATAGAATTTTAAAAGAGGGTAGATATATTAAACCCTAATAAAACATTTGCATTGCGTTTGGCAATCCCTTATGGTAATTTCCAACAGATGGCTGCAATCTTATGCCATAAGTTACGTGGTCGTTATCTACTGATACCCATTCGCCTTTAGCAACACCGTCTTGGAATCCTTCTGTGTGTATCATATCTGCATTAGAATTCGGAGTCATAAGGAAAAAGTTTTTATAACCGACTGTATCGTTGTAGGTCAAGCCTAATGCTTTAAAATCCGGCAATGTTTCACTTAATTCTGTAAGATTTCTAAATTCTCTTTGTGTAGGTGTGTGTTCTATATATTTATAGATGGAATAATTATTATCGTGGTTGTAATAACATAATGGCGCAGAATTTCGACTTCTATTATAAGTTAAGTAAGAGTCAATTTTTGCTAGGGTACCGAGTGCAAATGGAGCATCAAGACTTCTTAATTCAGGAGAGCTCATCTTCAAGACAAATTTCTTGCCTTCCGGAGTAAATATTCCAAATACATTTTTATCGGATTTACCTTCAGTAAAATATGCAAAATCATAAGTTCTGTTGTCTATAGTTAAACTATTAATTTTTTTCTTATTTTTAACTCCGACTTCCATTTCCTTTGATAAATAATCAGTGATTTTATCAAGGTGATTTTTAGGTATTTCTTTTGGGATGTTGCCAATTTCAACTTTATCAGTTCCTCTTAATTTTTGGAATTTACTTATAAGAAAATTTCCGCTCCAATCCGGACGCATACGTAATAAATCTTCTAAAGAGTGAGCTTCGTTGGCTTTCCATTCAATAAATTTTGTATACGCTTGGTTGTATGGGCTATCCCAACAGAATGACATTAAATTTTTTGAATTTGCAGGAAGCTTCTGCGTTAAGCCAGTCATGACATCGTTGGATTTTCTTGGGTTGTAAGCAATGCTGTAGATTAATTCCCTGCTTCTATCTGTTGTATTTAAAATTTCAGTTAGAAATTTGTCTAAAACTTCTGGTGTTTCTTCTATTTTTAAGAAAGATTGAATTGCCGGTGTTCTATCGTTTTTAATATACCAGTCGTATTCTTCCCAAAGTTTTGCAATTGATTTTCCGCCTTTAAAATTTATTCCGGCAAAGTACATTGGATTTGTAGCCGGAAGTTTTTCTTGAGAAATAGTTCTGTTATTATTAGTTTCTGCTGATTGTTTTGTATTTAATTTCTTTACCTGATTTTGTATGTGATATGGATTTATAGCTGTAATATTCATAATTGCTCCTTACTTATCTATTCAAGTCCAAAAAAAGTGTAAATTGCTCTTTTGTGAACTAATATTTACAATTATTTACTTATCAGAAATTTTTCCGTATAATTATTAAAAGATTTAAAAGTGTTTTTACAGATTTTGGGGAGGGGATTATGCATATAGAAGAAGTTAAAAAGACGGATGCAGAAGTTGCGCAATATATTGAAGATGAATTAAAAAGACAACAAACAACAATTGAACTTATTGCGAGTGAGAATTTTACCTCTCCGGCTGTAATGGAAGCTTGCGGAAGTATTCTTACAAATAAGTATGCTGAAGGTAAGCCGCATAAACGTTATTATAACGGATGTGAAGTAATTGATAAAATTGAAGAACTAGCTCAAAAACGTGCTTGCGAATTATTCCATATGGATCATGCGAATGTTCAGCCTCATTCCGGAGCACAAGCTAACATGGCTGTATTTTTTGCTTTGCTTAAACACGGTGATACAATCTTGGGCATGGATTTATCAAATGGTGGACACCTTAGTCATGGTTGCCCTGTAAACTTTTCCGGAACATATTTTGATGCAAAAAGTTATGGTGTTGATTCAGAAGGCAATATTGATTATGAAGATGTTAGAAAAAAAGCTCACGAATATAAACCAAAATTGATTATTTGTGGCGCTAGCAACTATTCTAAAATTATTGATTTCAAAAAATTTAGAGAAATTGCTGATGAAGTTGGGGCAATTCTTATGGCTGATATTGCGCATATAGCAGGGCTTGTAGCAGGCGGTGTTCATCCTTCTCCGGCAGGTTATGCTCAAATTGTTACTACGACAACTCACAAAACTCTAAGAGGTCCTAGAGGCGGTATTATTATGTGTGATGAAGAATACGCAGCAGCTATTGATAAAGCTGTATTCCCTGGAATACAAGGAGGTCCGTTAGAGCATATTATCGCAGGAAAGGCTGTTGCTCTAAAAGAAGCAATGTCACCTGAATTTAAAGCTTATGCAGAACAAATTGTTAAGAACGCTGCTGCTATGGCGCAAGGACTTCTTGATAACGGTATGGAAATTGTTGGTGGTATGACTCAAAACCACTTAATGACTTTGGATTTAAGAAAAACTGGCAAAACCGGTAAAGATATGGCAAATGTTTTGGAAAGAGTTGGTATTACTGCTAATAAAAATACAGTACCAAACGACCCTCAAAGTCCATTTGTGACAAGCGGCATTAGATTAGGTGCAGCTGCTATGACAACAAGAGGATTCAAAGAAGACGATATGAAAGAAGTGGCAAGAATTATATCTGAAGCGATTAAGAATTCTGAAAATGAAGAAGTTCTAACTCAATTGAGGGCTGATTCTTTAAAACTTTGTGAAAAATATCCATTGTATTAACCATTGTGCTTTTTATAGTTAACGAGTTTCACACTTCTCCCTTGAGGGGAGAGCGGATTTTCGGTAGGGCGTTAGCCCGTAAGGTGGAGGTCAGACGTTACTCTGCCGACACCCCGAATAATCCAAGACAAGCTGGGCAGAGCCCTGATGAGGGTGGATATAGAGTTATTATTTGCGTATGAGAAACGTAAATTTTATATATTTTATTTATCTGTTATAATAAAAGAAAAAACAAGGAATAAACATGATTATAAAATTAACTCAAGCGCACATAATTGGAGCATTTGTTTCTTACCTTATTGGTGTATTTATTGTTCCACTGGTAATAGAATTTTCGCAAAAAGAAGGTTTGGTTGATTTACCGAATGAAAGAAAGATTCACAAACTCCCAATATCAAGGTTAGGTGGTGTTGCGATTTGGTCAAGTGCAATGCTGACTTTTTTAATTCTTGTATTATTGAGTTACTATCCATATGGCAGCTTGCTTTCAGGAATTCTATTAGGCGGTTCATTAATGTTCTTGCTTGGTCTTGTTGATGATGTTTATAACCTTAATGCAAAGTTTAAACTGGTTATTCAGTTATCAATTGCTACAATTGTTTATTTGTTAGGTGTGCAGATTGATACAATATTCAATCCATTAGGCGGTGTGATTCCTCTCGGATGGCTTTCATATCCGATTACAATATTGTGGATAGTTGGAATTTCTAATGCCGTTAACTTTATTGATGGCGTAGATGGTTTGGCAGGTTCTGTAATTTCTGTAAGCTCAATTACATTGGCTTTGATTGCAGTTGCAATAACTCCGGCACAGCCAATTACAGCTTTAATTGCATTTATTCTTGCTGGGTCTATGCTTGCGTTTTTAACATTCAATTTTAATCCTGCAAAAATATTCATGGGCGATTCCGGCGCCTTGTTCTCAGGTTTCTTGCTTGCAACATTATCTATTGCAGGAGTAATGAAAGGTGCAGCTCTTGCGGTACTTTTACCATTTTTGGTATTAGCAGTTCCAATTATGGATATTACATACTCTAGCTTAAGAAGAATTATGAAAGGAAAATCTCCTTTTGTAGCTGATGCTGATCACATTCACCACAAACTATTAAAAGCAGGTTTTTCTCAAAAGAAAACTGTTGCAATTTTGACTTCTGTAGCGATTGTGGGTGGAGCTGTTGCAACATATTTTACGGGCGCTTTGAAAAACTATTTTATATATATAGCGATTTTACTTTTAATAATGATTGTTTTGAGTGTAATTAGTGTAATGACAAAACCACAACCAATTGAACCGCATGAAGAACATCATGAATAATATTGTGTTCCGTTTAAGAGAAATAGTGGCGGAAGAAGTTAAAAGTTGAAAATTAAAAGTGGTTTTAAAACGGTTAGTATTTTACCTACAAGTATGGCGAATTCCCTCTCCTCGGGGGAGGGACAGACTTTTCTAAAACTTTATTCTCGCCCGCAACATCCATTGAGCGGGAGAGATGTCACGTTAGTGACAGAGAGGGAAGGGTGGGGGCTAATAGTAATCCTTGTGTATAGACATTGGGTCAATTCTCAACTCCCTACAGTCCGCCTTGTAATCGTGATAACGGCTCTTTGTTTTCGGGTGGAAGGTAGAGCAAGTTCGGGTTATGGATGTTGAATTTTTGCCCTGGAATTGGCGGAAATTCTTGACGCATTCCAATAATATTTTTGTACCACGCTAATGCTTCGTTTACAGAAATAAGCTTAACATTGCCTTGACAGCAAGCTTCATCGCTTCTTCTTTGAGCAATTTGTAATAGTCTGGTTCCGATATCTTTGAAATATTCAAGATTCTTGTCATGGTATGGGGTATTAGGCTTTGAAAAATTTCTCAAATCATCTACCATAACATAACTAGGATCTACTTTATCCCAAGGATTTGGAGGACATTTAATTATGAAAATATTTGCGTTTCCGATTATTTCGTTCTTATCATTTTTTATTGTATAATTCTCAACATTTTCGCCTAAAAATTTTTTGAAAACATTTAGGAACGCTTCGCCATTATCTTTGCGTACACGAATTTTCCCAATATAACCTTCGGCACAACTACCTATATTGGTGTGAGTCAGCGTTGGGAAATTATGCCCAAAGCTAATTTTGTTATGTTTTACGGGACTTGAATATTGAAAATTTGTTGGTTGAATATAAGAAATATTTGTAATCATATTTCTATAAAAACACGTAAAAATAAAATTTGTTAGTTGGGTGAGAAAAAATAAAGGCGCAGCTACGCTGCGCCTAACCTTACTTCATAACACTTAACCTAACTATTCTCATCGTCATCCAAGAGTCTGTAATCCATTATACTACCTTCGTATTCTGTCAAATCATCGCCATAAAACATTGACATGTTGTTGACTAGTCTGTTTGTATCAGCGGTTTTTTGTTTCTGAATATCGGAGTTTACACCATATGCGTTAATTTCTGCGTTAGTAACTTTGCCATCGTGGTTTGCATCAATATCATCAAAATGTGCTAAAACCGTTTCTTGCAAAGAAGTGCTTAAGCCTGATGAAGCACCTAGGGTTGTGATTTGTTCTCTTGTTAATCCTTGTGTTGCAATGTTGTTCATCAAAGATTGAATTTCGTCTGCAGAAATTTTGCCGTCACCATTTTTATCAACACTGTTAAAATTATTTGTTAAATATGATGCGAAAGTTGAGCCGTAAGCTGTATTAGTTACATTTGTGTTTGTTAAAGATGCGCTTAAGTTCTCTAATGTTAATCCATCACTGTATTGGCTTGATAGTAGAGAAAAAGAATTTGTTAGCCCTGCGTTTATCCCGCTGAATAAAGAAGAACCGTCTAGTCGTTTGCCCATAATATATCTCCTTGTGCTTAGTTATATTTATACACTTTTAGTTTAATATTATTTTCCGTAAAGTCAATCATTCAAATATATGGGATTTGTTAACAAAACTTAACGAAACAAGCAATTTATCTGTAGACAGATACTTTATATATACAAGAGATATAAAAAGGATGTTCTATGCCAGAAGAGAAGAATAAGAAGAGTATTGATGTTGAAACTAATGTTGCATTTGTAAATGACACTCCAATTGTTAATGGCAAATCTGAAACAGGTGAAATATATTCAGATAATAAAACTACAGTAAATGTTCATGTAGATGACCATACTTTTAGTGCAATATACCAATCAACCGGTAATGATTATAAAGGAATTGGTGTTGATGATTTAAAAAAATTCTATAATGAACATAATCAATCACCTAAAGAAACCTATGAATATCTAACAAATTACATAAAAGAAAATAAAGATAATCCTGAACTTGTACAAGGAACAATTGACCACCTTCTTGGTAATTTTTCTGGTATGTATGATGGAAACCATAATTATGACAATGTTGGTGCTAATCAAGAAGAAGTTTTAGATAAAATTTTGAATACAAATGAAGGTGATAGCTTAAATAGTTTTATTTGTTCTACGATACATGAATTTGCAATGACTGCTTTACAAGATGCCGGTGTAAATGCTGTTATGATTAGTGGCAAAATGCATGGCGGAGGAAATCACGCAACATTGTTATACCAAGTTGATGATAATAAATATGTATTCAATAACTATAGCACGCAATTTATCATTGAAGCTGATAATATTAAAGATGCGATGAGAGAAGTCTATAAAAAGTCTGGTTCATTAGAGAATAATGGCTATATTGCACTTAAAGACGGCAGTAAGATGTCATATCAAGAATTTGCTCTAAAAGAAGAATCTGTTTTTGGCAAAGAAATGGATAAAAGAGATTACAATTCAAATACTCCATTTGATTTTAAAGTTGACGGTAAAACAGCTATTAAAGCAAATCTAGAATTTTCAAGTCAAGGCAATGTTTCAGCAGTTGCAGAAGGAACAATTGCCAAAAGTAATGAACATTCAAAATCAGAATTAGGTGTAAGTCTTGGTTACAAAAACAATTCAGAAACTTCTTTATTCCAAAATTCTACAAGTGTCGGTGCAAAAGCTACATATAAAAAAGAAATCCAAACAAATGACGATACAAAGGTTTATTCTGATACAAAAGTTATCAGCACATACACTAAAGGTAACTTAAATGATGTTTCATACTTCAAAGAGGGTGAAATGCCAATTAACGTAATTCAATCTCAAATCGAAAGTCTAATGAAAGAAGCCGGTTGTGGAGCTGATATAATAGAAAAAACAAAACAACAACTTGCGGAGATAGACATACCTGTTGTGGGAGCTTATGAGAACAATATTCCTACATATATTTCAAATTTCATAAAAGGTAGCTTTGGCATAAAAAAAGACTTAGTAAAGAATGATAAGACTACAGTGACAAACGCAACACAAGCTTCATTATATGGTGGAGTGGTTGTCGGAACAGAAAGTAAAGGTAGTGGTACAGGTGTTGGAGGAGATGCTAGAGTTAATATTGAAGACGGAGTGCAAGTAAAAAATCAAGTTGGCAAATATACCTTTGAAAACACATTAAATGCCGGAGTTGTTGGCGATTTGAAATTCACAAGTGGCAAACAACATGGCGGTGTGATGTTTGGTACAAAATTAAATGCCGGTACAAGTGCTACTTATAACGAAAAGAACTGGAGTCTCGGTGGTAATGCAAGTATTTACAACGTAACAACTCTATCTGCTGTTGAACGTGGTGGCAATATCGGATTCAAAGGTGGAATTCGTACAAATTCAGGTATGAATATCTTTGGACAAGCAAGTGTTGGAGTAGAAAAACAAAATTTAAGATTAGGTGGATTCAATCAACAAACAGAAAACAAAGTAAGATTTAATACCGCTATTGGTGCGCAAATCAACCCAAATACAACCGTAACAGTTGGTTATAGCCAAACAAAAGATAAATTAAACTCAACAAGAAATAATAATATGTTCAATGTTGGTGTGAAAGTTAGTTTATAACACTGGAACATTTTGCCTATCTTATGTTATAATATTAACATAGAGGGATATTACTAATGTTTAAACGTAAATGTAAAATCACTTTTATATCACACGGCGCTACTGTTCATACTATGGACGGCATAATTTGTGATACAGATAAATATCCTAAAATTAACGAATTTGGCGAAGAAGAGATGGAAAAGGTATGCGGTTACTTAAAAAACAGAGCTGTAGCTTACGATAAAATTTACACAAGCTCTTCTGCTCGTTGCACACAATCCGCTCAAATAATAGCTAAATTGTTTAAAAAAGATATCACTTCAATAGATTTGCCTGCAAGAAATCACGGTGAGTGGAGCGGACGTGCTTATTCTGATGTTTTTGATGAATATGGACCTGAAGCTATTATTCAAAAGCCTAATGGCGGCGAAGCTCTTGAAGACTTTAACAAAAGAGTGTCAGATAAGATTGATGAATTGGTGGAAGAGAATAAGGGTAACAGAATTATTGTTGTAACAACTCAGGATGTTATCCAGTCTGCAATTGCTAAAACATTGAACTTGAGTCCGGTAAGTCAATTCAAGAATTTGATAAAAACTGGAACTTTGACTCAAATAAGTTATTTTGAAGATAATTGGTCAAGTATAATCTATTCTGATTACATGCCAGTATAGTTTAAAGCGGTATCGTCTAGTGGTTAGGACGGGAGATTCTCATTCTCCAAACAGGGGTTCAATTCCCCTTACCGCCGGTTACTTTTTATGTATAAAAAGTAACCAAAAACACTTTAGACACATTGGCTTGTAGGTAATACTACAAGTTTTTTGTATATTATCTCTGTGGAATTGAACCCGCCATCACTTCGTGATGTGGGGTTCGCCCCTCTCACAAAACTGTCCACAGGACACTTTTGTTCGGCAGAGTCCTTACCGCCGCCAACTTTTTCTGTAGAGAAAGTTGGCAAAAAGACTTTTTACACTAATAAAAAAGAGCCACAGATGTGACTCTTTTTATTGAGCGGAAGACGAGACTCACTGTGTCTGTTTGCGTGCAGGAAAAGGTGACTAAATGTCACGTTTTCCGTGGCGAAAAACAATGATTAAAGTATTTATCAGGAGCAAATAGAGGGAGCGACCAAAACGAAGTTTTGCACTGTCGCAAGTTCAGTCTCGTCTATATCTTTATTTGAAAAAAGAACAATAAAAAAGAGCCACAGATGTGACTCTTTTTTATGGAGCGGAAGACGAGACTCACTGTGTCTGTTTGCGGGCAGGAAAAGGTGACTAAATGTCACGTTTTCCGTGGCGAAGAACAATGATTAAAGTATTTATCAGGAGCAAATAGAGGGAGCGACCAAAACGAAATTTTGCACTGTCGCAAGTTCAGTCTCGTCTATATCTTTATTTGAAAAAAGAACAATAAAAAAGAGCCACAGATGTGACTCTTTTTTATGGAGCGGAAGACGAGACTCGAACTCGCGACAGTCTGCTTGGAAGGCAGATACTCTACCAACTGAGCTACTTCCGCATATCCTCGCTAAAGGATATTGTAAACTCTACAATGTAGATTCTACATTAAACAAAACTAATTTTCAAGTACCTTATTGTGGCAATTCACTTGTTGCACCATCCAATGCCGGAGCCGGAGCATCAATCTCTGTAGTGTCTTCCGGTGCGGTGTGTGCATATAGCCTTACACTTAATGTTGACAATAAAATCTTTTTATCTTTATCGTATGGCTTAACTTCTAAGTCATTAATTTTAATGTAATATGGATATTGGTATAAATCTTGAATAAGTTTTCCTAGATTTACATAATTAGAAACTAATTCCATTTTTACATCGCATACAAAATATACATCCTTGCCGAATTTTACGAACGCATCTGTTGATGGATTGTATGTATAATCTATAGATTTGATTTTTATTGAGTTTGCATGAAGCATTTCAATTACATCATTATATAATGTAAAAAACAAAGTTTCATTTCCCAAATCAGCTTCTATAGGTGAATAAATTTTCTTTTGAGAAGATGTAATAGAATTTTTTATCTTTTTAATTTTTGCTTGAACAATATTTAATTTATGCTGCAAATCTTCAGCTTTAGCCTGTTTCTCAGCAATTGTAGATTCTAGAGATTTTGTTTCTGCAATCTTTGGTTGTATAAGTAGTACGCCAACCACAATTATTACTGCGATTGCAATACAAAAACTGATTACGCCATAATATCTTTTATATTTATCCATTTTGAATCCTTCTAATTAGTTTCTTTAATTGGCTCTAAACCCGGCAATGCATTATCAGCATTATTGCTATCTGCTTGATTATCACCGTCTTTTTTGTCTTTCTTGTTCAAACTAGGATCATTTGAAATTGCAAATTCATAGAAATCTGCGTTCAATGAAGTTAAAATAGAATCGGTGTTAAGTTCTTCCAAATCACTATTTGCAGTAGATTTAGATGCTAAACCTAACTTTTGTAACTTAATATCAGAATCAGGATTATAATCCTTTATGCTTCTAAAGAAAGCGTAAACACTTTCCAAATTATCAGCTTGACCTTCAATTGTAGTTTTATCACCAAGTTTAAGGTGTGTTAGCCACAATTTTTTAGGAATTTCTGTTCCTACAATTGTGTAGTAAGAATAAATGTTTTTGTTATGTTCTAAGCCGCCACGAATTTCGTCACCTTCATCAAACAATTCGGTAGAGATACTTTCGTTAGCTTTTAAGTACTGTTCAATTTGATTAACTTTATTATCAAGTTCTTCTACTTCTGCATTCAAGTTTGAAACTTTGCTGCTATAGAATAGGAACAGACCTCCAATTATAATTCCCAAAACAATTGCGCAAATACAGAACATAGTAATTAGGAATTGATTTGATAGAACAATTTTTTGACCGAACAAAATAATCTCCGGTGGCTGTTCTGATAAGTAAACTTCCCCTAATGACTCATTAAATAAGTTGAAATGAGCATCTGAGTATCTTTCAAAATCTCTGTAAATACAAGCACCAATTACATCAAGTGACAAAATCATTGCCATTTTTTCATCAACTTCAGGGCCGCATTCCAAAAATGCTTCTTTAGAGAAGCAGTTTGCTTCCTGATAAGTTATTGGAGCAGAGTATGTTAGCTTGCTTGCAAGTAATTCTGCACTTATAACATTTGTTTTTGATACTACGCATAAATATTTAGATGGAACATTCTTTAATATAGGAGAAACTGCCGCAACTACTGTCGCATAGTTTTCTGCATCTCCAAGAACTTCGCCAATACTAATTCTTTCTTCTAAGCAATCAACGTAGTCTTTGCCATTCATAGATATGATACGACAATGAGTGTTGTCAACTGTTAAAAGTACCCAGTTAATATCCTCACTTACATCAACACGTTGTTTGTACATCAAAGCGTTTAAAACAGAGTTTACAGATGTGTCAATTGCGTATAGTTTATAGCCCAAATCTTTTATGATAAGCGCCATCTCAATAAGCATTTGTTTTTGAGCTGCAACGTAAGCTATCTTGTTAAACTGCATTGATGAATTTGGAAGCTTTATTGCACTAATTGCAGGCTCTGTATTCTTAAGAATAGGATGGTCTGCAACATCTTCTTCCAACGCATTAGAAATTTGTCCATCTTCTAATGCTGCAGGATAATCATTAACTTTGAAAGTTACAGTTGGAATGTTTATTACAACTGTACTACCTGGTACAATACCAAGTTCTAAGAACAAATCCTGCAATGCTTCTTTGAACAAATCTAAATCTGCAATTTCTCTACGCGCATTGTCATATTCTAGTTTTTTAATGCCGTATTTTAAGACAGTTTGAGTCGCAAAATCTATCTGAGCTACTTCCAAACCGACTTCGGGAGTAACGGACACACCTACTACTAAGCTCTTCATATTTGACATATACTATACCTGTTTCTTCCTATTTTTTTTTATTGTACAATAAAACTTAAAATTTGTATACATTTTAACAATAGTACATAAGGTGTATTTTATACATAAGATTATGTAATAAAGGTTTAGTAATGGAAAACGATGCAATTATTTATGGAAAAAACGCGGTAATAGAAGCTTTGGAGAGCGGAGAAAGAACTTTTAACAAGATTTTTATCTCTAATACTTCTCATTCTGATGTAAAAATTGAAAAAATCAAAGAACTTGCACAAAAGCGTGGAGTTATTTTCCAATTTGTAGCTCCTCAAAAGCTTAATCAAATTGAGCCAGAAGGCAGGCACCAAGGTGTTATTGCGCAAATTGCTCCGGTTAAATATGTTGATTTGGATGATTTTATTGAAGCAAACCGTTCAGAGCGTTCTTCTGTTGTGATTTTGGATGGCGTAGAAGATTCTCACAACGTAGGAGCAATTATTCGTTCTTGTGTATGCGCAGGTGTTAAGGGAATTGTTTTGCCATCAAGACGTGGGGTTTTGATTAATTCTACAGTAGAAAAAACTAGTGCCGGTGCGGTTAATCATATCTCAATAATCAAGGTTAACAGTCTTGTAAATGCGATACAAAGACTAAAAGAAAACGACTATTGGGTAATTGCTTCTGACCATCACGCAAAAGATAATTACTATGATGTTGATTATACGGATATGAATTTTGCGTTAATTATGGGAGCAGAGCATGCCGGAGTTTCAAAATCATTATTAAAATTATCGGATTTTGTCGTAAAAATTCCGATGTTAACAAATTTTAATTCTTTAAATGTTTCTAACGCAGCTGCTATAATATTGTTTGAAAGCACAAGACAATTACTCAATAAACAGAAAGCTGCAAATTCTAAGAAGAGGTAAGTAAAATGGCTAAAAAGAGCGATACAATTAATTTAACAGTAGTAGATGATATTTCTGATGAAGGAGTTGACTTTAATAACATTGAATCAGATGATGAAGAATCTATTGCGATAGAAGAACCTAAAACGCAAGAGAGTCTTAATTCTGTAAATTCTGATGACTCTGTAAGAATCTATCTTCAACAGATAGGTAAAATTCCATTGCTTACACCTGATGAAGAATTGGAAGTTGCAAAGAAAATTTATGAAACGCAAAGCGAAATTGCGAGAAAAGTCTTAATCAATGCAAACTTAAGACTTGTTGTAAGTATCGCTAAAAAATATATCGGAAGAGGACTTTCATTCCTTGATTTAATTCAAGAAGGCAACATGGGCTTGATTAAAGCTACAGAAAAATTTGATTACACAAAGGGTTACAAATTCTCAACATATGCGACATGGTGGATTCAGCAGTCAATCACAAGAGCGATTGCAGATAAGGCAAGAATCATAAGATTGCCAATTCACTTGATTGAGTCTATTAATAAGATTAAAAAAGCTACAATGGATTTGACAACAGAGCTTGGCAGAATTCCGGTAAAACAGGAAATTGCTGACAAGATGGGAATTACAGTTGCAAAGTTGACATCTATAATCAAAGCAACTCAGTCAACAATCAGCATTGATACGCCAACCGGACAAAAAGATGATTCGAACAAAATCATCGACTATATTGTTGACGAAAATACGGCAGCACCTGATTCTTTGGTATCACAAGAAAGCATGCTTGACGATATAAAAGGAATGTTAGAACAATTAAGCCAAAAAGAAAGAGATGTTTTAATTTTGAGATTTGGTCTAAATAATGACGGCAACAAAAAAACTTTGGATGAAATCGGCTCCATATATGGAGTTTCAAGAGAACGTATCAGACAAATTGAAAACAGAGCGATTTCAAAATTGAAAAAACTTTGCAAAAACAAGAACTTAACTTCAGGATTGAAAAATTATTTTGGAGAATAACATAAATTAGCACAAGGGTAGTGATAAAAATGACAGATATTAATAGAATTAATGAATTGGTTGGAGAGCAAGAGTTTGAGCAGGCACAAGAAATTATTAAGCCTGCTTTGGAAGCTGAACCCGATAATAAAGAACTAATCAAGCTTGCTGGACTTGTTGCCGTAAATCTTAATGAGTGGGAAGAAGCCAGAAAACATTTTGAAACGGTTATTAAATATAATCCGGAAGATGCAACTTCTTATTACTACTTGGGCAATTGTTATGACAACCTTGGTGATTTGATTTCTGCAAAGAATGCATATTTAACTGTTATAAAATTACGTCCTGAATATATTGAAGCCTACAAAAGTCTTTGTATAACATTGATAAAATTAAATGACTCAGAAGAGGCGATTAAGTATGCAATACAAGCATCTGCGATTGATTCGGAAGATTATATTTTTGATTTCATTGTTGGTACAGCTTATATGAAAATAAAAGAATTTTCTAAGAGTCTTGAACCATTCAAACGAGCTTTAGCAAAAGAGCCGGAAAATTTAGGTACGCTCAATAGCTTAGGAACAGCTTGTATGGCAACGGGTAACACTCCGGAAGCTATAAAATATTATCATATGGCATTGGATTTGAACCCTAAAAATCCTATGGCATATTATAACTTAGGTTCAGCATACCAAATTCAACAAAAACATGAAGAAGCTTGTAAGTACTTAGAAAAAGCAGTTAAGTTTGATGATGAGGATGAAGGTTTTAAGGTTGCTTTAGCAATGTCTGAAATGAAATGCGGACGATATGAAGATGCGGCAAATGTTTACAAAAGCTTGTTGGTATCACATCCGGAAAAAGAAAACTATAAATACAATCTTGTAACTTGCTATGAGGCAATGGGCGATGTTCATACTGCAATTGCGATGTTAGAAAAAATGGTTTTTATGAACCAAAAATTCATTATGCCTGCGCAAAAATTAGCTGCTTTGTATATAAAAGTTAATCAATTGGCAAAAGCAAAAGAAGTTTATGATAATATTCTTTTGAAAAACAAGCCGTCTGCGGAAACTCTTCACCAGTATGCAATACTTTCATCAAGCCTTTGTGACACAGATACAGCAGAAAGAATTCTAAAAAAAGTTATTAAGATGAATCCGAATATTGCAAAAGCACATAAGGATTTGGGTATAATTTTCTTAAATAAGCGTTTGTTTGATTATGCAGAAGATGAGTTTAAGACAGCAATGCAGCTTGCGCCAAATGATTTTGAAATAATTTTTGAGTATGGAAATTTCTTGTACTCAATTTCTAAAAATACAGAGGCTGAAAGATATTACCAAGAGGCTTTGGATTTGCAGCCGGAAAATATCTTAGCTTTGACATTCATGGCTTTGAACAAGCTTATCTTAAATCAGCTTGATGCGGCAAAAGATTATATTACAAAAGCTTTGAAAGTTAATCCTCATCACGAATATATTCAATTCTGTGCAGGAAGAATTTTTTACGCAAGAAAAGAATACGATGAAGCTAAGCACTATTTGATTCACGCTGTTGAGCAAAATCCTGATATAGAAACACAAAATACGCTTGCTTTAACGTATTATGAATTGGGTGAATATAATTCTGCTTTAAATATTTTTCAAAATCTTTTGGCCAAAAAGCCGGACAATATCTCAGTTCTTATGAGTATTGCAAAATGTTATGAAGGATTAAAAGACAACGATAAAGCTTTAGAGTATTTGGATAAGGTTGTTACAATATTTCCGGAAGACGAAGAAGCGCATGAGATGATTAGAAGACTGAGTTAGATGCGTAGATAATTTGATGTGAAGAGGTTAATAAGTAAAGCACATCAATCAATATTATTGCGTCATTGCGAGAAATTTGATACTTTGGTATTGTAGGCTTACTTGAAACTTTGGGAATTTTCGTGGCAATCCAAATATCTAAAATAGACTTACAAGCCTGACGACTGGATTGCTTCGCTTCCGCTCGCAATGACAAAAAATGCGCCTACTAGGTTGTAAGTATATCAGCAAGTAGAGTGGGAAAAGTGGAGCGGTTCCCACCGATTCTATGAAATGTCGGACACTTACTCTTCAATTTCCCCAACTAAATCATACTCTGTAGCGTCAACGATTTTCACCATTTCAATATCACCAGGGACAACGTGTTTGTCTGTTTTGATATTTACAACGCCATCAATTTCCGGAGCGTCGTATTGAGAACGTGCAATGACTTCACCATCATCTGCGTAACATTCAATAATACAAGGAATTGTTTTGCCGATAAAACTTTTGTTCCTTTGGGTTGAAATTCCTTGCTGAATTTCCATAAGTTTTTTGTATCTTTGTTTTGCAACCCTTGCAGGAACTCGATTTGGCATATTGTAAGACGGTGTTCCTTTTTCTCTTGAATAAGTAAATACACCCATTCTATCGAATTTCATATCGCGTACAAACTCACAAAGATGTTCAAATTGCTCTTCTGTTTCTCCAGGGTAGCCTACGATAAATGCGGTTCTTATAGAAACATTAGGGATTCGTTTTCTTATATTTTCTATCATTGGGCGGTAATCAAATGCCGGACGATTCATCATCCTTAACATTTCAGGATGAGAATGTTGAAGTGGTATATCAACGTATTTAACCACTTTATCTAATCTTGCAATTGTGTCCAATAATTCGTCAGTCATTTGTGTTGGATAAGCATACATAACTCTTATCCAGCCCAAGCCTTCAATTTTATTTAATTCTTCTAATAATTTTGGAAGCATTGGCTTTTTGTATAAATCAATACCGTAGCCGGTCGTATCTTGCGCAATTAGAATTATTTCAGTAACTCCGCGTTTTACAAGTTTTTTAGCTTCCTCAATAATTACTTCCATTTTTCTAGAATGATAATCTCCTCTAAGATAAGGAATTATGCAGTAACCGCATCTGTAATTACAGCCATCTGCAATTTTTATATAAGAACTTGCGCCCATCGTGATTTGTTGACGTTCGACTTCTTCCGGATAAACATAGTCCGGTTTTTCGCTAACTTCGCAAACATAACCGTTTTCCATTTCTTTTAATACTGCAATTATTTTTGTGAAGTCGGTTGCTCCAACGATTGCAGCAACTTCCGGAACTTCTTTTTTTAATTCTTTCGGATGTTTTTGTGCCAAACACCCTGTTACAATAACCTTTTTACCGGCATCAACGAGTTCTAATATGGTGCGGATTGATTCTCTTTCTGCATCGCAAATAAAAGAACAAGTATTTACAATGACCGTATCAGTTTCATTTTCATCAAGCGTAATTTCATATCCGTTTTGAGCCAAAAGCCCAAGGATTAATTCTGAATCTACTAAATTTTTCGCACAACCGTGACTAACTAGAGCTATCTTTTTCATAATTAAAATGTAACATAAAAATGAAAGTTTTATTATATTGTATTTTATTTATACGCAAATAAAGACGATGTCTAGACAAATTTCTCCATATATGTAATAATGTAATTAAGTTAATTGTGTTAATTTAATGTAAATATTTTGTTATTACATGTAAAAAGTATACTCGCTACGAATTTATTCGTAGTTCAGATGACAGGCTTTATGCCTGTCGTTTGCGTTATAAAGGATAATGAAGTATAATTTTTCTATGAATAATAAAAAAGAGTTTTAGTTTTAATAGATGGATATAACTATTATCACAAATTAGCCAGTTATCAAAAAATAATAATATATGTGTTAAGTGGCTAGATTATATGTCTATGCTAAAAGCTGCTATTAAATCTCATTTAAAAACTGAATATTTTGACTTAAATGTAATATTTTTTACTGCAATAGCAACTCATAGAGATAACGAATCCCAGTTAAGACATCGAACATATTTAAATGCTTTAAAGCAATCCGGAATTGAAATTGTATTAGGTGAATTTAAGAAAAAATACATAGCACCATGTACAGACTGCAAACAACTTTCCAAGCAAGACAAAATATTAAAACATGAAGAAAAACACACTGATGTAAATATTGCAATTACACTACTTGAAAAAGCAATTTATGATGAATTTGATAGAGTATATCTTTTGAGTGAAGATAATGATTACGTTCCTGTTGTTAAAAGAGTAAAAGTATTAATGCCCCAAAAAGAAATTATCATTTGTCCACCACCACAAAAAAATTACCGAGTACAAAGTTTGGTAGCAGCAAGTCAAGAACCTGATTTCTATAGATTTAGTTGGAATCAAATAAAACATTTTCAATTTAGCGAAAATTATAACGGGCTGCAAAATCCTTGGAATCTTTAGATAATCACTCCCACATATCATAAAAATTAAAAAATTGTTCTTGATACAGAAGGGTATACTTCTCTAAAAAATTTACATATTGCAATTTTAAATCTTCCAGCTTTTCGCTCCGTTTAAGTTTTTCTGAAACAAATTTTTCAGTAAATATTTTGTATTTTTTCCCATCTTTGACACAAACAATAAAATAAACCGGAACATTCAACATCAGTGCAAATTTTAACGCTCCAAGTGGGAATTTAACTTTGTGGTTTAAAAATTCCGCCTCATAAGCGACATTTTCATTCTGTGCAGAAAGTCTATCTCCTGCCATAAAAACAATTTCACCATTTTGTAATCTATCAGAAATCTCAATTGATGTTTGCGGCGAGATTTCTTCTACCGGAAACACTTCAATTTCCGGAATATGTAATTCTAATGTCTTTAAAAAATCATTAAATATTTTACACGCATTGGCTTGTAAAAATATATTTACTCGTTTAGGCTCGATTTCGCTCTGGAGTTGAAAAAGCGAGCGCATAATTTCTACGTTTCCAACGTGAGTTGTGATAAAAAATGCATTCTTAAAAATATCTTCTTCTGGTAGTTCAAATTTTTGCGGATCTAATTTCCCCATAACGGATAGAAATTTGTCCACAAGAGAGTTCCCGTAATTTAAGAATTGACGAAACGCTGACAAAAGTAGGTGTTTTTTGTTTATGATTTTAAAGAATTTTAAAGAAGCGTTGCGCCTGTCTTTTGCTTTAAAAAATACAGACAAAACGACAAAAAATGCGATTATACGAACAGGAACTTCGCCAAACTTGTCAAACATAAATTTGAGTGCTTGTAAACGAATTTTTCCGGCTCCTTCTTCTGAAAGTTGAAACCATTTTTTAGCCGTCATTTTTTACGCACTCCAATAATGTATAATCATGAGCGCCAAGTGCATCATATATAGCATTAATTTTTAAACCGGCTTCTTTTACAAAAATTCCCATATCTTTAAATGAGTACATTTTGCTGCAACCGTTTGCCATACAAGTAAAATATAGTGAGGTATGGACTAATGAAAATTTTGCACCAGCATATTTTTGTCTATCAATAAACGGTTCTAGTATATAAATTTTTGTACCATCTTCTGCAACTTCTTTTACACGTTTTAAAATTGATATTATTTGTTCTGCAGAAAAACAATCCAAAAATTGGCTCATAATAACAGCGCCGGAAATTTTTGGAAGTTTTGAGCTGTTATCCAGAATATCCACGGCATGAAATTTGCATCCCTCTAGCGACGGCTCATTTTTTATTACTTTAATATTTTCTTCTAAATCAATCAGATTGAGTTCTATATCTTTGTCATATTTTCTGCAAACTCTTTCAAAATTACCTGTATTTGCACCAATATCAAAGATTTTAGAAACAGGTGTGATGATTTTATAAATAATATCAAAACAATTGTTAGAATAATAATGGTCAAATTCAAACCAACTGCTTTTCATATCTTCCGGCAATTTCGATAGATAAGGATAAATCGTTTTGGCTTCCGGATATATAAGTTTTAGACCTTCGGCTTCACCATTTAAAAAAGAGTCTGTAAGCTTTTCTGCACCTTTATAACAAACATCTTTCACAAACTTAAAATTCGCTATAGTCATATCGTCATAAAGAAACATCTTACCGAGCTCTGTTATAGTAAAAACTTCCTCTTCTGAATGTACAAGTCCCAATGTTTCTGCTACTTCCAATAGAGTTTTTGCGGTGTATTCAGAAAGATTTAATTCTTCTTTTATAACAAAAGGTGATTCCGGTTTTTCGTCAATTAATTTTAAAATTCCAAGTTCCAGAAGAGCTGCGACCGCCTGAAAGGAAAGCGGAGCGAATGCAATTCTTTGCGCATCAGTTAAAGCTTCTATAACTTCTTGTTTGTGTCCTAATCTTTCAATCATGTTTTGATTTTATCATAAATAAGCTTGTTATGTACGAAGTTGTTATTCCAATAAACAAAGTTAAACCTAATGTACTAATCAATTTGAAACTTGTAAATGATAATAACAAGAATGATAATGCCGTTGATAACATAGAAATAAATACTGCATCTTTTGATTTTTTAGCACCATTTAATCTGAAAATTGAATAATCTAAACTAAATCCCAAAATTAAAAACAATCCGATTAGATTGAATAGATTTAAACTTTGCCCTGCAAGGCTCAATATTCCGACCGTAAAAAGAATTCCAATAAGTGGAGATAAAGTGATTTTTATGGCATTTTTGAATCCATAAACAATCGCCAAAAAGCCAAACAAAATCAAGATTGCAATTGGTAATAGAATTAAGCATTTTATTCTTAATTTCCTTAAAATTTTAGAAATCTCATTTGCTACATTTATAGAACATTCTTGATGCTTATCAACTACAATGAAAGATGTATTTTTATCCAGCATAAAATCTTTGTTTAGAGGAAAGTTCTCAACATCATAAATCTCTGATTTCTGCGGAGAAAAATGTGCACCAATTTTATTCTCATAACTGTTTAAATTTTTATGATAAAAAGTTTCTACAAGTTTCAAATTTTCCTGCTGACGTATTTTTGAAGCCACAAAATTACTCAAACCAAATCCCTGCATTTGTTCTTCTTTTTGTAGAATTTCATCTATATTATTTCCTTTGACAATAAGGAATTCAGGAACTTTTTGATTATAAACTTTTTGGTATGTTTCTTCTGCTATTGCAAGATTTTTAGGTGGAACATAAAGATTTTTAATATTGTCATCAAAATTTAGTTTGCAAACTCCTAACAAAATAACAAGTGGAATGATTGCAAGTAGTTTTTTGTTAAATGTTATTTTCTTAAATTTACCAGTTGATTGAATTTCGCTTCCAAACATTGGCATAACAATTAAAACAAAAAGGTATACACCAATTAATCCAAAGGATGTGAAAACTGCAATTTGTTTAAGGATTGTTATATTGGAAAATAAAAGTGGAGAAAATGCTAAAACTGTCGTCAGCATAGATGTTGTCAGACTTTTTTTGAACCCTTTTTCTTGGCTGGTTAAAAAATAGTGCAGCGAGTAATCCAAACTTATGCCAATTAAGGAAGTTGAAAATACAAACGTCAAAATGTGCAAGTTCTTAAAAATCAATGCAGAAGCACTGTATCCTAATAAAAATCCAAACAAAATACTTAAAGCAATAGGGAAAATAATTTTGATTGAGTGGAAATAAAACTTACACAAAATTAAAAGTAATAAAGTTGAGATAAAACAAATTATATTAATTTCAAGATTAGATTTTTTAGCTGCAAAATAACTATGAATAGGCGTTCCGGTTAAATATATGTTCTTCCCATTTGCATAATCAATTATTGAGTGTAAATCTTGATTATTTTGGATATCAAAATGTGATACAGAGTAATATTTGCCTTGATAAGTTTTTACATCATCCTGTTCCATTTGTGCAAGATTTGTTACAAAATCCGTGGCAAATAAATATGGATCATTTTCTAAAGGTGCAACCATTATGCCTAAAGGGTTATATAGTTTTTCTAAAGCATCTTGCTCTATTTTATTGTATTGTTTATTTTTTAGAAGATTTCTTCTTTTTTCTGAAATAAAATTTGTCGGATACTTTTTGTAAACATCAATTATTGCTTGTGGAGCCGGTTGAAAATTCGGGAAATCAGCCTTAAGGTTTTCAACGTTTTCTTGTGTGTCACCATAAAAAATTACATTAACTTTTTTAGAAGAAATATTTGCAAGTTTTACGATATAATTTTCAATCACATTATGTGGACTAATAAATGCCTTGATTAACTCCGTATCAACCGGTTTAGCCAAAACTAAAGCTAAACAAAATATCATTATTGAACAAAATAAAAAAAGAATTCGCTTCATCATATAAACCAGATTGTCGTTTTTGTTTTGTCACACGTCAAAATCATTATCTTATTAATTTTTTCGACACCGCCTGTTATTTCTATTGTCTTTAAGTAATTGTAAGCTTGTGATGTTTGTTTAGGCATAAGTGCAAGTGTCCAAGTATCGCCTTGTTTCGTAAAATAGAATTTAAAATCTTTTTCCAATCTTGAATAGGATTTATTAGAAATTGCTGTAATAACGCTGTTAATTTGCCTGTATTCCCTTGCAGAATATGAAGTTGTACTTTTTATAGGGTAAGTTGTATAAAAAGTTACACCCTTGGCTTTGTCAAAAACAAAATCTCCGGATGATTTTAGAACAATATTAGAAGTCTGTTTTTCTTGTCTAAATTTGCAACTTATATTGCCTAATGCCGGAATTTTTTTTGAAATGTTATTCAATGTTTCTTCTTTATCATATAATCCGGCAAAAACAGGTGAGGTTAAAAATAATAACAATATTAGAGTAAATATTTTCTTCATTCTAAACTACAAGCCTTTCTTAATCTTTGCGGAGCTTCGTATAATGTTTCTCCTGTTTTTACAGAAACTTCCATCTGCATTGTTGTTGCTTTTAAAATTTTATCTTCACCGGAATATATTTCGTATTTAATAATAATTGCAGGTTCAAGTTCTTTCAACGTACATTTAACAGTTAATTCTTCTCCAAATTTTGCAGATTTAATAAATTTGAAATCCATTTTTGCAATCGGATACATAACTCCGTCATTATACATATCAGTATAATTGTAGTTTAGTTTGTCGAAAAAATCACACCTTGCTTGTTCTAAATACTTGACATAGTTTCCATGCCAGACAATATTCATCGGATCAAGATCGAAAAATGCAACTTTTATTTTTGTTTCACTTGTAATTTCTTTTACCATAATTCCTCTTAAAAACAATTTGTTAACGGTAAAACACCTGACGAATATATGAACTCATCATCATAATATTTGTAATTAATATTATTTTCCGTTTTTTTGAATTCTAAGTAAACAACTTTTGCCGGACGAATAATGTTAGAATACTTTATTTTTCTAATTTGTCCACATCTGTAATCTTTGCCAAATGCCAATTGGGCAAACCAATTTGCGTAGAATAATTGAACAACTCCCGCAAGAATTGGAAAACCTCCAAAATGTCCCTTAAAAAAGTTGCTGTTATTTATAAACACAATCTTAAAACAAGCAAAATCCGCATATATGTTTCTATCCAAAATCAAAGGCAAAGAAAGGTTTCTATCAAAACATTCTTTGATGAATTTTTTATTAATTTTGCCATTTTCTTTTTTAGGTATTTCATCAAAAAATATCCATTTTTGAGGAACAATTTCAAACTCATTTTTCAATTCCGATTTCAAAATCTTGGTTAGGCTTAGTTTATCATGCTGTAATAAAAATTCTTTTCCCTTGTCAGATAAAACTCCAAAAGCTGCAAGTTTCGTTTCGTATTCAAAACAATACACAGAATCTATGTAGTCTGACTTCTTAATCTCTGCTTCCATAATATCAGCTGCGATTCTTTTTTCTTGAATCTTTAATATTCTGTCTGAGCGTCCTAAAAATTCAATTTTGTTATCAATTAGTTTAATCCTGTCTTCAACTGTAACCAAACTCTTTTTAGAATAATTTGTTTCTAGTTTTGTGTAATCTTTTCCTGTTTCCAAAATTTTTATTCCACTAAATAATTTTAATTTCTCATTAGGGGTTTTGCGATATGCAATTACACCGGACTCTGTGCTGCCGTAGATTTCAATCACTTCATCCGCAATTGTTTTAGCAAATTCAAATGTTGGAGTCTCCAACTTTGCTCCTGCAGAAATAATTATCTTGGGATTTTTAACAGGATACGAGTCATACTTACGCATAGCTTCCAAAAATGATGGAGTTGTAACAAGAACCGCATTATCAAAATTTATATTTTCAGGATAATGTATTCTTTCTGTACGGGTGATATTTCCTGTCACATACGGAAGCATGTAATGAAAAGTAAATCCAAAAAGATGCTCTGCTGTTGTGGTTGAAATAAAATTAAGTCCGCTCCCTATTCCCAACTCAACAGCGATATCATTAGCTTCTGTTAGCATATTTGCAAAAGTCTTTTCTACCAATCTGCCATCAGAAACAGTACCACCGGTTTTGAAGGTAATAGTACCTTTTTTTTTAAAATCTTCAACAAGCTTTTCTGTCATACTTCCTCTTAAAATTAATTCTTACTATATATTCTATAATAAAAACCAAACCAACGAGAAAATAAGATATAAAACCATTGTAGATTGCCCAAATTTTTTCCGGCATGAAAACTGTTACAAGTGAAACCATAAAATTTAAGAATGTAAAAACTGACCAAACGTATGTTACATATCTAGTGTAATCCATAACACGCTCGTCAGCGTCCGGTTCCATCGCAAGTGCAAATTTCTGGATAATTGTTTTATCTTGAAACAATGATGTAAAAAAGATTAAGAACATAATGCCATTCATCACTGGAGGATAATACTTAAGCAAAACAAAATTTGTAAAGTGGAAAACTCCAATTATTAAAAACATGCCGGCAAATGGCAATATTGCTTTAAAGATTTTCAAAAGTTTATTGCAGCAAGCCATAAACAGCTTCCACAATGTCATTAACTGTTTTTATTTGTTTGAATTCTGCCGGAGAAAGTTTTTTGTCCGTAAATTTTTGCATTCTCACCGCAATATCAACCGCATCAATACTATCCAAATCCAAATCCTCAAAAAGATTTGCTTCCGGTTTGATATCCTGTTCTGCAATTTCCAATTCTGCTATTAGTATATTTTTTAATTCTTCAAAAATTTGTTCTTTTGTATATTTTTCAGCCATTGATTCTTGACTCCACAAAATCGCTTAAAGTATTTATTGAATAAAATGTTTTTTGGTTTTCTTCTTTGTTTGATTCCAGTGATATATTATATTTACGTTTAATAGCCATTCCTAACTCCAACGCATCAATAGAATCCAAACCCAAGCCTTCTTCAAATAACGGCTCATCATCTTTTATATCATCCGGTGTAATCTCCTCTAAAGCTAGAGAATCAATTATTAATTTCTTTAAATCTTCTTTTATATTCATAACCACTCCCTAAATGTATTATATCATGAATTATACAAAGATTTTTCAATTTGTTGCGTAATCTTTTTTTTACTTACAATTTCACTAGCCGAAATAAAATCTTGCACATTAATCTCAGACATTTGTTCTATCTCAAAAGTCACACGTTTTTCTCCTACCTCATAGAACGGTTGATTAATGAACATAAAATCATTATTTGAAAAAAATCTTATTGGAACTATATTTTTATTAGCATTCAAAGCTATTAATGACGCACCTTTTTTAATTTTCGGAAATTCATTTCTACGATGTCTAATTCCAGAAGGGAAAATTATCACATTAAATCCTAAATCTAACATTTTTTTTGATTCTGATTTTAATTCTTCTAGTTCAACTTCGTTCGTTATAAAAATACTGTTCACCAGATTTTTTAGTATCGGGTTATAAGCAAGCTCCTTTTTAACAAAACAAGTGCTATGCGGAATAAGCGCAATCAATATTACTATATCAATAAAACTCGGATGGGTTGCAACTATAACTTTGTTTTCAATTTTTGATAAATTTTTTATATCAAGTTTAAATAAGCCAAGTATCATCATAAAATATACAAAGAATTTCCATGCATAATGGATAATATCAGAACATAATGTTTTATTATTTTTTATGAATGGAAATACGAAAAAATTAAGTAATGCAGCTCCGAGTCCAAAAACAAAAAAACTTATAAAAACCATTGTTGAACGAAATTTTTTCATAAGCAAATTATAGCATAGAGAGTATAAAAAAATCCCCCTTGAAAAATTCAAGAGGGATTTTTTTTATATTGAATAAATTCTATGCTCTATCTTTGATTTCTTTTTCGATTTCTGCAATAAATTCATCAACAGATTTTGTTCCGACTTGACCAACACCGCGTTTTCTTACTGCAACGGCGTTAGCTTCAATTTCCTTATCACCGATTACGCATACATAAGGTATTTTCTTGTCTTGCAAAGATTCTCGAATCTTGTAGTTCATAGATTCAGAGCGGTCATCAAGTTTTACTCTGATACCTGCAGCACGCATTTTCTTGTAAACTTCTTCTGCAAAATCAATATGTTTTTCGTTAGAAATTGGAACAATTGCAACTTGAGTTGGAGCCAACCAAGTAGGGAAAGCGCCAGCATAATGTTCAATTAAGATACCGTGGAATCTTTCCATAGAACCGAAGATTACTCTGTGAAGCATTACTGGAGTCTTCATGCTGCCATCTTTATCTTGGTACTTGATATCAAATCTTTCAGGAAGATTAAAGTCAAGTTGGATGGTTGCACACTGCCAAGTTCTGCCAAGAGCATCCTTAACTTTGAAGTCAATTTTTGGACCATAGAAAGCGCCATCACCTTCATTGATGTCATATTTCATGCCACGTCTGTCCATAGCTTCCTTCAAACCGGCTTCTGCTCTGTTCCAGTTTTCGATTTCACCAACGAAACTTTCCGGACGAGTAGAAAGTTCAACTTCAAAGCTCATCTTGAAGATTTTCATTGTATCAGCTACAAAATCAATGATTTCATTGATTTCATCAACCAATTGTTCTGGAGTACAGAAAATGTGAGCATCATCCTGTGTGAATCCTTGAACACGAGTTAAACCGGATAACGCACCTGATTTTTCTTTTCTGTAAACGGTTCCCAATTCAGCCATTCTCAATGGTAATGAACGGTAAGAATATCTGTTTGCTTGATAAATCAAGATGTGGAATGGACAGTTCATTGGTTTTAGAATGAATTGTTCGTCAGAATCTTCATCCTTTTGGATAAAGAACATATTTTCTCTATAGTGATCAGCGTGACCTGAAATTTCCCATAATTTAGATTTAGCAATGTGAGGAGTATTAACGATTACATAACCTCTTTTTCTGTGTTCGCTTCTCCAGTAGTTTTCAATCTCTTCTCTTACGATTGCAAGATTAGGGTGCCATAAAACTAAGCCGCCGCCTAATTCTTCTCTTGTTGAGAACAAATCTAATTGTGTGCCAAGTTTTCTGTGGTCACGTTTTTCTGCTTCTTCAACGAAAGTTAAGTAAGCTTGCAAATCTTCTTTGTTCCAATATGCTGTTGCATAAATTCTTTGAAGCATTTTATTCTTTTCGTTGCCTCTCCAGTATGCACCTGCAACTTTTAGAAGTTTGATTGCATTACCTTTTATATAAGATGTATTAGGAATATGAGGTCCGGCACAAAGGTCGTTGAATAAAACATTTCCGTCTTTGTCTTTTGTTAAATACAAAGTTGGGTTATCGTTTCTGTGTTCTTCCAATAATTCAGCTTTGTAAATTTCGCCTTCTGCCTTAAATTCTGCAATCTGCTTGTCAACATCAGGAATCTCATATTTTTCAAACGTCAAATTTTGTTTGATAATATTTTTCATTTCTTCTTCGATTTTCGCCAAGTCTTCGTGCGTAAAAGCGTGACCATCAGTCAAATCAAAGTCATAATAAAAACCACTGTCCGTAGCAGGTCCGATAGCTAACTTTGCTTGTGGGAACAGTTTTTGAACAGCTTGTGCCATGATGTGTGAGCATGAATGTCGTAATACATGCAATGTTTCGTTGTTTTTTTCCATTTTCTTCTTTCTATCCTTTAGGGAACAAATTACTTTTTAGCAAGCAGTGACATCTGCGAGCTTTTTCATTTATCCCGAGGTGGATCCCTCTAACTATTACTCTGATATTCTATCACAAAATCTTGCGGTTTATGCTAGAATGTTCATATGAAAAAATTAATTTTATTTTTGTCCGTCTTATTTTTATCAAGTCCGGTGTTTGCAACCGAAGTTACAGATTATTTAGTTGAAAAATATTCGAAAGAATGTGGTTCAAAAGTAAAAATACAGTCACTAAAAGAACATACAGATGCTTATTCTCAAAAAATTGGTGATTATTGTATTTCTTCAATTGTTTACGGTTATGGCAGTATGAAAATGCCAAAATGTCGTAGAACAAGAATAACATACGTTTGTATTTTGGATAACGAAAACCAACCGATTTGGGGTTATGTTATACCGAGATAAAAGACATTGAAGTGAATATGTTAAGTTGAAAATAAGTTTGGCATATCCCCTCTCCTAGCAGGAGAGGGTTAGGGTGAGGTAGAAGCGAGGAACTTAGTTTATCATCCTCAAATAGGGCGTAAGCCCGCAAGGTGGAGGTCAGACGTTACTCTGCCGACACCCCGAATAAGCCAAGACATGGGTAGGGTGAGGTAGAAACCGGTAGTGGGAGCTAATTTGAACAAAATTTTATACTTTTTCTATACAGTATCTCGAGGGTATTCCCTTCCGACAAGCTTAACCAGCTGGTTATTGGCATTTGTCTATTGTCTAAAACATGGTGGGAATATTATCTATGGGCTAATTGCACTTGTTGGAATTACGTTTGCTCATTTAGGTGCAAATCTTCTTGATGATTGTGTTGATACGATTAAAAAAGTACCAAAACAAAAATGTAAAACAGAATATTTGGATAAAAATATTTTTTCTTTTAAATCAATTATTCTTGCGTGTACCATTTATTTAGGAATAGCAACCTTAACGGGGTTCTATTTATTCCTAAAATGCGGTTGGCTAGTTTTCATTATCGCTTTTGTTACGGCGATAATAATTCTGCTTTATCCAAGACTTAACCATTTTTCTCTTGGCGAAGCAGCTGTTGGTATAACATACGGACTTTTATTATTTTCCGGCATGAGTGTTGTAATGCTCGGCTCTATTGAACCCAATATGATTCTAATTTCTATTCCGGTATCATTATTAGTTTTAAATTTGCTTTTTGCACATTCGATTATGGATTTTGAATTTGATTCTAAAAATGATAAGAAAACACTTTGTGTAAAACTCGGCTCTCAAGAACGAGGATTAAAGCTTTTTATATTAATCGGCTTGTTAACGGTTTTTTCTCATATAATATTAGTTCAAAAATCAGTTATGTCGCTTCTGTCGTTACTTGGAATTATTCCGATTGTCATTTATTATTGGCTTGCGTATAAAAAACTAAAAAATTATATTAAAAACAAAAATGACGGTAGTTTTATGCAAATTTTTAAACTGGTGAGAAATGCTTCTTTTTTCTATAATGTACTTTTAGCTTTGGTGATTTTATGCTAGACAAAAATGCTGATACAATAAAGAACATGTTTAACGAGCTTGCGCCAAAATATGATAGGATGAATACTCTTATTTCTTTTTGTTTGCATAAAGTTATAAAGCAAAAAAGCGTTAATTTAATTCCCATATCTTTACAGAGTAAATGTCTTGATTTATGTTGTGGTACAGGTGATATTGCGGATATGCTTGCGCAAAAAAATAACGTAGAAAATGTCTTAGGGCTGGATTTTTCAACAAAAATGCTTGAAATTGCAAATCACAAAAAACATTCAAAAAAAATTACTTTTCAAGAAGGTGATTGCACAAATATTCCGTGTAAAGATGAATATTTTAATATTTGCACGATGGCTTTTGGACTGCGTAATATTCAGGATTACGAAAAAGCGATTAGTGAAATTAATCGAGTTTTATGCCAAGGAGGTTATTTTATGCACTTAGATATTTTTAAGGGAAATAAATTTATTAATTGGATTTTTGATAAAACTGCTTATTTATTAGCCTATATTTTTTCTAAAAATCCTAATTCTTATAAATATTTAATTAAATCAAAAAACGATTTCTTTTCACCGGATGAACTCATAATAGAAGTCGAAAAATTAGGTTTTTGCTGCACTAAAAAGAGAACGTGGTTATTTGGAATGATTAGCGCTCAGTTATATTGCAAAAAATGATTTTTTATTTAGAATTGTTTTATAAAAAGTGTGTGATTATAAAACGTGATGATAAAAATAGCATTAACCACAGGATTTCTGCATTTATGGCAAGTTATTTTGATATAATATATTTATTTTCGCATTAAAAGCTGGCAATATTTGAATCCGTAAGTATTAAGTTCATCCTCTGACTTTTGGCTAACTTGCTCAATTAAGGTTACGAGTTTTGCATAATCATTTTCTCTGTTTAAGTATGCAGATAATTCGTAAGCAATTTTTCCGGCATTTTCAGGGCAGCTTAAATCGGATTTCATATCAAGTAAAACTTTCCTAAGTTTTTTTATGTCGTCTTTTGAAAAATTATATGACTTGTCTAACTCACAGATGAAAGCATTAACACGTGCTCTGTTTAAGTTATCATTTTTTTCTTGTTTTGCCATTCTGTTAACTTCTTGTTTTATATTCTTGGCTGTTAGGTTTAAATCTATTAATAAATCTATCTTTTTTGAAACAAAATTTTTCGAATTTAAAACTTGATTTACATTCTTGTATTCTGAAAAGTCATTGGCTGGGTTAAATAAGTCAAACACGCTTTTAAATCCATTTTCATAGGCATCTTTTTTCATTGCATTGTTTAATGTTTTCATATCATTAAACCCAATGTTATTCTGCTTGGCAATTTTACTGAGCAAACCGTTATTGCGTGCGGATAATGCTAAATTTCTATCAAGTGGACTTATGCTTGGTTGGTAATTTGATTCATTGGATAAAGCCCTATTTGTCAATTCTGTTGTGATAACTATGCTATCATCTTCTGAAAGTTCAAATGCGTCTACAATATCTTCTACCATTGCACTCTCGACTTCTAGCATATTTTCTGATTCTAAGTCTTTTAAAGAAATTAAATGATTTTTCTCTAACGTTTTGTTCACAATTTCTTCTAATTTTGCCTGTTGTTTATTATCAAATTCAAAAGCAGCTCCAATTGCATCTATACATTTTTTATCGTTTTGTTTAACTTGCCTGATAACATTTTTAAAACAAATTTCAAGTGCATCAGAAGATTCGTCTTTCTCATTACCCATAATAAATTCTACTATGCCGGTGTTTGGAGAATCATCATATTGAATATCTCCTTCCGGATCACACCTATCAAGAACTTTATCCATCAATTTGCAATAATCCCTACCTTCAAAGTTTGTAATTTCATTTAGATTTTCAATTAAATCCGATTGAATTTCTAAATTTTCTTCTCCAGCTATATCGTCCATTGATTCCAGTTTGTTTTTTTGTAAAAATTCTGCAAGCTTATTCTTTAATTTATCCGCAACTGTAACAGACAAACCAAATGCAGATGTTAAACCACTCAAAAACATTAAATCTTTTTTACTGAAATCAAATCCTTTTCCACGGAAGTTTACTTGTGATTTATTAATAATAGCAATCTTGTCTAATTCATTGTCAATAGATTTATTATTATCAGAATTTGTTACTAATGCAGTATTTTGTGCTTTATTAAATTTTGGTAAAGCAATTAAATAAGAATTATTTACGATTTTCATTATACACCTTTCTTTTTTGAACATTTTTTATAAAAAAAATCAAGATGAAAAATTGACTAATTTGTAAAAAAATGTAAACATAATTTTTAAAAAAAATATGCTAAGATAGTGAAAAGGAGTTTCTTAATATGTATACAATAAAAGAAGTTGCAGAAAAAATGGATATCTCAGAACATACTATTCGATTTTGGGCAAAAAATGGAATGTTTCCTTTTATAAAACGTAATGAAAATAATATAAGACTTTTTAGTGAAGAAGATTTGAATTGGGTAAGGATTGTAAAATGTTTGCGTGCAATTGGTACCGAAACAAAATTGGTAAAACGTTATGTTGATTTGTGTATAATTGGTGATTCTACAATACCGGAACGCTATGAAATAATTAAGACAACAAAAGAAAAAGCACTTCAACAGATGGATGAATTGAAAAAACAATTAGAGCTTCTGGATTATAAAGAAGAGCATTATAAAAATTTGATAAAACATAATTTGCATGACAATTGGAACCCTATGAACCAAAGCGCATTGCAAGAATGTGCAAGATAAAATTTAAAACAGTCGGTTGATAATTAGTCAACCAACTGTTTTTATTAATAAGAAAGGAGTAAGGGGAATTTTTACTTTAACATTGCCAAAACTGCTTGATAATCGTTATCGTTTGCGGCAGTTTTACGCCATTCGTCAAGCCATTTGCCATCAATCAACTCTCCGGCTTTGAATGTCTTTTTATCAATTGTAATCTTTTTGCCAAGTTTGATACCATTGATTTTGTTACCTGTGATATTGAATGTTATACCATTATCGTTCTTGTAAATGATGTTTCCGAGTCTATATCCGTTTGAAACAGTACCTGTTGATGCAATATTTTCTAATTCGGTTTTGATAGCGTCATTCTTTTCTAAGTAACTTCTAATAGCATCAGCATTTGTAATTTCTTTGTTGGTTACAGCATTTACTCTTAAAATGCTTTTTGCAGAATTGAATCTGATTTCTTGACCACCTTTTTGACGATAAATGTATTCGTAGTTGCTTAAACCGTATTTAGAACCATTTTCTCTGCCGAAGTTTTGAACTATTGATTTGTAATCTTGATTTAATGCTTTCAATTCTTCTGGTTTCAAATCTCTGCTGCCGTTGAATTTTGCAGAAACAATTTTACCATTACGTACATTCATTTGTATTGAGCCGTTTTGTGCTACAAGTTTACCTTTGCTATTCAATAATTGAACTTTTTTACCGCCAAATGTTCTGGTTAAAGTTTCAGCTTCTTTTACTTGTTTTGCGTGGTTTTTGATAAATCCATCAAATTGGTTTTCAGCTACTTCTACCCATTTGCCGGCTTTATCTTTGCTGGAAGCTTTTACGACTTTACCATTTTCAACTACCATTCTGTAAAGGTTTTTACCGTCAGCAATTTCTCTTGTGTAAGATAGACTTACACCTTTGGGCAAAGTTGTGCCGTGTAGGTTTAATTTTTTTACTTCATTCATAACGCTTGTGTTGTCTTTAACCCATTCTGCTACATCTTTTGCCTTATCAATTACTTTTTTGTCTTGTGTAATAATCTTAACAGGCTTGCCGTCTTTCATAACGAATGACATACCATTTTTCTGAATGGTGTATTCTTTTACATTCTTGCCGCCATCTTTAATTAAATTGCTAACAAACGATTTTGCTTTTTCTCCGGCTGCAGTTGCTTCTTTGCTTCCAAAAAGACTTTTGCCAAGATTTTTAAAACCATTTAACAAACTTCCGCCGTCACGTTTTTTGTAAGCTGCTATACAAGCTGCTGCGCCCGCTACAACGGTACCACCAACAAGTAAACCGGTACCAAGTCCACTTCCGCTTTCAGCTGTTTGTTCAGCACCTTTAAAAGATGGGTCTGCGGTTACAGCAGGTGTTGTTGCAGTTTGAGCAGCCTGTGTTGTTTGAGCAGCTTGCTGTTGTGCAACATTTTGTGCTTGCATCATTGCATAATAATTTGGCGAACTAAGTGTTTGCATAAAATACGGATCACTTGCGTAATTTGCGCCTATGCCTTGAATTCCATAGCTCATTCCCATAAAATACCTGCCTTTCCTATTAACCCTATTTTTAAAAAATCTTACTTTTAACTTATTTGTTCCCTATATATTCATGAAGTTTTTTTGCGCATAAAAATTGCTTTTTTTGAAAGGGATGCTTAATATTTTTTAACAAAAGAGGAGCTGAAAGTTGTTTTAAATATAAAAAAGTACTATCTAGTAATCCCAAAACAAGTATGGCGCATCCCCTCCCTTTATAGGGGGAGGGCTAGGGTGGGGGCTTGCCCGTAGGGAAATTATAAAAGAGTTTTAATTTATTAACATTATAAAATTGATAAATTTAAAAGAATATTTTTTTTAATTAGCCCCCACCCGAATTTCTAAGTTTCGCACAGCTCAACTTGAAATTGTTCCCTCTCTGTCACTAGCGTGACATCTCTCCCGCTCAATGGATGTTGCGGGCGAGAATTAAGTTTTAGGAAAGTCTGTACCTCCCCCTATAAAGGGAGGGTAAGTGCCATAACTATTTTTCAACTACTACACAAAGCCCACTTTATAATTCCTAAAACAATTTTTAATTTTTCACTCCCAAACTGTGAACTTTTGTAACAATTTCCCATAAAACTCTAAAGTTTTCTTCTCAACCTGCCGTAATACATGGGGTAGGTAAGATAAAGGACAAGTTATAGGGCGATGGGATTCGAAGCAAAAATTCAACAGAAAATTAACGCATATAGACAAACTCATCCGAAAGTTAAGATGTCGGATGAACAAATCGTGTCTATTCTTGTTAAAAACGGCGAAATCGTTTTAAGCGAAGATCAAAAGCGCTCTCTTTTTGCAAATAATTCTAAACAAAATAATAACACCGGTTTAAAGCTCGAAAAAACAAACAAAAAACCTAATCCCGAAAAAACAATTTACCTACAATCCGGAAGAAAAGTTGTTTATTCAAAGCTTTCAAACGGTAAAACAGTAATGAAATACTATGGAGCAGACGGAAATAGAATTAATCCAGACTACTTCAAAAAAGTTGAAGGGCAAATCTCTATTTCTGCTGATGGTAATAGTTATACTGTTACAAAAAACGGTAAAAAGCAGACTCTTAAAGCCAAAAATCCAACACAAGGTGCAATCGACCAGAATATTACAAAACTTAATAACCAAGAAAAAGCCTTAAACAAGGCAAAAAAAGAGCAAGGTTGGATTGGTAAAGGCTGGGATTGGTTCAAGAACAAAACTGGTATCGGAGATGGTTCTGATAAAGCTCAACAACAGATTAATGCAGAAAGAAAATTGCTTAAACAAGTTAAGACAGGCAAAATCAGTAAAAAAGATTTCAAAGAAGTTACCGGACAAGATTATACAAAAGAAAATTTAGCAAAATTCCAAAAAGGTGAACTTTCTCAAACAGAAGAAAAGATTAACGGCTACAAAGAAGGTCAAGATATGGCGACTGATATGGTCGGTGATATGGTTTCAGGTATCGCAGCTGTAGGAATTTACACAGCTGCAATTGCTGCTACACCGTTTACCGGTGGGGCTAGTTTGTTGGTTGGATTTGGTTTAGCTACTGCGAGCGGAGCTGCAATAAAGGTTGGTATTAAGGCTCTTGATACAGTTGGTACAGATAAAAAATATACATTAAAAGATTTGAAACATGACGCAGCGACTGGTGCTTTTTCCGGAGGTTTAGCTCCATTAACAGCAGGTTTAGGCGGTGCTGTCGGTAAAACTGTTGCTACAAAATTTGGTGTTCAAGCCATTAAAACCGTTGGTAAGGAAGTTGCGGAAGAAGCTGCAAAAGGCGGAGTAAAATCCACATTAAAGGCTGCTTTAGCTAATCCTGCCGGCTATGAATATGTTGGAGGAACATTTGCAAAACGTACGGCTTCAATGGCTGCTGAAATGGCTACAGACGGAGCTTTGGGTGGCGCTATTGATGGTGGTTTTAGAGCCGGATTGGATTCTGATTGGGATGCAGAAACAATGCTTGATGGCGCTATCGAAGGCGGTGTCGGTGGTGCATTATTCGCTCCTGCTATTGGTGGCGGTATGAAAGCTTTAGGTAAAGGTGCGCAAAAGGCTTTTGGCAAAGACAATGTCAAGATTGATGCAAACGGCAAAAAGGTCGCTGACGAAACACCTACAGTTCCGGAGGCACAAGGTACTAAAGAAACTTCTAATGGAAAAATTTTAGAAGGTGGTATCAAGGATACAGAATTAGATGAGGTTGCTCCTTTCGCACAAAGATTGGAAAAAACTCCAAGTACAGAAGATTTAACTAATCCGGAAGTTAAGATAGTTAAACTAGAAAACGGTGAATTTAATGCTAACGGTGAATTTGTTTCAGATGGAACTTATACAAAAGCTGAAAGCGGAAAAGTATTAAGCAAAAAAGAAACTTTCAAAAAATATCAGGAAGGTGATAAAAAACTTGCTTCTAATATAAATGAACTTATTCAACAGTATGCCGGAGGGCGTAAACCTACTAAAAATGATATCAATATTATTAACAGATTAGTAAAAGAACATCCTGAATTGAGTATTCAAGAACATTCTGAACTTTTACATGAGCTTTCTATTTTAACAAACAGAAGAAGCGAGTATACAAATTTTGTAACTGATTACTGCGGTCTATCTAGAGTTTCTGATTTCAAGACTTTCAAGGCTAATTTGGAAGAATTTAATAAATTCTATAGAGAATTAAAGGACAGTAATGCTGCTTCAGAGTACGTACTTTCTCCGCTCAGAGATATGAGAACAGAGTATTTCTCAGACAATATGAGCAAAATTAAGCCGGAAGATTTTAAACGTAACCTAGAAATGTTTAAAGGTTTTTCTCCTAAAATGCAAGATGGCGGTATGCGACAAGACAAATTATGGCTATTCGCTACTCATACTCAAAAAGAATTTGATAATATGAATTTCGCGAATGATTTCAACAAGTGGGCAGATTTACAAGAAGCTTGTGGCAATGAGAATGTTGTCAGATTTTACAGGGAACCATTTAGTTTCGCTAAACTGACTGATGAAAAAATGGCGCAAGTTCGTAAAAATGTTGAACTTGTAAAAACTATGATAGAAGGTGGTTCAAGAGATACGAGAACAATGTGTAATATTATAGAAGATATGGGATATACAAGCAATTACACTGATTTGTATTCAAGAATCAAAACCGAAATTGGCGATGGTTTTGATATAAACAATTTTTCATGCTTATTAAATTCCGCTTACGTTGAAAATGGTGTCCATAACTATGATTTCGGTATCCAATTTGCTAAAAAATTACCAAAACAATTGAAAGAATTTGGTGCCTACGAAATCAGCAAAATGGCGGAAAAATTTGCTAAGGCTGATAAAGCCGGTCAAGATGAAATCTTGGCAAGACTTTCTATTATGAGTAAATTTTCAGAATTCGATAAATATGAAAGAATTGGAAAATATGATGTTGAATATATTTTGAATGATGATATGCCAAATGCTATAAAGATTGCAGAATTTTTAGAGAATGCAGAGCCTAGTTATGTTGAACGTTTGAGCTATAATTATAAAAATAACTATAAACATATTTCTATAGAAGAAATGTTGAAAGACAATGATTTGGATGTAATGATTACAAATGCTAAATTGCACAAAGAATTGCCTCAAAAATTATTAGAAAGACTTAATAAAAAACAAAGCACTCTATTCTATGATGTAGAGCCGGAAGTTTTGAAGCAAAGAATAGAAGTTATAAATAAATATCAAGATAAATTTACTCCAGCAGAATTACACAACATGTATTCCGGTAATTTTGCGGCAAATGATGATGTAATGAATATGTTGGCAGGGTTGAATAATACTAAATTAAGAGAGTCATTTATATATGGTGGAGTCGGTGAGAAACTTAACCAACTTGATAAGAAAACTTTAGATATATTTAAAGATTACGTTAATAATTGTGAAATAACAGAACGAGATGTTTATGATTTCTCTAGAGATTTCTATAATTTTGATTTTGAAATATTTAATCTTTTATCAAAGGAAGAATTGGATGCTATACCATTCCGCCATGTGACTAATCTTGCTCAACTTAATATAGAAGCAAAATATGGAAATATGCCATCTACTTTAGAACGTATTCAACATAATGTTGCAGCGACACCTAAAAAAATACGTGATTTTGTAAAGAATCATATCGGATATGAATACTATACAAATATGATTTCTCCTGAAAATACAGTAAAACAAACAAGAGCAATTCAAATTTTGGAAAAACTTTCTGATGAAGATTTGCAAGCAATTGGTCCACAAGCTGTTTCTACATTTTTGGATAAAAATGTATGTGGATATTCTACAACAGAGTTTAACTCAAATAGCTTAAAAGTATGGAAACAGTTGGATAAAGATATCAAAGATAAATTCGAATCTGCACAAATTGGAGATAAAGTATATGAATTTTTGACATCAAATAATAAATATGATTTGAATGATATAAATGCTAAAGTTGCAAAACTAAAAGAACAAGGAATTTTTGAAAATATTAATTCTGATGGTTTAGCTACATTGTTGCGTAATAAATCAAAAGAAATGGAAAGAGTTTTTGATGAAATCGTAAGTGATAAGAACTTCAATAAAGATGACATAAATTATTTCATTAGTAATTTAGATGGTCTAAAAGAGAATGGTATTAATGATTGGGATTATATCAGCAATCTTCTTAAAAAGAAGGTTGATACCAGTGCAATTCCGGATATCATTCGTGCCTTGTCTTTTGTACCGGAAATCCGAACAGCTCAAAAGGATTTTGCAGATTATATGATTGCAAGAGGTGATATTGAAGCTCCTTTAGTAGCTAGATTATTAACTAAAGTTGACGATATCAAATTTAGAGGCGCAAAACAATCTTCTCACCCAAGTAATGCAGTTAAGACGGAATTAGCGAAAGAATTATTTGATAATCCGAATATAGAAAATAATGAAATAACAAATATTTTATATTCATTGAATCAATTTGAATCTTCTAAAGAACATCCGATTTCTGTTTTAAAAGATTTCATTACAGATTTGATTAATAAAAAGAAATATTCAACTTCTGATATTAGTGAAATATGTGATTATTTGTGTAACAGAGAGGGCTTTTTTATCCAAAACCAAGTTGATTTTGTTTTTAGATTATTGAATGATAACAAACTAGAAACTTCTAAAGCGAAAGAAATACTTAGACATTTACATGGTTATGAAAATAAAAAATGCGTAGATACAGTAATGGAACTTACTGATGATATTTTGACAAATTATAGAAATATAGATAATACAAATATTGTGAATATTGTAGGTAGTATAAGCTATCATGAAGAAAATGCCGAATTACAAGCTAAGTTTGCAAAAGAATTACTTGCCGATAGAAATGTTAACCAAGATTATATAGCTTCTATGGTAAGTTCAACAGATTGCTGGTTTGATGATGAAGTTACAAATAGAATAAATACCTCTAACAAGATAGATTTTATAAAAGAACTTGTTAAAAATCCTAATATTGAGCAACGAAAAATTGTTGGTATTATAACCAGCATGCCAAATGATAACTTTGGAGTTACTAAAGATTTAGCAGTAAAACTTGTTAACAACAGAAATGTTGACCAAGATGATATCTCAAGATTAGTAAGACTAATGTATACCAAAGATATTGCACCGGAAGTTATGGCTCAAAAAATCTACGACCTTGCAGCATCAGGGCTTGATATAGGATTGATAGAAGATATTTGCGGAAATGCTAGCAAGTTGTCAATCTTTAATGATGACGTCGTTGCAATCCTAAAAAGAATAAAAACAGAAAATCCTTCTGCTGACATTGTTTTGCTTATCAGAAATATTACGGATGATGTTTTTGCAAAAAAACTTGAAAAAAGAATTGATACATTGTTGTCACTAACAGCTCTTAGTGCGGAAGATAAACTTGTATTCAAAAAACAAGGTGTTGATATTGATGCAAAAATGAGAGCTTTGATGCAGTCAATCGATGCTAAACGTCCGATTATTACAACAACAAGAGATGATGTTAAAACATTCCTTAAACATGTTGGAAATAATGGCAAAGCAGATGATGTTATACGAAATGCTAATCTGGAAAAATTTGGCAAAGACGGAATTCAACTGGAATATTCAAGAGATGAATTTATTCAAAATATGGATAAAATAATCAAAGGTTCCGGTGCTGCGACAAAGGAAATTGATACTTCTAATACCCAAATTCCTGATTTAATACTTCATCAAAACGACATTAAATTAACTGCTGAAAAAATCGCTTCTCTTAGAGCAACTTGTAAAACGGAAGAAGTAGAAGTCATTCTTGACGGTGTTCAAGTTAAGGGTACAAGATTTTTGGGAACACAAGGCGGTTCTAACAGAGCTTATTACACTCAAATCGGTGATAAATTGTATTATATTAAATATCCGGATTCTTCAAAACTTGGTCAGAGTGTTGAAGAAGTTGTTGCTGCAAATTTATACAGAGCAGCCGGTATAGATTCTCCTAATATGAAATATATTTATGATAATAAGGGTCAAATTATTGGTATGGCAGGAGAATATGTGCCTGATATGAGTATGACTCCACGTGTACAAGGTCAAGCAACAGAAGGTTTTGCCACAGATGCTTGGCTTGCTAACTGGGATGCGCCTAAAAATGACAATACTCAATATAGAGCAAATGGTGTAATCAAAGTCGATGTTGGCGGTTCATTACGTTATCGTGCAAAAGGCGAGATGAAAAACTTTGGTAACATTGTAGACGAATTGTCAACTCTTATTGAACAAAATTCAAAATTCTTGACGATGACAAAAGATGAGCTTTTAGCTTCTCTTAAACACGTTACTGATATGCCGGAAGATAGAATCTTAAAAATTATTCAAGATTCTCCTCTTGATGATGCTTCGCTTGCAAAAACGTTATTCAAACGTAAAGAATACATGACAATATTCGCAGAAAAATTAAAAACTTTAGACGAAAGAAACTACAAAAATATTCTTGATATGGTTAATGAAGCAAAAGCTTTAACTGTCCAAGATTTCAGAGATGATGCTAATATTGCTGAATTGTTAGGCTATACTCGTACAAAAACCGGTTTTGAAGGTATGTTAAACAACCATATTCCTGATAATGTTGCTTTAACGGCAGAAGAAAAAGAATTAGCTGAAAAAATGATTGCCGAAATCAATAAATTTACTAAGAACAATAGAATTGCAGATGATGTAGAAATTGAACCTGAAACAAGAGAGTTTTTGAACTCTATACTTAAGGGTATTCCTGAATTTGCAGCATATTTTGGAAAACCTCAACATAGTTTACAAAAATATTCTCTTGATGTTCATATCCTAAAAGTTATGCAGGATTCTATGAAAGATCCTTTGTACAAAGAACTTGGAGATGTTGATAAACTTGTACTCAAATTTACAACACTTTTGCACGATGTAGGCAAACGCTATTTGTTAGAAGGTTCTGACACCGGTCACGCTGCTATGTCTGCAGAATATGTATATTCAATCTTGGATAGATTTAATCTTACACAAGATGTGAAAAATAGAATTATTGCAAACATTGAAAACCACCATTGGTTTAAAGAATATAATTTGGGACATATTCGTCCGGAAACAGTTGCAGCATTATGTCGTAGACCAGAAGATTTTAAAATCTATCAAATTATGGCAAAAGCAGATTTGAAGAATGTAAATGATACATTCTATATGAGAGCACTTGGCGTATCTTCTATGGAAGATGCTGATGCTAGATTCGCAGAAAAAATGGCAGAAATTGCACCTTATGTACAAATATTGCAAGAAAAACAAGTTGTAGTTACTCCAACGACATTTAGAGATGTTCCGCAAAGAGTTGCATCAGATGGTCGTGTTGTTGCGGCAAGAACATTCCCTACCGAAAAAACTATGTTAAACGGAGTTGATACAGAATTTAAGGTTCTTAATCTTACAACACTAAAACGAGATACAAATATGCAGCAATTCGGATTTAATAATATATCATTACAAGATGTACGTCTAATGGTCCACATGGTTGAATCAAAAATTAATATGGATGTATTTAAAACATTATCAAACAATCCAATGAACAATTCAGCACAATCAATTTCTATGATAAGTATGGCTGATAAGTCTACTTATGGGGGACGTCCGTTCGGATTAGTTCTTGATGTTGAAAATGCTAATATTTCTCACGCATATTATGCAAATACTGCTTCTGGAACACAAAAAGGATTAGGCAGTTTTGTTAGAGAACTTTTTGAAGATGGTGAACATAGAAGTTTTGTTAAAGATAAATTCAAATCTTTCTTAAAATCAAAAGATATAGAAATTTCAGATAGCGAATATGCAGCTATTGCAAATGTGATTATGAGTAAAAAATATCCTGAAACTCAAATTAAAGATATTAATATTGGCACAAGAACATTCAAAGGTGAAGATATTCAAAAAGCATTTACATATTCTCGTGACCAGCTTATTGATGTTAAAAAGATGAAAGCTCATGGTATGCACAATGAACTTGTTGGCATGAATACACAGGTGAAAGGTATTGTAGCTAAGGTTAAGAGTTTGAATGAATGTCCAAATTGGTTCTTGGAATTTGCAAAAGAAAATAATTTGCCTATTATTTTGATTGGAAATTAATAAAATCTTGAATAATTTACATTTTGCATTGTTTTTTGGCTAAAATATATTATATAGAGGTTAAAAATAATGCAAAAAGCAGATTTACATATACATTCAAATTGTTCTGACGGAAGTAATTCTCCTTCAGAGCTTCCAAAAATTTTAAGCGACGCAAACGTCAATATTTTTGCTCTAACCGACCATGATACCGTTGATGGGTGTTTAGAGCTCAGCAAAACTTTTGATAAATTTATTCGTGGAGTTGAGCTAACTTGTCTTTGCGGTAGCATAAAATGTCATATTCTCGGATACGGAGTTGATATTTATAACAAAGACTTACAGGCTCTTATTGCGAAAGGAAAGCTTGTGCGCAGGCAGAAACTGGAAACTCGTATCAAGTATCTTAAGGATGTTCACAATATAGAGTTGAATCAAGAAGAACTTGATTGGCTTTATTCTAGAAAGAGCGTGGTAAAAACTCATCTTGCAAACATCCTTGTAAAAAGAGGTTTGGCTGATAATAATATAGAAGCTATGCAAAAATATCTTGATGCTTGCAAGACCGGCAATACTCGTTTTGATGGACAGGAAGGAATTGATACTATTAAAAAAGCGGGCGGAATTGCTATCTGGGCGCACCCAATAGGCGGAGAAGGCGAAAGACACCAAAGTGAGGCGGAATTTTTGCCAAAACTCGCTGAAATGAGGAAGTTTGGAATCCAAGGTCTAGAGTGTTACTATTCAAGATACAACAAGCAGGAAATCGAGTTTTTAGTAAAATGTGCAAACTCTAATGGGCTTTTAATTTCCGGTGGAAGTGATTACCATGGTACTAACAAAGATATTCCGGCAGGAAGGTTGAATGTTGAAGAAGAGTATATTAGTTCCGATAAATTGACGATTTTAGAGAAGTTGGCATGAAAAAATTAATACTATATTTGATAAAAATTTACCAAAAAATATCAGCCCATACTCCGCCCAGATGCAGATTTTATCCAACATGTTCAGAGTATGCAAAACAAGCAATAGAAAAATACGGACTCCTGAAAGGCGGTTGGTTAAGCATAAAACGTATTTGTCGCTGCCATCCGCTCAATGAAGGCGGTTATGATCCGGTACCGTAGAAATTTCAAGAATAAGAAAGAAATGGCTGTTAGTTAAGTTATGCTTAGTCATTGCGTTCTAGTATTTATTATTATTTTTACTTCTTCAAATTCTTCAACTTATTCACATGCAACAACGCCGTATATGTCGGCATGATTGTAATTTCGTTTTGAGCGGTTTGTCCTACGTATTCAACAGCTTTATTGATTTCCGGAATAATTTTAATTTTATCTGTTGGAACGCTTGCATATTTAAGCCTTAGTGCCATATCATTAGCCCTGATACCAGATACGACAATTTCTTTTTGTATATCTTTGAGAACTTCAAATTCGGCATCCCAAAGCCACGAAACATCGCGCCCATCAGCATAATTATCGTTAATAATAATCAATAAATTAGAATCTTTATCAACTGTTTTTAAAACTTCATTCGCTCCAATCGGATTTTTGATTAGCTGAATCAATGTTCTTTTGCCGTTTAAATATTTAACTTCGCTCCTTCCGAATGCAACTTTAAATGTTTTAAGTGAACTTTCTATATTTTTTATACCTAATTCTAAGCATAAAGAAATCGCAGCTAAAGCGTTATAAGCATTAAATAAACCTACCAGTGGAACTTCGTAATTTTGTCCGTTAATTTTAATAATCGAAAAATCTTTGTGCAAAGTAATATCAGCTTTATACTTAGGTTCAGGTCTTCTGTAACCGCAATCGCAGTAATAATGACCTTGTTGAGCATAAAATTTCTTCTCATATTTTAACGGTTTACCGCAAGGACAGTTAAAAGCTTCTTCTGTTGATGATTTTGCTTTTAAACTTTCGTTTGCGTAATAGACATTTTCGACTCCGTAATAAATCTTGTTTTGTCCCTCAAAAGATGCTACCAGTGGGTCGTCTGCATTGAGTAAAAGCGTAAGATTTGGCTTTTTATCAATCCCTTCTTGGATTAATTTTTTCGTTGTAGCGAGTTCACCGTATCTATCAAGTTGGTCACGGAAAAGGTTTGTTACGACAAGATAATCTGCTTCGAACCGGTCATAAATCTTTGCTAAATAAGCTTCATCAGACTCAATAACTGAATAATCTGTTTTTATGAAAGGATTAAGAGAAACAGAAAGCGCATTAACAACGCCAGTAAGCATGTTAGCTCCCATTGCATTATTGATAACGCTTGCTCCGGAGTGGGTGATTAAGTGTGAGATTAAGCCGGAAGTGGTTGTTTTTCCGTTTGTTCCAGTTATATTAATTTTTGTAGAAATATATTTGTTACAATCTTGCAAGAAGTTTGGACAAAGTTTTAGGACTATTCGCCCGATTATAGATGTGCCGGAGGATAGTTTTGTGACTTTAAGCGTTGTGTATGCTGATTTCGCGACAGCAAGAGATAAATAAAATCTAAGCTTTTCCAAAATAATCCTCCAAGTGTATTTCTTTTTCCTTAATTATAAAATATAATCTAATAATAGTACAAATATGAATGGAAAAATATGATATTTACTTTATTTACAGCTATCGTTTTTATTTCGCAGATGATAATTGCGTTTACGATAATTTTCCACTTGATAAAAATGGATAAAGAGATTAAATACTGGAATAATTTTTTAACAGAAGCAAAACCAAAAATTAAAGATATCATGGTTCTAACAAGAGAAATTTCTGTACAGATGACAGAACTTGCTCCTGCTTTTGTTGAAAAATTGAGAACTATCAGGAATAATATCATACGTTCCAGAATAGAAACATTGATTTCCATGATTTTGTTTTGGAGTTTAAATTTTAAGATTGCAAAAAAAATCAAGAAATCAAAAATATTCAAATTATCCATGAAGGGTTTATCACTCCTTCAAAATATGATATAATGGGTGAGCGAAATATTAGAGAAGAAAGAGGTACAAAATGAGTAATAAAGATAAATCATCATTTGGCTTTGGAATGGGACTTCTTGCCGGTGTTGTAGGCGGCATTGTAGCAGGTGTTTTGTTCGCACCGCGCCCCGGCTCTGAAATGAGAGAAAAAGTTAAAGAAACAGTTTGTGATTTGGCAGAAAAACATTCACCAGCAGTTAATGAAGCTAAAAAACAAGCTATGGAATCAATTGATTTATTGAGATATAAGTTAGAAAGACAGTACAAAAAGTTCTCAAATATGCTAAAATCTAAAAAAATGAGAAAAGCAAAAGAACTTGAAGAACTTTCTGATTACGATTTTTAAGTTTTAAAATAAAGGGAAATAAATGGAAACAGCACAATTATATCAAAGTTTAACATTCTTGGCGTATTCAACCGGAGTTATTGTAATTCTTGTTGGAGCAATGCTTATCAAAGTTTTGTTTGATTTATCAAAACTTGCAAAAAATGTTGACGAAACGGCTACTATTGTTAAAACAGAACTTGTTCCGACTTTGAAAAATATTAATAAATCCGTAGAAATTGTTAGCGGAATTATTATTAAAGCAGATGAGAGCGTTAACAAGGTAAAAGAGATGATTAAAAATTCACCTCTTAGAATTTTAACAAAAGTTTCTGCTGTAACAGGTGGAGTGGCTAAAGGTTTTATGGGCGGACTTTGCTCTGCTTTTAAATTTTTTGCCAAAAAGAAGTAATGCGTTTGGTTAATAGAAAATTTTTCAAAAGAAGTTAAACTACTATAGAAGGAGAAAATAATATGTCATTATCAAAATTTTTAACAGGTTTTGCTGTAGGCGCTGCAATTGGTGCAGTTGCAGGTATTCTTCTTGCTCCAAAATCAGGTGCAGAAACAAGAGAAATGATTGGTGAAATGGCTTCTGATGTTGCAAGAAAAACTGATGAAACAGTAAAGGATATTCAAAGAAGAGCCGATAATATAGTTTCTGATGTTCAGGAAAAGAGCGAAGAAATTATGGGTAAAATTCAAGATATGCTTAACAAACAAAAAGAAGAATTAGAAGGTTAGTTTTTGAATTTGTAGGTTAG
>OBLI01000380.1_pt1 | contig 47344 bp, 40 predicted proteins | sample 1519701 | NCBI WGS metagenome assembly OBLI01 (sample SAMEA3663005, study PRJEB22513) | pig gut metagenome | biome: pig gut; feature: pig-associated habitat; material: faeces | place: France | collected 2012
AAAGCGGAGGCAGATTTTAATCTTTGGATGGATATTTATCCGGAATCGGAACCATTTCCTATGAACTTGCAGATACAGAAAACACATGATGAATTTATGGATAAGATGGGATTGAATCCCAAAATCTAAAAATGACCCAAAATAATATAGGAGATTTGTTTATGCCAATTCTAGAAAATAAACTAATGGATGAACTAGTAAAAGCTACTTTAGCTGTATTTGAATCAGTTTTTGCATCAAAAATATGTGATTATCAAAATAAGAAAATAACATTAAAATATTTTGATGATTTTGATGAATCCATTCTTTCTTGCATCAAGAATACAATCAAAGACCAATATGAACTTGAAAAAGCACAAGAATTTATACTACAACACCCTCTTTATTTCAAACAAAACTATCAATTTATTGATGATGATAAAAAAATAAATTTTATAGATGATTTTTACAAAAAAAATCCCGACTTACGCAGTATTGGTTCAAAAAGAATTAACCAATGCCTTGAGACATATATTGATAAACTCAATGAACTTCTTAATAACCTATTAAGTGCTGAAGGTAAAATAATTGTAAATCAAATTAATACTACAAGTTCTAAAATTATTAATGAAATTCATGGTTCTCAACAGGAAATAAAAAATGAAATTAATAATTTGAAAGAAATCATAGCTTCACCTGATAGAAAGCCTCCGTTATCTATTTCACCGTTTTATAATATTCCAAGAAAAAATAATCTTTTTTGGGGTCGTGAAAAAGCTCTATCTGACTTAACCGAGAATATGACTGAATATAAATTGTCCTTTTTAACTGGTCCTGGTGGAATAGGAAAGTCACAAATTGCACGTGAATATGTTATACGTTCAATCAATAATAATAAATATAACTCAATCTTTTTATTTACAGCTGCTTCAGAAAATGAACTACTTGAAGAATTTAACAAAGCTGCTCTTTATTTTGATTTGCTTCAAGAAAAATGTGAAGATTCAAATAGATTAATGTCTCTACTTTCTTCATTTATTGACAATAATTCACCTTCGTTAGTAATTTACGATGGTTTAGATGACACCCCCATCAATAAATTGGTTGAAAAATATTTTTTTCAAAATTCAGATATAATAGTAACTACTCAAAACTCTAATATTGATGCTGATGAATTTCCTGTTATCCCGATTAGTAACTTTGACTTAGAAGAGAGTGAAGCATTTCTACTAAAATATACAAATAAACGTATGAAAACAGAATCAGATAATGAAACTGTTTTACTTCTTGCAAATACCTTAGAAAATTATCCTTTAGCATTAGAATATGCTAGAGCTTATGTAAACCAAACGCAAATTTCATTTAGTAAATATTTAGAGATTTATAGTGAACACAAATTTGATATATTAAGCAGCCCTATAACTAGTTATAAGAAAACTGCTTATACCGCTTGGAAAATATCATACGAAAAAATTCTTCAACAATCAATAAGTGCAAAAGACATATTAAACATAGTTTCTTTACTAGATTCCTGTGACATACCTATATATAATATTTTTTTGTATAAAGACCAATATTCGCAATATAATCTTGAACATATTATTATAGCAATTACTGAATATTCATTATTTTCAATAAATGAAAAAATGGCGAATATGCATAGCATTACACAAGAATTCATACGTAATCAAATGCATCATAATAATGAATATCAGAATTATTTTGAAGAAACATTATCAATAATTAATGATTTACTTCCTCAAAAAATAACTAATTCCAATGAAAGAGATTTTGCTAACCTACTTATGAAGCATGCGCTTAAGTTATTATCTTATAATAAAGATTTTTATAATGAAAATGCACTATCTCTTGTTGGAAATACTGCTTCAAAATTATATCTATTAGGAAAATATACTGATGTAATAGAGTTTATTAATAAACATCTACAACAATTTGATATTGATAATCTTCCATTTATATTTTTACAAATGATAGTATTTTATACGCAATCATTTCATTACCTAGGTAATGACACAAATGCCCTTAATTTTCTTGATTTTTTTTCACAAAAAGTACAAGAATCAAAATACTTATCTGATGAAGAGAAATGGTATCTATTAGCAATCTATAAAAATACATATGGTATTATTCAAAAAGACTGTGGGCAAAGTGAATTAGGTTTAAAATCATTTCTAGAGGAATATGAATATTTAACAAAAATTACAGGTAAAAATTTAAATGACCAAATAGCTAACGTTCTGGACAATATTGCTAATATATACAGAAATCAAAATAATATGAATGAAGCTTTTAGGTATTATAATAAAGCATTATCCTATGCAGAAAATGAAAAACATCAGCTTTTACGAATATATGGGAATATCGGCTTTGCATACAAACAACAAGCTCTATATAATGAAGCTCTAGAATACATTAATAAATCACTTGATTATTCTATCGAAATCGGAGATAAGCGTAATGAATGCATTAGTCTCCAACATTTAGGAAATTGCTATATTTGTTTATATAGTACTAATCCAAATATGGAATACCTAAAGTCTGCTACTTCATTCCTTGATAAAGCAATGAAATTAGCAAATGAAATTAATCTTCCGATTCAAAAGGCTTGCATTTACTATGACTATGCTTCTATAGCTTTCCACAAAAAAGATAAATTAGAAGCACATAAATTATTAACCAAATCTTTAGAAATAAGTACTTCAATAAATTATCAAAAAGGTATCGATTTAGCCCAAAACGCATTATCTTCATTGAAATAAATTTTTGTACCCAAATCGTACCCAATGCCATCTAAAAAATCCCTACAAAGCCTATAAATACAAGCTTTGTAGGGATTTACCTTTTTATTCAAACTCAATCGTCCCAGGCGGCTTACTGGTAATATCATAGAAGCAGCGGTTTACCCCCTTCACTTCATTGATAATCCTGCTCATAACTCTCTGTAACACCTCGAACGGTATATTGGCAGCTTCCGCTGTCATGAAATCGACCGTATTGACCGCACGCAGTGCAACCGCGTAATCGTACGTTCTCTCATCGCCCATGACACCTACGCTTCGCATATTGGTGAGCGCGGCAAAATACTGGTTTGGCATCCACTCCGGTGCCTCTCCATGCTCTTTGCGGTATTCCTCTACCGCGGCATCCACTTCCTCACGGTAAATGTAATCGGCATCCTGCACGATACGAACCTTCTCTGCAGTTACCTCACCGATAATACGGATACCAAGTCCCGGTCCCGGGAATGGCTGACGGAAGACAAGTTTCTCCGGGATGCCAAGCTCCAGACCCGCTTTGCGGACTTCATCTTTGAAGAGGTTGCGCAGCGGCTCGATGATTTCCTTGAAATCCACATAATCCGGGAGACCGCCGACGTTGTGGTGGGACTTGATCACTGCGGATTCTCCGCCAAGTCCGGACTCTACCACATCCGGGTAGATGGTTCCCTGTGCCAGGAAATCCACGGCTCCGATCTTCTTTGCCTCTTCCTCGAAGACACGGATAAATTCCTCTCCGATAATTTTACGTTTTTTCTCCGGTTCTGTCACACCGGCAAGTTTTCCATAATAACGCTCCTGCGCGTTGACACGGATAAAGTTCAGGTCAAACTGTCCGTTCGGACCGAAAACTTCCTCGACCTCGTCTCCTTCGTTCTTTCGGAGCAGACCGTGATCGACGAATACACAGGTAAGCTGTTTTCCGATTGCGCGGGAAAGAAGTCCTGCTGCAACAGAAGAATCCACACCTCCGGATAATGCAAGGAGAACCTTTCCATCACCGACTTTTTCACGGATCTCTTTGATTGTATGCTCCACGAAAGAATCCATGCGCCAGGTGCCGGCACATCCACAGATATTTCTTACAAAGTTATGAAGCATCTTGCTTCCCTCTACGGTATGCAGTACTTCCGGATGGAACTGGATTGCATAAAGCTTTTTCTCCGGATTTTCATCTGCCGCTACCGGACAGTCAGCGGTATGTGCTACCACCTGAAATCCCGGTGCCGGTTTGGAAATATAATCAAAATGACTCATCCAGCAGATGGTAGATCCTTCTGCCGAATCCGTTGCCACTCCCTCAAAAAGCGGAGAAGACTTGTCCACGAACACTTCCGTTTTTCCGTACTCACGTACCGGTGCCTTTTCTACTTTCCCACCGAGGATATGATTCATCAGCTGCGCACCATAGCACAGACCGAGAACCGGGATGCCAAGTTCAAATAATTCTTTCGTGTATGTCGGGGAATCTGCCTCATAGCAACTGTTCGGGCCGCCGGTGAGGATAATTCCCTTTGGATTCATTGCCTTGATCTGTTCGATGTCGGTACGGTAAGAATAAATCTCACAGTACACATTGCACTCGCGGACGCGGCGTGCAACCAGCTGATTGTACTGACCACCGAAGTCAATGACGATGACTTTCTCCTGATCCATATTGTGTTTCCTCCTGTTTTCTAAAATGCATTTTTGCATTTATGTGGTGCATTTTTCAAAAGTACACCATTTTTCTACCATTATAATAAAGCCCCTGTGATTTTACAAGTCACAACCTCACGTTTTCTCGTAAAATGCAATCACATCCGCGTAAACTTTTTCATTTTCTTTCTCATTCAGTATTTCATGGCGCATATGCGGATAGGTAATTGTGGAAATATTGGAAAAACCTGCCTGTTTCAGCGTGTCCACACTGTCTTTGGCACCTTTTTCATACCCGGTGCACGGATCTTCGCTGCCGCGGATCATCAGAATCGGTAATGCCTCATTTACGTCCCGGTAATTTGACACCTGATGCATGGCAGTTGTCAGCATATACAGATCGTGAAAAGCGGAAACACTAAATCCGTGCCCGCAATACGGATCCTGCAGATATGCCTGTACCACCTGCTCATCGGAACAGATCCAGTCCGCTTCGGTTTTTGCATGTTTTACCTGCTTATTAAAATTTCCCACTGACAGTTGCTGCACCAGCTTGGAATGATACATTGGTCCACGCGCCCTTGTGAGCAGATTCGTCAGGAAAAACCCTATGCGGATGATCTGTGTTCCCGGATAATTCGGGAATCCGCTCAGTACCACCTTTGCGTAACTGTGTGACTGGGTACAAAGCAGATTCCTTGCAATGATGGTTCCCATGGAATGTGCAAAAATCATCACCTTTTCCGTTTGAAACCGCTCCCTGATATATGCCGTGATCTGTACCTGATCCGACAACAGATAACGGTCACCGTCTTTTTCTTTAAAGAACCCCAGCTTGGGAGCATGTTCCCCATGCCCCCGCATGTCCGATGTCACCACCGTAAATCCCGCCTGCCGCAGCTGCTCAGCGAAAGCCTCATAACGCTCCTTATGTTCCTCCATCCCATGAATGATCTGAATGTATCCCCGCGGATGCTCACGTTCAAATACAGCCAGACTCAGCACGTAACCGTCGGACGCTTTCAATACTATATTTTCCATTTATATCCTCTTCCCCGTTCGTACTTTTAAAACCAGTCCACATTTGTTCCATGTTCCAACTGTTCCGGTGTCATCAAAGACACGGCATCAATAAACCCGTTGCGAAACGTCATCGTTCCTCTCTTTTGTGCGGTCGTTTCTTTCGCCGCAAGTTCTCCTGCAATGCCAGTAAACGCACAGCATGCCACTGCACTCTCCACCGAATTTTCCGCACTTAAAAAAGCACCAAGCATCACGGTGGACATACAGCCGCTTCCCGTAATCCTTGCCATCATCGGGCTTCCATTATGACACCGGTAGACGCAGCTTCCATCCGTGATCAGATCAGTTTCTCCGGATGCGACAAGAATCATCTGATTTTCCTTTGCATACTGCTTCATCAGCTCCGGCAAATCCGTTTCTTCTGCTTCCGCCAGCGCATCCTCGGCTGCATCCACCCCGGTAACCGTTCCACAGTTGTGCAGCAATGCCTGTATTTCCGAATAATTTCCCCGGATACAGGTCGGATGGATTATTTTCATCAACTCCAGACATTTTTCACGCCGATAGGAAGACCCCGACACCCCGACCGGATCAATCACGATCGGATGCCCCAGCGCATGCGCCCGCTTTCCGGCAGTCTTCATCGCCTCATAATCCGAGATAGCCCCGAAATTACAAATCAGTGCCGCTGTACCTGCCGTGATCTCTTCCACCTCACAGGGATGGTGTGCCATCGTCGGTGACGCACCTGCCGCCAGAAGGATATTCGCACAATCGTTGACCGTCACGGCATTTGTGATACAGTGGATAATCGGACGTTTCTGTTGTATTTTCTCATAAATTTCCACCACTTTTTCCCCGGAAAATTTCATCACAGTTTCTCCCGTCTTTGTATTTCACCGTCCAGAATTCCTGCCTTTTTCATTGGAATGATCACGATAATTGCAATGATCGTACCACCACAGGTACTGATCAAAAACGGCACTACAAATGTAAACAATGCCGCTGCTTTATTCCCCATAATCAGATACGCAATCGGATAAGAAAGCATTCCGCCGATGATACCGGTTCCAAACACTTCTCCCACGTATGCAAACGGAAGCTTTTTCCCATACTGGTAAAGCAGTCCTGCAAGCAGTGCACCACACATACTTCCCGGAAATGCCAGTGGGCTGCCAAGCCCTGTCAGATTACGGATCAATGCCGCCATAAAAGCCTGTGCCAGCCCCCACCATGGTCCGACCGTTACCGCGCACAGTACATTCACCAGATGCTGTACCGGCGCACATTTTGAGCCAAATACCGGGAAAGAAAACATACTCCCGACCACAGCCACCGCCGTGAAAAGTGCCGTCAATGTCAGTTTTTTTATCTGCAGATGATTCTTCATTTTACTTTTTTACTCCTCTTTTGTTCCCTTTATATGATCTGTTCTACAAGTTCTCCAAGATGCCGGGTGCCTGTCTCAATATCCTCACAGGCAAAAATGCCGCTGACAACTGCGACACCCGCGATGCCTCTGCCTTTTAACTGCAAAACATTCTCTGCCGTGATTCCCCCGATTGCCACAACCGGAATTTTCACGCTGTGGCAGATTTCTTCCAGCAGCTCGTGCTTCATCGGAATGGCATCCTTTTTGGTTGTAGAGCCAAACACAGCACCACTTCCCAGATAATCAGCGCCTCCCGCTTCTGCGGCTTTCGCCTGTTCCACGGTTTTTGCCGTCACACCAATGATTTTATCCGGTCCGAGAATCTCACGCGCGTGCGCCAGTTCCATATCGGACTGTCCGATATGAACCCCGTCCGCGCCGACTTTTGCCGCCAGTTCCACATCATCATCCAGAATGAGTTTCACTCCGTAACGATGGCAAAGTTCCAGCAATTCTTCTGCCTCCTTCTGCACATCCGCTTCCGGAAGTTCCTTCTCCCGCAGCTGTACCAGAGTGGCGCCACCTTCCAGTGCTTTCTCTACCTGCTCATATAATGTTTCATTGCCCAGCCAGGTGCGGTCGGTCACCGCATAAAGGCGGAGCTGTTTTTTTTTCATATTATTCACTGTTTTTTCCTCCTGCATGTTATCCCATTATAACACGCACGACAGGAGAAAATCTATACTGCATGCAAATGTGCATATTTTTCCTTTGTTGCCATTCCTCCGCGGATATGACGTTCGGATTTATTCACATCAATAATCTTGCGGGTTTCTGCCGCAAGTGCCGGATTCACCTGGCACAGCCGATCTGTGATATCCTTGTGAACGGTCGATTTTGAAATCCCGTAATGTTTGGCAGCCTGCCGCACAGTTGCCTTATGTTCAATGATATAGTTTGCGATTTCCACGGCTCTTTCTTCAATATAAGCTTTCAAAAAAATACCCCTGCATTCCTGTGTTTGTACAGTTTATGCAAGGATATGTTTGCTTATTACTTACTTTCTGACTTACTTCCCACAAAGACTCTTCTGTCACAACCTGTCCCACAACAGTTCCATCGGGTTTGACTCCAAAATAAAGTTTCCTTTTCAATACCAAGATTCAAATCAACACCTGCCTTCAACGCATATAATCAAATTATATACTGCTTATAATGATATGAGGTCATATAAAGCAAATATTCTTATCTATGTCCCATGACGAACTGAATAGAGGACATATGGCAAAAAAATAGCCGTCCATGTCCCATGACGAACTAAATAGAGGACATATGATAAAAAAGTGCTCATTTATGTCCTGTTAAACAGATCCTGTGGGACTTTTTCATGCGCTTTTTATACATATGTCCTTTTACCAACTTCTCCCGGGATTTTTCAATGCACTTTTTCTACATATGTCCCTCCGGCAACTTTCACCGAGACTTTCTGGCTTACTTATTCTCTATATGTCCCCAAAACACAAGGAAACGCGCACGAAAAAGAGAATGTTCCACACACGGAAACATTCCCTCTTTCATTTATGTATTTATTTTTCCAGTTTTGTCAGTTCATTGCTGTCCACATCCGCCGCATGACCGCCCTCATTATGGCTTGCTGATCCGTTCTCAAACCACCATGCCACACCTGCGGCCAACACAACAACTGCTACTACAACTACGATAATGACTGTTTCTAACATGAAATTTTCCTCCTGAACTCTTTGAAAATGGTCGCTTATTTCAAAGAGTCAGAAGCTTTTTCCCCATCCTGCCAGTGTATGTATGCCATGATCCACGCATGGCTGCGCACAAATATGTTTTCGATACGGCAGGATGCCAGATAAATCCGGGTAGCATTCCCGGCAAATCCGCTTGCAAGTCCTGCCCACAAAATGATGTTGCGTTCTGCATTCAGCCGCGTGATCCGTGCACGGACGGTCAGACGCGCCTGTTCGAACTGTGTCAGTTCGGAACGTCCGAGGATATCAAGGAAGGAACCCTGCTGCCGCTCCATCGTATGTACCGCAAGATGATCCGGCTCCGCCTGCGTGATATCGTGCATGTTTTGCACACCATAGCTCTGCTGCACCGCAAAAAAACATATGACAACCGCCAAAAAGATGCCTACACACCTCATCCGGCTTTTTTGTATCCGCATGATTCCCTCCTTTCCCGGGCATGCCCGTGTTATGTAATCATTCCATCACTACTTTGTCAGTCCAGCCTTCTTGCGAAGCAGGTGATACAGCCACCTGCCCTCGTCACTCAGCTCACTTTTCTTGAAACCGCTGACTTTCGGACAGCTGCTTTTAATAATAGAAGAAGATTCCTGTTTGTTTGACAGATTCCACGCAATGTAGCTGACACCGTATTCATCCATCGTCTGTATCCAGCGGTCTGCCTCTTTTTTGTCAATGGCTCCGTTTCCGGAAGCATCACAGATTCCATATTCCGTGACAAATACCGGAAGTCCTTTGTTGATGGCTGCGGTCATTTTATTGCGCAGATCTGCTTTGTGTGTGGCTGCATAAAAATGCAGCGCATACATGATATTATCCCCCTTGATCGGATCGGCTGCTACCTGATCCACATCCTGTGACCAGGTCGGTGTTCCTACAACGATCACCGCCTTTTTGTCATTTTTGCGAATGGTGGAAATGACACTCCTGGCATAGGATTTGATCTCTTTCCAGCTTGTTCCGTTATTCGGCTCATTGCAGATCTCATAAATCACATTGTTATAACCCTTAAATTCCCTGGACATTTCCCTGAAAAAGGCCTTTGCTTCTTTCTTATGGGAATTTGGATTTCCGTCGCTTAAGATATGCCAGTCCACGATCACATACATTTTATGTTTCTTTGCCAGCCTGACTCCTTTTTTAATCAGTTTCTTTAAGTCACTGCGGTTCTTTGCATCTCCGCTACAGTATCCGTTATACTCTTCGGTATACATCGCCAGGCGCACGACATTTGCTCCCCATTTATCATGCAGCTGGGCAAAACACTTGTCATTGACGTACTGCGGATACCAGCTCAATCCATGTGTGCTGACTCCGCGAAGCTGTACTTCATGCCCCTTTTTGTCCACAAGTTTTGTTCCTTTGACGTGCAGCCTGCCTGCCGATGCGTCATAATATGTTGTTGTTTTTGCCTCTGCTATTTGCAGTCCCCCTGTCAAACACAATCCCAGTGCAAGCACACATACCAGTGCAAACCCACGCAGGATTTTTATTTTTTTATTAAAAAAATACATGTCCCACTCCACCCTTCTCCGATGGAAACAGGCGGCTCCACGTTCCATTGGACCGCTGTAACATTCTTAATCAATCGCTGTAACCTTGTAATCTTTCTCTTCTACCGTTTTCTTTAATACATCATCTGCCACTTCCGTGGATGAGGTCACAACGGCAGTGCCAGCCTCATGGCTGACTTCTGCAGATGTTACTTCCGGAAGTGCCTCAAGTGCTTTCTTTACGGTTGCCTCACAGTGTCCACACATCATTCCTTCAATATGCATTGTCTTTGTCATTTTTGTTTCCTCACTTTCGCTTATTTTCATTTCTGTCGGTTTTGCTGCCGGTACAGCCTTTTTATTTGCTTTTCCATGTACGGAAAACAGGTTCAGCCGTAATGCGTTGGTCACGACACAAAAGCTCGATAAACTCATGGCTGCCGCGCCAAACATCGGATTTAATTTCCATCCAAATACAGGATACCACACACCGGCCGCAAGTGGAATCCCTATTACATTATAAAAGAATGCCCAGAACAGATTTTCGTGGATATTCCGAAGCGTTGCGCGGCTTAAACGGATTGCTGCCGGGACATCCCGCAGACGGCTTTTTACCAGAACAACGGATGCCGCATCGATAGCCACATCGGTTCCGGCGCCGATGGCGATTCCGGTGTCTGCACGCGTCAGTGCCGGTGCATCGTTGATACCGTCTCCGACCATGGCAACTCTGCCGTGTTCTCTGAGTTTGCGGATCTCCGCCTCTTTTCCTTCCGGCATAACACCTGCGATCACCTCGTCCACTCCTGCCTGTGCGCCGATGGCTTTTGCTGTGCGCTCGTTGTCCCCGGTCAGCATAATGACTCGGATTCCCATCTCACGCAGCTTAGCTACCGCCTGCGGACTGTCCTCTTTGATCGTATCTGCTACGGCAACCAGACCGGCACAGGTATGATTCTTTGCAAAAAGCAACGGTGTTTTTCCCTCTTCTGCCAGTTTCTTTGCCTGTTCTGTCATGGCCGCGTCCACGCTTACCTTCTGCTGCATATAAGAAACACTTCCACCCAGCAGCAGATCTTCTCCGCGCACCGCGGAAAGTCCGTTGCCCGGCAATGCCTGAAAATCGTGCACTGCAGTATTGGAAATACCAATTGTCTTTGCATGCTCCATAACCGCCTTTGCCAGCGGATGTTCACTGGAACTCTCCAGATCCGCAGCAAGCTGCATCAGCTCCCGCTCCGTATATTCCTTTGCCGGGAGAATATCCGTCACACGCGGTTTCCCGGTTGTGATTGTACCGGTCTTGTCCAATGCCACGATCTGCGTTTTTCCTGCATTCTCCAGTGCCACGGCATTTTTGAAAAGGATTCCGTTTTTTGCTCCCATGCCGTTTCCGACCATGATCGCTACAGGTGTTGCAAGTCCCAGTGCACACGGACAGCTGATAACGAGCACGGAAATGCCACGCGCCAATGCAAACCCGACGTCTTTTCCGGCAATCAGCCAGACGATGACCGTGATTCCTGCAATGGTGATGACCGTTGGTACAAACACACCGGATACTTTATCGGCGATTTTTGCAATCGGCGCCTTGGTGGCTGCCGCATCCGACACCATTTTGATGATCTGGGAAAGCGTGGTGTCTTCTCCCACACGGGTTGCCTCACAGCGCAGAAATCCGGACTGGTTCGTCGTTGCCGCGCTGACGGAGGAGCCTTTCTGTTTGTCGACCGGAATACTCTCTCCGGTGAGTGCTGCCTCGTTGACCGCACTGCTACCTTCTATGACAATTCCATCGACCGGAATATTTTCCCCCGGACGCACGACAAAGATATCCCCCTGCCGCACTTCTGCAATTGACACGGTAACTTCCTGTCCGTCCCGCACCACCGTTGCGGTCTTCGGTGCCAGCCGCATAAGACTTTTTAAGGCATCGGTTGTCTTGCCTTTTGCGTTGGATTCGAGCATTTTTCCGACGGTGATGAGTGTCAGGATCATTGCCGCAGACTCGAAATAAAATTCATGCATATATCCCATGACTGCATCCATATCGCCGCGCACCTGCGCTCCGGTCATGGCAAACAGGGCATACGTACTGTATCCAAACGATGCTCCGGCGCCGAGTGCCACCAGTGTATCCATATTTGGTGCGCCGTGGAGCAGGCTGGTAAAACCGCTCACAAAGAACTTCTGGTTGATCACCATGATGATGATGGTTAAAAGCATCTGCAACAGTCCCATTGCCACATGATTGTCTTTCATGGCAGCCGGTACCGGCCAGCCCCACATCATATGTCCCATGGAAAAATACATCAGCACGACAAGAAAGATTACCGATGCGATCAGACGTTTGCGCAGTTTCGGTGTCTCGTGGTCTTTTAATGCTTCTTCCTCTTCTGCCACGGTCTGTTCTTTTTTTGCGCCTTTGGGTGCTGCGCCGTATCCGGCCGCAACGACTGCATTTACGATTTCCTGATCACTCGCCGTGCCTTCCACTCCCATGGAGTTGGTCAGCAGGCTGACGGAGCAGGAAGTCACACCTGACACTTTGGAGACGGCTTTCTCCACGCGGGCGGAGCATGCCGCACAGCTCATGCCGGTCACTTCATATTGCTTCATAGTTGTCTCCTTATTTCATTAATTTTTGTAACATCGTTACTAATTCGTCTACTTTATCGTCCTCGCCGTTTCGGATGCCATCTGCGACGCAGGTACGGATGTGTTGTGCCAGCAGGACTTTATTAAAACTGTTGAGTGCCGCATTGGCAGCCGCTACCTGTGTGATGATATCCGGGCAGTAACAGTCTTTTTCTACCATGCCTTTGATGCCGCGGATCTGTCCTTCAATGCGGCTCAGGCGATTGATCATATCTTTCCGTTCCTTCTCGGAACGCTCTTTTTTCTTACAGCATTCACAAGTATGTTCTTTTTCCATTCGGATTATGTCTCCTCTCTGTCCGATACCCTGTAGGGGTATCTTTCTGTATTGCATTATATACCCCCTGTGGGTATTATGCAAGAACAATTTCTATTATTTTCCCCAAAAGTGTGGTATGCTCTGTCATAGATTATATTTAAATGAGGAAGAAAACATTGAAAAAATCAGTACAAAGATTATTATTTGGAATCGGCATCCTATCCCTTGGTATCACGTTCACCGGTTGTCATGCCAGCCATTCACAGACGGATTCACAGAAAACTATTTCCAGACAGACAGAACAGCAGGCCGGACCAACAGAAACGGAAACTTCTTCCACGCTTTCTCTGATTGACGCCTCCGGCATGACATTAGAAAGCCGCATCCACACACCGGACGGTTACACAAGAACCAAAGAAGCCGACGGAAGTCTTGCAGAGTTTTTGCGAAACTATGCCATGGAGCCTGATCAAAGTCCCGTTCTATTATATGACGGCAGTAAAAAACGCAATCAAAAGGCTCATGTTGCCGTATTTGATCTCCCACTTGAACATGAGGATCTCCAGCAATGCGCGGATTCCGTCATCCGGGTATATGCAGAATATTTTTGGAGTACAAAGCAATACGATCGCATTGCTTTTCATTTTACGAATGGATTTGATGCCCCGTATACGAAGTGGGCAGACGGTTACCGTATCCGTGTAAACGGAAATAATGTAAGCTGGATCAAAAGTGCACAGCCGGACACTTCCTACGACAGTTTGAAAGACTATCTGCGTATCGTTTTTTCTTATGCCGGTACCGCCTCCATGGATACCGAAGCACAGCCGATCCCGCTATCTGATCTGCAGGTGGGAGATGTGTTTTTAAAAGGCGGAAATCCGGGGCATGTTGTGATGGTCGTTGATCTGTGCGAAAATGCAGATGGCAAAAAAACCTTTCTTCTTGCACAGGGATATATGCCGGCACAACAATTTCATGTATTAAAAAATCCGGCGCACGAAGATGACCCATGGTATTATGAAGATGAAGTCACCTATCCGTTTCACACGCCGGAATATACCTTCCAGAAGGGAAGCTTAAAACGATTAAATTATGGGATTACCCACACTGCTCCTGAATAAGCCTGTGGATTTCCTCTTTGTCTTTATCCAGTGCCACTTCCAGTTCCGCATACAGCAGATTCTCTGCCAGTTTAAAATAACGCTCATCCACCGCCGTAACTTTTCTGCCCTGCCGGATACGCTCTTCTTTCCGGTCGCAGATCAGTTTGATGATCCCCACCAGACGTTCCGGATCATTGCTGGTAATGGCCTCTTTGTAGCTGCGCTCTCTGGTTTTTTCATTGTCAATCCACGCTTCATTGACAGATGGGATCTTTCGGATAAATGCCATGGCTTCCTGCTTTGTCATAACCTTTCGGACTGTGGCACTGCCGGTGGCTGGCATATAAATTTTGCCCGCCTGATCCGTCACGGGCACTAAAAGATAGTACAGTTTTTTAGAATCTGTATCTGAAAAATCCAGATGCACCAGATCCTTTACCTCACATACTCCGTTTGCAGCTTTGACGATAAATTCTCCTATCTGATACAAGATAATTCCCCCTTTCCCCTGTATTTCTATTGTACCACAAGGAAAAGAGGGCATTCAAAGGTCGAATTCAACGAAAATTTCTCATTATGAGGTTGGGGATGTTGCACAATTTCAATCAGATTTCTTCACCACAACGCAAATCCTGCCATTTCATAGAATTCCAATACTTTTTTCCAATACCTATCTCAAACAAAAAACTTTTCGCTGTTCTTCCGTCATTTTCTCAATCGACACCAGATTTGCAGACCGTTTCATGGCATGATTATATTCATATTTTTTCAGCGCACAGTTTCGTGCAGTCTTTAACGTATAGGCTTCAAGATTTTCGGGCTGTCTGGGCGGAATCGAATTCCATAAGCCAAAATAAGTATCGTTTTCAGTTTCCTGGGCATCAGGCACGCTCCGCAAAATATGGTAACATACCGCAAGAATCCGCCTGCCATATTTCTTTTGTACTTCCATCTGCATGCTCTGCTTTTTCAATACGATACCGCGCTTACGCCTCTTTGTTATTCTTTAAGATAAGCCTCTTATGCTTGCTGGAATAGGTCCAGTACTTTGATGACAATTTCGGACAGTTTGCTGACGTAATGGAAGAAACTTTCTTTGCCTTTGACTGATATGGTACCCAGCTTGTATACTCGCGTCCGCTCTTCTTTCCGGAACCGGTATAGTAATTATCCGATACGGTATTTTCCCCTGATACATAACCGGCGATCTCACCAGCCATGGCATATTTTCCTTTTGCCGTAACTTTTCCTACGTTGTAATTGCAGCTTCCGTCGCGGAATTCTCCGACAACACCACCTGCATAACCTTTTCCGGTAAGGCTGACCGTTCCTGTATTATAACAGTTTTTAATCTTCGTTCCACAGTAACTTACACCGCCAACATTGGTAAATCCGTTTTTCGTATTGACGGTAATCTTTCCGGTATTGTAACATTCGCTCATTGACGCTGCAAATCCTACACCCGCAACTTCATTATCTCCTTCATAGTCTCTTCCGGAGCAGACACCGGTAAAGGAAACCGCCCCCTTGTTATAGCACTGTTTAATTTTTACAGCGGACGCTTCGATACCACACACTTTGACTACTGCGCGCGAGGTCTTTCCTCCCTGATTTGTCACAGAAATTTTACCGGTATTGCCACATCCCTTAGCCTGTCCATAACACGAGCCGGCAACACCGCAAGCCTCAAATTCAAGCCCGAATCCTGCATCTCCCTTTGCTGTATTCTTAATTGTAAGATTTCCGGTATTGACACACTTTTCTATTTTCTTCGTGATCATGGCAATACCATATACCGAAAACGAAGTATCCTCATTCCGTGCTCCTGTCAATGTGATATTGCCCTGATTCCGGCAATTCCTGAAATTGGAATTTTCATCTCCCCAGGAGATTCCGGCAAAATAGCCTGGCAACGCATCCGTTACTTTAATATCTGCATTGACTTTACTGGTACAATCGGTAAAATCACAGGATTGTGCGCTATCGACAATTCCGGCACCACCGATTGTCGTTTTTCCGGATACTGTGATATTGGAAAACCTGCACTTTTCCGCCTGATATACCAGGGCTGCTCCCATTTCTTTTCCCTGAATCGTCACATTTGTCATAACAATGTTTTTAAACGTTGCATTTTTTGCATTGTTGAACAGTCCCATTCCCGTATAGTTCTTAATCGTATGTCCTTTGCCATCCAGGGAACCCGTGAAGCACTCCTCGTGCTGCACCTTCATATCATAATCATAATAATTCGGAAACAGATTCAGATTCCCCTTAATTGTGATATCTTTCGCCAGATAATAATTTCCATCCGGATTCTCCTGCATTGCAACCAGATCTTCCTCGGAACTGATTGCAACCGCCTGCGCTGCATAAACGGTTTCGGTTGCTGCGCCCATATGCAGATCCGCCGGGCTACTGGTACATGCCAAAGCCATTGCCATCACAAAAACTGCCATTTTTTTCATATGCATTACCTCTTTTATATGCGATTATTTAACATTAATTCCACAGTGTCGTAAATCTACAACCGACACATTCTTAACTTTGAATGTATATTTATGAATCCCTTTTTTAACTACTTTATTTGCCGGATATCTATACTGATAGAGTAATTTCCCCGGATAAGAAGCATATGCATAAAACGGATAAGCCAGATCTGCTCCCATCGTATTTACAGTATATCCCTTTACAATAATGGTATTTCCACTGTAGGAAAGAGATTGGGTTACAAACTTGATTTCATCTTCTTCATAGTCGCTCAGCTTGGTGCTGACCTTCAAGGAATATGTATTTGCCTTTGGAGACACTGCCTTACTCGTCTTTGCATCATTTTTGTTTTCGATCATTTCGACTTTCGCCTTATATTTTGCCGAACCTGCCCCTTTTGCCTTATAAGTAAATGTGTATTTACTTGTGGCAGCACTTGTAAAAGTCTTGATCTTTTTTGAGCCTTTATAAACATAAATTTTGGAAACACCACGGACTTCTGCACCGCCATTATTGACATCCACCTGAATGCCAGCCTGATCCGCAGACATCTTCGTCACTTCAATCTTCGGCTCTTTTTTTACGACTGTTTTATACACCGGTTCATCCGTAACGGTGATTCTTGCTATAACCTTAAGGCGTGGCAGCGTTTTCACATTCTTGTTTTCTTCTTTTATGCCATACTGTACGGATACCTCTTCGCCAGGCTTTGCGGTCTGTCCTGTAATAACGGCTGATTCACTCCGATTGATCGTCTGACTCATTAGTGACGGTCCAAAATCAGCAAACCAGGTTAGTGTAACCGGGCTTTCCGTAGTCACATACATACCTACCCGGATAACTTTATCCGTGTCATTTTTTACAACAAATGTATCCGGTTTCTGTCCGATATAAATGTATCCGGTAGTATTTGCTTCACCAAATATTACACTGCCACTTTTTGCTTCTGTAAGTGTGTAAGTTACCTTATTTGCGTCCAGATCCATTTCGAAGTTCTTTGCAAAAACAGGCTCTGCATGACAGATTACCATGACCAGCAAAAGTATACATGCTGCCATTCCAAGATGCAGCAGCCTTTTTCCTTCTATTGATGTTTCCTTAAATTGTTTCACCATAACCAGTCCTCCTTTTTCGTGCATTTACTGTAAGAAAATGATACCTCATTTACGGCAATTTGTGACATTATGCACACAAATTACAGTTATTTCGACACGAACGATTTTTATCAGTTTTTATTTGTATGCATAATAAATAAATTTTGCAAGTTCCACACGCGTAACGGCATCGTCCGGTCTGAATTTATGATCACCATTGTCTTTGATGATGCCCCTGGACTCGGCCCATGCTACCGCATCCGCATAAAATACCCAGTCCTTGTAGTCCGTAAATGTTGATTTCTGGGATGCTTTCGGTGCACCGATGCTCTGCCATACATAATACAGTGCATAGCCACGCTGGTAAGCATATTTTCCTTCAAAGATTCCATACTCAATCAGCCCCTTATCCACTGCCCACAATGCAGCTTTATAGTAACTGTCCGTGCTCTTGACATCCGGGAAATGATTTAATGCTTTCGGTGTCGGAGATCCGTTTGCCTTGTACAAAGCGTTAAATACATCACCCTTGGTGCAGATTGCCTTGGAATAAAATTCATTCTTGCTGGTAGGCTCCATGATCTTGTTTTTTACCACCCATGCAACTGCCTTGGCATCGGCAGCATCCACATCGGTGTACGAGGAGGTGGAAGATGCATTTTTAATCTTGATCTTCACGGTCTTTGTCGCATTCAGATTGATCGTATAGCCGCCCTTTACTTTTTTCATATAGGTTGTATCGAGTGGCAGATACGATTTCACACCTGCCTGATCCGTACAGATCAGATATTCGCCAGCCATTGCCTCCTCATCTGCAAAAGTTATCTTTCCTGTGCTTGTTGTGTAGGACTTGATCTTCTTACTGGAAGATGCAAAGATCTGCACTGCCTCTGTCTTATAAGTTCCAACGCCCAGATACTGATAATTTTCCCGTAAAATATTTGCCTTATGACTGGCACTGTTCATCCATCCACGCATCGCAAGCTGTGCCGTAACAGTTTTTGTACATTTGTACATATTCTCGCCGAGTCCGGTATTCTTAAAGGAAGACGGAACGGCAGTCTTGTAGCTGGTTCCATTTGGTCTGGTATGTGCTGGCTGTATATTGTTGACATTTTCCTTGGCACGGACTGCGGTTGCTTTTTGCAGTGCTGCCGGCATGGTAAGAAGCTTTTTCCCTTCCTTTGCACGCTCAATATTGGTCAGCCGCAAAATGTTCCATTCATCCTCAGAAACGGCAATTCCTTTTTCCGGCCGGTTGTTTCCCAATGTCGGAATCACTTCATTGATATAAAGTTCCCTTGTCTTTCCATCCAGTGACAGATTCAGATAGGCTGTAACGCCTCCCTTACTTTCATAAGTTGCATCTACTTTGCGGAACGATTTCCACTCTGCTTTGGTTCCGTTTTTTGCTGCAGCAGTAATTACTTTCATGACCTGTGCTTTGGTTGTTGTATTGGTCATATTCATTTTGCCTGCTGCTGAACTCATTGCCCCCCAGTCTTCCTCGAGTTTTTCCTCTGTCGTACCCACATTGTCTGCTTTTACGGTCATCTGCGGTATGATGCAGATCATCATAATAAGTACCAGTGCCAGACTGCACAAATTTTTTCCTATTTGCAGGATTGTTTTTTTCTTTGCTTTCATATACATTCCTCCTTATGCTTCTTTGTTATTCTTTAAGATCAGCCTTTTATGTTTGTTTGAGTATGTCCAGTATTTGGAAGAAAGCTTCGAGCAGTTTCCGAATGTGATCGAAGATACTTTTTTGGCTTTGGACTGATATGGTTTCCAGGATGTGCTCTCCGATCCGCTTTTTTTACCGGAACCGGTATAATAATTATCATAGACCGTCACACCGTCCAAGTAGCTGTATCCGGCATTTCCAGCAATCTCACCTTTGTAAATCGTTTTGCCTTTTCCTGAGATTTTACCGGTATTATAATTGCTGTAACCAGAATAAAACTCTGCCGCGATACCACCGACCAGACCATTTCCGGTCAGGCTTACCGCTCCGGTATTATAACAATTTTTAAGTTTTGTTCCGGCATAGCTTACACCACCCACACAAGCCGTTCCGCTTGTCAGCTTAACTGTAATTTTTCCAGTATTATAGCATTCACTTGTTCCATATCCGGTGCCAACGCCCTCAACCCTGATCGCTTTATCAAGCGAGTAATCCGTACAGGCACCTTTATAGGAAATATTTCCCGTGTTATAGCAGCGGCTGGCTGCTTTCCCTGACGAACTGAACACACCGGCTATCGTTGCCCTTGTCGTTGATTTTTTACCGCCTTTATTTGTCACTGAGATATTTCCGGTATTGCTGCATCCTGTAATTTTTTGTATACACTTCTCTACAACACCACAAGCGGTTAAAGCCGGTCCATATTCCGGATCATCTTTTTTCTGTGTTTTCAATTGTAATATTGCCGGAATTGGAACAGTTTTCCATGCTTTTTGCATACGTTGTAATATCACATAACTTAAAGCTTAGATCATCAACAGACTCACTGGTCACTTTCAAATTTCCTTCTCTGCTCTAATATTGGCATCGACCTTGCTGGTACAATCGGTAAAATTACAGTTTTCTTCTGTAAATACAATCCCTGCACCGTCTGTCTTTGTACTGCCGGATACTGTAATATTGGTAAATGTACATTTTTCGCACTATATACCAAAGCTGCGGCACTCTGCGTTCCTTCTATCGTAACATTTGTCATGATAATGTTTTTAAAGGTTGCATTTTTTGCATTATCAAACAACCCGATTCCCACATAATTTTTGATCTTATGCCCCTTACCGTCCAGCGTTCCCATAAAACTGTCCACACGGTAATTTTTTCATAAGCATTTCCTCCGTTGTGTCCATTTTTCAGACGATCTGGCACATCTGGTCTGATGTGCATTCACTCTGGGAATATAGTACCACATTTTAAAAAAGTTCTGCTGTTAATTGCGCGAATTACAGTTATTTCGACATGAACGATTTTAAAATGCCATCATTTATGGTTTATTGTTATGAAAAAACAGGGAACACCTCTGCTTTGTGCAAGGTGTTCCCCGTTTTTCTCTATAACAGCCACTTCATCTCTGCAAAAAATTCCCGCAGCATATTGTTCGGCAGATATTTTGGTGTGGAATCCGCCGCAATTCCACAGACATCGGAAAGTCCGTACTTTTTTGCAATCTGTAAGGCGCGGAATACATGAAAATTGTTGGTCACAATGCCAACGGATGCACCCTCTTTCATCAGCTTTTTACTGTTCGTGATATTCTGCCCGGTTGTCTGCGATTGATCCTCTGTCAAAATCCGCGCAGTATCAATGCCTTTTTCCTGCAGATACTGTGCCATTCCCTCTGCTTCAGACCACGGCTCGTTGCTTCCCTGTCCTCCGGAAACAATGCAGACCGTGTCCGGGTTTTCATTCAGATATTCCACAGCCTTATCCAGACGATATTTAAGAACCGGACTCGGACCATCCTTTCTCACCTGTGCGCCAAGTACGATAATATAGTCGAGCCCCCCTCGTCCATCCGCGTGCATCTGGCTGATCACACAGCCCTCTACGATACAAAACACAAGCAGTCCGATACAGACCATCATTCCTGCAAAGATTTTTACCGGATGCGGTGCCTTTTTCCACACTTCCATGTACACGGAAATTCCAAACAGAAACACCACGATCCCGATGCCAATCCATATAAGGAAAAAAGTGGTGCCGGAACCGGTCGCATGAACCATCACTGCATAAATCATGCTCAGGATTGCAAGCAGTAAACATATCCAAAATACCATCATATTCTTTTTCATTTCTCCATCCCTTTTCACTCCGCTAATACCGGATATGAAAGCCATTTTCCTGTTCATCCGGTGGTATGTTTTGCCGATCCATCCCGGTAATATCAATATATCTGTCCTGTTTCAACTGCTGGATAATCTGATCAATCTCTCCGACAAGCCCCTGTAGTTCGGCACTGACCGATCCATCATATTCATTTCTTACCCATCCGGTCACACCATAGTACTGGGCCAGATGCGACAGACGGTAGCGAAACCCTACCCCCTGCACATATCCGGTGAAACAGATGTGTTCTCTTCGTTTACTGTCTGACATAATTTCCCCTAACGATAACTCTGATACAATTTTTCAAATGCAGAAAACGACCGCTCAATCATATCGTAATCGACACAGTAGGACACACGCGCATACCCCGGACAGCCGAATCCGGTCGCGGATACAATCAGAAGATCCTGATCCTTGGCACGCTCGCAGAATGCATCTGCATCCGGCTCCAATGCTTTCACAAACATGTAAAAAGCGCCCTGTGGCTTAAAACATTCATAGCCGATCCTTGTCAGGCCATCGTAGAGCAGATCGCGGTTTTTCTTATATAATTCAATATCCCCGGTGTTGCCGACACAGGCTGCAATCACTTTCTGGAACATGCTCGGTGCACAGACATAACCCAGCGCACGCCCGGCTCCTGCAATTGCCGCATAGACCGTCTTACTCTCGGTCACTTCATCCGGAACGATCACGTAGCCGATACGCTCGCCCGGCAGTGACAGGGATTTGCTGTAGGAATAGCATACCAGTGTGTTTGCATAATATTTTGTCACATACGGTACTTCCACGCCATCGTATGCAATCTCACGGTACGGTTCATCCGCAAGGATAAAGACCGGTGTGCCGTTCTCTTCGGATTTCTTTGTCAGAAGTGCAGCAAGTTTCCGGATCGTCTCTTTCGAATAGACAGCTCCGGACGGGTTGTTCGGGGAGTTGATGATCACGCCTTTGGTGTGTGCGCTGATGGCTTTTTCTAAGGCTTCAAAATCAATCTGGAAATCGCTGGTGTGAGGCGGTACCACAACAAGTTTTGCTCCGTTGGCTTCCACAAACACACGGTACTCCGGGAAAAACGGTGCAATCGTGATAAACTCATCTTCCGGTGAAGTGGTAAGTGCGCGGAAACATACCGACAAGGATGCGGCAGCTCCCATAGTCAGGTAAAAGTTGTCTGCCGAAAACGCAGTCTCATATGTCTTGTTCAGGTAATCTGCGATTGCCTGTCTCGTCTCGATATCTCCCTGTGCAGAAGTATATCCGTGCAAAGAAATGGAATCCAGTTTCTGTGTCAGGTCACGGATGGTCTCATTGACGCAGTCCGGTGCCGGTACGGTCGGGTTTCCAAGGGAAAAATCATAGACATTTTCCGCTCCCACAACTGCTGCGCGCTGCTTGCCATACTCAAATAATTCACGGATTGCCGAACGCTGGCTTCCTAATTGATACATATCTTCTGCTACGAACATTTTATTTTCCTCCTCATATAATCAGGTGTCTTTATTAAAATTCAAGGCTTTTCAACCTTTTATATCTCCTGTTTTTCCAGTTATTTTTACAGATAATTTCTTGTTCTTTGTATTTTTAATGACATTGTATGTAGATTCTTCAAACTTATCGCTTCTGACTTGCCAGATAATTTTCATACTCCAGCCGGCTCAGCCGCTCGATCTCCTCCCGGAGATTGTCCGCCGACATGCTCAGCGCGCCCTGACTCATGACCGTAAGCTGCTCCAGCCCGTCATTTGTCGCAACCGTGACACGGTACTTGTGCCCGATCTCATGCACGGTGCGCTCGATAAATGTATCCGCGGTCTCATCGGTTTTCGTGTAGACCACATCCAGATTGTGATATTTGCTTTTGGCACCCGGATGTTCCTTGCGCTTATAGGCATCAAACACCACCAGCACCGGACAGCTCTTGTATCCCTGATAATTGCTTAAAATATCCAAAAGCTTATCCCTTGCGGAATCAATATTGACACGGGAAAGTTCGTTTAAGTCTTTCCATGCAAAAATAATATTGTAACCGTCCACAATCAGATATTCTTCCTGCGGTCCCTTCGCCGGATAGATCGGATTGCCTTTTTTATCATATTTTACCACATTCGGCTTCGGCGCATCGGATTTCTTTTTCAGCCACTTGCGCCGTTCCTGATCTTCCATATCTTCGCGGCTCATGCCAAACTCACGGGCATAAATCTGCTGCAGCTCCTGATCTAACTCCCAGCCGGTCTTGCCGGAAGACTGCTGCCGGTGCACCGGGCCAAAACTCTGCCCGTTGGTCTCATAACTGCGCCCGTCCGCAGGTGTCTGGGTTTCCTCCTCCGGCACAAACTGCCGCGGCAGATGCATATAATTATCCACCTGATCCCACGGCACGATAAATCCGGCACCGTGCGCACAGAATACCGATCCGGTCGGATTTGCCGTATCTGCTTCACTGTCGTATCCGGTTTCCGCGATCACTTCCTCACTGTTGTAACAGACATCATAACCGGAAAGTTCCAGTGTCAGATGCCCGAGTCCGCGGGTATACGCATGCACCTCACTGCTGTAGTCCTGCATTGTTGCGACCGGAACCGTGCCCTGCAGCACGGCGTAGTCCATGCCGTTTCCGGTGCCGAATTCCGGCGAATCAAACTTGCCTGCACGCTGCTTTAAATCGGTCATGGCACGACCGACCATCTCCTGCGGCACTTCAAGCGTAAATGCGTATACCGGTTCCAGCAGTACGCTTTCCGTGCTCTTTAACCCCTGCCGGATCGCGCGGTAAGTTGCCTGCCGGAAATCACCGCCCTCGGTGTGTTTGATATGGGCGCGTCCGCTTAAAATCGTGATTTTTACATCGGTGAGTGCTGATCCGGTCAGTACGCCCGGATGTTCCCTCTCCATAATATGTGTTGCGATCAGCCGCTGCCAGTTGAGGTCGAGCACATCCTCACTGCACGCGCTCGCCACCTCGATTCCGCTGCCCGGTTCGCCCGGCTCCAGCAGCAGATGCACTTCCGCATAGTGGCGCAGCGGCTCAAAATGTCCCACACCCTCCACCGGCTTTGCGATCGTCTCTTTGTATACAATGTTGCCCTGTCCAAAGACAACCACAACACCAAACCGTTCTTTGATCAACTGCGTCAGGACTTCGATCTGCACCTGTCCCATCATCTGGGCATGGATTTCCTGCAGCTGCTCATTCCAGAGGATATGAAGCTGTGGATCTTCCTCCTCAAGCTGCTTTAATTTTTCCATCATCTCCACGGCATTCACTTCATCCGGCAGATAAATCCGGTAGTTAAGCACCGGCTCGAGTACCGGCACACTGCTCTCCTGCTGCGCACCGAGTCCCTGTCCCGGTACGGTTGTGGTAAGTCCGGTCACGGCGCAGACTTCCCCGGCCTCCACCGCCTCCGCGGTCTCAAATTTTTCTCCGGAATACAGACGGATCTGGTCGACTTTTTCCTCCAGACCATCATAGGAAATCCGGTCTTTGACATGCAGCGTGCCTCCGGTCACTTTCAGATAGGTCAGCCGCGCTCCTTTTGTATCTCTGCCGATCTTGTATACACGGGCAGAAAATTCGTCTTCATACTCCGGTGTCCTGTGATATTTTGCAAAGCCTGCAAGCAGTTCTTTCACACCCTCCACTTTGAGTGCCGAGCCATAGTAGCACGGAAACAGTTCGCGCTTTGCCACCGCATGCGCCAGATGCTCCTCTGCAATGCTGCCTTGATCCATATACTCATCCAGAAGTGCTTCGCTTCCCATCGCAGCTTCCTCGAAAAATGCTTCTCCGCTGTCCTGTGTAAAATCCACACATCCATCGGACAGTTCGGTTTTTAACTGCTGCTGCACGACTTCCTTGTCCGCCCCCGGCAGATCCATCTTGTTGACAAACAAAAAGGTCGGAATGTTATAGTGCCGCAGGAGCCGCCAGAGTGTCCGCGTGTGTCCCTGCACGCCATCGGTTCCGCTGATAACAAGGATTGCATAGTCGAGCACCTGTAACGTGCGCTCCATCTCCGCGGAAAAATCCACATGCCCCGGCGTATCCAGAATTGTCAGACCTATTGTCTGTTCGCTATGCGAACTTTCATTCGGCATTTGCAGCCGAAGTCGCGCCTGCTTGGAAAAAATTGTTATTCCACGCGCCCGCTCCTGCGCATCCGTATCCAGAAATGCATCCTGATGATCCACACGCCCCAGCGCACGGATCTGCCCGGTGGCATATAACAGTGCCTCCGACAATGTGGTCTTTCCGGCATCGACATGCGCCAGCAGACCGATATTTATATTTTTTGCGGGATTTTTTCTACCCATAAAAAAAGCCCCTTTCCATGTATCATAATCCAATAGATTTATGATAGCACAGACAGGGGGAGAAGTCACGAATCTTACACGGTCGTATTCACTCCATTAATCGTGGCATGCTCGTCCTCATCCATCGGAATCACAAGGCACTTCTGCCCATTAATCACCTGCGACTTGATCTGCGATGCCTTCTCCGGCTTCACACGCAGTACCACATCATAGGTCTTTGTCTCCGCGATATAATTGTCGATCTCTTCCTGCTTTTCAATGAGCTGGGACGTGCGCTCCGCAAGCGCCTCATCCTTTTCATTAAGCTGCACGGTCAGTGTACCGACCTGATCCTCAAGTGCCATTTTTTCCACGCGCAGTTCGTTCTGCACAAGCGCCTTGGAGTCGATCACATTCTCGGCTGCAGGCGGTTTCTCGCCAAATGCCTCATCCACAGACTTTTCGATCTTTGCGGCTTTTTCCTCACTGATCTCACTGTCTGCAAGAAGCTTTGTGACCACTTCCTTATCGAGCAGGAAAACATCTTCGTCATCGTCGTGTGTCTCGGCATATTCATCGATCATATCACTTAAATTCTGCTGCAGATCCAAAAGCACATCATCCGTGTGCTCATCCTCTGCGCCAAGCACGTTGCGGACGATGGAATGGAATGCCATCTTCTGCTCGGTTGCAGTGCGCTCAATGCCGCAACCCAATCCGTTTGCCATAAATTCAGAATGTGGCTCCTTGGTATTTTTCGTGTAAAACAATGTCGAATGGATATCCGTACTGCGGTCATTGAATGCCGGGAATAAAAATGCAGTGTCCACAGCTCCTACCACCCAGTCGCGCACGCGCGGCCCGATCCGGTGCTCCTCCTCGAGAAAGCCAAGCCCCGGCTTTGACAGATCGACCGGACAGATCGCACAGATCAGATATTCGTACACTTCCTCGGACTCATCGAGATTGTTATTGTCACTCGTCCGGCTCATCACATCGTATGCATCGTGAAACAGCACGATCAGATAATTTCCGGCATGATCATACGTGTCGATTACCAGATCATAAAATGTATCTAGCAGATTTTCATCTTCCAGCTTCGATGCGCGCAGTGCCATCAGAATATGCTGACGACCGCCCACTTCCTCTTCCTCAATCGGAAACTTCAATTCCAGAAGGTTATTTCCGATGGTTCCGGACAATGCCTTATTTGCAATTTCCAGATATTTGTAAAATTCATCTTCTTCCAGATTCAGAAATGTATTTCCAAACTTACAGACTTTATTGTGATTTCCGTCAACGTAACAGCCACACACGCGCGTAAACGTTGCCGCCTCTTTCTTGAATCTTCTCTTTAACTCCAGGACTTCCTTTTTATTCATTTCTTGGATTCCTCTTCCCTGATTTTCTCTTTCAGTTCCTCAAACAATGAAAGAAACTCTTTCTCCACATCAGCCATCGGCTGAAATTCATAGCTCGGTGTGCTCACCATAACCGGCTCCACCGAATACATTTTTTCATCCATAAAATGAAGGAACTCATAATACAGGCAGCTGTCATCAATGTTTGTAATCAGTTCTGCCTCTTCCCCCTCCGGCACATATCCCAGAAATTTAGTGTAGATCATATGCTGCAGCTGTTCCTCGATCTGCAGATACATCGTCATGTTTTTCTTGACCGGGCGGGTAATGTCCGCCAGATAAGCTTCACTTCCATCGTGAAGCAGACAGGCAAGTGCCGTCTGTGGCAGATAGTTTCTCGCAGTTGCCTCATGGCAGCACTGGATGCAGTGCTGACCTACAGAAAAAAACTGCGGGAAATGCCCGTTTGCCCGCGTCATCATCGACAGGGCATGTGCAATATCCTCAATTCGTATTTTATCCTCTTCCGGCTCAAAGGTATTAAAGTCGACCTTTGAAAATGTTGTCAGACAATCCTTTTTCATCTGTACTCCCCCATATTACACGCATACGTGAACCCTTTACCAGCTAAGTACTTCATGACCATCCTCAGTGACGAGCACCATGATCTCCCACTGTGCAGATGGCATTCCATCCTCGGTGTATACTTCCCAGTCGTTCTCTTCGTCAATGAAAATCTCCACACCGCCCATGTTAACCATCGGCTCGATGGTAAAGATCATACCCGGTGCAAGTACCATCTGGGTTCCGCGCCTGGAATTGTAACCAACCCACGGCTCCTCATGAAATTCCAGGCCAACACCGTGGCCGCCAATTTCACGTACAACGGTATACCCGTTAGCATAAGCATGATCGTGAACTGCCTGACCCATATCACCCAAAAAACCCCAGGGCTTTACTTCCTTAAGTCCAAGTTCTACACATTCTTTCGTTACCTGAACCAGTTTCTTTTTCTCCGGGCTTACTTCCCCAATGCAGAACATCCGGGAAGAATCGGAAAAATATCCGTTCAGAATGGTAGAACAGTCTACATTGATAATATCCCCCTCTTTTAAGATCACCTTCTCGGAAGGAAATCCGTGACATACCTGCTCATTCACTGAAGTACATACACTGTATGGATATCCTTCGTAGTTGAGCGGTGCCGGAATACCTCCCATGGAAGTGGTCATATCATAGACAATCTTATCAATTTCCGCTGTATTCATTCCTGCGTGAATGTTCTTTTCTATGTAATCAAGTACTGCTACATTGATTTTGGCACTCTCCTTTATCCCTGCAATCTGATCCGGCGTCTTGATCAGGTCATGTGTCGGAACAACGTGACCCTCCTGTGCCAGACGTGCAAGTTTATCATCGAAAGCCGCATGACACGCCTTATATTTCTTGCCGCTTCCGCACCAACATGGATCATTTCTTCCTAATTTTACTGACATTTTTTAATCTTCTTTCTTTTTATTATTGTATGTGACATTTCCAAAGCTCACACGATTCCATACTTTAGCATTCACTTTGTATTTTTGCTTTTTCAAAAGCTTCTGATAGGAATCCTCCATATACGCATAATCGTCATAGGTACGGTTATGCAGCTGTGCATACACTTCCTGATATTTCTGGGCGTATGCAATCCTTTGGATCGTCTTTTTGGCATCTTTCCTGGAAATCCCCAGTGCCGTTTCCCCCTGACGTTCCGTTAGGTTCTCCCAGAAATCCTCCAGTTTATTGTCCATATGCTTTTGGTCATCGTCATCCAGTGTAATGCCTTCCTTCATGGCCATCTGATAAAAAAGTTCATCATGAAGCGCCATCTGCATCGCGTTTTTGCGCGCAACGGCATTCATAAATCCCCCTTCTACCCGCATACTCCAGTAACGGTTCGGATCATCCGGATCGTATACCAGTGCCTCCTGCTGAATCTGATATTCCTCATATCCGACATAAAATGCCATGTCTCTGAGGGTCAGTTTTTCATCATTGATCTGCGCTGCCACTTCATCCAGAGACTCCCGGTACACAAGCGGCCTTGCATTCGTCATGCTATTATTATTTCTCATGAGCATCACAAGCACAACTGCAATCAGAACAATGGATACCAGATGTTTTAGTTTCATCAAAAACTCCTATACCAGTCTGCGGATTGCGGTAATCGTATGACAGTTCACCGGACGGCTGTTTGTAATGCCGGCTCTTGTTGACTGCGCCTCCACGATATTTCCGTTTCCAATGTAAATTGCCACATGTCCCGGATATACCACGACATCTCCCGCCTGGATATTCTGATAAGACACCGGCTGTCCCACACTCTTAAATGCCTGGGAATACCGAGGGGTACCGATTCCAAAATGTGCATAGACCAGATGTACAAATCCGGAACAGTCAACCCCATTGGTCAGACTGTTTCCTCCCCATACATAAGGATTTCCGACAAACTGCTGCGCAAAAGCCACAATATCTGCGCCGCTCACATCTGTTGTCTGTGAAGGATTACAATCCGGATCTTTCAAATAGGAATCGCTTGCAATTCCACCGCTGGCACCGGTACCTCCACCGTCATAGGTGTTGGCATTGGCACGCGCTGCCGCAGCCTCCTGTGCACGGATAATTGCCTCCTGTTTGGAAATTGTCTTTTTATAGTCCTGCGCCTGCTTCTGTGCTTCTGCCAGCTGCTGCGCATAGGCATCTTTTTGTTGTTCGAGCTTTGCCATGAGGGTTTTCAGTTCCCCCTGCTGGGTCTGATACTTATCCTGCAAAGCAAGCAGACTGTCCATCTCATCTGCCAGCTGTACGGTCCAGTCCTCAACCTTCTTTACCGCATTCTGATAAGAAGTCATAAGTTCCCTGTCAGATTTGTACAGATCGGTCGCATATTCAATACGGTTTAACATATCGGAGAGCCCATTGGACTCCAGAATGGCCGACCAGATGGAATTATCGGTACTGTTCTCATACAGATACTGAATCCTAAGCTTCATGGCATCATACTGCTTCTGCTCTTCTTCCTTTGCTTCTTCCAGCTTTTTGTTTGCCTGCTCCACTTCATTCTGCTTGTCCTTAATATCCGACTTCAGCTGTTCCTGCTTGGAAAGAAGTGTTTTCATCTTGGCTGCGGCAGCAGAGATGCTGTCTTTTACATCCGACTGACTGTCTTTGATATTTGCAATGTCGCTATTTTTTTCTCTCAGCTTTTTCTTGTACGCATCACGTTTCTTTTCGGCCTCGGTCTTTGCATACACATTCGGCACCGCACACGCACCTGCGGTAAGTGACCCTGCCAGAACAAACACCAATAATGCCGCACAAATCTTATTCTTCGTTTTTACATGTATTTTCTTATGCATATTATGCCTCCAGACTTATCTTCCATGGGAGCACTCCCATACCTCCCTTTATTGTGGCACAAAATACATATTTTTTCTACTGGTTTTTCTTACTAATTAAGGAAAAATTCATAATTTTTTTCAAAAACAGCCATTATTTCCGCAAATCGGCATTATTCATTAACCAGACCGTACTCAGTTTTCCATCTTCCCCATATTGTGCCTGCAGGCTGGTATAATATCCCTCGTCTTCAAAATACCACTCATAGGACGTATAATTGCTCATGCTCACATAATTTGTCAGTTGATATCCCAATACCTGTCCAAAATCATCCGGCTGACTCTCAAACCCCAGATCCCCTACCAGTTTCAGATCATTTTTTTCCACCGGTGAACCCGGATTTAATGTAAGTCCTCCAACGATTCCCTTTTCCGGCACAATATCCTTATCCGATGTATTAAAAATAAAAATCGTCCCGCGGTAAGTTCCATCCTCCTCATAGTATGCATAACCATTGGATTCTCCCGGCTTAATCTTTTTATCTTCATCGTTACGGATGGTAAATCCGGCTTTTTCAAACTCCGAAAATTTACACGGAATCGAAAACTCGTTTCCGGAAAGGGCGAATGTATTAAATCCATGCACATAAGACACATTCTCCCCATTCAGATTCTTAAATTTTCCATCCGGCGTCTTACTTTTTGAATCTGCCTCAGCATCTTTGTGGGAATTTTCAGAGGTATGGGAACTGTCATCGTCCCGAATCGTCTGAATTGCCTCACGAATCAGACCCACAGCCCCGTTGTCGGACTTTAAATACATTCCCACGATTCCGAAGATCGCAACCACACCCACACAGCACAACCCCAGTGTTACCCAAAGCCACCTCGTTGCTTTTTTGGCACTTGTGCGGAAACGTTCCCAGTCCCCGGCATCGTAACTCTGCTTTTGTTTTCTGGCGCTGATAAGTGTAACGATTGCAAATATCACCGCCCATGTTGCAGATCCCGGCAGTGCGATGGAAGCGATCACGCCCAGAACAATCACAACAATTGCGATGGCCTTTTTGACTCCCGAATTGTCCTTGACCGGATTTCCCTGCGCATCAACCTCACTTTCTCCCTGCTCCCGTTTCGCCCGGCAGTGTATTTTTTCGCGCTCCGCGCGCTCGTATTCCCGCTGGCTCCAGCTCTTCTTTGGCTGATCATCCAGCCTCTGTCCGTCACGCGAATAATATACCCCGTTTAAGTTGTATCCCCCCGATGGTTTCTGCTCCGGTGGTGCATAGTCCTGAAATTTCTTTTTTCTTTCGTTTTCCATAACTTTCTCCTTTTGACGCTTTCTATCATCAATTCTAACATTCACTCACTTTCTTTACAATGAGTAACTTATCGCCCTGCTGCACATCTGCCGATTTGAGTCCGTTTGTCTCCATAATTTCTGCCTCGGTAGTATGAAAATGTCTTGCAATGTCCCATAACTGTTCTTCTTTTTTAACAATATAGCCAACAATTCCCGGCTGCTTCATCAGTTCCACCGCGTCTAGCGGTTCCTTATGAATATCCACAATTTTTTCCATGCACACTTCCTGCTGTACAATTGTCTGCAGGGAAATAACCGCCTTGACCTCAAATCGTTCGTTATCCAACAGATTCACCGCAAGCTGATCAATCGCCGGCTCGATTTCATAAGAAATATCTTCCGTGTGCCCTTTCATGCCGGGAACATCAACAATCTGTGTAAACGGAATCTGTTCCTGCGTATGTGCAATCGGAAAACTGTCATCCGTCGTTGCATACAAAATATCAACCGTCAGGATTCCTTCTACCTGTAACCCGTTTTCCACCGGTTCCACATGATCCATCTCTGCATGCCCCTCAAAAGAACACAGCTGTAAGATCCGTTCCTGTTCTTCCGCCAGCTTCATCTGTTCAGAGATCCGCAGTTTTGCTTCATTTTTAATCAGCAGTTTTTTTGCACAGACCATTTCTTTCTGTGGCACAAGATTTGTTTCCAGCGAATAGACATCTGCCAGAAGTTCCACATTCCTTTCTTCCCACAGCTTCATTTCCACATCCATGGAAAGATTCAGGCTCAGCGCCCTCATTTCGCCATCATAATCTTCTGCCGGTTCCACCTCATATTCTTTCGTCTGGCAATGTACCCAGCAGATCGGCTGTGTTCCGGTCATTCCCCCTTCTATTGATTCGGAAAACGGAACCATCGTTTCATACCACTCCATTTTTCCTTCCGGACTGCTGTACAATACATTCACATACGCTTCTCCCTGAATCTGCATCTGCTCCCCGGTGCAGATCACCTGCCGGTTACGCACTTCAACATAATCATAAAGCAGATGTCCGATATTCGGACTGGACTGTGGCAGTGCAATATCACTGTGCACACGCAGGATATCCTTTTTCGCGGATGTCAGTGCCAAAAGCTGCATCGTCCGGCTTTTCTGCTGAATATCCGGATCATTTTCAACACCACTTACAATTTCTTCTTCCACCGGCACCTCACACACGGCATGAATGCCAAGCAGAGCACGCACGGCAAGCTTTCTGGAATTGATGGCGCTGATATTCAGATCCTCCAGATCTCCGCTCAGATTGACGGTATCGCGTTCTTCCACCTCATCCATAAAAATTTTTTCTCCGAAATTTATACTGTCCGTAAAAGATTCCAGCCGGTTATCTTCACTGCGGTATAACACGACAAAACGCAACTGTCCGGTAACCCACACCGTCTGGCTGCTCACCTTGACATCCTCAAAAATAACAGAACCCCTGGTATGTATAATGTTCAACAGATCCGGTTTGTTGTCTTTTACAATACAGTCATCATCCAGCGTAATCTGGGTAAACGCTCTGCTCCTTAGTAAATTCTGTCTGAACAGCTGTCTCTTCAATTCCAAAACAAAAAATCCCCTCTCTTTGAAGTAAGTATACTAATACTTATTCAAAGAAAGGGAATTTTATTCATTCCTAACAAAGTTTCATTCGAATGTCCTTTGTAATAATATCAGTGTAACTGAATGACAATAACTGTGGAGGATTTTCCTCACGCTCGTCATCTACAAGTATTGTAAAAACGCTTGGATATGCGCCCTGGATAACGCCTTCCTGAATATCTACCTTGTTACGTCCACGGTCTAACTGAATTTTCACTCTGTTACCGCGCTGCCGATGAACGGATGCCCGAACCTTGCTAATCTGTGCCTGTTCCATTGTTGCCTCCTCCATTTGAGTTGAATATTCTAGAAAATACTATATCTAGTAGCTTTAGTATAGCAGAGTGTTAAACTTTTTACAATAGTTCTTAAGTACCCTATTGAAACAGTACCTCTTCCTCCCGCAGTTCCAGCTTCAGTACAATAAACGGATAACTAGGTGCTTTTGTCACCTCTTCTCCGTTTTTTGGTCCCTGCAGTCTCGTCTTTACACAGATGGCGGTATCACTCAGATAACAGTCTTCCACGGAGATGCTGTATCCTCCGGTCTCCTGTATTCCATAACCTCTGGCAACGTATAAATATTCATTATCGCTGTATGTAAAACGGAAATCCCCCTCCTTTTTTTCTTCAATCTGTTGTCTTAAGGCTTCCGGAAGTTCTTCCTCCTTTGTCACGGTAAACTCCAGATCCTTTACCTTCTCCTCACATTCTTTTCGCACACACCCGCTCAGCAGCATAAGCACCCCCAGCAAAATGATCATCAGGATATACTTTCTTTTTTTATCTTTCATGGTTGACCACTCTATTTTCGTTCTTATGCTATCCTATGCAGCGGTCGTGCGATCTATTCTTTTGTATTTTTGTGTTCCTGCAGCATTTCATGAATCACATTCTGACAGTATGCACCGATATGTTTCTGATCTTCCTTGGAAAGCTCCGAAAGAATAATCGGTTCTCCATACGTCAGTTTTACCTCTGCACGGTGCAGCCACGGAAAATGATTTTCAAAAATATCTGCCGTCCCGGTAAGTGCCATCGGAATAATCGGGCATCCCGTCTTCTGTGCTATTTTAAAAGAACCGTCCTTAAACGGCAAAAGCGTCGTTGCATCCTCCCGGTCACGATTTCTCGTTCCCTCCGGGAAAATACAGATAGAAATGCCGGACTTCACCTGATCGATAGCGGTCAGAATGGTCTTAAGTCCCTGCTTTAAATCCTTGCGGTCAAGAAACAGACAATACAGACGGCGCATCCATATTCCCAGCAACGGAACCTTATTGACACCATCTTTGGAAATATACCCGGTCAGATTCGGACACTGTGCATAAGTAATGACAATATCAAAAATGCTGCGGTGATTTCCAATATAAAGTACAGCCTGATCCGTTGGTACATGTTCTTTTCCCTCAACAGTCAGATGAACCCCCGCCAAAAAAGATACACAGCGCAGTCCCCACTGCACAATCCGAAGCTGGCTGATATCGGCTGCATGTTTATCAAATTTTGCGATAATCCATTCGATTCCGAGAACCGGCAGTCCAAGAATCAAAAATAAAAAAACATAAATGACTACGATAATTGTCCGCATTTTCTTCCTCCATAAAAAAAGCCTGAAGCATTTCATCTTCAGGCTTTTTCACTTTTTGCTTAAACCTGGAACGTTGACAGTGCATCCAGCAGGCTCTGGGCCTTGGTCGTAAGACTCTGGGATGCTTCATCCAGATTCTTGATTGCATCCAGCTGCGTACCTGCTGCCGAATGTACCGATGAAGAACATTCTGCCGTCTGGGTGGACGCATCGGAAATACTCTCGATTGCACTGAGTGTCTCGTTTCGTGCACCATTCATTTCCTGCACATTATTCGAAATCGTCTGCAGTGCCTGAATCAGCTGCGCTACAAGCTGGTCAATCTGTTTAAAGGAATTTGTGGTATCCTCTACAACGGAAGACTGGGAAGAAACTGCATCTTCCGCCTGTCTTGCGATATTTACCACTTCTCCCGTCTTGGAAACGATTTCATCTACAATGGAAGAAATCTGGGAAGAAGAAGCAAGACACTGATCGGCAAGCTTTCGGATTTCTTCTGCGACCACAGAAAATCCTCTGCCGGCATCTCCCGCACGCGCTGCCTCAATGGACGCATTCAGGGAAAGTAAATTCGTCTGTTCCGCAATATCATTGATCGCAGAAACAATGTTGCTGATGGATTTTGATTTTTCTTCCAGTTCCTGTATTGACTGAATGACATTTCTTGTAATGTTTGCAGTGGTCTCGGATGTCTGCGTAAGTGTCTGTACAGAAGATATACCGGTGGTAATGGTTTCTCCGGTTGCAGAAGTAAGTTTTCCCAATTCATCTGCATTGGAGCTTACATTATTAATCTTTCCCGATAAGGAATCCATCTGACTCATACAGTTATCGGAACCGGTATCCAGTTTGTTCACACCACTCTCAATCTCTTCTACTGCACTCTGAATATTCTTAGAAGTTTCAAGGAATGTTCCGGATGCCTCTGCCACATGAATTGCCGCTTCTCCAACCTGCTGACTCACATCATTGACATCCAGAATCAGCGATTTCATATGCTCTACGGTATCATTGACACCATCACACAGTAAACCAAACTCATCTTTGTGCTTTGCGGAAAGATGAATCGTAAGGTTTCCATTGGAAACTTTGCGCAGCTGACGCAGAATATATTTGATGGTTCCTGTCATCTGACTCGAAAGGAATAACCCAAGTGCAAGTGCGATGATCATACAGACAATCACAAGTACGGTTGTCAGCTGTTTGATTCCGGATGACTGCTCAAGCAGACGGTCAGAAGGAATCAGTGCCGTAACCATAAGATCTCCGGCTGAAAGTTTACTGTATACAAACATGTATGACTTTCCATTAAATGTAATCATCTGGTTTCCGGAATCTTTTTTCCCGTTCAATGCTTTCTTATAAAAACTTGTACCGTAAATCAGTGCTTTTTCCGTCTTGACGGATTCATCGGAATAAAACTCTTTTCCATCCGTATCCGTAATTAATGCTACATAGCCTCCCTTTCCAGGGTTCAGTGACTGCATGGCGGAACGGATAAAGGAATCACTGATGTTTATGATCATCATGGCCGGCTGATTGTTCATTTTTTTGGCAATTCGCAGACAGTAGGAATCAATTCCCAGATCCAGTGCTTTATCCGAACTTTCATCTGGCCCGAAGAAAAACCAGTTTGTTGCACTTTTGCTGACCAGTTTTCCCTGATCGCATCCGACATAGTCCGTATAAACATTTCGGTCACGAACAATTCCCTGACAGTCAATCGTACGCTTGTTGTCCGCGATAATATAGGCTCCCTGAATCTTGCTGTCGAGTGCCATCTTATTGCGCAGTCTGCTCTGATAGTCTTTGCGCACGGAGCTCTCATCATACACATCCATCAGCCCTGCAAAATACTTACGCAGATCCGACTCGGTCAGATAGGTCTTAAATTCGTCCTTCTCACTCGTGATAACCAGATTGATATACTGCTGCATCGTATCAGCAGTCTGCTGTACAGATTCTTTGTATGTATCCACAATGGCATTGGAAGCGTTATTGTAAGAAGTAATACCAAGAACCAGCACACCAATAACCGGAATCAGGAAAGCGACCACCAGCCGCATCGTAATACTGCGATAGAACGGAATTTCCGCTTTTTCTCTTTTCTGTTCACCGGCCACCTTTTTTATTTTAGGAATTTTTGTCTTTTTTTCCTGCCGGGAAGCATTGTCACGTTTCGGTATTTTCTTTGTTTTTTCTTTTTTGACCTTTTCTTTCTTTTGTTTATTTACTTTCTGCTCATCGTTTTTTCTCATATTGCATACGCCTCCGTTAATTCAGACGATTCCTCCCCCACCCATAATATAGATAATATACTACAATCTGACAAAAAACTCAACTTGAAACTACAATAATTTGTCACTTTTGTTGTACTTTACTATTTTAACACTGCAATACTGCAAGCCGGCATCTCAAGTTTTCCGTCTTTCAGCTGTACAGCATCTTCCTTCAGGATCAGACTTCCCTCCAGGTTCATGTTTTCAAGCGCTGTTTTCTTCAGATCAACCGTACAGCTCTTATCACCAAGATTATATACGATCCCGATGGTACTGTCCTGATACGTTTTCGTGATTGCCGCCTGTGAATCTTTACACAGACTCTCCACCTTCTCTATGGTTCCCCTTGCAATTTCCGGATTCTGATTCCGCAGACGAAGCGCATTTTTATAGTAATTTAAGATAGAATCCTTATCCGTTTTCTGCTCATCTTCTGCCGGAAACGGAGATTCAATTCCGGCATCCATATCTGCCGGGCCATTCGTCATCCCTGTTGTATCGGTTTTTGACCACACCATCGGAATACGCTTATTTTCATCCTTTGTTCCGGAACTGTTCATGCCGATTTCTTCCCCATAATAAACAAACGGACTGCCGTTCATTGTCATCAGGAGACCTGCTGCTGTCTTAATCTTATCCGGATCATTCACCAGCGTATTGGCAATCCTTGCCATATCGTGATTGGACAAAAACGGTGCATCAATATAATCCGGATTTTTTTGGGAGAAATCATTCTGATATTTCAGCATGGAATTCACAAGGCTTACCGGATCGCCCTTTCTTACCGCATTGACCAGTGCCCCTTTTGCCGTTCCCGCATCAAAATTAAACATGCTTGGTGTTCCACTCGCATAATAATCCGCAATGACATTCTCACTCGCCCACACTTCGGATACCATATAAAACTGTGGATTTTTTTCTTTACAGTATGTGTACAGTTTATTTAAAATATCACAATTCGCATTAGTTGCATTTTCTTCATAATGCATGGCCGCATCCATCCGGAAACCATCCACACCGAGATCTATCCAGTAATCCGCAACTTCTTCAAATTCCTTCTGTACTGCCGGGCTTTTCAGGTTCAGATCCGGCATTTCCGACCAGAAGGATCCCTCATACCACCAGCTGCTGCTTCCCGGCACTGCATAGTAGGTTGTTCCCTCCTGCTTGTCAGAAAAATGATAGTAATCCACATACGGACACACCGTATCGTCCGGTTTTTCTCCTGCCTTCAGACCTGCAAGATACTCACATGCCTGTGTAAACCATGGATGCTGGGAAGAACTGTGATTCATTGCCGCATCAATGATCAGCCGGATACCTTTTTCATGACACGCACTTGCCAGCTCTTTAAAATCATCCGCCGTACCATATGCCTCGTCCACCGCTTCGTAATCCGTTGTATCATATTTATGATAGGTTGGGGAAGGCATGATCGGCATGAGCCAGATTCCGTTGCATCCCAGATCTGAGATGTAATCCAGCTTTTCTTCCACACCCTTTAAATCCCCCATGCCGTCCCCATCACTGTCATAAAAGGAGCCGACAAAAATTTCGTAGTAATTACGGTAATTATCATCAAAAATATTTAATTTTGCTTCCTGTGTCCCGTTCCCCGAAATACAGCCTGCAAGCACCCCTGCAAAAAGCACCAGCACAACAACTGCCGACAAAATTCTTTTTTTCATAACCTTTCCTTTCTTCATCGGATGAAAAAACCGGCGGTCAAACGACCACCGGCTTTCTATCTTTCATCATTAACCCTTTACAGCGCCTGTCAGACCATCCACATAGAATTTCTGCATAAATACGAAGAGAATAGAGATCGGAATAGACACAATAACTGCGGCTGCAGCCCATCTTGTAAACCATCCGTTTACAAACTCTTTCTCCAGCATATTGTACAGGAGAAGTGATACCGTCCAATACTTATCCTTTGGTCCAACAATGACACGTACAAATACGAAGTCAAGCCATGGAGCAAGGAATGCCGTAAGGATCGTATATACAACGATTGGTTTACTGAGTGGAAGGATGATCTTGTAAAATACCTGGAACTGATTACATCCATCCAGAATCGCTGCCTCTGACAGAGACTTTGGTACCGTATCAAAGAATCCCTTTGCGATATAAAATCCAACACCAGATCCTGCAGAATAAATCAGAATCAGAGCGATACGAAGCCCACTTCCCTCAGTCAGTCCAACTGCTTTTAAAATAAAGTATACTGCAACCATGGACATGAATGCCGGGAACAATCCAAGGATCATTGCCAGATTCATAAATGCTTTACGCATTCTAAAGCGCAGTCTTGACATACAGTAAGATACACTCAGTACGAATGTCGTTGAAATCAAGCATGAAAAAATAGAAATGATCAGCGTATTCATAAAAGCTCTCGGGAAGTTCAACAATGTTGTCTCCGTAAAGAGTCTCTTATAGTTATTAAATGTCAGTTCTTTTGGGAAGAAGTATGCGGTATATGCACCACTTTCCCCTCGCAAACTTGTCATGATAATCCAGAAAATCGGGAACAACCAGATCACTACCAGGATGGCAAGGATTATATGTACCAATGAATTTTTTGCAATTTTCTTTGCCCGGCCAGCGGTCATAGGGCGTTTGCTTACTTTTGCACTGCTCATTACATGAATCCCTCCTCATCTTTGTATGCTTTCGTATTTCTATAGGTGACTAATGCCACAATAGAAAGAACTACGAATGATAAGATACCAATCACGGCACCGATGTTGTAATACTGATAATCAACGGTTAACTTGTATAGCCATGTTACCAGAAGGTCGGTCTTGCCCGCCGTTTCCCCAACCGGAGTCGGCTTACCTGCAGATAACAGATAGATAACGTTGAAGTTATTGATATTACCTGTAAACTGTGTAATGATGTATGGTCCCATAACAAACATAATATATGGCAATGTAATTTTGTGGAAAATCTGTGCGGCATTGGCACCATCAATCTTGGCTGCCTCATACAACTCTGCCGGTACATTCTGCAATACACCGGTAACCTGAAGCATGGTGTACGGAATACCAACCCAGCAGTTAATTAAAATAACCGATACACGCGCCCACATCGTATTGTTCCAGAACGGAAGCGGATTCTGGATAAGCCCCCACTCCATCAGCAGGTTGTTGACCGCCCCATGTTCCTGAAGCATCTGTCTCATAACCAGTAAGGATACAAACTGTGGTACTGCAATGGAAATAACAAAACAGGTACGCCAGAATGCTTTACACTTTGTCTCTTTGCGGTTGATGACAATCGCAAGGATCAGTCCCAGGAAGTTACATAAGAAGGTTGCACATACTGCCCAGACAATGGTCCATCCTAAAACTCTCCAGAATGTCTTGCCTATCTTTCCGCCAAGTCCAAGTACCGTCTTAAAGTTCGCCAATCCAACCCAGTCAAACAAGGTCAGATGCTTGTTGATCGTAGAATAATTGGTAAATGCCATTGGAATCATGAATAACAATGGTAAAACTGTAAAAATAAGAATTCCCATCAATGGGAGAAACATTAATGTCTTGTATAAATTTTTATCAAATAAACTTTTGACATCCTTGCCAAAAGAATTGATTTCTTTCCCCTCTTTTGCGAGGCACTCTGCCATATATGCGCTTCTTAAATTTTCAGCCCACATATAAATAAATAAAAGAGTGATCGCAATCGTAGCAACACCGTATAACAACAACAATACGGAATTGTCACCCTGTACATACTCATATATCTGTTTCTGTTCATTAAATACCTCTTCCTGTTTTCTCCATCCTAATGAAGGAAGCATGGAAAGATAATATGCACCTGCATTGACCATAAACATAATATAGCCAATCTCAATTGCCAAAAAAATTAAACCTTTGATAATCTGCTTGTGGGCGATGTTTCCCAATCCCATTATAAGCGCTGATAACTTAACTGCAGCCCCGCCCTTCGTAAGCGCATTGGATACAGTGTACGGTGTAGCGAAGTCCGACTTCTTTTTGTTTGCACCTATCATACTTATCCTCCCGGCACATGTTGCTCTATGCCATATTTATAGACTCATGTATTCCAAGATTCTGGGGAATCCCCAGAACCTTGGAATTGTTTCTCTGTCTTTTCCTTTTGGAAAAAGATTACTCTGTAAGTGAGCTGTTTAACTGCTCGTTGAATGCTTCTGTCTTTTCCTTAGCATTGTCTGCTGTGATCTGTCCTTCAGCACCGTGTACGAATGCATCACCGAATGGTGTAGCTGCATCCCAGTAAGCCTGCATTGGGATGATTGGCTGAGCGATAGAGCAATTTGCTGCTACGTTTGCCATAGCTGCTGCAACTGCATCCTTAGCAACTTCTTCGTTAGAAGCAAGGTTTGTATTAACAGGAGCCTGCTTTCTTAACTCAAAATGCTTTAACTGTGCGTCTTCGCTTCCTAAGTATGCAGCAAGCTTAACAGCAACTTCCTGATTCTTGCAGTTCGGGTTAACACCAATAGCCTTAGAACCAAGGAATGCCTTCAGCTGGCAATCTTTTCCGTCAACGTTGATGGTAGGAAGGGCTGCAACACCAACGTTCTCCTCGCCAAGGTTCTTAACTACTGCATCATAGTTCCAGTTACCATTGAAGTAAGCATTTACAGATCCATCCTTTAATCCGGCAAGACCAAGAGATCCGTCGTTGCTGTCCATTACGAAGTTCTTGTTGTTGAATAAGTCAACAATGTACTTTGTTACTGCTACAGCGTTGTCTCCGCCGAAGTCATATCCCTTAGATGCATCTGTACCGTCTCCGTAGATTGTACATCCGTTTGCTGCATAGAAGGAAGCAAGATACCAGCCGTTGTCGATTGGGAAGGAAACTTTTCCTTTCTCAAGCATTGTGTCAAGGCTCTTTACGTCATCTTCAGAGAAGACTCTCTTATCATAATACATGAACCATGTATTTGATGTATAAGGGATACCATAGATATCTCCGTTGTATGTAACAGTTGCTGCCATAGCCTCAGAGTTTGTATCTGTTACGTACTTAGCTGCATCTCCGCCGAGCTTTGTTAATGCTCCGGCATCAACTAAATCTGCGATCTGATCGTTCGCATACAGGAATACATCAGCTGCACTTGCAGGATCCTGTAATACAGTGTCTTTTGCATCAGACTCTGAACATGTTACATAATCAAATGTAATGTTCCACTCCGGATGCTCATCGTTGAATGCCTCACACTCTGTCTTTAACCATGCCCCCTGTGCATCATCAAGGTCTTCGGAAGGTCCCATAACGGTAAGTTTTACATCAACCGGATCTGCTGATTCAGAAGTGCTTCCGCTATTTGCTGCCTGTGTTCCTGTTGTTCCATTGTCTGCCTTGTTGCCGCATCCAGCAAACATTGTAGCTGTCATTGCTGTAACAAGCATTGCTGCTAATACTTTCTTTTTCATCGTTTTCCTCTCCTTTTTTCAAAAATGATAGTTCAAAAGTATCTATATAAAACGCCTCTGCGCTCTATATCGTAATTTCTGCGTCATCTGCGGTATACCGCCGCAAGATTCCGTATCCACGCCCGACGGCTTTCCGCGAGCTGTTCTTTGTTCAATCTCCACCGCCAGTTATAACCCACGGTAGACGGTGCATTCATTCTTGCCTCGTTCCCGAGCTTCAGCAAATCCTGCATCTGTATGACCGCGATGTCTGCAATACTTGCATATGCACACCGGATCAGTGCATCCGGGATTTCTTCCTGACTGCTGATGTTGAGGTATTCATACAGATAAGCCAGTTCATATTCTGTCTTGTCCCTGAAATATCCTACAATCGTATCATTGTCATGCGTTCCCGCGTATACCACTGTGTGGCTTCCCGGATAATTATGTGGCAGATGTTCATTGGACGGATCTCCGTCAAATGCAAACATCAGAACTTTTGTGTCCAGCCACCCTGTCTTTGCAAGGAGTTTTTTCACTCCCGGTATCAATGCCTTGCCGCCGTAATCATCGGCGATCACTGTTGTTCCATTCAAAACGGAATTCAAAGCGTCGGTCAGTTTACGCCCCGGTCCCTTCATCCACCGTCCGCCTGAAGCATCCGTGGCATCTTTCGGAACCATATAATTTTTGACGAACCCGATGAAATGATCCATCCGGATTACATCAAAGAGCTTTGTACTGATCTGCATTCTTCGTTTCCACCAGGAAAACTCATCCTCCTGCATGACCGGCCAGTTGTATAATGGATTTCCCCATACCTGACCTGTTTCAGAAAACTTATCCGGAATTGCAGCTGCCACATAAGCAGCTTCGCCATTCTCATCCAGCAAAAACTGTTCCGGATGCATCCAGGTATCCACGCTGTCCTTTCCCACATAAAATGGTACATCTCCGATCAGCTGGATTCCTTTGCTGTTGGCATATTCCCTAAGTTTTCCCCACTGCTGGAAGAACTTGTATTGGCAAAACATCCAAAACATGATGTTATTATACATCTCTTTTCGGCACTTTGCAAGCGCAACCGGTTGTTTTTTTTGAATATTTTCCGGCCAGCTCTGCCAGTTCTGGTTTCCATTGGATACTTTCAATGCCATATACAGTCCATAATCTTCGACCCAGTCCCTGTTTTCTTCTACAAACTGCTGAAATTCCGGTTCTTGTTCGTCAAATCGACCAAATGCTTTCTGCAGAACCAGCGTCCTGTTTTCAAAGAGTGCTGCATAATCAATGGCTGATTCCTGTGTTCCCCAGTAATAGCTCCGGATTTCCTCCGGCGTCAGAAGCTTTTCTCTGACAAGCTGATCCAAATCAATCAGATAAGGATTTCCGGCAAATGCCGACAAGCTCTGATATGGGCTGTCCCCAAAACTTGTAGGTCCGACAGGAAGCACCTGCCAGTACTTTTGTTTCAGATCCACCAGCAGATCCACAAAATGGAATGCTGCATCACCCAGAGTGCCAATACCATACTCTGACGGTAGGCTTGATACTGCAAGAAGGATTCCGGAACCTCTTGCTACTTCCTGTCCTTCCAAGATTCTTCACCCCGTCTTTTAAATCACGAATTCTCCTTCGGATTATTGGAAAAACCATCTAAAAATCTTTTCGGATTGTTTCGTGTTTTTTCGTATCTGTCTTAATTTTAGTTTCTCTACGTCATTTTGTCAACGATTTTGCGTTTTCGGACACCATTTTCCCCACTTTTCACGTATTTTATATCGTGTTTTTGTATATATTCACAACATTATTGCTCTGTTTTTTCGAAACTTTTTTTGAGAAAGAATTGCACAGTTTCCCAAACTGATTTATAATCATTTAAACATAAGAAATCACAGGAGAAAATATATGGCTACAATCAAAGATATTGCCAATCGTCTTGGAGTTTCTGTAAGCACAGTCTCCAAAGGTTTAAACGGCGCAAGTGACATAAGTGATGAGCTGCGGCAGATGGTTCTCGATACCGCTGTGGAGATGGGATACAGCACCAAGCGTTCCAAGAAAGTGGAAAACCGCAAGCTTTGCATTTTCATAGAAAACATGAATTACGAAACAATTGATGAATTCGGATATGACATAGTTCTCGGTTTCAAACAGAATGCGTTCCGCCGCAAATGGGATGTTGATATTCTTCCCATCACCCCGGCATTTCAGGAAGAGGAAAAATACGATACCTTTCTGTTGAAAAACGGCTATTGCGGAGCCTTTCTGATGGGTCTTGCATTGCATGATTCCTGGATCAAGCAGCTGGAAAACACTACCATGCCAACTGTGCTTTTTGACAATTTCATCTCTGGCAATCCAAATGTCTGCTATCTTGGAACCGACAGCTACGAAGGCATCACCATGGCAGTAAATCATCTGGTTAATCTCGGGCATAAAAACATTGCATTCTTAAACGGTTCCTTATACTCACTGGTTTCTGACCAGCGGCAGGAGGCCTTTGAAAGTGCTATGGCTGCTGCCTCACTTCCTGTACAGAAGGATCTGACAGCTTACGGCTACTATGTATCCGACAGTGCCAAATATCATGTTCCCGGATTTCTTGCCGCCGGTGCCACTGCCGTGGTCTGCGGCAATGATCTGATTGCCAAAGGTGTCATTGACGAATGTACGAAGCGCGGATTCCGCGTGCCGGAAGACGTCAGTGTTGTTGGTTTTGACGACATATCCATTGCCGCCACTTTTGACCCGCCGCTTACCACAATCCGCCAGGAACGCAACGAGCTTGGCCGTTGCGCTTATGATATTTTAAATTCCCTGATCCATCACATCCCGATCAGCAAAACGCTGCTGCGTCCTAAACTGATCGAGCGTGAATCTACTGCGCGCTGTGCGCACCGCGACTGACAATATTTTATTATTTTATCCGCATAATCGCTTATGCTTTATGCCCATCTTTCAAATATTTGAACACATTTAAGGATGCCAGCGGATGTCCGGTAAAATCAAACATTGCCTGATTATCCCATGCGCATCCTCCGTAATACAGTCCACCGTCATCCGGATCATAGTCCGCACAGTAACTGCTTGCCCAGCCGCTTCCGTATTTCTCCCAGATTGCGGAATTGTCATCGGTTGCCTTTCCAACCGGAATCCATGTACCACCCCAGTAGAACACACCAATTGCCCCGGCTTCATTGGCAGCTGCACACACATCCCTCACTACATTTGCCTGTCCCTGCACGGTAGCCGGATAACCATCTACCAGATCATCGGTGCCAACAAGGCTGTTTGCCTGTCCGTCCCCGTCCTCTGAGGTATAAGCATACGAAGTTTCTGCAATCATGACATCTTTTCCATAGTTGTCTTTGATATTCTTTGCGACACGCTGCATATTCTCCAGAGTTCCATCCCAGAAAATATAAAAAGATAAACCAAACACATCATAATCAACCTTTGCATTTTGCAGATCTTTTGCTCTGTCATATACTTCCGTGTTGTTTTCAATATTGGTATAATGCACAGCGATTTTAATGTCTTTACCGGAGTCTTTGGAAACCTCACGCACCGCCTCGCTTCCTTTTTTCAGAAGCTGCATAATGTTAGGCTGCAATTTTTCTCCTGCCAGTCCGTAGTTAATCTCATTTCCGATCTGTACCATCTCAACGTCCACGCCGGCATCCAGCAATGTATTCAGGCTGTCCTTTGTAAACTGATAAAGAGCTTCTTTCTTCTGTGTCAGGTCCATGCCCTCCCACGCTTTCGGACAATTCTGCCGTTTCGGGTCAGCCCAGAAATCGGAATAATGGAAATCAATATTCACCTTCATCCCATACTGTGTCGCACGTTTTCCAAGTTCCACCGCAGTATTCAGATCACAGTTTCCACCGCCATAGCCATTGCCATCTTTGTCATACGGATCATTCCACACGCGCAGCCGGATGTAATTTACACCGGAGTCTGCCAGTGTCTTAAAAATATCCTGCTCATTTCCGTCGTAATCATAATATTTAACCCCACTGTTCTCCAGAGAAAGCACCTCGGACGCATCCATGCCACGAATGAAATCGTCCGGGATTCCATCGATCTTTTCCACATCAATATCCGAAGAAGCTGTTGTCTGTGTTTCCGCCTGTGTACCAGCCTCCTGTGTTGCTGCCCCGCCAGTTTTCTGTTGTGTATCCGTCGTATTCTTCCGGCCCCCGCAGCCTGCCAATAAGCCGGAACATAGTACTGTTGCCAGGCACAGTGCCATTGCCCGTCTGTGCATCTTTTTCACCAAACAAAACTCCTCTCTTTTCCATTTATGTTTATCGTCTTATGCGCAATCGTTTGCGCACTTACTATTTTAGCACCCGCCATTTTCTCTTGTCAATATTTTATGTTTTATCCTTCTCCAGGCGCATCATTTTTAGTAATTATCAACAATATCCGACTGGCTTTTTTGGTAATTTACGCACAAAAAAAGACCGACAATATCGGTCTTAAAAGAATGGGCAGAGGTGGATTCGAACCACCGAAGCAATTTGCAGCAGAT
>OBLI01000382.1_pt1 | contig 47081 bp, 37 predicted proteins | sample 1519701 | NCBI WGS metagenome assembly OBLI01 (sample SAMEA3663005, study PRJEB22513) | pig gut metagenome | biome: pig gut; feature: pig-associated habitat; material: faeces | place: France | collected 2012
TTATATAATTCTTTTTAGAGGTATTTTATTATGTATGAAGTTTTCAATAAAGAATTAGGTTATATAAAAGATGAAAGAATTAGAAATAGTTTAAAAACAATGTTAAATTTATTACCGGAATATTTTTATCAAATACCAGCAAGTTCTACTGGCAAATATCATCCTGAATTCACTTTAGGTGATGGTGGTCTAGTAAGACATGTAAAAGCCGCAGTAAGAATAGCATACGAACTATTACAAAATCCATCTATTAATAATTTTACTGATGAAGAAAAAGATTTAATTTTATTTGCTCTAACTGTTCATGATGGTCTTAAAAATGGTATAGTTAAAGGTAAATACACAGCATTTGACCATCCTATTCAAATAAGTAATTATATTAAAGAAAATAAAGATAAGTTAGAATTAAACGATAATCAAATTAATTTAGTTTGTAGATGTGTATCTACACACATGGGACCATGGACAACTGATTTTAATGGTAATGAAATATTAGAAGCACCAAAAGATAAATATCAAAGATTTGTACATATGTGTGATTATCTAGCAAGTAGGAAATTCTTAAATATAAAATTTGAAGACAATGAAATAAACTAAAACTGAAGAAATAAATTCTTCAGTTTTTTAATCATAAAATTCTTGATTTTTATTATCACGAATACAAGAATAGTCTTTAAGACTTTTAAATTTTTTATTATTTTTAAAAAGTTCATTTGCTCTATCTATATTACAAAAATTAGCTATATATTCTTTAAAAGAACTTTTATCTTTCTTTAATGATTCAATTTTAACTTTAATTTTATTATCCATTAGTCCTCCTAATTATTTTGAATATAAACAACTTTTAGATTATTCTTTTTAGCAATAGTAAGAAGATCATTAGTTAATTTTCCAATGACAACTATAAATGATGGATTTATAGTATATTTATCTATCCTATCTTTATTAACTTTAATTAGTGTATGATCATCATAAGTAGTAAATCTAAGGGAACCAGTCTTAATTAATTTATCATATCCATAACAGTTTTTTTCTAAATCGCTTATATTCATACATGCATAATGAGTACCATCATTAGTATAAGAACATAATATCTTAAAGTCCTGATTGTTTATTTCATATATAACAACATCGTCTTCTACTCTTTTCTCAACAATATCAGGACTATCTATATATAATAATTCTATATCATCAATAGTAACTATTTGATCATTTACTATTTCGCATCTATATTTTTTTAACTTATTAAAGAAATCTATAACACTAATTAAATTTCTATTAGTTTTATTATTAACTAAATTATCAATATATCCAAGATATAAATCAGCATCATTTATATTAAATAATAATTTTATCATACTAAATAAATTAATCTCTTCATTAGTAAATACTTTTCTACCATTATCTTCAATATTTTCTAAGTTTTCCGCATCAAAGACATCACATAATTCTTTAATAGTAGATACCTCTAACCACCCACTATTTCCATTTTTATCATAGCCTTTATTAAATAAATACTTGCATAACAAATTCTTATAAACAGATACATCTTTTATAGCAGATAATTCACTTATTAATTTTTTAAGTAAAGATATATCATAAGAAGCAAGTTCACTAACTTTAGTAATATGTAAATAATTACCATAAGTAGCAATTAAATCTATTAAATTATCAATCTCAATATCATTTAATTCTTTACCTTCAATATCAGCAATAATTTCTTTATAATAAGTAAAGTTTTCAACTGCTTTATATAAAGATTCTTTACTTTCACCATAGATAGATTTAAATATTTCATAATACTTAATAAATAATTCTCTATTTCTCTTACTTTTTACTATTAAAAGTAATGTAGACATATTAACAAAATTATACTTGCAATAATTATTAAGCAAATCACTAGATATAAATGATAATCTATCATCAAAAATTTCTAATGAATAAATATTATATATCTCTGTATCTAACTTTATTTCTTTATTATATGCCGTTGATAATAAATCACTTAATAACTTAATAGCTGATTCTTGTGTTTTACCTTCTTTACCTTTATATAGTAAGGAAATTCCCATAAATAAAGTAATCTTTTCAGCATTATTCTTTGTCATTATATTCTTATTAAATAAAACCTTAAATAAATCAAATACACAATTATAATCAATATTAAAATCATATTTATCTATATTTTCTAAATACTCATTATATATCTTATTTATAACTTTATAAAATTTATTATATAGTTCTTGATCATAATAGGATCTAAATAGATTTAAACATCTAGAATCACAATCTATAATTATACTTTCTTTAGTTTTTCTATCAGTATCATTATTATAAATAGGGACAACATAAGGAAGTACATAATTGACATCTATATTAATAAGTAACATCATTTGTTCAATGCTAAGACTTTGTATTATTTTAATTAATCTTTTAGTATATTGATAACTAATATTATTACTTTTTGAATCAAATCTAAATAATTTTCCCTTAGCATTCAATAATCCTTTATCTATTAATATATTAACAATATCATTTATATTTCTATTTCCAATTTCTTCTAAAAGCCCATAAACTACTTCATGATCTTTATTATCTTTACTTTTTAAAGCAGCAATATTTAAATATTTAATTAATTCTATATCATATTTTAATAGTTCTGTAAGTGTCTCTGTATCTAAATAATTTATCATAAAAGGATATTCTTTTATAAATTCCTTTTGAACATCTACAGGCATAGTATTAAGAATAGAAAAATCATTTCTAATTTTATCTATTTGTTTTTTAACAAAATTACTTCTAGCATCACCACTAATATACATATTATATTTTTCATCTTCTGCATATTTATTTTGTATTGTCTGACTAGCATACTTTATAAAACAAGGATTTACTTTTATAACAAATTCCCATTGTCTATCGGTTAACTTATCTTTAATTTTATTAAGTAAATCTTCGGTAGCTTTTAAATCACTATTTGATAAAACAGTTATTACTTCTTTCAAATCCTCCATATAAAGTTTTGCTACATCATCAGGTTGTGAAAAATAAAGTTTAATATATGAAACATATTCTTCAGAATCTAAATTTAGAACATTACTATTCATGAAAAATTTATTTCCCGCAAGCCAATCACTAACTAACGCTCTACGTGCCTCTACAGAACCTTGTCTAAACATAGAAAGATTACTATTAAGACGAGACTTTTGAAAGTCAATTGGTAATATTCTAATTAAAGATGGGTAATGAAAAAACAAATAACTTAAAACAATTTCATTATTTTCAAATTCTTTAGTATTTAAATATGCTTGTTCTATATCTTTTTCACTTTTATTACTAAGACTTTTAATGAAATCATTTGCTTTTTTTTGAATTTGTCTACTTTTTATTTGTTTGAATAGTGACATATATACACCTCTATTATAATAATTATTATAACACAATTATTATCTTAAAAATAGATTTAAACAAACAAAAATAGATTATATTTATAATCTATTTTCTAATACTAATTAAAATTGTACTTTAACATTTTTACGTTCTTCATCACTATCTACTTCATACATTTTTTGTTCTTTATAACCTAATATATTAGCAACTATATTACTAGGAAACATCATTACTTTATTATTAAATATTTTAACAGCACCATTATAATATTTTCTAGAATTAGCTATATCTGCTTCAACATTAGATAAATCAGAACTTAAACTTAAGAAGTTTTGATTAGCTTTTAATTCAGGATAAGATTCAGCTAAAGCCATTATTTTAGTAATACCTGCTGATAACTTAGCATTATTTTCAATCTTTTCATCAGTACTCATTTTATCATAAGCACCACTTCTTAATTTAACAACTTCCTCTAAAGTTCCTTTTTCATGTTTTGCATAACCTTTAACAGTTTCAACTAAATTTGGAATTAAATCCCATCTTTTTTTTAGGTATACATCCATTGTAGAAAATGCTTCTTTAACATTATTATTTAGTTTAACTAGTGAGTTATAAACACAAATAAAATAAATAACCAATATTATTAAAACTGCTATGATTATATAACCAACTATACCCATATATATTCCTCCTAACTTATTAAGTTAATTATATCATTATTGTTGTTATTTGTAAATTAACAATATATTTACAATTTAAAAAGAAATAACTTTACATTATTTCTTTGTTAAATATTTATGATTAGCAGCAATACTTTTTATACCCACACCATGACTAAATGCAATAGTTGCAATTCCTCCGCTAATATTAACAACAACACCCTCACCAAACACTGTATGAATAACATTATCTCCAGTTTTGATTCCATCACTATTATTATTATACATATTTCCAATTATTCTCTTAGGCTTATCATCAGTTCTTACTGACATATTTGTTTTATTAATTAAATCATCATCTATCTCTTTAATAAATCTACTTTCAACTGTACCACTTGTTTTACCAAATAAAGTTCTTTGTCTAGCACTTAATAAATAAAGTTTGCTCTTAGCTCTAGTAATACCAACATAACAAAGTCTTCTTTCTTCTTCAAGCTCACTTGCACTTTCGAAACTTCTACTATGTGGGAATATTCCTTCTTCCATTCCTAAAATAAATACAACTTTAAATTCAAGTCCCTTAGCTGAATGAAGAGTCATTAAATTAACAGCATCTTTATTTTCTTTATATTGACCTGCATCACTAACAAGTAAAATATTTTCTAAAAATGTTGATAAGTCATAAACTCCACTTTCTTCGAATGCAACTGCAACTGATTTAAATTCATTTAAGTTTTCTATTTTAGCATCACTTTCAAGTGATTTATCAAGTTCATATTCACTTCTTATACCACTTTTAACAAGTACATCTTCAATTAATTCTGATAAACTAAGAGTTTTAGCATCTTCTTGTAATTCAAGTATTAATTTCTTAAATTCAAGTTCTTTTCCAGAATCAATAGAATCAAACATAGAAATACCGGCATTTTCAGCTTTATTACGAATATTCTCTATAGTTTTAGTACCTATTCCTCTTTTAGGAGTATTAATTACTCTTTCTAAACTAATTGAATCATTAGAATTATATACTAAATTCAAATAAGCAATTAGATCTTTAATTTCTTTTCTACTATAGAAGTAATAACTACCAATAATATTATATGGTATATTACTCCTTACAAAAGCTTCTTCAATTGTTCTACTTTGTGCATTAGTTCTATAAAGAACAGCAAAGTCACTATATTGATATCCATCATTCATCATTTCTTTGATTTTATTTATTACAAATGAACTCTCTTTAATTTCATCTTCAAGTCTAATATATTCAATCTTTTCACCATCACCACTAGATGTCCATAGATTCAATTTAGTACCTTCACTATTGTTTTTAATTACAGAGTTTGCTGCTTTAAGAATTGTATTAGTACTCCTATAATTTTCTTCTAAAAGAAATACTTTAGCATTTTTATAATCTTTTTCAAAATTAAGAATATTTCTATAATCAGCATTTCTCCATGAATATATAGATTGATTAGCATCACCTACTACAAAAATATTATGATATTTATCAGCAAGTAATTTACAAAGTTCATATTGAATACTATTAGTATCTTGATATTCATCAACAAGAATATATTTAAATCTTTCTTGATATTTTTCTAATATATCTTTACGTTTTTTAAATAATTCTACCGGTTTTAATAATAAATCATCGAAATCAACTGAATTGTTTTCTTTTAGTAATTTAATATATTTTTCATACACAAAAGAAATTATTTTATCTTCATCTCTTAAAAATAATTTAGAATATTCTAATGGACTTAATCCATCATTTTTAGCACTACTTATTCTAGATATAATATGTTTTATATCATAATTAGCAGGATCATAAGAATTTTCTTTTAATATTCTTTTAATAAGTGCTTTAGTGTCATCAGTATCAAGTATTGTTATATTAGAAGTATAACCAATATCACTATAATTTTCTCTAAGTATTCTTAGACCAAAAGAGTGAAAAGTTCCAATAAAGATTGAATCAGATATAGTATCTATTTTAGCTTCAATCCTCTCTCTCATTTCTTTAGCAGCTTTATTAGTAAATGTTATTGCAAGTATGTTGTACGGACTTACTCCATCATCTATTAATTTTATTATTCTTTCAGTTAATACTCTTGTTTTTCCACTACCAGCTCCCGCAAGAACTAAACAAGGTCCTTCTTTATGATTAACTGCTTCCATTTGTTTACTGTTTAACATCATATTTATTACCTCTTAATCATTATAACATTATCATCTATTTATGAAAAGCAAACAAATAAAAAAACAAAAGTAATTTTTTACTTTTGTTTTAATTAGCTACTAAATAATTACTATAAGCTTTAAAGTATGTATTTGTTTTATAATTATTTATATAACCAGTAGGAACATACATTTGTAATTGATATGAAGTACTAAATGTATCAAATCCAGTCAACTTAGGAACATCTGTATAAAAATAATATATAGATAAATTAGTACATCCATCAAAAGCATAAGCACCTATACTTTCAAGTATATTACTCATATATATAGTATTTATATTTTTTTGATTAGCAAATGCTCTATAACCTATTGTCTTAACAGTAGATGGTACAGTAAAAGTAGTAGCAATTTTTCCATTTGGATATCTAATTAATGAACTTGAGTCCTTATTATAAAGAACACCAGAAGTACTAGAGAATGTTGTATTATTAGCATCAACATTTATATTACTAATGTCAGAGTTTCCATCTAAGAATCCACCTGGAATATCATTTAAATATCTTGGAAGTGTTAATGTTGTTACATATCTATTTCCATCAAATGCATCAGCAGAAATACTAGTAACATTATAACTATTTCCATTAACATCTAATGTATCTGGAATAGTTACTGATGCTGCATTACCTGTATATGATGTTATCTTAATTTCATTATTATTATCAAGTATATATAAGAAATCTGAAGAGTACTGAGCACTTGAATAATTATGATAGGTCCAAGGAGTTGTATTTCTAAAGTCATTAACAACACTAGATGGAACAGAATAAGTAAAATGTGAATTATACCATAAACCTAAGAATCCTCTCTCATATCCAGGAAGAGCAGTAGAAGCAGTATTTGGAACACTACTTACTTGCATACTTAATGTAGTAGTAGGTCCACCTTGATATGGATTATATAATGCATAATCATTAATATCAGTTGTACCTGTACCAAATTGAATATATGAAATAGATCCACAACTGTAAAGGCAATAATCATCAGCTACAACTACACTATTAAATATAGCATTTGTCAATTTTTCACAATCAGCAAATGAATACTTACCAAGTCTTGTTATTTGATTACCACTAATTCTTGTAACATCTGTATGATAAAATGCATAATCATCAATAAGAACAACACTATTTGGAAGGTTAACTATCCAATTTTGACCAGTAACAACCTCTACTCCATAATAAGCATAAGTACCAATTGACACAACATCATGTGTTATACCACCAGCTGTTATTTGATTTGGAATTTCGAATGAAGAAGTAACATCAGGTCCATGATATTCAATAATTTCCCAACCTGTTACATTAGCATTCATCATATTTTTAAGTGTAACTTCACGTACACTATATTCTCCAATATCATATGGAAGTGTACCAAATTTATAACTTCCAATTATATAACCAGTTGGATAAATATAATCTTTAACATTTGAAGGGAAAGTATTTTTATATGCTTCTTGATAAGTAACATTAGATGTACCAATCTTTCCATCTGGAACATATATTCTAAATCTCTTTCCAATTGTAGTACCCACATTATAAAATGCATTAGTCCCCACACCAATTTTCATACCACTAGCTTGTGTATCAGCATTAGTTGAAGTAAAGAACATTTGCTCCATACCAGTACATCCATAGAATGCTCCTTCACCTATACTAGTAACAGGACCGGCATTAACATAATTAAGAGTTATATTATTAGCATAAGCATAATTACCAAGTTCTACAAGTTTAGTAGTAGTAGCTTTATAAAGCTTATTATTAAATAAAGCATATTCGCCTATATAATCAACGTTTGAAACATTAAGTTCACGAACACCTTGTAAATTATAAAATGCATAATTACCAATATATCTTAAATTAGTATTAACTATATCAAACGTACTTCCTGAACTCATCGTTGCCCATCTAAACGCCCTATCTCCAACACCAATTACTTCATAGCTTTGTCCATCAATAGTTAATGTAGTTGGTAACATATAAGAATCACTTATGTCAGCACCATGATATTCAACAATTTCTAACCCATTAATGCTTTGATTATCTTTTGTTATATATTCACGACTTACAACACTATATTCTCCAATATTATATGGAATATTTGTAGAACTATAAGTTCCCATTATGGTTCCATAATCATAGAAATAATCTTTATATTCTTTTCTAAATGAGTTAGCATATACATCAGTTAAATAATCAGTTGAAGTTGTTGTCGTAGTTGTATAATAAGTACCAGATGAACTAGATAAGTGACTATATAAATTTGTCCAAGTACTATTATTTGTTGTTCTAAGTGTGTAACTAAATGTTGTAGAGCTTCCATTTGCAAGAGTACCATTACTAGAAGTATTATTAAATACAATTCTTGAACTAGAAGCTTCATATAATACATTTGAAGCAGTTTGAAGAGAAGTATTTCCAAGAGTGACAGATGTTGTCCACGATTCAATATCATAACCAGAATTATTATTAACTGTAACAGTACATACATAAGTATATCTTCTACTAGTACCATTACCACTTTGACTTCTAGTACACCTATCAGTAACATTTATATTAACATTATTTGGTGTTTTAATTTCTGTAGAAGTATTAGAAGGACCTACATAAAATCTAATTCTATTATTAGTAAGTGTACCAACATCAGTAAATGCATATTGATCAAATACTCTAGCTTCACTTCCAGGACTAAAGAATATTTGTACTAAATTTGGAAGAGCATAAATAGCATTTGTATCCATTTGATAAACTGAACCTAAATTAATTTTATAAAGTGTATTCATATTAGCAAGAGCATAAGAACCAATACTTCTTAAATTAGGTGTTTCTAAATATACAAGACCACCATTGTTAAATGAATAACTTCCAATATCAAGTAAACTAGTAGATGTAAATGACTTAATAGCAGTAATTCCTTCAAAACTATGATCTCCTAATTTCAAAAGTTTATTGTTGACTATGTCACTACCACCACTTCCATTAACAGTAGTATGTTTAAATGCATGATCACCTACAGCTATAACATCCTTAGTAACATCATTTACTGTATATGTTAATGGAATATTAAATGTATTAGATATATCAGCTCCATGATACTCTATAATTTCCCAACCATTAACATCTTGATTATTTCTATTTTTTATTGTTGTTTCTCTTACACTATATTCACCAATATCATATGGAATTGGTGTATTTATAAATGAACCAACAATATATCCAGTAGGATAAATATAATCTTGATAATTACTAAATAAAGCTTTATAGAAATCTACCTTTCCTTCTGGAACATAAATTCTAAGTCTATTATTAGCATTAGTACCAATATTATTCATTGCTGTACTATGTACTGACATATTATCAGTATTACTTGTACCAATAAATATTTGTTCTAAATTAGGATTATTACTAATAGCATTCTCACCCATTACTTGAATATTTCCAAGATTAACACTATATAGAGTATCCATATCAGACATAGCAAATTTACCCATTGAATTTAAATTTGGAAGATCAACTGTTTGAAGACCAGTATTATATAAACTATAGTCTCCAATAGATATTAAACTCTCTGAAGTAAGTGATTTAACTTTAATATTTTCAAGACCATGATTATCTATATTAATTAAATTATTAGCAAGTAAGTCAATAGTTTGATTTGATGATGAAGCTGTATGTCTATAAGCATATTCACCAACTGAAATAATATTCATAAGTGGGCTAGTTGAAGAATATACACTTAAGATACCAATACTTAAACTTTGAGAAGACATATCATAATAAAATGACAATTGTAAACTTTCTCCAGCAGCAATAGTACCATTATAATCTTTATTTGTTAAAACTAGTAAGTTACCATTTACACTTTCGTTGGCATTAGTGTAAGTAGAACCCCACGTAACACCAGTTGGAAGATTTATTCTAACAGTCCAATCATTTATAGTAGCAGTTGTATTATTTTTAATTATTAAATTTCCACCAAATCTATATCCACTACCATTTTGCCATGAGTTACCAGTTATAGAAGCAGATAATCCTTCATCGGATACAATAACATCTGGTATTTGATAACTACTTGTTAAGTCAGCACCATGATATTCAATAATTTCATAAGCCGTTACATCTTCGCCTTGTGCATTCTTTTTAGTAACACCTCGTACGCTATATTCTCCCCAATCATAAGGAATAGCTACATGTTTATAACTACCAATTATTGTTCCTTTAGGATATACAAATGATTCGTTAGCTTCAAATATCTTTTTATATCCTTGTAAGTAATCAAAGCCTTCAGCATCAGTTCCAGATGGAACATATACTCTAAGTCTACCATCTAAGTACATACCCCAATTTGTAAATACAGCATCTTTACCAATAGTTAAATCTATACTTTTGCCATTATTTACTACCTTAGTAGAAACATTACTAAACCAAACTCTACCAAGTTGAGGACAATTATAAAATGCTTTATCACCTATTACTTTAACAGTTCCAAGATCCATCTCATAAAGAGTTGTACTATTCATAAATGCATATGACATTATCTCACTAACATTAGGAAGACTAATATAAGTTATTGGATTTTGATAGAAACCATAAGAACCAATATACTCAAGTTTATTAGAAACTAACGTAGTTAATTTAGTATCATAAAATGCATATGAATTTATTTTACTAACTTCACCTAAATTAATATCAATGATATTATCTTTATAAAAAGCATATGAATCAATTAATGATACAGTATCTGGAATAGTTATATTAGTACCAGTATCAGCAGTATTTAAATTTCTATATGAATTATATCCAAGAGCTGTAACTGGTTTAGTAACAGAAGCCTTAGTAATAGTATTTGGTATTGTAATATTAGAACCAACAGATACACTATTTATAAAGTATGAAATTCCATAACCTTCACCATAATCATATACAAAGTATTGATTATTATCAGATAATTCACCATGATAATATACATACGCTTCATTAATATTCTTAGTATTTCTATATGTCTCAATTGCTCCTTGACTTACAAAAAACTTAGTACCATTAGAACTATTGTCAAATGTATTACTTCCAATAGTTGGCGGAACTTGTCCCTCAAATTTAACATACCTTGCATTACCAAAAGCACCATCACCTATATTAGTTACTGTAGATGGAATTGATAAGAAAGTAAAAGCTTTAGAAGTAGATATTCGTCCTAAATTAAGATTAGCAAATGCATTAGTACCAACAATTGATAATGTTTTCGGAAGAATTAATGTTTTAATACTAGTTTTATCTTTTAAAGTATTATTAGCTATTTTATTAATAGTTGTTCCATCGCTAACAGTTGCATTGGCAAGACCTAAATATTCTATTGAATGTATTTCATCACTAGATATATAAGTAAAATCTTCATTCTCAAAATAAGCACTATTTAATGTATATATAATTAACTTCTTAATATTATAAATATTTTCAGTAGTTGTCTCAGGATTAATATCATCAAAATATGCTTTTAATAAATTTTCTAAAGATTCATTATTATCACGAATATAGACATAATATGAATCTTCTTCACCTTGAATTGGAATAACTGAATCTTCAGGAGCACCTTGATTAATATCATCTCCATTAAAGTTATCAGAACCATCTACTGTAATATTATTAGATGAAACACCCCTAATAATTAAAGTGTTACCTGTATTAGGTCCTGTATATGGAGTTGAATTAGATGGAAGCATAATAGAAGGTCCATTTAATACTCCAAGAATTGTATTCAAGTTATAAACATATATTTGATACTTTGAAAACGAATCAATAAGTTTCATATTTTGAAGTTGAATTTGAGTAATAGTACCATTATTCAATATTTCTATATTAGTTGAATTATCTGCTCCAATTACATAACCAACATCAACATTAGGCGCTATAGTTAAACGAGTATTTGATTCAACAATTACATCTACAGGTATATTACCTACTTTATTTTTAACAATTCTAACAGCTTCTAATAATACACCATCTTCTTCTTCATTTTGTATACCATTAACAGTAAACTCTTTACCAACAAATATATCATAGTCTTGGTTTAACCCAACAATATGTATTTGACTCTTTGGAGTATTTATATATAAGTTTCCATCTACATCTATTTTTCCACCAGAAGAAGTATCTATATTAAGTTTACCCATCTCGACGAAATCATAAACTAAATCTCCAGTAAAATGTAAATTATATCCAGCAGTATCTAAGTGTACTCTACGTTGAAAATCAACACTTCCATCAATTTTAATATCATCAGCAAGTTTAATTGTATCTCCACTAAGAGCATTTAATGCAGCATCTCTAAATTGACTTTCATTTTCTACTAACCAAATTTGACCTTCACTAGCAAGACTTGCATCAATTCCTCTTTGAGTACAATATACATTGGCATGAACACTAACAGAAGCACCACTATATAAAGATGAATTAACATTTTGATACATACCGTAATCTATTCTAAAATATCTATAATTATTTTCATCATCATCTTTATCTTTATCTATTTCACCTTTAATAATTATTTGAGGTATTGTTGTTAAATTTGATACAGGATTTAATGCATCAGTTTCAAGATTATCAGGTGTAGGATTTAAAGCAGCATATGCTTTTAGTTTAGTATCATTAGTAGAAGTTACAGTACTTGAAAGAACTTCATCAGTAATATCTATAACTCTATAATAAAGTACTCCAGCATTAGACATTGTACCATCCAAAGTAAATGATAAGTTATAATCTATATTTAATGAACCAGTATTTTTAATTTCAATATATCTTGTGTTCTTAAATGTATTACTTAAATCTACTTCACGTACTACAGTAACAGTATCTCCTTCAGTGCCAATTAAAGTACCAGTTTTATCATATTGATTAACTATATGCTCAACAGTACCTAGTTTAACCTCAGTACCTTTACTTACATATTCATTATAAAACCAACTGTAAGCATCATATATTAAGAAAACACTTAGTAAAACTAACACAAATGATTTAGCCATTATTCTAGGAGTCATATATTTAGAATACTCAGTCTTATATTCCTCAATTCTTTCTTTATTTTTAGTTTTAGCTAAATTCAAATACTCTTTAAATTCATTATAATATTGCTTAGTATATCGTTTAAATTTTTTATAATATAACAATATATAAAGTCTCAATTTCTTGAATAGTTTTAAATTATATATTGAATCAATAAATCTATAAAAATAAACAGATACAACAATAATACCAAGTATTTCATAATAATAGAATTTTCTAAGTTTTTTTCTAATCTTTTTATAACATTTTTTAAATCTTTTTTGAGCAATATGAAAGAAATCAATTAAATAATTGATTAATGCATTATAAATTTTATTAATGCTTTCTTTCATATCTACTCCTTATTGATTTTTTATTTTTTTAACATCTTTTATTATATCTTTTATTTCAAAGAAATATATAAATCCTAAAGGTATAATTATTATAAGTATAAATCCTATTTTAGTATCCATTATTCTTTCAATGATACTAAATAAGAAAAACTTATAAATTACTTTACCTAGTATTTGTTCTTCATAAACAGCTGGATCATTTGATATATTTTTAATACCTTTTGTATAAAATATTCTTCTATTATTTTCTTTTGTTATTCCGACTATTTCATGTGTAACTATTTTACCTTTTAAGTCTCCATCCATCCCTTTAAAGGTAACTATATCTCCTACTTTATAATCAGATATTTTCTGTTCTTTTATAAGTATTACATCACCTTTTTTTAATTTAGGATACATACTATTAGTTATTATTGAATAAGTTCTAAATCCAAAAACACTTGGATTATTTGGTATAACTTTTTGATAAGCAGTAGCTATTACAAATAGTACAAGTAAAATAAGTAATATTATTTTAATAACATCTAATATTTTTAATAATACTTTTTTCATATATATCCTTTCTATGGTTTAATAAACATTATTTTATTAATTTTAAGTGATGATCCTTGTAAAGCATTAGGAGCGTCTATATCTATTTCTAAATTCCAATAATAATTTAATGATGAATTTGCAGGAATAGTAACACTTTTAGAAAAATCAAAGAAATATCTATCATCTTCTTCATTATGTTCAAGTCTATCATTAAGCATGAATGAGAACATTTCAGGGTTTGTAGCACTTATTTTTAAATAGTTTTTCATAAGATTTATATTACCAGTTATTTCAGTAAATACAATCTTTACTTTAGCTGCTACATCATTTTTATTTATTAATTCAAATCTGTATCTTTGTATTTTTCCCGGATACATTTCTTCAAGATTAATAAGAGCATCATCACTTTGTTGTCCTTGAAGAACATAAGTGTTATTAACAAGTGCATAAAGTTTAACATCTATATCACTATCAGTTATATAAAAGTCACGATTATATTCAATATTTTCTCCCATAGAAGGTTCTGTTTGCATCCAACCATAAGCTATTCCTATTAACAAAACAACTAATAGTATATTTAATATTATTGATATATTTTTTTTCATATTAACCCCCAAATGTGACCAATGTTGCATAACTTTCTGGAGATACACCAACAACCTCAGCAATTCTTACATATACACTCTGATATCCAGTAAATTGTTGATTTGGATCTGTTACTTTAGTCCATACAGTATTTGCATCATTAGTAGTAGCCCATTCCATTGTAGTATCAAGTCCTGTAATTGTATAATTTGCATTACCAGTTAATGAAGGTGCAGCTAATAACTCATTAGCACTTCCAAACTTAAATAATACATTTATTATTGTAGAAGCAAGAGCATTAGTACAATCTATATCTCCACCTTCTAACCATATTTTAAGATTAATTTGCATTCTAGAATTCTTAGGAATAGTAAATAAAACTTTATTAAGATCAATATTATCACTATCACTAGAACCTCTTCCACCATCTTTAAAACTAAAATCACGAACTAATTGATTAGTAGAATATTCACTTGGAATATTACCAAAACTAAACTTTCCAGTTTTAATTATAGCTTTAGTTGTATATGGATCAGTTATACCATTTTCAGGTGTTTTACCAAATATTATTGTCGCAGTTGAACTACTAGAAGTTGGATAAGTAATTGCTATTCTAAGAGCATCCCATGCAGGACCAGTAATCTTAGTATCTCTATGTATATATACATGTTTTGGATAATCTTCAGTTTGCAAATAAAAGTTAAAATCAACAAAACCATTTTCTATCATTTGAGATACACTTCCATCAGATTGAGGAAGTAATATAAATTCCGGGTCAGTTAATGACAAACCTTCATTAAAGTCGATTGTATAAAAGTTAGCTGCATCAACACTAGATACTTGCTTTAATTCAAATTCATCAAAGTTATCTAAGATATTATTTAAGTTAACAACACTTCTAGCAGCAGAATCAGGTTGAAGTTTAATAACTAAACCCTCTGCAGCGCTTACTTGAATATTTGATAAATTTATTTGAGGATTTGATCTATCTTGAAACCATGCATATGAAGTCATAAATAATATAACAGTAAATCCAATAAGCAATATTATTTTTACTATTATTTTTTTATTCATTAATTTCCACCCCCAAACTTAACTATAGTGGTTTTAGATGCCAATAATTCATCAGTTTCCTTATATCTAACATATACAGTAGCATTATTATTAAATGTTACTATATTTTTATACTCAATATATGTAAGGCCATTATCAGTTGAATATTCCATTTGTTCATTAATGCCTACTATAGTTTTACTAATATCATCAGCACTAACACTCGGAACACTATTATTTTCTTCTTTAGTTATACCTACAAAAGATAAATTTATTTTAAATATTCCACCCTTAAGAGCAGAAACTGCGTCTCTATCATTTCCTTCTACCCATACTCTAACTTTAATACCAGCTTTTTTTTCTAATCCATCCTCAGTATCTATAGATGCAAGTATAGGATCACCATTAGCCATCTTAGTATCATAAGAAGCACTTATTACATCTTTTAAATTATCTAAATCTTCTTCATAAAAAGTATTCGAGCCATATACTTTGATATATTTATAGCTTTGACTATTAGTAGATTCCACATCAGCAGTAAACCATCCATCATCCTCAGTTATTTCATATGATTTATTTGGTGCCCAAACGAGAACAGGTTTATCTTCAAGTTCAAAACTATCAGTTTCTTCATTAAAATTGTATTTTATAAATGCAACCCTAACCGCGCCAGCAATTAAATCTCTACTAAAATCCCCATAAGCACTTGCTCTAACAATATCATCTATATTTTTATTACTATCAGGTGTCAATACTAAATCTTCTTTTTTAGTACCACATTCAGGCGTAACACTTGATTCACTCTCTAGAAATAATTTAACAGAAGAATCGTTTTTAAACCAAACATCAAATTCTAAATAATCTTCATTAAGAGTAGCATTTGTAAAACTTAAAGGATTTCCATACTCATCTTTTAAATTAGCTTTATAAAAATTAATACCATCACTAGTTACTTCATTATTAAATCTAAACCCTTCTCCAACATCTATATTAAATGAATTTCCCCAACCCTGATTTCCATCAGAAGAAATCATAATATTATTTGTTTTAGCAGTACCAATACTAACACCTTCTAAATTACTATCACTTTCATGAACAAACCAAGCATAAGAAAAAACAAATATAGATACAATTATAGCTATAAGTTTAAACATTGTAACATATATATTTTTACTTGCTTCCTTATTCATATACTTACCTCAAATATGCAAAAGCATCTTGTTTATTCTTTCTATATCCTTTAAGAAGTCCTTTAAACTTCTTAATAATCTCCTTATCTGTTTTTAATTCTTTTTCATGAGCTAATTTAAACTCTTCATTAAGAATTTTTTTAAATTCTTTTTCAGAATATTTTCTATTGTTAATTATAAAATCATCAATTAGTTTTCGAAGAGCATATCTATTAATTTTATCTTCTTTAAATGTTTTATTAGAATCGCTCTCATTAAGTATTACATAATCCAAGAAGAATGCCATGTCCATTCTATTCTTAGTTTTTTCTTCATCAACTTTCTCATGAGAATCATTAACTTCTTTTTTATCCTTAACATCATATTGTTCAATAAACTCCCACAATTCTAAAGCTTTTTGAAAGTTTGGATTTTTAAGAATAGTATTTGTTTTTCTAATTGGAGATTTCACAGGAGCTGCATTAACTAATTCTTTAACAAATGGCGTTTTTAAGAAATCAGCAACTACAAGTTCAATTTTAGCAAGTCTTTGTTCAACACTTTCTCCACTTGATGAAGTACCACTTAAATCTTCAAATGAATTAGTTTCCATATTCAAAGTAATATTTACTTCATCTTTTCCTAATCTAGTTTTACCATTATAAGTCATTATTCTTTTTTTCTTAGCATAACTTCCACTCGCAGTAGCTTCTTTTCTAAGTTTAAAGAAATAATTAAGATTATTTAATAATGATATTATAAATCTATTTTCATAAATATCAAAACTTTCTTCTTTATTAACATTTAGTACTTTACTAGGAGTAATTGTTCCATCTTCACTAACATCTTGAATTAAATCAGTATGTTGTGCTAAATGTTTTATAGTTTCTTGACTAATCTTTTTAGCTTTCTCAACTGGAACAATTTCTTCTTCTTGCATTATGAACTTTTTAGGATTCCTAATGATATTGTCAAGATAAATAATAGTTTCTTCTATTTTATCTATCCATGAGTAATCATACTCTACACTTTGAAAAGATGAATTAACTACAACTTTAGATTCATTAGAACCAATAAATTGTTGCATAGCCAAATTATCTGTATCATCTAATAAATTTAATAATTCATTTTTATTCATCTTTTATTCCTTTCTACATTGCTTTCTTAAGTCTAGCTAAATATTCTTTACATTCAGTCATATTTTCTTTTCCAAATGTTTTATCTAAAAATTTAACATATCCATCAATTTCATCACGAATGAATGATAAGTTTAATTGTTCAAATTTTCTAAGTACTTTCTTACAAAGTATATAATCAAATCCATCAAGTTCAGTACCACCACATGCTACATAAACTGGAATAAACTCCTTGATATGCTTTACAATACGATTTCCAAACGCTAATCGGAAATGTTCAATAACATAATTATCCATATCTTCTAATTTATTAAGTGTATCTTGACTAACAGCATGTTCTTGTTTAGCTTTATTAAATAAACTTTCTAAGTAACTACTGTTAATTCTAATTCCTTCAGTATCAGGAGCATCAAATGGTTGACCTTTGTCGTTAATATCTATTGGCATAGCACGGTCATATACCTTATCTGTAACCATAAATGTAGAGTCATCATTATTGATTGTTCCAATGTACCACATGTTATCTGGTATTTTAAGTTTACCATCAGGTAAATGTTTAGGATCATTTGGCCATACATTTGGTACTAAATCTATAACCCATTCATCACGAGAAGGCATTTCTAATATAGATAACATTTCTGCAAAATAGTATTCAACACGAGCTATATTCATTTCATCTAGTATTGTTAAATACATTTCATCGTTATAACTTGCTTCATACATAGCTTTTAAGACTTCAGTTTCGTTAAATTTTTTAGTAAATTCATTGAAGTAACCAAATAACTCAGTTCTATCTCTCCAAGAAGGTTGAACTGATGCAATAGTAGCATCTCTACTAATAAATTTTCCCCAAGCATATGGAAGAGATGTTTTACCAGTACCAGAGATACCTTGTAAAATAACAAGTCTTGTTGCTCCAAGAGCTGCAACAAATAAACGAATAATTTTAATTTTATAATATAGTTTCATACGACTAGCAGCAAAATTTCTAAATGTATCACATAACTCTTCAAGAGTGAATGTATTACCAAAATTTTCAGGTTCTTTATTTGCATATTCTTCATCAATTTGCGTTAATTTAAAGAAACGACTTCCATTAGCTGCTTCAGTCATCATTTCAGCTGATGATTCTTCACCTTCACTAACTTCACCTTCAGTATTACCACTCTCGCTAGAAGTTTTAACATCACTAGGCATATCTATATTCAAAGCACTTTCCTGAGGTTTAAGCCCAATTTGTGAAACTTTCAAAGCATATAACTCTTCTTTTTCTTGATTTAGTCTAATAACATCCCTATCAAGTTTAGCCACTTCCTCTAATAAACTTTCTTGCTCTACTAAAGTTTTTTTAAACTTAAATATTTTTCTAATTACTAAAAATACTAAATATATAATTCCTAGTAAAAATGCAAGTATAAGTAATACTGCTAAACCAACTAATATCCATTGACCAACTGAAAATTCTCCAGAATATTCTTTTAATATTTTCAAGTACGCTTTAAAGTTAAACATCTTAATAATGCCATTAAAAAAACCCATAAAAATATTTATTATTCCAGAAAAGAATTGTTCAAATAAATCATATAAAAATCTAATATATGTTGACAATTCTTTCACCTCTATTCTTAATTCTATATTCATTATAATTTTATCATATTTTAGTCTATAATTACAAGCAGTATAAACCATTTAAAAAGAAAAAAGCTATGTATTTCTACATAACTTAATCATTTAAATTAATTTGATGATTTTTTAACACAAAATTTTAACGTATTTGGAATACTAGTTACACTATTATCACAAGTATAGTAAGTATAGCAATTTCAGCTGGTAATAAACCATTTTTATTCTTCATTACAATTCTCCTACTATATGAAATTCTAGCATTTTTTAAATTTTATAGCAATAAAAAAGCTATTCATTGAATAGCAATTTTTATATTAAACAAATCATTTAACTTTTTTATAATCTAGTAACAACATTATAAATTTATATAATTGATATATAAAGAATGCTGCTAATGGTAAAATAATACATATAAAGAATCCAACTTTAGTTTTTAAAAATGTTAATATTGTTCCTAAAACTGGTAATCTTGTTCCATTCCATACAGAAATAATATCTCCTGGAGCAACTTGTTGAGGATCTTCTCCAGTATTAGCATCACCTTTAGTAACATAAGATGTCATACCATTTACCGTAAGTACTGATTTAATTCTATGTGTTTTAATTATTTTATTATTTTCTTCCATTGCAAAGAATGCAATAACATCGCCTTCTTTTAATTCACTTTTTCCATCATAAGATTTAGTAATAATTAAATCACCAGTCATGATAGTAGGTTCCATTGACCCTGTTTGAATATTCAAAGGAATATATCCAAATATTTTAGAAATTCCCTTTTCACGAGAAGTTAATGTGATCAAAGTAACACTAGCTGCTAAAATAATAACAACCCAAATTATTATATCTAAAATAACTTTTAAAATCTTTTTTCCCTTCATATTACGCCTCCAATTTTACTATGCTGATGCATTCTTAGATATTTGAATGTTGAAAGTAATATTAGAACCAGAAGCATTATTTTCGCAGTCATAATCTTGTCCTTCAACCCATCCATATATTCTAACTTTATTAATACCAGCAGCTAAGTTAAATAATGTCTTGTATTGTCCATTAACAGTATTTCCATTTGGAGTTTGAATATCAGGAGTTACTTGACCAAAATAATTAGTAACTTTTGATTGATAATCTACTGGAGGATTTGCAGATATAGCAGCTTTAATACCATAATAATTAGGTACAATTGTAGATGTATCATATACAGTTTCTCCATAGTTGTTTGCTTGTGCGACACCAGCAGCTGTATGTATATTTGAGTTTGGTTCCCAAATTATATTAGTAGTTCCTCCAACACTGTGATTAGCAGCACCCTTTAATGCAATAGCATCGGCACTAGCACCAGTAGCAGCACTTCCTTCATAAAGGAATGCTACTCTAGCAGCATTTTTAAGTCCAGTATCAGCAGCAGTAGCAACAACATCAGATGAAGTTGTTAAATATACTGTAGTAGGTTGTGTAGTTAATAAAAATAAATCAAATGCAATAAAGTCACCAGTAGTACCTGCTGTTTCAACAGATTGTTCAGCAACCAATCTATAACCATGAGCAGTTGTAGCATCAGCTTCAATACTACCTTTATACATTTTCATAAATCCTGTTGTAGCATCTACATCACCTATAGTAGATACAGGAACAATTTGATTTGGTAATTGATTTGTATTACCAGTATAAGCATTTGTAGTAATATCATTAGTTGAGATATTTGCTTTCCAGTTAACAGCATCTACTGAAACTTGAATACCATTAGCAGCACTAACATTTACATCAATACTGTCAACAGTAACAGTTGTATTTTCAGTGAACCATGCATAAGATGCAGTAGTTAAAGAAATAGCAGTAACTATTAACATAAGAAATGCAGTAAGAATCTTTTTTCTATTATTATTTGATTCTTCACGTTCTTCTTTTGCAACATTATTTTCAACAACATTAGTTGTTTGTGGTTGCACAGGAGCAGGACCATTAACAACTACTTGATCAACTGGCGTTGTTTGAATAGTGTTGTTTACATTGTTTTCATTTTCCATATTTAAATCCTTTCATTAATCAGTTTTCTCAGTAATTATCATAGACATCTTCATTTCCCCTCCAATAATATCATCGATACATTCAGGGTCTTTACCTTCAAGCCAAACAATTACAGTATACCTGTCTATTTCATCAGGCTTAATGTTATCTCGTTCTTGTTGCATTATTAAATGATTTGAAAAAAACGATATTGTATTTGGTTCAGCTTTACCATTTTTAGCCTTTTTAGCATAAACCTTTTTTTCACCATTAGTATAAAGAGCAACCCTAACAGCTTCATCAACATTCTTTATAACAGATTCTATAACAATTTTAGTTTTATAACTAACATTATCTTTTCCATCATTTTTTACAAAGAACGTATATGCGATATAGTTATCTTCACTATTATCACCTTCTTTTGATATCAAACTATCAAAAGGAATCCATCCTTCAGTAATGTTATCCATATACTCTAAACCTTTTACTTTAATTTCAACAGTTTCTGCAGAAAATTCTGAATCAGATGATAAAAGTATATGTCTTTCAGACTTCAAATTTTTATCTAGTTTAATTGTAAAATAACCATTACTATTCACAACATATAATATCAAATATAATATTGAAAAAAATAGTAATAATACTAATAATGCCATTTTTACAATTCTAGTAAATAATTTTCTCCTATAAACTTTTTCAGCAGTTACTTTAACAGTATTATCCATAACATCACCTACTTATATATTTTATAAGTTCCATTATCATATTCTTCTACAATCGTGGCATTAATACTTCTAGAAAAATTGATAATACTTTCATAATTAGTAACCTCACTAGGCTTTAAAAACAAATAGTTTACGAGACCTTTAAGTTTAATAGATTTTTGTTCTAGAGTATTTAAATGATAAACACCAATCATAACACCAGCATTTTTCAGCTCTTTTACTTTAATATCTCTAGAAATTAATTCACTATATGGTACAAGAAATACAAAATGATTAAGAGTTTTAGGCTCAATAATATTAAGCATTTTTGTAACATTAGTTCTAAGTCTAAAAAATCCATTCGGAAGTTTTATAAAATATAATGTATTTTTTTTATCAGAAAAAACATCTTTAACGACCTGAAAGCTTACATTTTCAGCTTCAATATACTTAAAATCTATTGCAAATTCATATTTGATAAACGCATCATAAACATGATTGGAATCAATACCACTAAATTCTTCACTATCAAAATGAATTCTAGACATATAGTAATTAATACCATTTAAATTACCTACAATATCATAATAAACTTTTAAAGGTGATTTTGATAACTCTCTTAAACACTTTTTATTTTCTTTGTTTTCTTTAGTAATATTTTTAATTATCTTAATGTAATTATCATTAAACAATTCTTTTACTTTTGAATCAAAAAGTGATTTGTTCTTAACCTCAAACATCTTTATGATTTCATCATAACTATATTTATCTTCAGTTAAAGAATTTGAATATTCTTCCAAAGCTATATTTAAAAGAATAAGTTTAGCAACTAAATAATACCAATCAAATAACTTCTTATTATTAATCAAATCTAAGTAATCAACTACATTTTCAAAAATAAGTAAAAGCATTCTTTTTGGTACAATACTAACTACACCATATTTTTCAAATATTTCTGTATATTCTTCTAGAGCTTTATCTATGTTTCTATTTCCAAAAAAGAAGTCTTGATAGAATTTATCTATACATATTTCAAAGTCTTCCATTTCTTTTGGATATGGAACAATCTCATCACGAATAAGTATATCTACGTTTTTAAGAATGCATTTAGCTTTTTGTTTTAGAAAAACATCTGCTATGCACCTCATTATTTCCTCCTTACCCTATACATTATACAATCTAATTATATAATAGTTTTATAAAAAACACAATATTTTAACATTAAAAAAGAAGAATAAATCTTCTAATATATTTATAAAACTATATGTCTACTTCTAGAAATTATATTTTTATAATTCTTTAAACTATTTTGATCATTATTTTGATTTAAAGTTTTTCCTAATGCAGTTATACATCCGAGCTTTTGATTTGGTGTTAATTTAGCAAGTTTTACAACCTTACAAGACATTAAAAATCTCATAATATTATCTATATAACCAAGTGTATGACTTGTAGAATTATAAGCATAATACACTATATCTCCATTACTTATTTCTTTAGAGAAAAATAAAAATGAACCATCTTTTTTTAATTTACCATTTACCACTTTTAATGGAACATATACTTCTACATCTGAATGTTCATCTACCATATAAACACCTCTAGTATTATTTTACATTATATAAATACTTATTGTCAAACATGTTAACAATAATTTAATACATCTTAATATTGGTAACATCATAATTTTATGCTATACTTATATAAGAATAAGGAGAACATCTATGATAGTAAATTCAAACTATGATACAAGACTTAAAGTAATTGAAGATGACATTATTAATTCTATTAAACCAGAATGGAATAAAGATGAAATAATAAGATACGTTTATTTATATATAGGCAAAATTATTTCAAAAAACGTTGATTTTTTCTATTCATTAGGTAGAAAACTAGAATATAAAAATTATTCATTTGAGAAATTAAAAAGGACATATGAAAGCAAAAGAATTACTAATTTATCAGTTATATGCAAATCATCAGCAATTATACTAAAAAGAATATATGATAGACTCGGAATAGAAAGTGAATTAATGGAAACAGTTGACTACAATCAATTCACTGATGAAGAAACTAAAGAAACATTAGATGTTCATCACTGGTTCTTATGCGTCACTGGAGAAAATAATAAAAAATACTTTTTAACAATTATACCTGATTTATTTTTTATACAATTTAATATGAAAACCAAACACTTTGCTAATAGAATCGAATATTATAGAGAAGTTGATGGAAAAAAAATTCAAGTATATAAAGGACCAGAAATAAAAAACACAGTATTAACTGAAGAAGAAATAGAAAAAATAGATGAAAAAATTGGATATATTATTCCTTACTATATTGAAGAAAAAAATGGTAAAAGAAAAAGATACAATGGCTATGATGATATATTTATAGATAATCTCAAAATGTATTCAAGAAAAAACACTTATCTTATTGAACTAGGATATGATACTGATTTCTTTAAAGATATAACAAATTATAAAGTTAATAATTTAACTATAGAAGAATATTTAAACACACAAAAATTTGAGATGAATGAAATAGATAAATGGATAGAATATATAAAAGAAAGAGCTTCATTCTATGGACATGACCCAGAACAAGATAAAGATGTAAATGGAAAAATAAAAGCATTAAGAAAAACACTTGAAAATAAAGATGCTAAAAAATATAGAAATGTTATAGGTCAACTTGGTATCAATTTTGTAGATGAAAAATATAAAATAGATGAAAATGGATACTGCTCATTAACATATATAGAAAAAAAGTTTGAATATTTATTTCCCAAATTCTTTTCATGTAATGAATCAGTAAAGCCTTTAACATCAAAATTTACCGGTTTAGCAGAAAAATTAGATTTCATTGATATGTTTATTGAAAATATGTTCCCCGAATTAAAAGAATATAAAGCTAGCGCTGGCATTAAAATTAACCCTAAATATTCTTTAGTAAGAAATAGAATTCAAAGATACGTTGTTTACTCAACAAAAAGAAAAAAATATGACATAATATTTTCAATAGATAATAGTAATACTTATTATTACTTCAACCCTATAAGTGGAAAGTTCGCTAAAATTGGCAACTTGCTAAACTTAATAAGTGATGAATTCATTATAGTAAGTGATGAACTTAAAAACAGAATGAGAGAAGTTGAAAATATAGAAAAGCCAACCAAAATTTTATAAAAGACTGTAAAGTCTTTTTAATTTAACAAAAATATTTATTTGGAATATATTACTATGAAAGTGAGGTTGTATGAAAAAAATAATTCTTATAATAGTAACTATATTTTTAATATTTATAATTGGTTTTTCTTTTAAGAAAGACGAAAGTAAAAAAATTGTTGTTTCAGAAGTTACACATTCAGTATTTTATAGTCCTTGGTACGTTGCACTTGAAAATAAATATTTTGAAAGTGAAGGACTAGATATCGAAGTTGTTTTAACTCCAGGTGCCGATAAAGTAGCTGCTTCTGTAATATCAGAAGATGCAACTATTGGTTTCTCTGGACCAGAAGCTACTGTTTATATTTATAATAATAGTAATGAAAAATTAGTAACATTCGCATCACTTACTAAAAGAGATGGACAATTCATAGTTGGAGACTGTAAATACAAAGATAATTTTAGTATATTAGATTTAAAAGATAAAAAAATTTTAGCTGGAAGAAGTGGAGGCATGCCATTACTTATGTTTAAGTATGCTTTAAAAGAATCAAATATTAATGAGAAAGATGTTGATATAGATACATCTATTGATTTCGCATCTCTAACAGGAGCATATATAAGTGGTCATGGAGATTTTGTTAATCTTTTTGAACCAAATGCATTAAAAGTAGAAAAAGAAAACAAAGGATGTGTATTATCATCTTTAGGTAATATATCAGGCACTGTTCCCTACACCACATTCTACGCAAAAGAAAGCTATATAAAAAAAAATAAAGATATAATAAAAAAATTCAATAAAGCGTTAAACAAAGGATTAGAATTCGTTCATAAAAATGATTCTAAAACAATAGCTAATGCTATTAAAAATCAATTTAGTGATACTAATATAGAAGATTTAATAACTATTGTTGATAGATATAAAAAAGCTGATTCTTGGTATAAAACTACATATATAAATAAAAAAGATTATAATAGACTATTAGATATTATGATATATGGTAAAACAATAGATAAGAAAATTAACATAGATGATTTAATAACAAATGAATACATCTAATATTTTAGAAGTAAAAAACATATCTAAAGTTTACCATACAATCGAAGGAGAAATAGAAGCATTAAACAATATAAGTTTTAATATAAATTCAGGAGACTTTATCGGTCTTATAGGTCCTTCTGGTTGTGGAAAAAGTTCTATACTAAATATAATATCTAATCTTGATAAAAATTATAAAGGAAATATAAATATTAAAAATGGTATAAAAGTTTCATATATGCTTCAAGAAGATGCATTATTTCCATGGCTAACTGTTCTTGATAATGCTTTGCTTGGTTTAAGAATTAAACATAAACTTACTAAAGATAATAAAGAGTATGTTGTATCTCTATTAAAAAAATATGGTTTATACAATTTTATTAATAAATATCCTAATTCTCTATCCGGAGGCATGAAACAAAGGCTAGCACTCATTAGAACATTAGCAATGAAACCTGATATATTACTTTTAGATGAACCATATAGTGCTCTTGATTATCAAACAAGATTAAAAGTTGGAGATGATGTATTTAAAATCATTAAAGAAGAAAATAAAACTGTTGTAATAGTAACTCATGATATTGCTGAAGCAATATCTATGTGTAATAAAATAATAGTATTCTCCAAAAGACCAGCTATTATTAAAAATATTCATGAAATAAATTTATCAAACAAAAGCACACCAATAAATAATAGAGAATCCAAAGAATTTAAAGATTATTATAAACTTATCTGGAAGGAAATAGATAATAGTGAGTAATGAACATAAAAAATATCTAAAAAAATTAAAACTTAATAAATTATCAATAACTATCACACAGTTTAGTATATTTATATTTTTTATAATTATTTGGCAATATCTAGCCGATCATAATTATATAAATTCTTTTATCACTAGTTCTCCATCTAGAATAATGAATACTATCTCCAAACTTTATATTGAAAATAATTTATTTATTCATATATGGATTACAATAAAAGAAACTATTATTTCTTTTATTATAACTACTCTAGTATCTATTATTATATCAATAATTTTATATGAAAGTAATTTTCTTTCCAAAGTTATTGATCCATATCTTACTATACTAAATAGTCTTCCAAAAGTTGCATTAGGTCCTATAATTATTATATGGATAGGTGCCAATCAAAATGGAATTATTGTTATGGCAATACTAATTTCCATTATTGTAAGTATTCAAACTATTTATAATGGATTCATTAACACTGATAAATTAAAGATTAAATTATTAAATACATTTAACGCTACTAAAAAAGATATATTGTTTTATGTAGTAATTCCATCAAATAAAAGCACTATTATTAATACATTAAAAATAAATATATCAATGTGTTTAATAGGAGTTATTATGGGAGAATTTTTAACTTCTAAAGCAGGAATTGGATATTTAATATTATATGGTTCTCAAGTATTTAATTTAGATTTAGTAATGACAGGTATATTTTTATTAACAATCATTTCAATAATTATGTACAAAATTATTTCAGAGATAAGTAAAAGAAGTTAATAATTGTTAACTTCTTTATTATTATTCAATACAAACTTATCTCTTATGTATCTACATTGTTTTAATTATTATTTTATCTATTAATACTTCTTTTTCTTTAATAACTATATAAGATTAACTAGAACTATTAAGACTATTCTTATTATCATTTTACACCTATAAATGTAAACAACACATTATTTACGTTAACAATGTAAATAATGATTTTACTGACTAATACTACTTCCTTATATTTAAAATATATTACTAGTTAATTTTCTTATATAGAAATAATGTTGCAACAAATAATATCAATATAATTACACCACCTGTAATATACCAACCATTTAATCCACTTACAACTTTATCTTTACTAATTGCAAAATAAATATTATTATCCTCTTGATTAATAGTCCAAGTTGCTATATCTCCATCAACATTTTTTGAATTAGTATTAAGTAATTTATCTTTAGCTTCAATTTTAAACTGCATACCTTCAACATACCTACATGTATAATAACCAGATAAATTATAATAATATGCTTCATCATCTTCTCTAATAAACTTTATACTAAAACAATTATTAAATATATTGTTATTTTTAAAATCATTATATTTATATTTATAAGTATATTCATATATAAAATTATCGTTATTTTGTGTTAATTTTCCACTATATTTGTAAGTATCAACATTAGCAAAACTATTTATTTTATTTTCATTAAACAATTTCTCAGAACCGGTTTTAACCTGATAATTAGTATATTTTCTATTAATCATCAAATCTTCATCAGTATCATTTACATATTTAGTATATTCATCAACATTATATTTAATTGTTATTTTTGATTCTATATCATTTTCGCCAAAATTATAATATATTTCACTAGTACAACCAGTACATAAAGCAATAATAAATAAGAATAAAAATAACTCTTTAAATTTAAGAAATTTTGTAACTTGCATATCCATCAACTCCAGAATAATCAAATAAATTTGTTATATTTGCACCAGGATCTATAATATAAACATTATCCCCTTCTACTCTATCAACAAAAACCCAGTGTCCTCCGCCTTTTACATAAGCAATAACATATTCTCCTCTATTTAATGCTTGCCTTAATTGTTCTGCTTTATGAGAATTTGAACCAGTTAAACTAGTTTGACCTTGATATTTAAAATTTGGTGCTAAATTAGTCACAACATTCCAACATAATAAATTTCCAGAATATCCCCCATTGTTATTCATCCAATTGACAAAAGTTGCAGGATTTAGAATTGGAATATTTAATCTTACACCACTCTTAGCTAAAGCTATCGCTACAGAGGTAGAAGTACATCCTGCACCACAAATAGTCTGAGTACTACCCATTCTATTACTTCCCCAATTTTTATCACATTGTTTCCAAGTTCTATAGTCCCCTGTAGATTCATAATTCGAACTACCACCATAAGTTGCTCCCTGAGCATTCTTTTTAACTCTTTCAGCTTCTGCTCTTGCAGCTTCTTCAGCAACTTTTTTATTATATTCAGCTAGTCTTTCATCATTTATTTTTTGCATTGCTTCTTCTTCACTTTTTCTTTGCGCAATATATTCAGGTGTTGCACTTGAAAAGCAAGTTCTATATTCACTATTACCAGGAGATAATTTAGTTAAAACATTAACTAATGTTGGAATCATAAATATAACAATAGTAGCAATCATTTTTTTAGTAGCACTAGCTTTGATTTTATTTAATAATTCAGGATCCCCATTCATTAATTCTTTAACAATATTTATCATCAAAGATAACATTAAAATAATAGGAACAACTACACTAATTATCATAATTATGGTTTTAATGATAAGCATAACATTAAGAACAGCCGAATTATCACATATAGCTAATAAGTACATAAAAATCACCTCTTAAATATTTCCATGTTCATTTTCCATACTCAATAGTTTACTTTTAAGTAAAAATAACCTAAAAATCTTATATATATCATACGAAATAATAACAAGGGCAGGAATCATTATAGCAATAATCCATCCACCTTTAGACGCTAAGAAAAATTGTACTCTACCTAATTGTGGTATTTTAAACATAACTTTACCAACGACATTACTTGGAATAACTTTTTCTTCATCAGCTTTAGGATTAGCATCACCTTTAACTCTGAACATTTTTCCAGAATTTGGAACGTTAACAACTTCAATAATTCTATGTGTTATTGGAGTTCCTCCAAAAAAAGAATTAGTAGAATAAAAAGTAATTATATCTCCTTCTTTTAATTTGTCTGTATCAATCCTCATGGTAAAAGCAACATCATATACATTTAAAGTTCCAGTCATACTAGGACTAATTATTGTATATAAACCAAATAAAGGCTTTTTACCTTGTTTTTGAGCAATCTTTCCACTAATTACATAAAATATTAAAAATGCAGCAATAGCCATGAGAATGCAAATAATAGTATAACTTATAATTTTATAAATCATTTTAAATACTTTTTTTCTTTTAATTTTTTTATCCTCTTCCATAAATAAACTCCATTATTCATAAACATAAAAAACAGTTATTTTAGCAATAAACACTTTACCATTTAAATAATTTTGATCTTTACCATTATCTTTAAGCTTAAGCTTTAATTCATAATCATGCAATGAACCAACACTTATATTTCCTACTCCTAATTCTGTTGAAGAAATAGGAACAGGTTGTTCATTTTTAATAACCAATTTATCTTTATTGTTTTTAGAAGATTTACCAGTCAACTCAAAAACAAAATTATCTTCTATAGAATCTGTAAGTGGTTTTTCAATATCAAAAATTATTTTATATTTACCTGCAGTATCAGGACTATAGTTTTCTATTGAGAAATTATATGTAGATTCCCAATTAGGTTCAATATCATATGCATTTATTTGATTTCCATCATAAAATCTAAGTAGCATATTAGAACTTTTAATTACTACTTTGGTTTCATCACCATTTTTAATTGTTTTTATATAATAAGCATAAGAAGTACCAATTAACATAGTAAACAAAGTTACTAAAACTAACAAATAAATAACAATATTAAATTTTCTTGCTTTTTCATTTTCATTCTTCATAATCCAGCCACCATACTATATATATAATAACAAAAAACCTGCTAGTTTACAAGAAATTATACCAATATAAAATTTTATTTACAAATTAAAAAAAAAGCAGTAACTAAACTACTTATTTTTCCATAAATCAAATTATTGTGCATTTTCAACAATTAATTTACCAGCAAATACTTTACCTTGAGCAGCATTTTGATCAGCACCTGATTCCTTAAATTGAATTGAATATGTATATGTATGAGTTTCAGTACCATTTAAAGTTCCATTTCCTAATACATTTTTTCCAACACCAGGAACAACTTGTTCAGTAATAGTAGTAGCAACAGTACCACTATTGTTTGCTACACCACTTAATGAATGAACAAAATAACCATTTGCAGCATCACTTAATGTGTTAGCAGTAACATCTAAATAAATAACATAATTAATTTGTTCTGTTGCTCCAGATGTTGTATTTACTATAGTAAATGTTTTTGTTGTTTGTGGGCTTTCTTCTGGTCTAATATTAGTCATATTAATTTCATTACCATCAGTAAATACTACACTTCCTAATGTTGCAGTAGTTACAATAATACTAGAAGCATTATCATTTCCTTGAATAGTAATGCTAAACCATGCAAATGTTGCACCTATAATAGCGACTAATAATGTTGCAATACCTATAACAGATAAAAATATTGTCTGCCCTTTATTGTTATCCATAATACATCCTCCCTTTGCTATATTAATATTAGCATTTTTTAAAAAAACATGCAATAGAATTTTTTAAAAGTTTAACAATCGTGATATAATTTTTTTACAAGGTGATAACATGAAAGAAAAAATTAAAAAATATATTCCAGAAATAATTTCAATGATTATACCAATAATTATTATATGTATAGCATGTCTATTTACAAATACAAAACCATTTGGAGAATATTTACTTGCAAAATATGATGGACTTTCTCAATACGCAAGCTTTACAATAAACTTCAAAAATGCATTACTTGGAAAAAATAGTTTATTTTACTCTTTTGGTGGCTCACTTGGATATAACTTTTATGCAACAAGCATCTACTATATGTTTAATCCAACAAACATACTTTGTTTATTTGCAACAAAAAATGCAATAACTGAATATTATACATTTTTAATTTTTTTAAGAATAAGTCTTTCAGCCTTCACAATGTGTAAATATTTAAAATATAAATTTAAAAATCAAAATAATATATTTTACATTTCCCTTAGTGTATGTTATGCATTAATGGGTTATAATGTTTGCTACTTCTTTAATTATATGTACTTTGATAATGTAATGTTTTTCCCTATTCTTATGATAGGATTAGAAAAATTAATAAACGAAAGAAAAAATATTTTATATATAATAATGTTAACAATTTCAATATTATCAAACTTTTATATAGGATATATGGAATGCATATTTTGCCTAATTTACTTTATTTATAATTATATAAACTTAGAAAAAAAAGATAAAAAAATTATTAAAGACTTTGTAATTTCAAGTTTATTATCTGGTTTCATGTGTATGATTACATTAATACCAGAAATATTAGAATTAATGCAAGGAAAATTAGAACATTTTAATATTGATTTTCAAACAAATTATTTTGATTTTAACCATAATTATTTAAACTTTTTCTATAAACTTACTCCTGGAAGTATGGTAGAATATGATATTAAATATGGAACACTCAACATATACGTTTCACTACTAGTAGGAATTCTAGTAATAAAATACTTCTTTTTAAAAAATGTATCAAAAAAAGAAAAAATAACTACATTAATATTTATATTATTCTTTTTACTAAGTACAAGTTTTAACCTAATAGACTACGGATGGCAAATGTTTCAAAAACCGATATGGTATCCAAACCGATACATTTTTACATTTTCATTCTTTTTAATAATGATAGCTGCAAAAACATATGCTAATAAAGAAAAGATTAATCAATCTATAAAATGCAAAATAATCATAAGTATTGTTTATATTTTATTAATAACATTAGCAGTAATTATAAATAAAACATTTACATACATGTATGGATCTATAAAAATTGCTGCTTTTATTCTTAGCATAATATTATTGATTGAATATATGTTCCTATTCGAAAGTAAAAATGCATTAATGCTAATAATATCAATGTTGTTTATAGAATTACTATTTAATACAATAGTTACATTTAAAGAGCAAGAAACAATTTATCCATATATAAGTTTTCAAAAATCAACACAAGAAAAAATAAATATTACAAATTATATAAAAAAAATAGATGAGAAAAATAATAATTTCTATAGAATAAACCTAGAAAAAACAAATATACATACAGAAGGATCATTCTATGAATACAACGGTGTTAATTCATTCAGTTCAATTAAAAATTCGAAATTACTTCATTTTTTCAAAGATCAAATGTGTTATGATGTTATAGATAATACAAGTTTAGTATTTAATTACTATAATCCATATATAACTTCAATTATTGGAGTTAAATATATAGACGGAACTAACGAAGAATATTATTATGAAAAAGTGTACGATAAATACCCTGCTATAACAATATATAAAAACAATGATGCTTTATCTTTGGGATTTATGATAAATAAAAATATATCAAATTACAAATATACAAATAATTCATATGAAAATACAAAAAACTTGACAAATAAATTGACCAATATGAACAATGAAGTATACGAATCATTAAATAAAAATATTAAATTATATAATTCAGAAATAAAAACAATAAATGATAAAGAATATGTAATAGTAAATAATAAAGATGATAATTATATTTCAATTGAAGGAACAATAACCAAAGATGGATTTGTAACATCAAATAAAAACAAAGATTTCTACGTTCTTACAGAGGTTTATATAAATAATAAAAAACTAGTAAGCTATGGAAGAAATAAAACACCACTAATACTTAAAAAAGGAGATAAATATAAAGTAATATTTAAAAGTACCAAAGATAAATATGAATATAAATATATTAAATGGTACTTAATGTATTTAAATGATTATAAAGATTTTATAAATGAATTAAAGAAAAATGAATTACAAATAACAGAATATAAAAAAGACGACTATATAAAAGGAACAATAAATGTAACAAATGACAAAACAACTTTATTTACTTCTATGCCATATAATAAAGGTTGGAAAGTAATAATAGATGGTAAAGAAAATAATTACAAAGATTGTGCAAATGCATTTATATGCATAGACGATTTGAGCGAAGGAACACACACAATAGAGTTTAAATTCATACCACAAGGTTTCATTGTCGGATGTATAATATCAATAACAACACTATTTTTTACAATTATTTATATAAATAAAGGACGTAATTATTAATACGTCCTTTATTGTTTAACAACTATTTTAATTTTAGCATCAAAAACTTTTCCTTTATCAATATCTTGATTTAAATTAGTATTTTTGAATTCAAAATTAAACTTAAATGTATAAGTTGTTTTAGCAGGTATAGTTACATTAGAAATTATAATTGAATCTTTATAAGGAGCTCTAGTGTTTTTTATAAGAGTTACATTATTTCTACTAACAGAATAATATAAATTATTAACAGTGGTAAAAGTATTGTGAACATTTATCCAATTCATATTAACAACTTGTGAAGAACTTGTATTGTTTGACAGTTTAAAACTTTTAGAACCAGTCCAACCAGGAATAATATTGTTTTTATTATATGTTGATGAATCAGTAAGAGTTAAAACATACTCTTCACCTTCTATAATATCTATTGATGGATCATCACATTTCTCATCACATACACCATCTCCATCAGTATCACAATTTATATCACATTTGCCATCATTATTAGTATCACAGTTTAAATCACATTTACCATCATTATTAGTATCACAATTTAATTCACATTTACCATCATTATTAGTATCACAGTTTAATTCACACTTACCATCATTATTAGTATCACAATTTAATTCACATTTACCATCATTATTAGTATCACAGTTTAATTCACACTTACCATCATTATTTGTATCACAGTTTAAATCACATTTATCATCATTATTAGTATCGCAATTTAAATCGCACTTATTATCATTATTGGTATCGCAATTTAAATCGCATTTATTATCATTATTAGTATCACAATTCAAGTCACATTTACCATCATTATTAATATCACAGTTTAAATCACACTTTCCATCGTTATCTAAATCAAGATTAATATCAGGCCAACCATCATTATTTGTATCACAATTTATATCACATTTGCCATCACCATCAGTATCTTGATTTATCAAATTTGAATCAGGATTACCATCTTCATTTGTATCAATATTAAACGTAGGTTTATTATTTTTATTATAATCAATATTTATTATTGGTTTCTTATTATCAGTACTACAATTAACAAGGCATTTGCCTGTACCTTTGTCAATATTAATTTCAGCAATACCATCACCATCAATATCAATATTTAAATTTCCATTACTTAAATTTCCGTTACCTTTATGTTCAACATAAAGTCCAGTCACACCAAGAACCAAAATTATAGAAAATAAAAGTAACAATAATAAAAGTAGCAATCTTCTTTTTCGCTTTTTCTCATCGTATTCTTGTTGATTAGGATTGTCATTATATTCATAATTATCATTTATTGTTACATTATCTTCCATATATTATCTCCCATTATCAAAACAATTTTAACATAAAGAATAAAATACTTCAATATTTTGAAATAGTAAAAACAGGTTTTACATCTAACTTAGTTGTGTATTCTTCTTTGATGTAAACATTATAATTAAACTGTACAGAAGAACCACGATTATCAACACCACTATTTATTAGCCAATAATTGCCAATTAATACAGTTTTATTTTTAATTTTTTCAAATATATTTACATATTCATTATAAGATAATATTCTTATTTTACTCTTACTATAATTATTACAAGACCAATTATTAAAGTTTATTTCATTTTTAGTAAATCCACCACAACCTTCATCATTTAAACAACCACTAGTAATAAAATCATCACATATTGGAATTTCTTTCAATTTACTTTGAATATTATCATTCAACGTTTTGATATAAATATTATTAAGATAGTAATTAATATATGATTTACTCCATTTATAATTAGAAACACCATCAGTTGTATAATAACAATAATCACTCACATTATCTAAGCAATGTGATAGTTTTACATCAAGAGAATTTTGTTTCATAATGGTTATATCTTTCATATTATCATCAAGTACAATATAATTGATATCATCTATTGAAACTATTGATCCATCACAATAATACTTATTTTTATCATATTCTCCCTTATTAGCAAAAAAACACTCAACACTATAAGAATATGATTTACTTAAATTACCATCTTTATCCTTAAACCAAATATAATGTTTATCTTCATCAAATGATTTAATTATAATATTATCAGTATATTCTGGTTTAACCCACTTACCATTTAAATCATTAGAATTAGATATTAAATATTCTAAATTCTTTTCATTTACAATAAATGAAATAATATTATTATTTTTATTAACTTGTGCTTCTATTGTAACAAAATCATGGCATTCTTTTTTTTCTATTTTTATTTCACCAAGCTGAGTTTTACTCACACAATAATCACCAGATTGTATTATAAAACTAACATTTTTATAATCATCAACTTTAATATTGCCATTACCTTCAAAATAATAATCAGTACTTAGAATTTCAGTTTCAGTATAAATTGCACCACTTTTATATTTATATTCACCAATATCTAAAGTATATAAATATTCTAATAATTCTCTGGATTTATTAAGCAAATGAATATAATTATATCTAAATATAAAAAATAATAAAATTAGTAGCATAACAACTACAAATACAATAATTGTAATAATATATTTTTTTGTGTTTTTCATAATAAATATTATAAATTAAATAAAAAGAAAAGGAAATACTTTTATTTCCTAATCACACCATAAACATTTAGTAACGCCAATTTTATCTAATGTATTTTTATTACCCTCTATTGTTACTTCCAGTTTTCTTTCAACATCATAATTATAAAATTTACCATGTTTTACATCATCTAATATTCTATTTAATAATTTATTTGTTGAATTTCTATAATATATAGTTGCAGCTGTAGAACCAAGACTATAATTATGTTCATAATAGTATGGACTTGAATATTCAGGACCATATACTTTAACAATTATAGTTCCATCTTCCATATCTTTAACAACATTTTTATTTACAACTTTACAATAATCACATTCTATTTTATTAATTACATTAGTATCAAAAGTATATTCTTTTTTTAAGATATATTCCGGTTCTACATCAGTAAAATCAAGTCCCGCAACTTCCACTGCAAATAGCCCTATTCCTGATCCAAATAATACAACCGCAACAATAAAAGTAATTAATAGTCTTAATTTATTATATTCAAAATCAAATATAAATCTATATAGAATTTCACAAATCCAAATAGTTCCTAATAAAAGTCCAAATGAACCAATGATAGCACCCAAAAATAAGTAATATTTAAGTGAAAATTCTACTGAAACTGCAAACAATACAGAAACTGCAACTAAAACACAAGCGGCTATTATTAATATTAAAAAAGCATTAAACTTAAATATCCAAATGAATACTTTACCAATAAAATTCATAAAAGAATTATCATTCTTATGTAACCCCATTTTTTCATTCTTTTCAACTTTTTCTTCTTTAATTTTTTTGTTATTTATATTTTTCTTTTTAGTATTATCTATTTCAGTATTAAGTTCAAAATTATTTAATATCTTTTCACTCATAAGTTTAATAAAAACAACATAAGCGACAATTATGTAAATAATATTTATAACAACAGAAACAATACTACTAATTACATTATATATTCTATAAGGTAACGGAGAAATAATGCTTTCAAAACCATCCTCTATAAAATAGAATGGTATTTTTACGAATGCACAAATTATTAATGCAATTAATATATAAATTAACAACTGTAAAATATCTTTAAAAGTTCCAGATGATATAATTTTAATAGTTTTATTAAATACACTCTTAGTTGAATCAATTAAATCATTAACTATATTACTTTCTCCCTTATTATAATTTTTATTGATTTTATATGCTTCTAAAATATTAGTAACTAATTCATTAAAATCTCCAAATTCTCTAATAGCTTCTTCTTCTGATACACCAGATTTAACTTTTTCATCTATGTGCTCACTATATTCATCATTATTTAATATTTTTATTTTTTCTCTTAGTTTGTTTAAAAAATCTTTTTTATTCATTACATTCACTCACCTTTACAAAAGAATTAACACTTTTTTCAAATTTTTTCCATTCGTCAAGTAAAATATTTTTTCTTTTAATACCAAGTACTGTTAATTTATAATATTTTCTACTTGGACCTCCTGTTGACTCTTTAAGATATGTTTCAAAGTACCCTTCATTAGTTAATCTCTTAAGAATTGGATATATTGTACCTTCATTAACATTAACTACTTTGCTAATCTCTTCAACTAATTCATAACCATATCTATCTTTTTTTGATGCAAATAAAAGAACCAACAATTCTAAAACACCTTTTTTAAATTGAGTATCCATTTAGTCACCTCACAATAATAATAGCACCACTACTATGTATTGTCAAGTAGTGTTTATTACATAAGAGTAAAGTATTTAATTAATATAATAATAAATATATGCATTGGATAAAAGAAATAAAAGAAATATTTATTAATTTTAATGTTCATTTTAGTATTAATTAATATAAAAGGAAGAGCGAAAACAGCGCACGCAGTAGCACAAGCAGGTATATTAGTAATATAAATATAATCACTAATTGCATAATTAAAATAAAATGTAATATAAGCTAATAACATTATAAATTTATTGCTTCTAAAATAATAGAATATTGGTACTAAAAATAAATATGTGATTACATAATCAACTTTAAACAAAAACGATAATATTACAAAAAATGGTAAATAAAACCATTTATTATTATCAAGAGTATAATAAAGAAGAACTTCAAGTAGTATTGTAAACATAATATTTGGATTATATGTATTAAATAAGATAGTGTAAAATGGTTGACTAATTAATCCCAAAATAAACAATCTTAAAATATATTTTTTTAAATCATTTGTTCTGAAATACCCTATCATAGCACAATATGTAAATATAGGAAAAGCAATTCTACCAATAGATCTCATTATTAAATTATCAGAAAAAAGTGCATACCCCATATGATCTATTACCATAGATATAATTGCAATAAGTTTCAAAAAATTAGTATTCATATTAGTAACTATTTCATTATTCTTATTCATTTATATTCACCATCTAAATTCTAACATAATGATTGTTTTATGTAAATTAACGAATATTTTACACATAAAAAATAGATTGTGTATGAACAATCTATTTAGTTTCTATTCTATTAAATAAGATTTCTGCATCATTTAATGTAATATTTATTTCTAAATTACCAAATTCTAATGTATCAAATTCTATATTTTTTGTATTTAACATTTTAAATATTCTATCACTAGTTCCTGGTATATATGGTCTTAAAAGTATAGCAGATATTCTAATACATTCAAGTAAATTATAAAGTACTGTTTTTAATCTATCAGTTTTTGATTCATCTTTAGCAAGTACCCATGGAGTTGTATCATCAATATACTTATTACTTCTCTTTAATAATTCAAATATATCTTCAAGAGCTTCATTAACTTTTAATGAATTCATCTTTTCATCTACTAATTCAGGCAAAACTTTAGCATATCTAATTAATTCTTCATCAACTTCTTCATTAACTTTAGGATTTTCCACTTTAGATTCAAAATATTTTTTACTCATCGCTATAGTTCTATTAACTAAATTACCAAGAGTGTTTACAAGATCAGCATTAGTTCTAGTAATTAATGCATCTTCGCTAAAATTACCATCATTACCAAAAGGTACTTCACGAAGAGCAAAATATCTAACTGCATCAACACCATAAGTATTAATATATTCTCTTGGGTCTTTATAATTACCAAGTGATTTAGATATTTTACCACCATTTATAATTAACCATCCATGACCAAATACTTGTTTTGGTAAATCTATACCAAGACTCATACACATACAAGGCCAAATAATAGTATGAAATCTTACAATTTCTTTTCCAACTAAATGTAAATCAGCTGGCCAATATTTTTTAAACATTTCATTTTTTCTATCAGGATATCCAAGTGAAGTAATATAGTTAGAAAGAGCATCTACCCAAACATAAACAACATGTTTATCGTCAAAGTTAACTGGAATACCCCAAGTAAATGATGTTCTTGAAACACATAAATCCGCAAGCCCAGGTTTAATAAAATTATTTAACATTTCATTTTTTCTAGTAAGTGGTTGTATGAAATTAGGATTGTCTTCATAAAACTTTTCTAAATCTTTTTGATATTTAGATAATTTAAAGAAATATGCTTCTTCACTTACTTCATGTACTTCTCTGTGACAATCTGGACACATTCCATCTTCATCTAATTGACTTTCAGTCCAAAATGATTCACATGGTGTACAATAAAGACCTTTATATTCGCCTTTATAAATATCTCCTTTATCATACATTTCTTTAAATATAGCTTGTACTGCTTTAACATGTGATTCATCTGTAGTTCTAATAAAATGATCATACGAAATACCAAGTTTATTCCATAAGTCTTTAGCATTTTCTACAATTGGATTAACATATTCAATTGGTGTAACACCAGCAGCTTCTGCTTTCTTTTCAATTTTTTGTCCATGTTCATCTGTTCCTGTTTGAAAAAAAACATCAAAACCTTTTAATCTTTTATAACGTGCAATTGCATCAGCAACAATAGTAGTATAACAATGTCCAATATGAAAATCAGCACTTGGATAATATATTGGTGTTGTTATATAAAATTTTTCTTTTTCCATTTTCCCTCCAAAAATAAAAAAGTCATAAACTAAGGACGACTCATGCCGCGGTACCACCTTAATTCATGACTTATCATGCTTCTTAAATTCTTAACGCGAATAACGATTTAACTCCAGAACCATTTTCAAGTATCTTCATATTAGTTTCCACCAACCACTAATTCTCTATAAATCAGATATCTATCTCTTTCCTTCTTCATTAATTACAACTGATTTTAACACAAAATTATATGTTTGTCCAGTACTATATATCACTTCTACTCATTATCTGAGCAGGTGTTTTTCTAACTGTTAAAGCACATGGCAATAAACCAACTAATAAATTAAATAAATAAATAATAATTATAACAGTTAAAACTGTATTAAAATTCATTAAAAACTTATTCTCATAATAACTTATAGTAGTAAGTTGATAAATAATATATGATGAAAAGAATACACCAATTATACTACCTAAAGTAGTAATTGCTATAATCTCACCAGTAAACATTTTATAAATATCTGATTTCTTCATACCTATAGCCCTGTAAATTCCAACTTCTTTAATTCTAGATAAGAAAGTAGCTCTCATCATTAAATATATTTCAATTAATGATATTAATAAGACAATAATACTAAATATCAAAATTGAAGACATTGAAGTCATTCTACTAATATAATATCTATCTTTAGAATATGTATAGGAATCTTTAATATTTAATCCCATAGTTTTAAAATCATTTAATGCTTTATTCTTATCCTTAACACTAAGAGTCATATCACTACCATTAGAAATTAAATTATATTTAATTGTATTATTATTAACAAGCATGTAACTTATATTATCATTACTTGTATAAAAACCTACCACTTTTAATTTTTTATCATTAATCTTAACATCAATTTCCTCATTAATTTTATATGATTCTTTATATAAATTATTTATTATAACTTCATAATCATTTATTGGAAATTTTCCTTCTTTTATTGCTATTTTATCTTTGTAAATATTATAATCATATATTAAGTTTTCAACTGGCTTATCATCTATAATATAATCTTCAAAATAATAAGTTGTTTCCCCAATATTATTTTTATTATAAAGAATATTAATAAATTCACCTCATTAGTATAAATTGATGGACTACCTAAATCAACTACTCCAACTATTTTATAATCTTCTAATACTCCAACTGATAGTTTTCTTCCAAATAACTTTTCAGGAGTATTAATACCTAACATTGATGAAAATTCACTATTATGATAACTATCAAAAACCAATTTATCTATAACTATTTCATTTGATTTATTAGGCATTCTACCACTTATTATTTCTTTATCACTAATCATACTTATACTAGATAAAGAACCAGATATCATATCTTTATAATTAAGGGTTTGATAATAATCATCATATGTAATATAAAATGAAACTAAACTATTACCAGGTAGTATATAATTAACATTATCATTCTTTTCATATTTTAAAAAATCATTAACATCTATTTTTTTAGAATCAATTATTAAATAATTTTTGTTCATAGTAACAAATTCACTATCCTCTATATTATAAATACCATACAAAGAAGATATAGAATATGTAATAAAAATTCCTGATAAAAAGAAACCAATTAATAACAATTTTTTTATAGTTGAATAATTAATAACTTTCTTAAATCCATTTTTAATTAATGTAATTGGATTAAATATAGAAGTATATCTTTTTTTAATATCTTTATTTATTATCTTATCGAAATCAAATTTATACTCTTGATAAATATCTTTAGATATTTTTTTATAGTGATCATCAATTAATTCTATAGTTGAATTATTATCAATAACTTCTATTTTACCTGTGCTTTGTATATAAATATTACCATTTTTAAGAATTAAATTTATATCAAGTTTTTCTTTAGTATCACTATAAAAATTAATTTTTAAATTATCTTTATCTATTAATTCATGATTTTCTAAATCTTTAAGATATATTTTATTATCTAATCTATAATCTAAATCATTATTATGATTATTTGATATATCTTCTATTATTTTTCCATCTTCAATTTTAATAATTCTATCAGCATAAAAATCTGCTAGTTCTGTCTCATGAGTAACAAGAATTACAAGTCTATCTTTTGAAATAGCTTTAATAATATTCATTATTTCAATAGTATTTTTAGAATCTAAATTACCAGTAGGTTCATCAGCAATTATTATACTAGGATCTTTAACAATTGCTCTTGCAATACCAACTCTTTGCCTTTCTCCACCTGATAACATATTAGCATATCTATTTCTATACCTATACATTCCAACTTTTTCTAAAACATAATTTACTCTTTTTGATATTTCATCTTTATCTTTTATGCCATTAATTTTTAATACTAATGCAACATTATCATAAACAGTCATATTATTAACAAGATAATAATCTTGAAATATATATCCTATATTCACATTTCTAATTTTATCAACTTTAGAAATACTTCTTTTAGATATTCTTTCACCATTAATATATATCTTTCCACTATCAATTTTATCAAGTCCACCAATAACATTAAGTAAAGTAGTTTTTCCACATCCAGAAGGTCCAAGTAAAGCAACCATTCCCTTATCTTCTAAAATAAGAGATGTATTATTAATAACATGTATTTGATTTTTCTTATGTTTATAGAAAAACTTATTAACATTTTCTAATTTTATCATACTACACCTCTTCTCTATAACTATTCATAGCTGAATCATTAAATAATTTTCTTGAATATCTCATAGTAATAAGTAATGACATAATAATTACAATAATATATATAACAGCATAATTAGTAAAATTCATAAATGTTGATAACTCATTTAATAATGAATTATTAATTATAGAAGATTTAACAAACATTAAAAATATCACAAATATTAAATATGATATATTAACCAATACTAACAACTCTATATTTAGAAGAGATTTAGTACATTTATATGATGAACCTAATATCCTAAGAGTAGAATAATATACATTTCTTGATTTAAATACTAATTTAATAATAAAATATGATATAAAGAATAAAGTAACAAATAAAATTGTTAGAACTAATAATCTCGCTATTTTTAAACCTGCAGTACTGCTTTGCATAGTATCAACTAATACATCAGGTATATATAAAGTTGTGTACCCTAAATCATTTAATGACTTAATAATATTCTTGACATCTTTTACATCTTTAATAAAAACACTACTTTGATAATATCCCCTATCAAATAAATCATTATAATCTTTTTCATTTATAAAAATTGCACCATTATATTTTTCATAATTATACCCAGTTAATTTTTTAAAATTTTTTGAATTATAATTATCATAAACAGTAAACTCTTTATCAAAATCAAAATATAAGTTATTAACATTTACCTTTACTTTGGTATTTTTACAATTAAAATTCTTACATTGCATTGTCCATTCTTCAGGTATAACCATTTTACCAGAAGTAACTTTATTACTAGGAAGTATCTTAGTATCAAAATAAGAATTACCGGATATTTCACCAAATTTATAACTTAATCTACTATAACTTCTATTAATTTCATCGCTTAGTTTTTTTTGTAAATTATCTGTAACATAAAATATAGAATCTGAATTTAAAAATGTATCATTATCTATCTTCTTTATACCAACAATTTTTAATTTATCAATTTCCCTTCCATTTATATCAATAATAAAATTATTTTCTAAAAAACTATTTCTTTCATTTTCGTTATCTATATAATAATCATTCGATAAAGCAACAACTATTTCATTATCATTAGAAGGAACCCTTCCATAATCCAGTTTTCCTATTTCATCAATATTTGATATAGTACCATATAAATATAAATAATCACCATTATAAAGATTAACATTTTGATCTAATAATAAATCATTTTTAATAATATTATCTACATTATTTAGTTCATATATTTTTTTATAATCTTCTTCACTAATAATAGATTTATCATTCTTTTTAATTATTATTCTTTTATCACTAATATTTTTAAAAAAGGAACTAACTCCTTCAATTGATAATTGATATTCTAATTTTTCAAAAGAGGAATAAGCAGAAAAAATAGATAAAATCATAAATAAATATACAGCAGTAATTAAAAAAAATTTTGAAGGTATATTAAATGCATTACGAATTCCTAAACAAAGTTTATTAAACCATTTAATATCACTAAAGTTATTTTCTAATACTCTATCTACTTTATTATAATCTTTAACCTTCTTATCTTCTAAAACTTTTCCATCATGCATAGTTATCTTTCTTGTAACATATTTTTCTATTTGATTATAATTATGAGTAACAATAATAACTAACTTATCTTTAGAAATCTCATATAAAAGTTTTAAAACACTTTCACTAGATTTTTTATCTAAATTTCCTGTAGGTTCATCAGCAAGTATAATTGGTGTATTCATGGCTAATGCCCTTGCTATTGCTACTCTTTGTTTTTGTCCACCAGATAACTTTGAAACCTTTTTATTTCTATATTTATATAAATCTACTTTTTTAATCAAAGAAATTATCTCACTTTTTATTTCACTTTTCTTTTTACCATTCAACAAAAGAACTAATTCTATATTTTGATAAACAGTATAACTATTTACTAAATTAAAATTTTGAAATATATTTCCTACATACTTTCTTCTATATATCTCATAATCTTTTTCAGTATAATGACTCGTTTCTTCACCATTAATATACATCTCCCCTTCTTCATAAGAATCAAGACCACTAATAACATTCAATAGTGTACTCTTACCACTACCACTCTCACCAGTAATAGCAACAAATTCCCCTAAATCAAATTTCAAAGAAACACGAGAAAATCCAGTCGTAATCATTCCATTACTCGAATAAAACTTAGATACATTTTTTAATTCTAACATATTATCTCCTTTTGAATTTAATTATAAAAATTTATATTAATATGAAAAACACCATACTATATAAAATATTATAACAAAAAAATATAGATATTAATATATATCTATATTACCAATCTTTCTCTTTCTTTAATTAAAGAAGAATCTAACGTTTCAACATCTGTTTTTAATCTTTCGTTTAAATCATCAAATTCTTTTGTAACGTATTTTAACAATCCTTCTATTTTATAAGTATCGTTAACATAACCATTAATAATAGAATGTAATGAATTTACATAATTTCTATATTGAAAATTACCAGGACAAGATAATGAATTAGAATTTATACCTGCTTTTTCAAGGTTAGAAATAATATCATTAATATCGGATTGACAATATGAGTCAATGCCATTCTTAACATATTAAACTAAAGACATAGCATATCAATTACAAAGTAATTATTTTACTGTAATTTTAGAATGTATGGATAATTATAAAATCTCTGATTATATGAATCATAGTTTAGGATATTTTGTTAAGAAATTAGATGAGTACAATGGAGATAATAATTATGCAGCAACTATACTACAATTAATGGAGGTACAATTTAATGATTATCACAGTGAAAAATTAGAAATTGAAGAAAGTGAATACTACCGTATCTATGATTATATATCATCAATGTATTTTAAAAAATACATTACATCAAATATGAGTTATGATCAATGTATAGCATTAACTGACAAATTAGTTGAAAGAATAACATTTGATGTACCGGAAGAATATCACATTGATAAAAATAGATTTTATGAAAATGCAAATGAATATTGTAAACAAATAGGAATAGAAATACCTAATTTAAAAAGATAAAAACACTGAGTAATGTAATGAACCCAATCTAGTAGACATTAATAAAAAAGCAGTCTATTAAAAAGAGA
>OBLI01000385.1_pt1:0-42500 | contig 46989 bp, 30 predicted proteins | sample 1519701 | NCBI WGS metagenome assembly OBLI01 (sample SAMEA3663005, study PRJEB22513) | pig gut metagenome | biome: pig gut; feature: pig-associated habitat; material: faeces | place: France | collected 2012
GGCCCCCGCAGCCAGCGACCGCAGATCCTGCGCCGCCTGCATTACCTTCCTGAACGCCTTCTCGGCAGCCTGGAGGGCCTCATTGGAAAAATCAAGAGTACTTCTGTAATGCGACTGGAGAATGAAGAAACGAATTGTCATCGGGGCATAAGCCTGCTCAAGCTTCGGATGCTCACCCTTGAAAAGCTGCGGGAGAGTGATGAAATTGCCGAGCGACTTGCCCATCTTCTGTCCATTGATGGTAATCATATTGTTGTGCACCCAGTAATGCACGCCCTGAGTGCCGCGCGAAGCCTGATTCTGGGCAATCTCACATTCGTGGTGAGGGAACATCAGATCCATTCCGCCACCGTGAATGTCGAACTCCCTGCCGAGATACTTCTCACCCATCACGGAGCACTCGAGATGCCAGCCCGGGAAACCCTCTCCCCAAGGTGAAGGCCACCTCATTATATGCTCCGGCTCAGCCTTTTTCCAAAGCGCGAAATCGTACGGAGCGCGCTTGTCGGCCTGGCCGTCCAGAGCCCTGGTACCCTCCTTGGTGTCATCCAGAGTACGCCCGGAAAGCACGCCGTAACGATGGTCGGCATTGTACTTGGCCACATCAAAATAAATCGACCCGTTGCTCTCGTACGCATATCCTGCATCCAGAATCTTCTTCACAGTCTCGATCTGCTCGATGATATGGCCGGATGCCCTCGGCTCGATGGAAGGCGGAGCCACATTCAGCAAACGCATTGCCTCATTGTACCTGAAAGTATAGGTCTGCACCACCTCCATCGGCTCGACCTGCTCAAGCCTTGCCTTCTTTGCAATCTTGTCCTCCCCCTCGTCGGCATCGTGCTCCAGATGGCCCACATCAGTGATATTCCTCACGAAACGGACCTTGTAGCCCAGATGCCTGAGGAACTTGAAAAGCACATCGTAAGTCACTCCCGGCCTGGCGTGGCCCAGATGGGCGTCGCCGTAAACGGTCGGGCCGCAGACATACATTCCGACATGTCCCGGATGCACCGGAACGAAAAGTTCTTTCTTGCGCGAAAGAGTATTTGTCAAATATAAATCTCTCATAATATCCTGAAAGGAATAAAGTTTTGTAGGCTGTACGCCAATTTGCAAATATAAGGATTTTCAGACAAAAGACCCACTGCGGTCAGCAAAATCAGAATGGCCGGCTGAGACCCGCATCAAATCTGAAACGAGACGTCGCACGCAGCCGAAAAAACCGCAAAGGCATTGTCAATCAGCATTTTTACGCAACCTGACCGTCTCGTCGATATAGGATGCAGTCCCGCATAGAATCATTGTCAATGTCTGGGACTCGTGCGAAAGAGTCGCGAAAACGATACCGACACCGAAAGGAATGCCGTAAACGGTGGAGAGGGCAAGGGCCACAAGATAATGGAATGCCCCGAAGCCGCCGGGAACTGGAACCAGCGAACTCAGGCTGCCCACCAGCATAAGGAAGAGGGCATCCATCAGCCCGAGAGAGGACAGTCCGGCCATGGCTTCCGCCAACTCATCCGCCGCCCCGGCCAGGCCTCCTTCCAATGCTGAAGTCTCCGCCATTCCCTGGAGAGACTGCAGGACAGAAATGCTCATCACCCAGTACAATGCCCAGATCATCAATGAATAAAGCAGGAAAAGCCACCAGCGGTCCATCCGGAAGCAGCTCACAATCCCCTGTCCGAGGCCCCTTACAAATCCCCAGACCATGCCGGCAGGCCGCCATTTTTCCCGCAATGCATACAGACCCCACAGCACAAGCCCGCCCAAAGCAGCCAGGATCAGGGCAATCGCACCCAAGCCCAGATTCAGCCGGCCGGAAAACGGGGTCAGCATCTTCTCCACGAAGAAACTTCCGAAGCGGTCCCACATTGCCCAGGCAAGCAGGACGACCATGCCGAACATCATCAGAATATCCCAGACACGCTCCAGGACCACAGTTCCCAGCAGCCTGTCATAGCCAGCCCTGCGGCAATGCCGGGCCAGATAACCGCACCTGACCAGTTCCCCGGCGCGAGGCAGGGCAAGATTGACCAGATAGCTGATATTCACCGCATTGAAGCTGTCACGCAACTTCACGGAATCATCTGTCGGCCGCACGATCTGACTCCACCGCAAGGCCCTGACAAGAAAGGAGGCCACGCCCGCAGACATTGCCGCGAGCAGCCATCCCGGCCTGCAGGCCCGCACAGCCTCGATGAAATCCGCCCACTTCACACCCCGGAACGAGAAGTAAAGCAGGACGCCGGCCACAAGTGCGGACAGAACGTATTTCAGGAATGCGGACTTGCCAGGTTTCATTCGTTGCCGTCCTTCGGGAAATGCCCGGAGAACCTGCGAATTTACTGAAAATAATGATAATGAGGGTTGGTACAGGACAATATTTTCATTATCCGCCCAATTTTACTATTTTTGTGCGAATAAACAGTATCGATATGCACACTATCCTTGGCATCGGCAATGCGCTGACTGACATTCTCGCAGTCCTTCCGGACGACTCATTCCTCAAGCTCTACCATCTGCCGAAGGGCAGCATGCAATTCGTGGATATGGAGACCGGGAACAAGATTTTCGAGAGCCTGAAACCTTACGGCCTGCATTACGTGGCAGGCGGTTCGGCAGCCAACACCATCACATGCACGGCCATTCTCGGGATGCCGTCGGCATTCATCGGCAAAGTCGGAGAGGACGAGCTCGGACATCTTTTCAAGAGCGATGAGGAGCAGTACGGAGTAAAGACCCTGCTGCTCAAGGGCAAGAATCCTTCCGGCCGCTCGATGGTCCTCGTTTCCGGAGCCAATGCGGAAAGAACCTTCGCCAACTATATGGGCGCCGCCCTCGAAATGGTCCCGGAAGATCTGAAGCCGGAATATTTCCAGGGCTACGACTACTTCCATATTGAAGGATATCTCGTTCAGAACCAGGCCCTTATCAGGAAAGCGGTGGAGATGGCCCACGAAGCCGGATGCATCATTTCCCTCGATATGGCCTCCTACAATGTCGTCGAGTCCAACGAGGCCTTCCTCCACGACATAGTGGACAAATACGTTGACATCGTATTCGCCAACGAGTCCGAGGCCAGGGCTTTCACCAAGATGCAGCCGCGCGAGGCACTCGACGAAATCGCCAGACATTGCCGGATCGCAGTCGTCAAGGTCGGCAAGGACGGCTCGATGGTGAAGAGCGGGGACGAATACCACTACATAGAGGCCTGGCCAGCAGCCACTATCGACGCCACGGGCGCGGGTGACACCTACGCCGCCGGATTCATCTATGCCCATTCGCTCGGGATGCCGCTGAAAGTATGCGGAGAAATCGGATCCATCATTGCGGCAAAGGTTGTGGAGGTAATAGGCACGAAGATTGATATCCCAAGATGGAAAGCGGCCAAGAAGGAAATCCGCGAGCTGATAGCAGCGAACGGAGGAGCCGCCGGGGACCTTAAGGACTGAAAATGCTGGAATTCATAAAGAACATATTCAGAAGACGTTATCTGAAACGTTGGGGAAGCGCATCCGCCACCGGCCTGATGCCGCTGAGCCGCATACACTCCGCCGCCATCCTCATCGATGCGGAAGACAAGGACTGTGACGACTGCAAGGCGGCTGTGCTGGCCTATTTCCGTAACAAAGGCATAAAGGCGAACATTTTCTTCTTCGACTTCAGCAAGAAGTCGGAGGAAGACCTTCAGATAACCAGCCTCAACAACACAATTCTGAAAAAAGACCTGAACTGGTGCGGCAGACCTTCCAGAGACAAGATGATGCAGCTCAGACAATCCTGCGACGAACTCTTCATCTCATTGATTGACAATGATTCATTCCCTGCCGTATTCATGGCCGCCTGCTCGCCCGCCAAGTTCAAGATAGGCAGGACAAAAATCGGCAGCAACTGCTTCGACATGGTGTTCGAAAACCCGCCTGCGGGAGGAGTATCCCAGAAAGAAGCATTCAATGCCATAGTGGATTTCTTGGAAACAATACAATAATGGGAAACATAAGCAGACACATCATCACCGGAATAAAGGGCTATGCGATGGGAGCGGCCAATGTTATTCCGGGCGTATCCGGCGGCACGATAGCATTGCTGACCGGCATTTTTTCCGAAATCATCGAAGCCATGAACTCGCTGATGGACATTTCGGTCTGGAAACTCCTCCTCAAGGGTGAATTCAGGGAGTTCTGGAGCAGAATCCACGGCAGCTTCCTCGTCGCATTGATGGTCGGCGTCCTCCTGAGCGTATTCACATTGGCGAAGCTGATGGTATATGTGATGGCCTATTACCCGGTCCAGACCTGGGCCTTCTTCTTCGGCCTGATTATCGCCTCAGCCGTGTACATGATTGCTGACATCAAGGGATGGAAACTTTTCGACTATCTCTTCTTTATTGTAGGTATCGCTCTCGGCGTAGTCATCTGCACAATGTCGCCCACGGATACTCCTGACGGGCTCTGGTTCATCTTCATATGCGGTGCAATCGCCGTATGCACCATGATTCTGCCGGGCATCTCGGGCAGCTTCATCCTGGTCATCCTCGGAAAATACGACTATGTAATGCAGGCCGTGAGCAATCTGGACATCCCCGTCCTGGCCGTGTTCGGAATCGGCTGCGTCATCGGCATCCTGGCATTCTCCAAGTTCCTCCACTGGCTGCTGGCACGCTGCGAAAGGCAGACGATGCTGGTGCTGGTCGGCTTCGTCATCGGGGCTCTTGTGAAGGTCTGGCCGTGGAATGACATGACAGCCGTTGCAAAGGCACAGTTCCTCAGAAGCGGAATGTCTGCCGCCGATGCTTCCACTGCCGTCAGCGCCCTCGTGGAGAACGGGGCCGTACTGAGACAAGTCATTGACCCGCAGACTGCAGGAGCGATCATCTGGGCCCTGGCCGGCCTTGTCACCGTAGTCTTGATCGAATTTCTGAGCAAAAGAAAAGGGGCTGAAAAATAGCCCCTATCTCATTATCTGCCGTCAATCACGACAGGCGTATTACCTGTTGTCAATCAGGACAGGCGGCGCGAGCGGCACGAAGTCATAAGGCACCACAGGAGCCTGGGCAGCCATAACCGCACCAGAGGACAATGCCCTGGCATCCTTGGCAAGGAAATCGTCATAATCGAACGTGCTTCCAGAAGCCTTCATTATCCTTCGCACAATGGCCTCGCGCGAAGGGGCATTGTAGTATGGCCTGTTGTCCTCCATACAGCTGATATACTCAGGACGCCAAGCCCCCATATAATAAAGATAGGCCCCCTCGTACATGCCGACAGCCTCGTAGCCTGCCATATCGAAATAGTGCTTCCAATGCACGAGTTCCCGGTCTCCTGTCAAGGATATATTATAGCCGAAATAAGGGTCAGATGCCCTCCACGAATTCACAACATTCTGTTCGTCAACCGGCAGACTCTCATTGTAATACCTGTACTCGTCCAGAAGACGGCCGAAACCGTGTCCGCCACCCTCGTGGGTCACCACCTTGCCGAAGCTGCTTCCGGTAGGACACATTGAGACAGAACGGCCAGTAGCCATCATCATGCAGGTTCCGGCATAGACATCGAGGTTGATAATCACGAATACGGTCGTATTGTCCAGATCCGCCTCTGTAACACCGTCAACCTTCCTCGCATAGGAGAAGACTCGATCGTAGTCGCAGGCAATGCCTGTACTGTTGCCTCCGTCCAATGTGGAACTGAACTTGGTATTCTTCGTCTGCGCCTTGCATCCTGTCATATTGCTCTTGACAGTGGCTCCACGCTCCTGTGAATACGCTGCAACTGCACTCACGCGGAAATAATCCTTGTATGATGCATATGGTTCAAGTCCAAAGAAAGCATTCACAGCAGTCTCGAGTGCCTGGTCGAAGGCTCCGCCTTCCTGATAGTCCTCCTCAACGAAGCCGTCGCCGGTGAAAATCAGGTGCACAGGCTGAGGGGCTCCGGCGCTCTCCTCCTTGATAAGGCGGACCTCACCGTCAACATAACCGCCTGCAGTACCCGTAGTGAAATAACGCACACTGGAGACCGCCTTTCCGCCGAACGGGTCCATGGCCTCAACCTTCCACATATACTCGGTATTCTTATCCAGATAGCTGGAGAACTTCGTGGAATTGGACTTGCTTTCCACAGTCTGCCAGGATGCACCTCCATTGGATGAAATCATAAGGGTGTAAGTCAATACGTCCCCGTCCGGGTCGGCAGGCACATTCCACTTGAATGTCACATTGGTCGGAATGTCGGTCGCACTTGACTCCGGAAAAGTCAGTACAGGGGCATCGGGTGCAGAATTCGGCATAGTCTGACTCACGGTAATGAAGCGGAACGAACCGTTGAAATTGACCTGGAGGAATGCCGTATTGCGGGGAGTCCTGTCGGTGAATCTGGCCGGGGTCAATGTCACCTCCGTCTCACCGGCTTCACCGGAAGACGGTGAAGCTATGCACCAAGGAACATCCTTGTTGTCAATTTCCCAGGAATACTTCGAATAAACGGTCATCGTCGCCGGGGCGCCCGATTCGTCAAATGAGAATTCAGTCGAGCTCAAAGAGAAATCCACTCCGGACTGTACCACGTCCACTGCCGCAGTCAGGCCCTGTCCGGAAAACATCAATGTTGCAGTGCGGTCAAGTTCGGTGTTCTGCGCAGCCGTGACGGTCACCTCCGCATTGCCGGTTCCCGAAGAAGGAGAGCAGGTAAGCCATTCCGGCGAGGTGACTTCCCAGGCCACGTTTGACGAAACGGCCACCTTGAAGGACTTCCCCGCCTTCGGAAATTCAAGGGAAACGGGGTTGACCGACAATGTCTGGTCCGTCCTGCACGAAACTGCAGCCAGCGACAGAATAGCGGAACACACCGCTGTAACGATTCTTATATTCATGTTTAATCTGATTGGCACAAACTGTAAATATAGCAAATAATCTTCAGACTAGCAGAGGCTGACTAACAGCCAGCCTCTGCATACGATTACTTTATCGCAGTCTGCTCTTATTTTGAAGACGCTGCAATCGGGGTGAGTGTACCTGTCAGGACGGCATCATACATTCCGAGCCAAGGGTAACCTTGGGCATACTGGAAGAAATCCATCTCAAGAAAGGACATCTCCTGAAGATTTCCGTCGACATCATAGGTCAGGGTCACAGGCTCATCACCGTCTTCGCCGCCTCCGAAGAGGGCATAAACAGTGTTCTCATCATAAAGGCCGAGAAGCGATCCGAATACATCAGTATATGGATAGAAGGTACCCGTCTTGGAGTCATATTTGAACTGAGCATCGAAAACGAGACAGTCATTCTCAAAATCATTGTAGCCTACAAGCCAGATCGGCGAATCATCTGTAGAGCCGAAGAGATTGAAGAGATCCAGCGCGAGAACGTATTCGTAGCCGGAGCTGAGCAATGGCTTGAACGCGTCTCTTTCCGGGATAAATTTCAGATCTGCCAGGAATGGCTCGCCTGAAGCAGTATTGATGACTTCATAGTCCGGATAGAGGGAAGGATAGTTCACAAGAAAACTTCCTTCTGCCGGATAGGTAGCCTCGCGGGTGGTAACAGAAAAGCGCTGCACTTCTGAAAGGACACCCTCCTCCGTGATGGCAGCCACAAAGAACTCGTAGTCCTTGCCGGGAGCGACATACAAAGTGTCCGTTGTGGTCGGAGTCTCATCACTGCTGTAAGTCACCATATTGTTGTCATAGGCTCCTGTTGCGTCACCGCAAAGAAGATCCAGAGCTACAGGAGCATCGTTGCCCTTTCCTGTGCAGAGCATATAGGCATACTGGGAAGCTGACTCGGAAGGGGTGAGGGTAACTACAAGTTCAACATCACCTCTCTTGTCGATGGAGAATTCGACAGTCGGCTTCTCCTTGCCCTTGTTGTTCAGTCCAAGGGTCTCGTCACTGTCGCAGCCCGCAATCATGGTGATTGCGAGACCGGCGACGAGGAAATATCTTAATTTGTTCATAATCAACGATTTTTAATTATTTGCGGGTCATAGTGATGTTGTAGAAGCAGTCCCAGTCTCCATAGACCTTACCGGAAACTCCGATTACCTCGCCGGCAAAACCTGAGCCGGTATCAAATTTTATGGTGTTGCAATCATCTGACCAGGTTGCATAAACGTCACCCTCGGAAGTGGATTCATCAGAACCCGCAACAAGAGGCCAGGTATAGACTGCGCAGTCCTCACCGACACCGAAATCGAAATATCCGGCAGGCACCATAAGCGCATTCGGACGAAGTTTCAGATAACCGGCTTCTGCATTATAGTCAAGATACCATACAGGCATCTGGTACTGAGGATACTGCTTTCCGAGGAATCCGATGCAGACAAGAGTCTTATCGGCATTTGCCGCCTCTTCTTCAGCCGTGAAGCCGCCGATAATCGTCACTGGCTGCGGACCTGAGAACCCATCGCTGTAAATGCTCGGTCCTTCGAGAATCCATTCACCCATCAGCCTGTCGTAAGGGTTGTTGTCATTGTCAACAATCTCCAAAACTGTGGAGCCTGTACCAATAGCAGCACCCCTGACATTCTCAAGCGTGAGCTTTACAGTCCTGTTATCGTTGATTTCAAGATTGTCAATCACGGTGAACTCAACGAATGCCGGAGCGTCAGGATTGCCTGCATACTTGAGACACTCGGACTGGGTGAAGTGGATAATCTTCTCAATATCAGCCTCATCAGACACGCTGATTTCAGCCTTGATGTCGAAAGTTACAGGCCAGGTCTTGGCCTCGCCCTCGACCGTCAAAGGTATCCTGACCAGACCGGCCGACTCCTTGTATGAGTATGCATCTTTGGCAAAGCCTATCACTGCATCACCTGCTCCCTCCTCAGTATTGTTGTCGCAGGAGGCCAGCATAAGAGTGGAAACGGCTGCCAATGCTATATATTTCAATGTTTTCATATTCTTCTACAGCTTAACGTTTGTATGCTTCATTCTGTTCATCCTTCATCTGAGGGTTAGCCTGAATCTCATCCTCTGGAATCGGCCACAGGAAGTAAGGGTCGTCGGCCTCCCTGGTGCAGACGGCATAGTTCGGACCCTGCTGGAGGAATGAAGGGTCCTGGCCTGCAGACCTTGTGAATCCGATATGCCAACGCTTGAGGTCATTGAGCCTGAAGCCCTCTCCGTAGAGTTCCCTGGTCCTCTCGTCACGGATTTCGTTCCTGAGAGCAGTTCCGTTGTAGTTCTGCGCCTCATAGCCGGCAATTCTCTTGGCCCTGAGGTCATTGAGATATTTGCAGGCAACAGCGTCCTGGCCACCGATATTGTAAGCGGCCTCGGCTGCGATGAGGTACATCTCGGAAATCCTGAACACCTTAGGCATGTGTGCATAGTTGGAAACCTTTGAGTAGAGAGTAGGATTTCCCGGATACTTCACGAAGAGAGTGACTGTACCTGTGAAACGCACGCTGACCTCACGCTCGTCGAAATATGCGCCGTAGCGGATGTCATTCTCCTGGTCATAGAGGTCGAGAACCCAGTCCTCAGGGATGTACTGAGGATCATCATTGCCCTCTTCACCTGTGGTGTTGTAGATGAAATATCCGTAGGTGTTGCCGTAGTCGTCCGGACCTGTCATTGCAATACGCCAGATGGTCTCGGTGAGGTTGTCATTTACCCAACCCTTTGCGTAAGCGGTAGCATCGCTCATAAGCTTGTACGTGCCGCTGTCGATGAGGGTCTTGGCCTTGAGGAGGGCAGTCTCATAATCGTGCATTGTGAGGGCAACCCTTGCCTGGAGAGCTGTAACGACATCCTTTGTCACGTATGCTGAGTTCACTGTACCTGCAGCGGTAACGTATTTCTCAGCCTCGTCCAGATCCTTGACAATCTGCTCGTAGGTAGTCTCGAGGGTACCTCTGTGAGGGTATTTGTCAGAATCAGCCGTAGGAGCATACTTGGTAACCACAGGGACTCCGAACTTGGTGCCGGCAGTCTCAGGGTCATAGTCCTCGCAGAAATACTGGCTGAGGTTGAAGAGAAGGTGAGCCCTGATGTAGCAAGCCTCTCCGTAGTACTGCTGGACAGTCTTGGTATCAGTTTCGTCAAGTGTACCTGATGCAAGAAGCTTCTCGGTACCGGCAATGAGGAAGTTTGCATTTCCGATATAGCCGTAGAGGCCAAACCAGATGCTGGTTGCCGCATCCTCGGATGCCTTTACATTGTAGCTGTAGAATGGACCGCCCCAGTTTCCGAAGTTCTTCACTGCGTGGAAGAGGTCGGTCTGGAGATCGGTGTAATACACGTATGCTCCGGTAAACGCATACTTGAGCCCGGAATAGAGACCGTTCCTGAAAGCCTTGCAGTCAGCTACGGACTCCATCGCCTCCTCGGAGTTGATTGCCGTGGACGGGAACTTTTCCAGGTTGCAGGATGCCACCGACAAAAGGGCGGCTGCTGCTGATATGATTGTTAATATTCTTTTCATTTTAATCCGCTGATTGAAGTTTAGAATAACAGTTCTACTCCGAATACAACCTGACGGGAGTTAGGATAGAGACCGGCAGTACCGTTGCCATATCCAACCTCAGGGTCATATCCCTCGAATCCGGTTACTGTCCAGAGGTTACGTCCTGTCACATAAAATTTCACACCAGTAAGTGCCTTGGTTCTCGCAAGCAAGTCCTTCGGCAAGTCATAGGAAACTGAAATATTCTTGAGCCTGAGGAAGGCTGCATTGCTGTACTTGCTGGTATCGAAAGTGTACGTAGTTCCGTATTTAGGAATGTCGGTTTCCTGACCAGGATGAGTCCAGATGTCAAGCATACGTTTCTCGAAGTTTGACATAAAAAGCTGGTTGGAAGCATTCCTGGTGTAATAATACTCATTCATGAAAATCCACCGGCTGCCTATCCAGGAGAAGTCCGCATTGATGCCGAGGCCCTTCCAGGAGAAGTTGGTGGAGAAACCGCCTGACCAAGGTGACACTGAATCGTGGCCCTCCCAGAACTGCATGATGTCGTTGGTGTAGTTCTTGGTCTTGTTGCCGTTGAGGTCATACCACATCGGACTTCCGTCAGCCGGGTCAACGCCTGCAAAAATCTGTGTATAGACGAGAGATGAAGACTCCCCGACCTGATACTTCAAGCCATAGTCAGGGAATGCAAGTTCGTCGAGACCCTGATAGAGTTTGGTAATCACGTTCTTGTTGTAGTTCACATTGGCGGAAATTCCCCAGTAAACGCTTCTTGTGTGGATGAGGTCCAGGTCGATAGAGAGGTCAACTCCCCTGTTGTAGAGGGATGCGATGTTACCCCAACCTGAACTGTGACCTGTGGTACCGGAATAAGGAAGTTCCATGAGGAGGTTCTTGGATACCCTGTCGTAGAACTCAAAGTCGAAGCTCAACCTGTCGAAGAGACGTCCCTTGAGGGCGAGGTTGACAGTACCTACAGTCTCCCAGGTGAGATCGGCATTAGGAACCTGTGAAAGTGCCCAACCTGCATTGCCATTGTACTTAGGACCGGTTCCGACGAGACCGAGGGAATTGTACCATCCGCTGAGGCCTGAGTTACCGGTAGTACCGTATGTGAGGCCGAGGCTGAGTTCATTGACCCATCTTACGTTCTTCATCCAGTTCTCGCTCTTGATCTTCCACATTCCACCGGCTGACCAGAAGGTAGCATATCTGTGGTTCTTTCCGAAGAGGGATGAACCGTCGGTACGTACTGAAGCGTCGATGAAATATCTGTCGAGATAGCTGTAGTTGAAGTTGGCGAAGAATGAGTTGAATGCGCACTCCTGCCATGAGCCGTCCCAATCATCCACCTGGGTGGTGGAACCCAACTCGGTAAGACGGTCATCGGTGAGACCTGTACCCCTGACGCTGAAGGACTTGACATGCTTCAGGAGAGACTCGTGTCCGATGAGGCCGGTGAAGAAATGAGTCTTGTTGATATTGTTCTTGTACTCAATGGTGTTGGTGGATGAGAGCTGGTAGTACTTCTCAAAATACTCTGAAACACGTCCTCTGTAGGCATATGGGGTATAAGAAGGCATATTCTTGGCCTCGCTGTCATATACGTAGGCATCGATAGCCTGCTGTGCACGAATTGTAAGACCCTTCACCGGATTGAGCTGGATGAATGTCTGGCCCATGAGGGCGAGATCATTCTTCTTGTTGGTGTTGTTCTTGTAATACTCGTGAAGGTCAATCATGCCGTCCCAAGGATAAATCCAGTTCACATCACCGTAATCAATGGTGTTGTCATCATTGAAGTAATACTGGTAAGGGGTACGGTAAGGAAGACCCGTAACTGCCTGCATAATAGGAGACTGGGTGTAATAACCGGTAATGATGGTATTGTACTGCTTGTAACTGAGTGAGAGGTTCACCCCGAACTTGGCCCATTTGCAAATCTGGGTGTCGAGATTGAGCCTGAGGTTGAACCTGTCAAGACCTGAATTGTACTTGTATGTACCGTCCTCTGAATAGTAACCCAGAGATACGTAGTAGTTGGTATTCTCTGTAGATCCGCGGAGGGATGCATCAGCCTGGATCACAGGAGCCGACTTGTCATAGAGATAGTCGAGCCAGTCGAAGTTCACACCGTTTCCGAGAACATAGTTCTTGAACGCCTTGTACTCAGGGGTGGAAGTGGTGACAGGGTCGCAGAGTTCCTCGAAGCGGATGAGCTCCTCGGAGTTCATCATGTCGAAGTTGTAGGTGGTAGGCATTGAAATACCGTACTGTGCCCTGAGGGCTACGGTAGCCTTCTCACCCTTGCGTCCCTTCTTGGTATTGATGAAGATGACACCGTTTGCTGCCCTTGAACCGTAGATGGCGGTAGAAGACGCATCCTTGAGCACGGATATGTTCTCGATGTCCTGAGGGTTGATGGTGGAGAAGACTGAGCTGCTCACCGGAACACCGTCAAGGATGTAGAGAGGAGCCGTGCTGAGGTTCAATGAAGAAACACCGCGGAGAGTGAGGCTTACGCTGCTCTGAGGCTCACCGGATGTATTGAAAATCTGAAGACCGGCAACCTTTCCCTGAAGGGCGTCGCTGACATTGGCTGACGGCTTGGCGGCGATGTCGGAGGATGACACTGTGGTCACTGAACCTACGATGTTGCCGATTTTCTGACCGGTACCGTAGCCGACTACGATGGCATCCTCAAGATACTCGGAATCTTCGGCCAGCTTCACTTCAATGAATTTTCTTCCGTCAATCTTGACAGACTGCTGTGCATATCCGATAATGGAGAAAACCAATGTTCCATTGGACGGAGCCTTGATTTTGAATGCACCCGCAGCGTCTGTTGAAGTACCGGTCTTGGTACCTTCAACCATCACTGTCGCTCCGACGACCGGGCTGTCCGTACCATCAGTCACGAGACCCGAAACCTCTATGGTCTGGGCCAGAGACGATGTGGAAAGCAAAGTCATCAAAGCCGTGAAAAGAAGACAAATCTTTTTCATAAGCATTAACTTTTGTTTAACATATATTGGTATATTTATCGCATATTATCATTTCTAACAGACAAAATGACAAGGAATTGCTCAAAATAACGGGCATTTTATAAACGCCACTTTCTGCAAATGTCGCAAATTGAATTCTAAAATGCAACCCCCTCTACATAATTGAGTTCTAACCCTTTGAAATATCTTTAACGATTCAGTTCGGGGGATTTGTTAAAAATTCATACTTGTATATTACGTTGTGTAAGTCATCCGGGCTATTTTATTTCAAATCAATATCTTGAAAAATTGTTACATCCTGTGAAAAAGTTCAATTCCCTGCATATCTAAAACGTTAAATATCGTACAGAGGGATTTTATGAACGCAACGGAATTGCCGGAAGGACTGGATATCCATCATACTCACGATACCCGGTAGTGTAAAAAACACAAAAAGGCGGGGCGACCCTAAGGTCACCCCGCCAATTCATTTATGTTCACTTATTTACAATTCCCAGGCGAGAGCGGAAGCTCCGAGGATTGCAGCGTCGGACTCCTTGAGCTGGGAGAAGACGATCTTCACCTTGTCTCTCCACAACGGGAGCACATTGGCGTTCATGGCCCTCTCTATCGGCTCGCGGAGGAAATCCTTGGCCCTTGCGAGACCGCCGAAGAGAACGATTGCCTCAGGGGCGCTGAATGCTATGAAGTCAGCGAAAGACTGGCCGAGAACGGTTCCGGTGAAATCGAAAATCTTGAGAGCCAGCTTGTCTCCGTCCTTGGCTGCCTCATAGACATCCTTGGAAGTAATGTTGTCGAGACTTCTCAATGAAGAAGGCTCTTCAGAAAGGTCGAGCCACTCGCGGGCAGTCCTGGCCACTCCCATTGCGGAAGCGTAGGTCTCAAGACAGCCGGACTTGCCGCAGTTGCATTGACGTCCGTTGTGACGTACTGCGCAAACGTGGCCGAGCTCGCCGGCGAATCCGTCGTGACCATATACTACTTCACCATTGATGACAATACCTGAGCCGACACCGGTTCCGAGGGTAATCATGATGAAGTTCTTCATTCCCCTGGCTGCGCCGTAGGTCATTTCACCCATGGCTGCGGCATTGGCATCATTGGTAAGAGCCACCGGGATGCCGCCCATCTGGGCCATGAGAAGCTTGGCTACAGGAAGGCTTCCTGACCTGCCCCACTTGAGGTTCACGGCATTCTCGATTTCTCCGGTGTAGTAGTTTCCGTTAGGGATGCCCATACCCACGCCGCGGACTTTGCCGACAACGTCAGCATCGGCGATGACCTTGTTGATGGCCTCCGCGAGCTCCGCAATGTATGGTTCCACTTCACCGTATGTGTCGGTGCGGATTACTGTCTGGGCCAGAACCTGGCCTCTCATATCCACGACACCTATTTTTGTAGTCTGTCCGCCGACATCGACGCCGACTACGTAAGGCATATCCATCTTGTTCATAATGAATCAGTTATTTCAATGGTATGATTATTCCTCCTCAGGAGTTGGCTTTGAGAGGAAGAGGGTATAGCAGAGCATATAGCCGAGAGCCACGACAATCAGCCAGTAGCTGCTTACGAATGAGGTCACGTCAGCGAGAAGGCCCTGGAAGTAAGGGAGGATACCTCCGCCGCATACCATTACCATGAATACTCCTGAAGCGATGGAGGTGTATTTTCCGAGTCCCTCGACAGCGAGGTTGAAGATGCTTCCCCACATGACTGAGGTGCAGAGACCGCAGAGCACGAAGCAGAGAATCTTGACAGGAACTACGGCACCGTCAGCGAGAGCGCCGAGGCTGATGACTGCGCTTTCAGGAATGAAAATACCGAGAATGACAAGGAGAATGGCCACTGAGGATACTCCAGTCATCATGTGCTTGCTGGAAATCTTTCCGCCGAGGGCACCGCCTACGAGACGGCCGCAGAGCATAAGCAGCCAGTAGAGACCCACGATGGTACCTGCTGTACCTGTTGCGATGCCAAGTCCGCCGTGCTCGGCGCCAGAAGTCATATAGAGGTTTGCAATATTCGGAATACCTACCTCAACGCCCACGTAAACGAAGATGGCGATGATGCCGAAGAGGAGGTTGTTGTGCGAGAGGGCTCCCTTCACGCTTGCAACCACACCCTCGCTCTCCTTGGCAGGAGCGGCCTTTGCAGCCTCGAGCTCAGGCTCAGGGATAGCGGAGAAGAAGATGATCACGAATGCGAGTGCGAAGATTGCCATTGCAATGAAGAGTGCCGGATTGGCATCGGAAATCCTTGCGCTTGCAACATCACCCATAAGATAGCCTACGAATACCGGTACGATAGTGGCAGCCAATGAGTTGAGGGAACCTCCGAGCTGGATGAGCTGGTTGCCCTTGTTTCCGCCGCCGCCGAGGGTGTTGAGCATCGGGTTCACAACGGTGTTGAGCATACACATCGAGAAACCTGAGATGAAGGCTCCGATGAGATAGACAGGGAAGAGCTCAACCACGCCTGAAATGAAGGATACGAACACTCCGATGAAGCCTACGGCCACTGCGGCAAGTGCCGTGATCTTGTATCCGTACTTCTTGAGGATGAAACCTGCAGGAAGTCCCATGAAGGCATAGGCGATGAAGTTGGCGAGGTTGCCGAGCTGGGACATCGCATTGGTTGCGCCGAACTGGGTCTTCACAATCACACCCATAGGGTTCTGGAGACCGGTGACGAATGAAATCATCGCGAAGAGGAAGAACATGATTCCTATCGCGAGAACGTTGCTGTTTTTGTTTGACATAGCATTATCTATTTTAGTATTATTATCTTATGTGTCGGAGCGCAATTATCCATAGTGCCCGGCCATGTTTCAGCCAATGTGCCCGGCCATGTGTCCGGTCATTTCCCTGCCCCACATCCGGAATGCACAAATCCGTGCTAATATAGATAAAAACGCAGTTTTGCGCAAATTAATTTTCATCAGTGAAGCCAGGAGCATCCGCATCGGATTCATCAGAGACCGGATCCGGTGCCGGCGCCTCCTCGAACTGCTCCGGATGAAGCATCCTGGCTGCGGCCAATGCGCAATTGATTCCGTCAATGGCAGAGGATACTATTCCGCCTGAATAGCCGGCGCCCTCTCCGCAAGGGAAAAGTCCCGGGACATCCGGGCATTGGAAAGTGCCGTTCTCCCTGAGAATCCTGACCGGAGATGAGGTTCTCGACTCTACTCCGAGAAGCAGGGCATCTTCGGTGTAATAACCGCGCATCTTGTTGTTTACCAATGGGAAAGCCTTCTGGAGACGGCTTACGACATTCTCCGGAAGGAGCTCGTGGAGAGGTGCGGACACTACTCCCGGACGGTAAGAGGTCTCCGGCAATGTCTCCGAAAGCTGCTCCTCGCAGAAATCCACCATTCTCTGGGCCGGGGCACAGAACCTGTTCACATTGCCGTCGGCGTCAGGATTGGCGTGGGCCGAAGCGTATCCGTACATTTTCTTTTCCACATCCTCCTGGAAACGGAGGAGCGAGAAAGCCCCGTATTTACGGTATTCTTCCGGGACATCTTCCGGCTCGATTGAGACCACGACTCCCGCATTGGCCCACCTGGAGTTGCGGGCCGAATTGGACATTCCGTTCAGGACAGTCGCCCCGTCCTCTGTGGAAGACGGCACCAGGATGCCTCCAGGGCACATGCAGAAGGAGAATACTCCCCTGTCGTCCACCTGCTCGACGAACGAGTACTCGGCAGCCGGCATCTCCGGTTCCCATTGTCCGCGGTAACGGATTCTGTTGATGAGAGACTGGGGATGCTCCACGCGTACTCCAAGTGCGAATCCCTTGGCCTGGAGAGCCCAGCCCTTCCTGTCGAACAATTCATAAATATCCTTGGCGGAGTGACCCGTGGCAAGGATCACCGCGCGGGCCTTGAAGGTCACCGTTCCGCCGTTGGCCCCGTCTGCCGCAGTCACCGTAATCACCCCGTCCTCAGCCCTTTCAATGTCGGTGAGACGGGTCTGGAAATGATATTCGCCCCCATGGGAGATGATGCATTCCCTTATGTTCGATACGAGTCTCGGCAGCTTGTCTGTGCCGATATGCGGGTGGGCGTCAATGAGAATGGACGGATCCGCCCCGAAATTGACGAACTGATAAAGGACCTCGCGGTTGTCGCCCCGCTTTGAGGAACGGGTGAAAAGCTTGCCGTCGGAAAATGTGCCGGCTCCGCCTTCTCCATAGCAATAATTGGAATCCGGGTTCACCACTCCCCTGGTCGAGAGGCGGGCAATGTCGGGCTTCCTGCCGCTTACGTCCTTGCCGCGCTCCAGGACAATCGGCTTGAGACCGAGCGTGAGGAGTTTAAGCGCAGCGAACATTCCGGCAGGGCCGGAGCCAACCACGATTACCGGTTCAGCATCTGCAACATCCTTATATTCAGGCAATACATATTGCTGATGATCCTCGAATTTCTTGTATGCCTCAATGCGGTAGCGCATCTTCACGTCGCCTCTTGCGTCAATGGAGCGGTGCACGATGTAGCAGCTTGCGTCCGCATTGACCATAGTCGGCTGGTAGGACTTTGTCGGGTCAATCACATTGATGACCGCATTTCTTCTCAGATGCAGGGCCTCGGCTGCGGCCGTGCGGATATCGTCCAGTCTTGGTTCTCTGCCGATCCGGCAGGCTATCTCAAATTCTACCATAGGTTATTTATTAAAAATCGGCCATTCTGGATACCGGAGCCACGTCAAGAGGGGTTCGTTCGCCCTGGAGATAATGGTAATATCCGGCAATCGCAATCATCGCCGCATTGTCTGTAGTAAACTTGAATTCAGGCAGATACGTGTTCCAGCCACGTTTCTTGCCCTCTAGTGTGATCCTTTCGCGGAGGCCGCTGTTGGCAGATACTCCGCCGCCGATGGTGATCTCCCTTATGCCGGTCTGCTTCGCGGCCTTGACCAGCTTGTCCATCAGTATGTCAATGAGGGTTTTCTGGAAGCTGGCGCAGATATCCTCCTTGTTCTTCTCCATGAATTCCGGGTCCTTGGCAATTTCGTCCCTGACGAAGTAGAGCAATGATGTCTTGACTCCGCTGAAGCTGTAGTCGAGTCCCGGGATATGCGGCTTGGCGAACCTGAACCGCTCCGGATTGCCGAGCTTGGCAAGCCTGTCGATGATCGGGCCGCCGGGATATCCGAGCCCCATCATCTTGGAGCATTTGTCGAATGCCTCGCCGACGGCGTCGTCGATGGTCTGCCCGAGAATTTCGTATTCTACAGGGCTGTTGACCTTGACTATCTGGGAGTTGCCTCCTGATACCAGCAGGCAGAGATATGGGAATGACGGATGGCGGTTTTCGCTGCCTTCCTGCTTGACGAAGCCTGCCAGGATGTGGCCCTGGAGGTGGTTGACCATTATTGACGGGATATCAAGGGCGACGCTGAGAGCCTTGGCGAATGATGTTCCGACAAGGAGCGAGCCGAGGAGGCCCGGTCCCCTGGTATATGCAATGGCGGTAAGTTCTTCCGGCTTGACACCCGCTTTTTCGAGCGCCTGGCTGACGACCGGCACGATGTTCTGCTCGTGCGCCCTGGATGCGAGTTCCGGCACGACTCCGCCGAAATCCTTGTGAACCTGCTGGCTCGCAATCACGTTCGAGAGGAGGTAACCGTCCCTGATGACTGCGGCCGATGTGTCGTCACAGGACGACTCGATCCCGAGGATAATGTCTGATTTTTCTGTCATAGTCTGCAAAGTTAATAAAAAGCGGGGGAAATTAGATATTCTTAGATGGGTTTTCCTCATGGCCGGGTTGGAAGGAATCTACCGGATGGCGAAGCTTACGCATATTGTGGCGTTATCGTGGAAGGTTCGGGCTTGGGTGAGCCTGTCCGAAAAGTATCTCATCCTGTGATTTCACCCCTGCCATAGCATCGCAGGGGGCTGATTATGCTTTGTAATTCCGACTTTTCGGAGAGGCTGGGGAGGATGGGAGTCCGCGATTTTGGTCTTGAGCGTGGAAGGTCACCGCTCTGGATATCGAACCATCCACGATTTCACGGTTCAGCGTGGAAAGTCCCCGCTCTGAATATCGAACCATCCACGATATCATGGTTCAGCGTGGAAAGTCCCCGCTCTGGATATCGAACCATCCACGATATCACGGTTCAGCGTGGAAGGTACCCGCTCTGGATATCGAACCATCCACGATATCATGGTTCAGCGTGGAAAGTCACCGCTCTGAATATCGAACCATCCACGATTTCATGGTTCAGCGTGGAAAGTCACCGCTCTGGATACCGAACCATCCACGATTTCATGGTTCAGCGTGGAAGGTCCCTGCTCTGGATATCGAACCATCCACGATTTCATGGTTCAGCGTGGAAAGTCACCGCTCTGGATATCGAACCATCCACGATATCATGGTTCAGCGTGGAAAGTCACGCTCTGGATATCGAACCATCCACGATTTCACGGTTCAGCGTGGAAAGTCACCGCTCTGAATATCGAACCATCCACGATTTCACGGTTCAGCGCGGAAGGTCCCTGCTCTGGATATCGAACCATCCACGATTTCACGGTTCAGCGTGGAAAGTCACGCTCTGGATATCGAACCATCCACGATTTCATGGTTCAGCGTGGAAGGTCATGCTCTGTATATCGAACCATCCACGATATCGTGGTTCAGCGTGGAAGGTCCCCGCTCTGGATAACGAACCATCCACGATTTCATGGTTCAGCGTGGAAGGTCATGCTCTGGATATCGAACCATCCACGATATCGTGGTTCAGCGTGGAAGGTCCCCGCTCTGGATAACGAACCATCCACGATTTCATGGTTCAGCGTGGAAAGTCCCCGCTCTGGAAGCCGTCACAAAGCGGGCGGAGCGAGCCAACGGCGGAACTCGCGCAGCCTGCTTTGAGCAGCCGGAGGGCGTACATTCCGGCTGCGGTGACGCCAGACCGGCCATGTTCACATCTTGTTACTCGATATATATCCATCCTAGATATGAGGCTTAAGTCTAAATGCCTGTTTATCCCGCATCATGGAGATGCCTGACGGATAATGATCTCGTGACATTCATCTGCACACCCACCCCAACGTTCTACGCAGCTGTGGGGCATGTTGGCGGTGCAGATGGACACAATTCCTTTCCATTGGGACACCCCTGATGCCCTACAATGCCTTAGAATGGCATGTCTCGGTCCAGATGAATGTCACGAGGGCAATAGGGTAGAGTGTGCTGAATGTACTTCGAAGCAATGTTAATCCCGAGTCGTGGAGATGCTTACTGGAAAACAATCTCGTGACATTCACCTGGCCGGAGGTACCCCCGCTACAGGTATTCCAGAGGCAGTTTTTTGATTTTTTGCCGGCCAGGTGAACGGTTTTTGATGCCACCTGGCCGGGCAATGTGCCCCACAATGCCTTCTGGGGCAGGTCGGCCGGCCAGGTAAATGTCACGAGGGTTGGCTTTGCAGTAATTTACTTTGTTTCACATACTTGTTGGCAACCGCTTCCGCAACGTGTCATTTCAGCCAATGTCAATGACGCCACCGCCGTCGGAATATACGCTCTCCGGCGGCTAAAGTTCAAGCGCTGCGGGGAGCTCGCCTCAAGGCTCTCCTCGCGCTTGACTTTTGCCTGGGTATGCTTGGTCACTCGTGTAAATGATTAATCCAGGTGAATCCAGGTGCATACCAGCGGGACTGCTAGTGTATTTCATCCATGCGGGTCTTTCATCGTGATCCTTCGTGCAATTCACCTGACAGTCAATATGCCAATACAGATATGTGTGGCGATACCCCTGCTGCCAGGTGCCGCCAAAATGAGGGTACCTGCACGCGGAACCATACCCACAAGTATCTGTGGAAGGGTATCCACTGCCAGGTGAATTGCACGAGCGCATTGCTGGATTTTGTGCGATGCGATGTTGATGTCGGTGCCCCGATATGGGCCGGGAGATATATGGCAGAGACGGCCGAGAAGAAATCCGAAGATGATGGAGTGGATTGCGAAGACATCCGAGATGGTGCAGATGTCCGGGGAGACATTCCAAGGTGATGGAGGTGGATTGTGAAGATATCAGGAGATCCTGGAGGTGGATTGTGGAGAAATCCGAAGATGATGCAGATGTCTGGGGAGGCATTCCAGGATGGCGAAGGTCTTGTTTGAAGAGCCATGGATTTCAGGCAGGCTTATTTTTTGAAGATTCATGAATACTTTTTACTAAATTTGTAGTTTATAGATTAAAACCCGCCAGGCTATCAGAAAGAAGCTTAAAATATTCTACCTCACGGTCACGGCCATCCTGACAGCATTGACAGCTGTTCTGATTGCCGTGCAGTCCCCTGCCGTGCAGACAAGGCTGGTCAGGAAGGCATTGGCTTCGCTCGAGGGGAAGATTGACGGGAGGATTGTCGTGGGAGGATTGAGTGCAAATCCGTTCAAGGCGGTAGTACTCAAGGATGTAGCTATTCTGGACAACAATCCGTGGAGGGACTCGACGGGCTTCATTGCCTGCGATACCCTGTTCAGGGCCAAATACATAACGGCCTCATTCGGACTCAGGAGCCTGCTCGGCGGAATCATTGGCGGCAACGGGAAGGAAGGCGGCGACGGGAATGGCAGCGTCATTGGCGACGGCATTGGCAACGGGAAGGCAGACGGAAACGGAACCGAAGCAGCAAACGGAAGCGAAGCAGCAGACGGAACCGAAACAGGTGGCGGAGCGGGCACCCTGACCTCCGCCGGCGGAATCATAATCAGGTCGGCCAAAATCACCGGTGCTATGATGTATCTCTCGATTGAGCCCGGCGTAAGACCTGCCGACTGCTCCGCAAACAGCAATGCTGGCGGAATCGCCACCGGCAACGCAGACATAACCGCCAATGCATCCGCAAACGGCACGACAAACGGAATCGCCTCCAGCGCTGCGAACAGAAAAGCCACCGGCCCAGGACGCGGCACCGCCACCAGCAATGCAACCAAAATCGCACACAACAACGCCAGTGGCAATATCGCCGACAACGCTATCAGAAATGCAGCTAGCAATGCTGCCGACAATCCAAACGGCAAAGGCAACGCGAACGGCAATGCCACCAGCGCCACCGGCAACGCCATCAGCAACGCGAACAACACCACCGGCACCGCACACGCCACCGCCACCGCAGACCCCTCCGCCCCCGACACCATCCCTTCCAACAACAACCTGAAGCGCATCTTCAGACTCAGGAAAAGGACGGAAAAGAAAGAGAAGAGCGACAAGGAAGTATTCAGAATCGGGAACGTAAAGATTCAGGACATGACCTTCATCATGGAGAACTTCACCAAGGACAAGTCCAAGTTTGAAGGCGGCATCAACTGGTTCGACATGAAGGTGACGGACATCAACATTGCCGGACGCAACCTCAGGATGAAGGGACCGGTGATGTCCGGAATCTGCGACAGCCTGTCATTCAGGGAGAAAAGCGGATATGAATGCCGCAGGATAAGCGGAAGGGCCGAAGTCGGAAACGGAAGGATGGAAGTCACTGCATTCAGGCTCATGGACCAATGGAGCAGCATTGACATTCCGGAACTTGTGATGACATACAAGGATACGGAGGCCTGGTCGGAATTCGTCACAGACGTCAGGATGCAAGGCGACATCAGGAAAAGTACCGTGAGTCTCAATACATTGCGCTATTTTGCCCCGGCACTCGCAGGCAGATCGATGGAAGCCGAGATCGAGGGCCGCGTGGACGGATTCGTCAGCGACCTGGGAATAGACGGAGTCCGCTTCGTCACGACCAGGAAAACCGAAAGCGGCCGCATTCTCCCGGGCATTTCGGGCACCGTAACCGGCAGCCTCACGGGACTTCCCGACGTGGAAAAAATGGTAATTGACGGCAATGTCACAGGTGCCAGGATGACCTCGGCCGGACTCAGCAACTTCATCCGCGGCTGGAGCCCGGCATCCAGCATTGACTTCGGACGATTCTGCAAGGGAGAGACCCTCTCATTCTCAGGCCGAATGCGGGGAAGACTGAACTCATTCACCGCCAGGGGCAGCATCCGCTCAAGAATCGGAAATGCCACTACTGCATTGACCATCAAGAACCTGGTAAACAAATACCGGCCGATGGAAATCGAGGGGACAATCGGCACCGCCGACATTGACGTAAGCAAGGTCATCGGAGGAGGACCAATCGGCGAATGCAGCCTCAGGACGGGCTGCAGGGCGACTCTGGGCAGGGACACTACCGGGATCACCATCGATTCGCTCTTCGTGGACAGGCTCAGGTTCAACGGATACGACTACAGCGGACTGGCAGCAGCCGGAACCTTCCTCGGCAACACCTTCGACGGAAGAATAGTCTGCTCCGACCCTAATCTCAACTTCCTATTCCAGGGAATATTCACATTCTCCACGAAAACAAGGAACGCCATCTACAAGTTCTACGCGAACCTGGGATACGCCGACCTCCACGCCCTCAATTTCGACAGGCGGGAAATCTCCAGGCTCAGCCTCAAGACGCAGGCCAACTTCACCAGAATCAGCGGAGAAGACATTGTGGGCGACATCGGCGTCCGGGACGTAAGGCTGATTGACGAGCACGGAGAGCACGAAGTCGGGGACATCAGCATTGCCTCCCTCTCGGGCAATGACATCAGCCGAATAAGGTTCACGTCCAAGTTCGCCGACGCCTCCTATTCCGGCAGTCGCTTCATCACCGGATTCGTACAGGACATACAGACCATAACCACAAGAAAATCAATGCCTTCCCTGTATGTCAATGAAGGAGTGGGCTGGAACGATGACAAATACGACCTGGCCGTGAACTTCCATGACTCCAGGGACGTGCTCTCATTCTTCGCCCCCGGGACCTATATCGCCGACAGCACCTCCCTCAAGCTCAGCATCACCAGGCAAGGAGAGCTCAAGGCAAGGCTTAAATCAGGAAGAATAGCATTCAAGGACAAATATCTGAAAGGCCTTGATGTCCTCATTGACAATCCGGAAGCCTCCATCAGAGCCAGGATTTCGTCAGATGAGCTCGCGGTGAACCCGCTGATGATGCGCAATACGGACCTCTTCCTCGGTGCCGTGAACGACTCCGTAAAGGTAAGATACGACTTCGACAACAAGGACAGGACAAGAACAGGCAAAGAAAACAGCGGAACTCTCCGCCTCAACGCCGTCCTGTTCCGTGACGGGGACCTCAATCAGGGAATACGGGCTTCATTCCTGCCTTCCCGCATCGTCCTGGACTCCGAGAAATGGGACATTGTATCCAACGAGATGCAGTACTGCGCCGACAAGGCAATGATTTCCGGGCTGAACTTCTCAAGCCCAGGCCAGGACATCAGCATTGACGGAGGCTGGGCAGCCAATGACAATGACACCCTCAACATTGCCCTGAGCCAGTTCGACCTCTCCCTCATCAACAATTTCACGGGACAGGATTACGGCATCAGGGGACGGACCACCGGCAAGGCAATGCTCATATCCCCGTCATCCGACAGGCCCGGCATACTTCTCAACCTTCTCTGCGACTCCACCGGATTCGCAGGCAGGCCCGTCGGCAAGCTGAGAGTCGCCAGCGTATGGGAGGAGGAAGCGCAGAAATTCAATGTGGTATGCCGGAACGACATTGACGGAGTCAGGACGCTCGACGCGATAGGCGACCTGTATCCCGGCACCGGGCAGATAAGCGGAAGGGTAATGGCAGACGGCCTGGACGCAGGGTATCTCTCCCCTTTCCTGAGCTCGGTTTTCTCCGGCATCTCCGGAACAGCATCCGGGCAGCTCGACATAGGAGGCCTCATCACGAAACCCGAACTCCGCGGAAAAGATCTGAGAATCGACAATGTTAAAATGAGGGTCAACTTCACCGGGGTTGAATATTCCGCCGCCGGACCGGTGGATTTCAGCTCTGACGGAATAATGTTCAACGGCGTGAGAATCAGCGACCGGTACGGGGCTGAAGGCAATGTGAGCGGTGGTATAAAATGGAGGAACTTCAAGGATATGGAGTTCGGCATTCACCTGAACTTCAATGACATACTCGCTCTTGACACCAGAGAGGAGGACAATTCCACATTCTACGGGAACATCTCCGCGACCGGAACGATGGACATTACCGGCCCGCTCAGTTCCCTCCTGCTCAGCGCCGATGCGTCGACGACCAAGACCGGTGCCCTCCACATCCCGCTCGGGGGAAGCGCCTCGGCCACCACATCCAACCTGCTGACATTCAAGGAGCCGGAGAAAATCATTGTGACAGACCCGTACGAGGAGCTGATGAAGAAGCTCAAGACAAAGGAGGTGCAGGCAAGCGACCTCGGCATCCGGCTGAGAGTCAGGGCAACTCCTGAGGTGGAGGCCAACATTGAACTGGACAAGGCGGCCGGCAACGTTCTCACCGGGCGGGGCAGCGGCCTCATTGACCTGGATATCAGACCGAGCCGGGGCGACTTCAAGATCAACGGAGGCTACGACATCAGGGACGGAATCTTCCATTTCGTCGCATTGGGCATTGCCAAGAGGGATTTCAATATCGAGGAAGGCAGTTCCATAAGGTTCAACGGGGACGTGATGGATTCCGACCTGGACATCGACGCCACGTACAGGACCAAGGCGTCGGTCGGCACCCTCATCGCCGACACCACATCTACGACGTCGAGAAGGACGGTGGAATGCAGGATTTCCATTTCGGACAAGCTGAGGAACCCGAGGCTCGGATTCGCAATCGAGATCCCGGACCTGGACCCGACTACCCAGGCCAGGGTCGAAAGCGCCCTCAACACCCAGGACAAGGTCCAGAAGCAGCTGCTTACATTGCTGATTACCAACAGTTTCCTGCCGGACGAGCAGTCCGGAGTCACCAACAGGACCTCGTCCACACTGTATTCCAATGTTACGGAAATAATGGCCGGCCAGCTGAACAACATCCTCCAGAAATTGAATATCCCTGTAGACTTCGGCCTTGATTATCAGCAGAATATGAGCGGAACGGATATTTTCGACGTGGCCCTCTCGACCGCATTGTTCAACAACAGGGTCATCGTGAACGGCACTCTGGGAAACCGCCAGTACGACACCGAAAGTTCGGGCAGCGAGTTCGTAGGCGACCTTGACATCGACGTGAAGCTCACCAAGTCCGGAGCATTGAGGCTCAATCTCTTCTCGCATTCGGCCGACCAGTATACGAACTACCTCGACAACTCCCAGCGCAACGGTCTGGGCTTCTCCTACCAGAAGGAGTACGACCGTCCGAAGGACATATTCAAATACATGTTCAAGGGACGCAGGAAGAGGAAGGAGGCAGAGGCGGCCAGGCAGGCCGGGCTTCAAAGCCAGGACAAGAAAACCATCGTAATCCTCCCTGAAGAAGATAAAAAGAAGAAAAAATGAAAGGCAGACTATTCCTGATACCGTCGCCGCTCGGTGACAATGATCCTGCGGAAGTGATCCCTGCAGGAGTTCTGTCAATGCTGCCGTCCATCAGCACCTACGTGGTGGAGGCGGTAAGGACAGCCAGGCGGTACCTCTCCGCAGCAGGCCTGAAGGGCCACGTGCAGGACATTGAATTCCATGAACTTAACGAGCATACAACACCGGAGGAGGTGGAGGCCCTGATGAAACTCTTCGACGACGGGAGAGATGTGGGGCTGATAACGGAAGCTGGACTTCCGGCAGTGGCGGACCCGGGGGCCCAGCTCGTGAGACTCTGCCACCGTCATGGCGTAGAGGTCGTCCCGATGTCCGGCCCGTCCTCATTGATGCTGGCCCTGATGGCCTCCGGGCTGAACGGCCAGTCGTTCGCATTCCTAGGCTACCTCCCGGCCAAGACGGAAGAGAGGAGGCAGGCCCTCAGAAGTATCGAGAAGCATTCTTCCACTGCGAGACAGACAAAAATCTTCATCGAGACCCCTTACCGCAATGATTCCCTGCTCGCCGATATCCTTTCAGTCTGCAGGGCCGACACCGAAGTCTGCATTGCCGCAAACATCACAATGCCGGACGCCTTCATCCGGACAAAGACCGCAGGGGAATGGAAAAAGTCGGTTCCGACAATAGGCAAGCGCCCCTGCGTATTCCTGATCCTGGGACATTGACATTGCAACAATGGGAAAGACAGCATCTTACATAACATTGGGCTGCAAGCTGAACTACGCCGAGTCAGCCACATACGAGAGAGGTTTCACCGCCGCCGGATACACGACAGTAGACTGGACGGAGAAGGCTGACCTATATATAATAAACACCTGCTCCGTGACCGGCCAGTCGGACCGCAAGTCCAGGAACATCATAAGGAAAATACATAAGCTGGCTCCGGAAGCAGCTATCGTTGTGACAGGATGTTACGCCCAGCTCCGCCGCGAAGAAATCAGGGCAATCGAGGGAGTGAGCCTGGTCATCGGGGCTGACGAAAAAGGCAACCTGGTCCGCGATACCATCGATTATATTGACGGTGTCCGGATGGATCTGGACCGGAAAGGACCTGAGACATTGTCGGAATGCGCCCGGGAGGCATCCTCATTGACATTCGCCGCATATTCCGGAGGTGAGGAAAGGACAAGGGCATTCCTCAAGGTGCAGGATGGCTGCGACAATTTCTGCGCCTACTGCACAGTGCCGTTCGCAAGGGGAAGGAGCCGGAGCATCAGCATTGAGGAAGCCGTCGGCAATGCCCGCAGAATCGCTGCGTCGGGCGTAAGGGAAATCGTGATCACGGGAGTCAATACAGGAGATTTCGGCCGCAATACCGGGGAATCCTTCCTCGATTTGCTGAAGGCATTGAACAATGTGGAAGGCATTGAGAGATACCGCATTTCATCCATCGAACCGAACCTGCTGACAGATGAGATGGTGGACTGGATCGCCTCCGGGACCAAGTTCCAGCCGCATTTCCACATCCCCCTCCAGAGCGGAAGCGACACCATTCTGAAGGATGTCGGACGGCATTACGATACGGAATTCTTCGCGCGGAAAATTGAGTATATACGGTCGAAGATGGATCCGGCCCCAGGGGAAAAGAACCCGGACGGGACCCTGAAGCCGAAGGTCTTTTTCGGCATCGATGTAATAGCAGGGCTTCCCGGAGAGACAGACGAACTGTTTATGGAGACATACAACTTCCTGAAAGACAGGATTAAACCGGCATTCATCCACATTTTTCCCTACTCGAAAAGGCCGGGTACAAGGTCGGCGGCGAGGAAGGACCAGGTGCAGGACTGCGTCAAGACGAAGAGGGTGGAAATGCTGGAGGCCCTCTGCGACAGCCTGCACAGGGATTTTGTCGAGGCGAACCGCGGGGTCAAGGAGACCGTGCTCTTCGAGGATGATTGCAAAAATGGGATAATGGGCGGATACACAGGCAATTACATAAGGGTCGAAAGGCCTTGGGATCCGACCCTGGCCGGGAAGCTGACGGAGGTTATCCTATGAAAGCGAAATTGACATTTCTTGGTACGGGGACTTCCCAGGGCGTACCTATCATAGGCTGCGGATGCGAGGTATGCAGAAGCACGGACTCCAGGGACAAGAGGTTCAGGTCATCCGCCCTCGTGGAATACGGCGGGCTGAAGATCCTGGTGGACGCCGGGCCTGATTTCCGCTCCCAGATGCTCAGGGCGGGGGTAAACCATCTCGACGCCATACTCCTGACACACGACCACCGTGACCATACCGGAGGGCTGGACGACGTCCGCTCGCTCAACTACATTGACAGGAGGGCGGCAGAAATCTATTGCGAGGAGCGCGTGTTGCATTCATTGGAAGAGAGTTACAGCTACGCATTCGCAAAGGAGAAATATCCCGGGGCACCGGAATGGAACATTCACCTCATCGACTCGGAACCTTTCTTCGTCGAACCTTCCGATGCCGGCAGCGAGCTTGTCTGGGTAAGGGACAAGGGATATTGCCATGTCAATGCGGACGGAAGCTTCAGCCCGACAGGAGGTAACCGGATTGTCAATGCGGAAAGAGTCCCCGAAGGGTTTATTGCTCAGGGACAATGCGTTGCGGACAATCTAGGGGGCGGCTGCCCCAATGCCGGCCGGGTGGCCGTAATCCCCATCCGGGGAATGCACGACCAGATGCCCGTACTGGGATTCAGATTCGGAGGCATAGCCTACATCACGGATATGAGCGCCATTCCGGAGAGCGAGTTCGCAAAACTGAGGGATCTTGAGCACGTGACCCTGAACACCGTTAGCTACAGGCATCACCATTCGCATTTCTCATTGGCGGAAGCCGTGGAGATCGCCGGGCGCATCAATGCCCGGCATACCTGGCTGACACATCTCTCACATACCTTCCCGACTTACGGGGTTTTCGACGAGGAGCTGAAACACATGTCCGAAAGAATCGAAATCCATCCGGCATACGACGGATTGATAATCGAAGCATGATTATACAGTTTTTCCGTTCTGAAAGTCGCCTTATTTCTTTTTGAAAACGTTTTTGGTATTTTTTACCAAATTTCAACAAAAACTCTTGACAATTTCAAAACTCCGCTATACATTTGCAGACGAAAGGACAATAAAGTCCGAGAATATTAAGGAGTTATGAAATCAAGTACTTCTTCACTGAGGTCGATGTACATTTACATTGCATTGACTTTGGTATTTCTTTTTTCATTCAGTCTGGATTCCAGGGCACAGAACGTGGCCCTGAAGACAAACCTGGCCTATGATGCAGTCGCAGCCGCGAACCTTGGTCTTGAGTTCGGTCTTGCGCCGAGGTGGACCATGGATATCTCAGGCAACTATATGCCGTGGAAATTCTACACCGGGACGAGCCGCAAGCACGCATTCGTGCAGCCTGAGGCCAGATACTGGTTCTGCGACCGTTTCGCCGGACATTTTCTTGGCATCCATGCCCACGGAGGCATTTACAACATCACCGGGGTCGGCATCCTCGACAAGATTCCGTTCATGCCGGACGAGGTCAGCCTGCTGGATGAAAGACGCTACCAGGGCTGGTTTGCAGGAGCCGGCCTCGCATACGGTTATGCCGTCATCCTCGGCAAGCACTGGAATATGGAATTCGAGATCGGCGGAGGCTATGCCTTCACCAGATACGACATTTACGAATGCGACGAGTGCGGTTCCAACCTCGGCAGCAAAGACCGCCACTATTTCGGCCTGACCAAGGCCGCCATCAATCTTGTCTATGTATTCTAATCGGAGGTGGCAGATATGAAAAAGACTTTATTCTCAGCGATTTGCATTCTCTTGTGCGCCGCTTCCGGAGCTCAGGAGCTCAAGGAATATATGACCGATCCTACGGACTGGTCCCTCACCCACGTCGGAGATGACATGAATGTCGACCTTGACCTCAATATTAAGGATCTCAATATCAAAGGCAATTCCGTAGTCACCCTCACCCCGAGGCTTGTGAACGGAGCCGACACCGCATCCCTCTCCACCGTTGGATTCTACGGCAGGAAGAGATGGTTCTACTATCAGAGAAACATCAAGCGAATCCCGGACGGATTCAAGGATGAGAGCCTCAAGGAAAAGGATATGCCTGAAACATGGAGCTGGAGCGAGGCCTTCCCTTACGAGAGCTGGATGGACGGCTCGCAGATGGAGTTGCTCCGCCAGGTTTACGGATGCTGCAACGACATCAAATACGAAGATGTTATCCCGCTCGGAAAGTACACCCAGTACAATCCTGTATTCATCTTCATCGCTCCGAAGTTCGAGGCGACAAAAAACCGCCATATCGAAGGCAAGGCTTACGTGGACTTCCCTGTCTCCCAGACCGTAATCTATCCGGACTACAGGAACAACCGTGTGGAAATAGGCAAGATCCTGTCCACCATCGACACTCTCAAGAGCGACGGCGATATCGAGATCAAATCACTGTCAATCAAGGGATTCGCATCGCCAGAGAGTCCTTACGAGAACAATACCCGACTCGCCAAGGGCAGGACCGAGGCACTCAAGGACTATGTTTCAGAGCTTTATCATTTTCCTGCCAATTTCATCCGGACTTCGTTTGAGCCGGAGAACTGGGAAGGCCTCAGGGAATATGTGCTGGCTTCCGGCATCAGCCACCGCCGGGAGATTCTCGACATCATAGACATCGCAAACAGGGACCCTGACACCAAGGAGTGGATTCTCAAGTCCAGATATCCGGAAGAGTACAAATATCTCCTGGCAAACTGCTACCCTGCATTGAGACGAAGCGACTACTACATCGAATACACAGTCAGAAACTATTCGGACATAGCTGAGATCGAGAGAGTGTTCCACACTTCCCCGGGCAAGCTCAGCCTCCACGAACTCTATCTGCTGGCATCCAGGTATGAAATCGGAAGCCCTGAATTCGAAAAGGTATTCGATGTGGCTGTGACCCTCTACCCTGAGGATGAAATAGCCAACACCAATGCTGCCGGAGCCGCTCTCAAGGCCGGAAGGCTGGACAAAGCCGGGGAATACCTGGCCAAGGCCGGGTATTCCGCCCACGCAGAATACTTCAGGGGCATTTACAGTTGGCTCAGCGGCGACAGGAATGGAGCGCTTGAGCATTTCGCAAATGCCGAGAAAGGCGGGATTGCAGAAGCATCCGACGCGATATCCAAGATAAAGGTTACCCGATTGTAAGCCATTGCGGGACAGCGCAATGCTAACCTAGTTTCCCTCGTGAAACCTTAACATTAATTTATACCAAATGAAAAAAATCAATTATCTATTGGCTGCGGCTCTGTTTATTGCCGCAGGCTGCGAGAAGTCGCCTGTAGATCAGGGGAATCTCAATGAGGGTAACCTCTACATGCAGTTCTCAGTGAAGATGCTCTCTACAAGGAGCCAGACTGACAACACAGGTGATTCTAATTCTAATGCCAATCCTGACACTGAGGTGGGTCTGGACAAGGAGAACACGATTTCCACGGTTGACATTGCCCTTGTAAAGGACGGCGAGTACTATGTCGCAGAAAATGTTACTCCTTCTTCTGCAAGTGCCGATACCTACGTCGCATCCTTCAGCACTCTGGAACTCACTGCCGGAGCAACTTACAAGGTTTATATCTATGCCAACTGCAGTGCTCCAGATGCTTTCGACGTTGACGAGGTATCCAATGCAACAATCGGAGCAATGACCGCTGACAACAATTTCTGGATGACCAATGCATATTCAGCCACTGAAGTTACCCTTCCGTCTGACCTCTCTCCATACACCCAGCCGAACACCCCGCTGAACCTCAAGTCTCACACCGTTGAGCGTTCTATGGCCCGTTTCGACTACAAGCAGGCAGGAGCATTCGATATGGGTGCGGGTCTTACCCTTACCCTCACCGAGGCTGCCCTCATCAACCAGAGCAAGGCTCACTATATGTTCCGCCGCGTTACCGCTAATGAAAATACTTCTTCAGCCGTCACTGTAGGTGGTACCGAGACCCCTACCAACTGGGTAGTCGATACCGACTGGAGCAACAAGGTTGCCGCAAACTTCGACGCTCAGCTCGAGGCTCCTTCAACCTGGACCTGGACTTCACTTGCAAGCCTAACCGCTGATGACAACTACACTGGCGACTACAAGATCTGGTGCTATGCCAAGGAAAACACCATCCCAGGAGTTGATGCCCAGAAGCACAATGTTTCCACCGGTGTTGTATTCAAGGCTGAACTTGCTTACGGCGAGAATGTTTCTGCTGCAGTAAAGGCCGCTATGGACGCCAAAAAGAGAATCTATGTATTCAACAATGTTCTCTACGGTGCATGGTCAGACGTGAAGAATGCTGCCGAGGCTGGTACCGACCCAACCCTCCAGGCTGCATATAATCAGGCTGCCACAGGCGTTGCAGCAGATGCTGAACCGACAGGTGCCGCTGCCGCTGCTGCCGGCTTCACAGGCTACTCTGCAAAGGACGGCAAGTACTACAACTACTATTACTACTGGAACCGTCACAATGACAACCTTAACAATAACGAAATGGACGTTATGGAGTTCGCTGTAGTACGTAACAATGTTTACAAGCTCGCTGTCAACGCTATCAACCGCTTCGGTCACCCAACCCCTCCGGACCCATCCAATCCAGATCCGGATCCGGAACCAGATCCAGATCCAGTAGATCCTGACGATCCAGACGAGAGCGTGAACTACTACTTCAACGTTACCGTCAAGGTTCTCCCTTGGACTGTTCGCATCAACAACATCGAATTCTAAAAGAGTTCAACCAAAATGAATTTCAAGAGTGTATTATCATCGGCGATCATCAGAGGGGCTGCGGCCCTTCTGATGGCGGCCGGTGCCATTTCCTGCAACACCATATATGACGACCAGAGCGACTGCCCGAGAGGAGTGTCCCTGCGTTTCGTCTATGACTACAATATGGAGTATGCCAATTCCTTCCACAAGAAAGTCCACTGCGTGAACGTCTATGTCTTCGACGAAAACGGGAAGTATGTGGACAACTGGATGGAGACCAGGGACGTCCTCAAGGACGAGAACTGGAGAATGCAGAAAGAGATCGGCGAAGGAAAATACACTCTGCTGGCATACGGCGGATTGTGCTGCAAAGACTCATCATTCAAGCCTTTGCAGCTGCAATCCCGTGCTAATGACCAGTCAGAAATCAGCGGCGTAGTGGTATCGCTGCTGCACAGAGACTGGATTTCAGACCAATCCCTCCACCCGCTGTTCTACGGAATCGCCGAGCTTGAGGTCGGCAAGGACGACTACGTGGAGAAAACCATCTATCTCAAGAAAGACACGAACAACATCCGCTTCGCCCTCCAGCAGATGAACGGAGAGGCCATAACTGCGGACGAGTTCGACGTCACCATTGTGGATGACAACACTGTCCTCGACTGGCAGAACGAGCCTATGCCTGCAGGACTTGTCACATACAAGCCATGGGCAAAGGGCGAGACCGTAATAGGCTCGGGCGAAGACGGGGAAACCCCTGTCACTGCAGCCTACTATGAGCTTTCCACCTCAAGGCTCACCACCAGCACATCACCAAGGCTCATTGTTTACAACAAGGAGAAGGGCGAGAACATCATCAACATCCCTCTCAACACCTACCTGCTCTTCCTCAAGAGCGAACTCTACGCCAATATGCCGGCCCAGGAGTTCCTCGACAGGGAAAGCGAGTGGTCCCTCGTCTTCTTCCTCGACAGCAACAACAGGTGGTACAACACCAGAATCATCGTGAACGACTGGGTGGTAAGGATTAACAATTCGGAAATGTAGACAGTTTAAAGGAAAATGAAGACTATCGGCACACAGCTGCTATTGCTTTCTTTGGCTTCGTTTCTTTTCGCAGGTTGTATATTCAGCGATATGGAAACGGGAAGGGCGGACGTGTCTGTGACCCTCAGTCTGCGCGTAGATGTGACCAATCTGCCGGTATGTACGCCATCCACCAGGGGTTATGAGGATCCCGAGTCTGACGGGGAGAAGATGCAGAATCTGCGGATCATCATTGTCAGACCGGACGGAACGATAGAACACAACAAATTCATTGACCTGACCGCTCCTTCTATGACAGCCGAGCACAAGTTTGAAGTGGCCGGCAACGAGAAGAAGACAGTATGGCTTGTGGCCAATGAAAGCAATCCGACTGTCAAATTCAATTTCGCTTCCCTGACACCGGGCAATATAGTTGCAAACAGTGTGCTGGAGAATCAGCTGATTCAGTTCAATTCAGACAGCGAGACCATCCCTTTCCCTCTGCCGATGACATCAGTGACCAAGGTCAATGTTCCCGGAGAGGATTGCTCGAAGAATCTCCAGATAGTCAGGGCTGCAACGAAATTCACCTACATCATCGGCAACAAAACTTCCTCGCCGCTTTATCTCAGCAAATTGAAGATCAGCAAGGGCGCAAGGAAGGAGTATCTCTTCCCGCGTATCACTTCCTCATCCTCCTGGGGAGACTATACTGACGGAGGCACGACTGTGACCGTACCGGACGGGATGCTTATCGAGAATTATGAAGTCCCTATGGTAGGGAACAATGAATATTACGAATTCCAGAAAGACTGCTCCATATCGGTTGCAGCGGGTTCCGAGGTCAAGATTGACCCGTTCTTCCTCCTCGAAGGAAAGTACACAGACGGGAACAGCGGCGGCAAGAACTACTCTACAGCATTGACAATCAATGGACTGGAGTACTCCGATTTCCTGCCGGACCTGTCCCAGCTGCCGAGAAACACACATGCCGTGGTACGGGCCACATTCAATGCGGTAAGCGTAGAGGTGACCGTGGAAGTCCTTCCTTATGGAGAAGTGATCCTTAAACCTGGATTCGGACAATAGGAGAATGCGGAATGAAAAAGATAACTTTCATATTGTCAATGCTCTGCGCAATGCTGCTGACCTTTTCCTGCGTATGGGAGAAGGAGGCGGAGACCGATTTGCCGGAAGAAAGCGGCAGCATCTCCATTCAGGTGGACTACCGTCCGCTTGAATCTGCTCTTGATACCAGGTCGGCAGGTGACCTTATCAGGACTATTGACAATATTTCCATAGCCGCTTTCAATTCTGCCGACGGCTCTTTTGCGTTCGGCAAATATTTCTCAGCTGCGGACTATTCTGTAGAGGAAGTCGCATCTCCGTCGGGCACTTATGCAGAAAGCAAGGTTTACCGGGCATCCATGTCAATGAATGATGTCCCAAGGGGGAAATACCGCATCTACGCCGTTGTCAATATGGACCGCGAGCTTACCTCTGAAGAGACCGCTACGGAGGCGGCATTGAAATCCATATCACTGAGTTGGCAAACAACCGGAGACAAGGCCTGCTCGCCTGAAAACAACCGGATGTTCGGATTCTTCACGGACAATGCATCAACCGTGATTCCATCCGAGGCCCCGGAAATCGTCGTCGGTACTTCCAATGTCTCCCTCCATGCCTGGGTAAAAAGGGCTGTCTCGAAGGTGACGGTGACATACGATGCCACCGAGCTGAAGGACAATATCTACATTTATCTGAAATCGGTGCAGATTCTGGACATTCCGGCAAGATGTCCTCTCGGCAATTCCAATACTCCGGCTTCATCTTCGGACCTTATTCACGAGGGCGAGATGCTGACCTATTCGGGCTCATCCACTATACAGGACTGGCCTTATGTCTCCAAGGGAAATCCTGTGTATCAATATGATGGAGGTCATACAGAGAAAGCGCAGGCCCTCTATTTCTTCGAGAACAACCAGGGGACCGGATCCAAGCACGGCTACCACCCGGGCGATGCGTCCTGGGACAAGGACCAGAAGACATACGGTACCTACATCGAGGTAAAGGGCTACTATGTCAACAGAACTGCCGACAACAGTTCCCAGGGCCCGATCATCTACCGCTTCATGCTCGGGAAGGATGTGTCTAGCGATTTCAATGCCGAGCGAAGCAACCACTACAAGGTCACATTGAAGTTCCGGAACAATGCCAACGACCCTGACTGGCACATAGTCTATGAGCCTGAGCAGCCGGAAATTACTATTCCAGACCCTCTGTACATCTCCTATGTGCCGAATGAGAGAGTGAATGTTCCCGTAGTCGTCAGAGGTGGCAATTCCTCCACCACCGTCAAGGCTGATATCATCGAGAGCCATTGGTATGGGGATAAGGGGCATAAGTATGACTATCTGTTCACGGATAATACCCATGGCATTCTTTCGCTTGCGAAAACCGGGGATGGCGCTCCGACATTGACCGGTACATCATCGCCATCACAAGTGCTTGCAGACCGATGCCTTTACTCAATCCCGGTTTACACAAGAGGGCTCACTCTCGGCAGTTCCTTCTCCGGTTACAACTATTTCCCTCACGACACCCGTACAGGAAAGATTCGCTTTTCAGTGACGGTGAACGGGACTACCTACACAAAGGATGTGAGAATTATTCAGGTAAAGCGCGTTGTCAATCCAGCCGGTGTCTGGCGTCAGGCAACGAGCACCAAACCATTCAACTTCAGGCTGATGGAGCTCAACGAAGATGATGACAGCCCCAACGGGCCTGTCCACAGGCAGTTCTACCCTACCATTTCTGACGGACCTTGGACCGCACATATAGAGCAGGGAGCCGACTGGATCCAGATTGCCCCGACGGGCAGCAGTGCCTGGGGAACAGCGGATGTGACAGGTGGTACAGCTTCAGAGGTCCGCTTCGATGTCCGTCCTGGAAGCACCTGCTCGGATGGCACGGTGAGGGAAGGAGTCATCAAGGTGACTTACAACAACAATACCTGCATCCACTATTTCTTTGTGAGCCAGGGACTCGGAGACGTTCCGATGGCAGTGAACGTCAATTATCCGCTCACCACGGTTTATGGAGATAACTCCACGTCCCACACCTGCTACTGGATGAACCGCAATATGAAGTATTCCGGTGTTCCTTGCGACAATCCTCTGATGGAGGGAGGCCTATTCAGATGGGGCAATGCAAGCCAGGCTATCAAGCCTGAAGATGTGCAGAGGGAGGGTTACCGCTTCAATGAAGAGGGCTATTCCACCGGAAAGACCCATTGGATGTACACAGGCGGCGATGTGTCCTTCACAGGAATATGGCATCCGGAAAGGCCTACAGGCTTCCGCCACGATGAACACGCCACATACAAGGGCCGTTTCTACAGCGACAGATGGCCGGCAAAATATGCAGACTGGACGGCATTGCAGTCATTGCCGCGCTACTACGGAGTACTCTACGGGGAGGAAAGCGCGGGTACGGCTACCAATACCACCGATGCCTACACCTACATAAATCCAGGTGACGTGAAGGGCATGCAGGGCCTCTTCGTATGGGACAGGAGCAACCGCAGACATCTATTCTTCCCTATCGGATCAACTGGTTACGGCCACAGGAAGGGTTCCGACCTCTATCGTACGGATTGGGGCGGAGATGGAAACGTAAAACGTGATGTCCTCAAATACGCCCAGCGTAGCCTCGAGATGCCGACCGCAACCGCTGAGAAACTCCCGATGCTCTATGACCTCTGGATGCGAAAGGGCGCCATCTACTGGTACGAGGAGAACGAGTTCTACACGAAAGATGAAGAGAAGTTCGCTCACGATATCAACTACTACACCTACGACCTTAATACCTACGGAGCAAACCCTGTGACAATGGTAGCAAAGGGCGCCACGGACCCATATTCCAAAGCTGCGCACCGCAGCGCCCAGTGGTCCGACGCCTGCTTCGTCCGCTGCGTGCATTATTAATCGCCTGCATACCTGATTTTGAATCCTGCTCCTGCCTCACGGGGGCAGGATACTTTTATGTCGTCCTGCGAAGACGGATTTCGTGAGTAATCAGGGCCTTGTAGTGGAAATGAATGCTATTTTTGCAAAATATTTTCAAAAAATTAGTACCTTGTCTTGCAATATATTCAAGAAAATATATATCTTTGCATTCGAAAAGTACCTGCAGACACAGGGAAGCTGCGGGATGAACGAGAAAAAAATAAATAAAACATATTGAAAATGAAGAAAGTACAAGATGCGAGCGTAGGTGGAAGGAACTTCTACTTCGACGTTGACGCCTATGAAAGAATGGAGCAGTACCTCAAGCATTTTGAGGAGAGACTGCAGAAAAGTCCTTCCTCCCTCTTATATGAGAAGGACGAAGTGATGAGCGATCTCGAGGACAGGATTGCGGAACTGCTGGCAAAGGAGATCGGCACCGGCAACAGGACGGTGAACATTGACCTGGTCCAGAAAATCACCGAGCAGCTGGGGATGCCTGACGGGGTCAAGGAGCCTGAAGACACAGCCGGAGACGGAGGTTCAGAGGGAGGACAGCAGGCCGGAGCCGGAGCAAGCGGCAGCGATGACAAGGCAGACAACACAACTCCGCCGAAGAAGAAAATGTACAGGGACATTGACGAGAAGGCCATAGGCGGCGTCTGCTCCGGCCTTGCGGCATACTTTGACATTGACGTAGTACTCGTCAGGCTCATTGCGGTAGCGGCCCTTATTATGGGCACGGCGGGATTCTGGATTTACATTATCCTCATGATAGTCATCCCGAAGGCGGAGACTCCGGTACAGAAATGCGAGATGTACGGCCTCCCGATGACAGCGGAAAACCTCGCACGATTCTCGACAAAAAAGTAGATTATGGAAAACAATTCTGAAAATATCCGTTCTCAAATGAGAAAAGGCGTGCTGGAATACTGCATTCTCTGCATATTGGCACGCAAGGAGGCATATGCCTCGGCAATTATCGAAGAGCTCAAGGCGGCGAACATGATAGTGGTGGAAGGCACTCTCTACCCGCTTCTGATAAGGGAGAAGAATCAGGGCTACCTGACATACAGATGGGAGGAGTCGCCTCAGGGCCCGCCTCGCAAATATTATGTAATAACGGAGAAGGGCAAGGCCCTGCTGCAGGAAATGGACGCTGCCTGGAACGAAATAGTAACCACGATTGAAACCTTGAAGAAATGAACCAGGTCGAGAAAAACAGCATAGGCGGCTATGCCTTCACATTGGAGACAACGGCTGCGGAAAAGATAGACAAGTATCTTGGTGAGCTCAAGGAGTTCTACTCCGGAATCGAGAGCGGGAACGAGATCATGGAAGGCATCGAGGAGAGAATGGCTGAACTTCTGGTGGAGAAATGCGGAGAGAACGGGATTGTGACGGAGTCCATTGCCAATGCTGTCATCAATGTCCTCGGAAAGCCGGAGGAAATCGAATCCGAATCGGCTGAGGAAAAGGAGAAAATCAGGACAGATGAGCCTGTGAGCCGGAAAAAGAAGATTTACCGTGATCTGGACAATGGCAAGATTCTCGGCGTCTGCAGCGGTCTGGCAGCCTATTTCAACATGGATGTGGTGGCTGTCCGCACACTGTTCGTCGTGTTCACAGTTGTTCTGTGGATGGCTCACATAAGATGTTTCCCGACATCGGAATTCACTCTCCCTCTGTTCATTTACCTCCTTGCGGGATTCATAATCCCTCCGGCCAGGACCGTGGGCGAAAAGCACAGGATGAAGGGTGAAGGGAATACGGTACAGGACATCCAGAAGACTGTTCAGGAGTCGATTGACAAAGCCTCGGGAACAATCAGGGATATGGGCAACTCCGAGGCGGCCAGAAGTGCCGGAAACCTGATAACGAAGACAATGGGAGTATTAATGCTGCTGATCGGATTCGCAGGCCTGTTCGCTGGAAGCCTGGCATTGTTCTGGAGCAATGTATTCGGGATTTCGACGTTGACCGGGCCTATAATGGCCGAGTTCATGGGCAGCTTGCCAGGGGTTTATGCCGCCTATGATACAATCTGGGTGAAGGGCTTGATCATTGCTGCGACTGCATTGCCTTTCGTCTGGTTCATCTACACCGGGTTGCTGTGCCTGATTGAATTCAAGGCTCCTAAATGGCATCCAGGCCTGGTAATCTTCATCGTCTGGCTCCTGACTCTGATAATGCTGTCCGTAACGGGCCTGATGGGATGCATCCCGATATTGCTGAATTCCTGAAGAATATGAGCGTTTGCTTCAAATTCCAATGAAAAATCCAAATTTTCCTGAAAATTTATTAGAAATTTGTTAAAATAAAGCGATTTTTATTCCTACCGGGAATATTTGGCACGAAAATGGCAAATAAACGATAAAGAAGACATAAATCATAAGCTAGTTTAATTCATATTGAATAATCGAACAGCAGCCAGTCGTGAAGACCAGCTGCTGTTATTCTTTTTGGACTCTAAAGGTCAAGCCGGAATGGCGTGAATGGTCAATCCGGGAATGACGGCAGGTCCGGCTTACTCCTCAGGAGCGAACATAGGGTCCCAGGCAGGGAGGCGGACAGGCTCCTGTTTCAATATTGCGAGAATATCGGAAGGGACGTATTTCTTCTCGGCCACCAGACGGAACATATACTCGTTGAACCACTCGTCGGTCATTATCAGATGGCCTTTGTAGCCGCTTTCGGCTCCCCAGCTGTTTTCAACCATCCACTTGAGAGGCTTGTCGTCACGGATGTCAACAGCCATCAATGTCATCGCATGTGATGAGCCGCTGGCGTGAGTCATCACCCTCTGCCTCTTGTCCATGTTCAGGTCAATGCCGAAGAGCGAAGTGTAGTCATAATTGGCAATATCCAGGACACCCTTCTTGGAATTCAGGAACTTGGCCACGTCGCATGAGAAATACATTGCTTTGCCATCCCTGATGGAAGATATTGCAATATCCTTGATACGGTCAACAGGGAGATTGACATAGAGCCAGTTGTGCCCATCATAGACATGGCGGTCATAGTCGATTTCATAGACCTTGAAGTACTCCCTGGTCGGGTCATTCATCAGCATCACATAATTGTCATTGAGAGGCTCTCCAATGAATTTCTGATAGAATGACTGAGGTGTGTAGGTCTCGCGGCTTACGAGATTGTCCTTGGAGTCATACATTGCCCATTCGAACTCGGTCGGAGGAACTCCGAGACACAGTGCCAGAATGCGGTAAACATCCTTAAGAACGTCTTCCTTGATCTGCTGGAGGTTCTGGGCGAGAGCGGCATCAGCCTTGGCTGAAGCCTTTGTCGAATTTTTCTTCACCGAGGCCTTGGCTTCATCATTGAACTCCCTGATTTTCAATCCGCCCTGTCTGAGGACATTCTTGATCTGGGCAGACATCTGGGATGTATTGTTGCTGCTGTATGTCTCAGGCATTACTTCAGACGGTACAAGGCCATATTTCAGTATGAGATCGGAAACTCCGGTAAACTGTCCGCCATCCCCTATCGGGTTGGAGAAGAGCCAGTCCACCTGCCTGTCTTCAAACGGAAGATCCTTTGTGTCAATGACTCCCTGCAGGAAGAGATTGGATTTCTCAAGCTGGTCATAGAAGAAGACATAGTTCTGCGAGAAAGAGAACGATCCAAGGTCATATTTCTCTATCATCGCTGCCCTTAGCACATTGAGGCCGGTGAAAAGCCAGCAGCGGCCTGAAGATTTCTGGTCGGTGATGCCCTTGGTCTTTACCTTATCAGAAAAATGAGTGTCAATCATGGACGCATTTTCAGCATTTGTCGCAAGGATATTGATAGAATTGCCTGCAAGGGCATTGCGCAACGCCTTGTCGGACGGGCTATCGGTATATCCCTGACGTATGCGGCCGAGCATGTCAGGACTGATGCCGCCTTGCTGGGCTGTTGCGATTATTGCCATTCCG